>Ga0257141_1000132_pt1 | contig 12315 bp, 6 predicted proteins | sample saktaT_17_FD_193544 | JGI IMG/M metagenome (GOLD analysis project Ga0257141, IMG submission 193544) | Metatranscriptome of saline water microbial communities from Sakinaw Lake, British Columbia, Canada - sak_2011_1_27_36m (Metagenome... | ecosystem: Environmental > Aquatic > Non-marine Saline and...
GGCCCCGAGACCTTCCGCACGGCAGGCATCGGCATATTCGCGTAACAGGTCACGTCTTGCAGCGCTGTTCACAGCGTTGAAGTCCGAGTGCCTTGTATCAAAAAGCGCGAAACCATCATGGTGTTTTGCGGTGAACACCATGTAGCGCATGCCCGCTTCCCGTGCCAGACGCGCCCATGCCCTCGGATCAAAATGATTGGGTTTGAAGACTGCTGCAAGTTTCGCATATTCCGCTATCGCTATAGATCGCTCATGCATCACCCATTCGCCGAATGCCGGAATGGCGTAGAGACCCCAGTGAATGAACATTCCGAACCTCGCCTCCTGCCACCAACGTTTGCGCTCGGCATGCACCTTCTCATTTATCGTCGGAACAATTTCCAGAGGATATCTTGCTTCATCTAGAATGGTCATGTTTGTGTAAGCTTTCATTCGATGCATCATAATATAATGGACAGACCGGTGAATTGCACATTATCAGGAATCTCAAAAGGCTTGTTTCCGATACGGTTGCAATGAACTTTTTCATGTTGTTTAACTCCTTAATTTATTCATCATTTTGTCTGAATAGTCAGACTTGCCCGTTCAATGTTTTATACATCATAATTACATTCTCAACCGGAACATCTTCCGTGAAAGAGTGCGTAGGCCCTGCGACAAAGCCGGTTCCGTCATGATTCTTCATCAGGAGGTTTTGGATGTGTTCGCGGACATCCTCTGCCGTTCCCTCAACAAGTTTGTGCTGGCAGTCAACGGCTCCCCATAAACATAAATCTTTTCCGAACTCTTTCTTGATTTCCTCAAAGTCGTTACCCTTGGCTTCTGTCTGCAGACGTCCTGTGCAGGTTATACCCATTTCTATGAAATCCGGATAAAGGACTTTAAACCCTCCGCAACCGTGAAAATACGGGACAACTTTAAACTCATGACAGAGGTCTGTGGCCATTTGGAGGTAAGGCTTTATATACTCTCTCCACATGTCAACGCTAAAGAACATTCCATTTTGGCCAGCCACATCGTCACCTATCCCGACAATGTCTATTAAGCCTTTATTAACTGTCAGCAAGCGTCGCATACGATCAAGATTATACTCGCTGATCTTTTTCAAAACAGCGTGAGCCATTTCAGGTTCAGCGGCCATATCCATCATGAAGTTTTCCATGCCGCGCATACCCATTGCATAGAGAAGGAGTATATTCAAATCATAGGCGCAGACAGCCTTGTCCTTCAGAGAAGGCAGCATCCATGATGGTATCCTGTAGTCATCCCAATCTGGATCTGGCCATTTCGAATAATTCAGTATTTCGTCAACAGTCCTGGCATCCTCCAGCGGCATTTTTTCAAAGACAACTGTTCCACCGTGAATTGCAGTGTGAACGCTTCCGCATGAAAAATGTTTCCGAGCTGGAGTCTCCGGTCCTACCCATTGTGCCATAACATATCGCACATCGCATCCCAAACGCTCGATTAATTCAATATGCCCCGGCTCCATGTATGATAATTCGGTTGAGTTAATATTGAATTTCTTAGCCAACGCCATATTGACACTACCGGTACTTAGAAAGTAACTTGGAATGCGGTCGATTTCCTGATGGCGTATTGAGCGGAGAACTCTTTCTTTAGATGTCATGTTTGTCATATTTTATTATATCCTTTCCTTATTTAGTTATTTCTTTTGTTTGCTGAAAAACTCTGGTTTTGGCGATAAGCATCCTTTCATTTTTCCAAAAACATTCTTTGACTACTATCGGACTCGCCTCGTTAACCAAACCATGCATTTTGTGTACACATGAGCAGTTGTTGTTTTCTTAAAACCCTCCTTTTCTATTAGATTAATATTGTGTGCAATGTTTTAAAATATATTCTATTAGTTTAACATTTTAAAAAACTCTGTAACTCGCATATCAATAATTTTTCTAAATCATGCAGCGCCTCGGTCAATAAAGGATATATGTTCCAGTAGCGACGGGGGCTGCCTGAATGTTTAAAACGCCGTTTTGAATTTCAATCTTATCGCCACCGAATAAATCTTGCGCCGTCCTGAACTCTTTACCACAGATGGTCTTGAGATCAAGGACTAGTGGGGAACTCTCGTATTTCGGATTAGCGAAAAGAAGATAATATTTACCCCCGGCGGACCAAATGGCGCGATTGACACCTGCATTAACAGTTTTTTGCGGGGCAAATTCTTTAAAATCATTCGCAAACATTATATCTTCTAGTTTCATGATTTTTGCATGGACTTTCCCCTCGCGCTCCCAAAGGCTCGGGGACGCAGGGCGTTCGGTGAAACATGCCAAACCGCGCGTACCGAAGATCAGAGACTGCCAGACCATGTTTTCATACTCCTGCGCATTTGGCTCGCGCCATCCATCCGAAAAGCCGTAAGTTTGCAGCCACATTATTTGAGTTCGTCCGCGCTCGGCAGCTATTTTATTACCCAACCATGTGTAATAAGCGTATTTTTCGAGTGGCGCGTCCATGCCCCAGTCGGAGAATGGATAAACATCAAGAAACATCAGGTCTGTACAGTCGTGTCCTCCGACCGGCAAAGCTCCTTCGCTTATTCCGCACCAATTGTAATTAATAAAAACAGGACAATTCGGGGACGCTTTTTTTATCGTCTGGTAATATTTCTGAAGGACATCATCAGTGACCATTGACTTATCTGCCTCATCTCCGACATACCATCCGATTATGCCTGGGCAATCTTTGAATCGCTCAATTAATTTTGCGGCTCTGCCGGCCGTAACCAATGTCTCAATTAAATTTTTGGAATAAGCGCCCGGTTCCATCCAGAATACAACTTTTAACCCTTGTTTTGTAACTGTGTCATATATTTCATTAAAGCATTTAACCGCATCGTCAATGTCACCTTTTTTCAAAGCATTATTGCCTTGCTTTGAAATTGCTATAATGGTGTTGAACCCTTTTGCTTTTATCGCTGCATACTGCCAGTCTTTCAAGGAGTCCGGCGTATAGAATTCCTTCAAAAAACTGATCGGGAAGAATGGCTTTTCTCCGATAGTCAGACAGCGCAGAAATTTGTTCTGCCCGACGAGATACTTCCCAGAGGATACATCAACAGAATCGGTGAAAGATGCAACCTCTTTGCCAATCTTGAAGCCTTTTGTCACAAGCTCATATTTGCCCGGGTTGAGATTTTCAGTGTGAATGAACGCCACGTTTTCTTGCTGAGTTTTGAACTCATTTTCAAACAACCCAGTGCCGGACAGGGCGCGAAGCGAGACGGTCAGACGATCAAAAACGTCAACCCCGGATATTTTGATCGCAATTTGCTTGACATCCGAGGAATACAGCGTTAGTTCCGAAAATGACTTAAGATCTGTTTCAGTCGGGATGTTTGAGTCAGCCAATGCATTGGTGCGGGCAAAGGCCTTGGCGTTGTGATAGCCTTTGAGTCCGCTCCATACAGAAGTTTCTTCGCAATGGTTAACAACGTCTTTCCGTAGACGCCCGAAATTGAATCCCCACTGCGGCTCATCGCCAATTTTTAATTTTTTCAGTGGAATGGCTGTTTCAAGCGTCCAACAGTCAGACTCTTTGTTGACACCTATATCCAACGCGCCTAAATCCCAGACACCGCTAAAGCCTATTGAGGCGTCATGCTTTTTATACGGCGAAACGGCAAGCCTATAATATTTGCTCCCAGTCAAGCCGGGTTGTATGAAAATCTCGATATTGTCGCCGGAATAAAGGTATTTCGGGACGGGCAGCGAGAATTTACCCATGTCGGGCTCAGTACAGCGGAAAGCAAGATAAATATTATCTTTGTCGGCGCATATCCATCCGCTAGTTCCGACTTTCGCCGGCTTCCCCGTACCGTTGTCGGCAAAATTCCCGAATTTGAAAGCTGTTTTCCAACATTCATCGTTAATAATACCATCGAGAGATGGAGCAGAATTAATTTTGGGAATTGAGAAAGTTTTCACTGCCGGGTTTATATCATCCTTGCGGGAGGTAATGTTTTTATCAAAAAGCGATTCAGAATAATCTGTCATCTCTACTCCTCTTTCGAGCTGAGGGCCAGCTATAAAGACAGACTCCGCCTTGGGTACCATTACAGCAAAAGACATGTTTCCGTTTTTTGCCACGTCAGATTCGGTAAAATCATAGGTGAAACTGTGCCTTTTCCATTCTTTGTCGGCTAAAATTTTTTGTTTGGAATTCGCGGAGCCACGGTATATCCATCCAAACTCAAGCGAACTTGATTTTTCTGAGCGCACCCAAATTGAAAAAGTGTATTTACCCGGGAATCCGCGTATATAATTCGTGGCACTGCATAAAAACATATTGCGTTCAGTGCTACCTGAAAGTTTAACAACTTCCGTTTCAGATTCCGGGCTTTTGACATCTTTTGCTATGGAGAAATATTTACCCGTGTCCCAATCTGGAACCTGAAACTGAAATCCCCCAAAAATCCCCCAATAATCAAGCATCTCCGGACTGGAACGAAGTTTAAACGAGCTATTCCTGAGCAGATTCCCACTTTTCTTTTCCCCTGCCTCAACTATTATATTACTGAATTCAGCGCTTCCGCCGCCAGACACTGAAAGCCAAAGGTTAAAATAAGTCCCATCTTTGACGTTGACATTCGCCTCCAGCCTCTTCCAACCCTGCGAACTTCCAGAAACGCTTCCGACACCAATCTCGCCGCCAATAATATATTTGTTATCTGCTGTATTGTAGAAAATCAGGCGTATTTCAGCGTTGTTAACCGAGTCCGCCTTCACATAGCCGCTCACATTGTAAATTCCCGACGGAGCAAGGACTTTTTGAGTTCTGACAGTTCTTTTTTCATCTGGATTTGAAATCAAAAGGCTTCCGCCGCCATCTTTGCCAGAATCTTTTTTTACTTCTGATTTTCCATTACCCGATCCTCCCCAGTATTTTGCACCATCAGTGAAATCCCCGTTTTTCACTAAATTATTCTGCGCCACGCAAATCAGTGTGCTGGCAACCAAGGCCACTACAATCGATAGTTTAATCATTTTCTTCACCTCTTTTCTTTTTATATATTTGTTAGAATTTTTGACCTAGTCTCTTCAATCAATCCTTTAGTCAATTTCACATCTCCATCTTTTTCCATTTTCGGATTTACTTCGGGATATCTACCGCTGCAATAATCATCCCCTTGAGCCAATTTCAAAACTATTGGCTTTTGCCTGTTAATAACTTTTTTTTGCGTGTCAAAACCATTTTGACACGTCCGATGCGACTTTTTATTGAAAAAGTGACAAAAAATTCAATTTTTGAGCGTACACCTCCATGGCCGTTCGTGCGGCCGGTTTAAAACGCTTCGACTGTCAATTTCCGTAAACTGTTCTAAAGTAACATGTTGAATAACTGCTTCGCCGTTATGGCAATAACTCCAAACATCAGGTGGCAGAAAACCTTGCTATTTCCTTTGACCCTGATATTTTTTCCTCCGTGATTATCCTTCAAATCTGAATTTGTCCGTTCCGCCGCCGTGCGCTCATTATAGCGCATCTTTTTCGCTGGCTCCAGTGGAACTTCATCGCCACGGCGCTTATTGGGATCAATAATTGGCACTCTTCCCATATTGCGTGAAAAATCATGAATCTCTTTGGCGTCGTATGCCGAATCCATCAGATCGTAACAGTAAAAGCCCAGGCGTTCCTTGCTCATTTGCATCAGTGGAATTGCCGCCTGGCTGTCATGGACTGATGCCGAAGTCAAAATCGCGGCTACCGGGATTCCGCCGTCAACCGTTGAAACATGCAGCTTGTAACCTTTCCATGACTCCTGCTTGCCTTGACTGTTACGCTTTGCGCCCCAGTCGCAACCAGCAGGCAAATCGTCAAGGTTTTCATTGAGCGGACGGTTCCCTTGAAGCTCAAGGCGTCGAGTCTTGATTTCGTTTTGCTCAAGCTCGTTTATTGCAGCCAATTCAGCTTTGCTTTTGCGTCCGCGCTTCTTCTTAACCTTGGCTTTAGGAGTATTTTTGCGACAGGACTTTTCACGCCCGTTAACCGCCGTCGAATCGCTGCTGTTGTGCCCGGCCAGTTTGGCTTTATGGTGTTCCTCGATCATCGCCTTATGGATTTCATTAGGCAACTGTGTTTCAGCCAAAACTGTGAAGATTCGTGAAAACGTTGCTTCGGAAGGAATTTTACTGCCATATTCCCAGCCGCAAAGCCGCCTCAAAGTCGGGTTCGTTTTCAAATTTTCAATCAGCAGCTTCGTCGTCGGAAAGTTATAAATCGCCTTCAGAATAAACGCGCGAAGCACATATTCACGCTCTTTCATCGGTCTTCCCTGGCCGCTCCAGCTTAATTCAGGAGTGATAAACCGGGACGGTTTGATCATTTCAACAACCGCCGCAAAAAATTTCTGCGTTTCTGTCAACTCGCCAATTTCCTCTTCCAGCATCGGGAAAAGAGTCCGCTGGATGGTGGTGTAAAGCTTACGTAATATTTTCATATATGACCTTATTATTACTAATTTAAATTAGTATAATCTAGGCGGGTTTTATGAATTTTCAAGGCGTTTGATTAATTTCTCCTCAATTTTTACTTTTGAAATTACCTCCCTTGATTATTTTTAAATATCGTTTCCATATATCTAATTAAAACATTGTTTCCTTTGGATTTCTATCTTTATAGTACTTTAGTTTCTCCAGGCTGAAATTCGCAAGTTATAATCTGATCAGCCAGTTGGATTTTTAACATGCCGCCGAACCGGCTTGTGACGATTACCGACTTGCGACGTACGGCGCTGATGGTGAATCCACCAGGCAGATGGATGTTCTTGAAGGATACATCCTGCCACTTTCCCGGAATACCCTGGAATAAATAAACCGTATCGCCGCGTTGATGCGCCAGCATTTCCAGCAATGCCGTTGCCGCACCCATGGTACCGTCAAGCTGCATGATTTCATTTGTTTCCTTTGGCTTCTTCAAATCATGACGACGATGCGCAATAATTCCCCGTGAACGTGGCAGATAAACCGTCGTCTGTGATTCGTTAACAAAGATTTCTTTCCAGATGTTGAACAGAATCATCGGGGCTTCACTGAAGCCCTGCCGGCTGTAAATAATTGCTGCCCATGGCATGCACCACTCGCTCCACTGCCCCATTCCTTTGAGAATCCAATGATCGATACTGTTGTCAATAATTTCCGCCTGCTCCGGTGTAGGATTACTCAGCGTTTCAAACGGATAAATACCGGACAGATGCGAATGGTGACGGTGGCATACATCCAAGTCTTGACCAGCCCAGACGGCAATGCGCTGTTCGACCTTTCCAGATGAACCTCTAGACTCGACGGAGGTTAAATGCGGCAGACGCTGTTTAATATCTAGCCATACCGGTTTGCGTTCTAGTTCAAGAATGCCGCAGATATCCAGCAGGACATCCGCCAGCATGTGTGCCGCCGCTAGTTGATAAGACGGGTCACGCCCGCCTTCCCCAACCTCCGGATTGGCGCAACCATATTCGGCGGAGATTGCCAGCGGAATCGACAGCCGTCCATCATGTTCTTCCAGCATTGCCTCATAGCCGCGCATAATACCACGAATAAACGGGAATGCCCGGTTATTCAAGAATTCGCGGTCGCCGGAGTATTGATAGTATCGCCAGTAAAGCTGCGCAGTCCAGGCACCGCAGGCCGGGTCGAGCACTGATCCGGGAATCAGCCAGCCGCACTGCTGCCCTCGATCGTCCACCGCATGGGTAAACCACAGAGCGTCGTCGATGCCGAACATAACCTTGGCGTTATGCTTCAGCGACTCCTGAAACTGTTCCGCTTCGATCATGTCAAAAAGCGGCAGCAGATGTTCCAGTTTCCCGGCGGAAAAAGCCAGAGAGTAAATCTGCTGCACATTAATATTAAAATGGTAATCTCCGCTCCATTGAGCCTGTTGATATTCTTCTATCCACGGCCCTTGCAATCCGCAGGCATAGCCGCGAGGATGAGTAGCGGCAGCAAATTTGTATAACGAATATTTGAAAAAACGGTTGAACCACTCGTCCGGCAGGTAGATTTCAGGCGCATTAGACCAGTAATTGCGCCACCAGAAGCGGTTGCAGTCAAGCAACTTATTTTCATCGACCTCTGTCAGTACTTTTTCCGCCTTCCGTAACGCTGAGGCATTATCTTCTCCAAGTTCCAGCGCTATCGCATAACCATTTTTGCGCTTGATGCAAACGCACGCCAGCGATGGATCATCTGGACACTGCTGGATCCAGCCGACAGAATCTCGCTGTGTGAGTAGTTCCGGGGGCACAAAGCCATATTTTTCCAGCCATTCGCGCGACTGCGGGAAATCCCAAGCAGGTTTGACCGCTATCCCGGCAATCGCCTTCGCATTATCACGCAGTAGCAATACCGGTTCATTCAGATTGATGTCTAGATTAAGCAGGTTGCCATTGGACAATTCAACTGTCACCGTGCCGGATTCATATTCCAGCTCGGCGCTAACCGGACATACCCCGTCGACAAATGAAAATTCGAATCTTCCCACCGGCAACCGTTGCGGTTTAAAAACATTATCCGGAAAAGTATAGCGCGGAATCGCTTTAGCCAACGGCTCGCCGTAGCCCTGCGCCTGTGCTACTTCTACCAGTTCTTTATAGGTAGTTCCCGGCACGATCAACTCCCCGCCGCGATGATCCCAGAAGTCGGACCGGTTGACGGTGATATGCAGACACTCCTTGCCCCACACCATCGCCCCGAAATTACCGTTGCCCATCACGATCCCGCAATGCGTTCGTTCAAGCGGAAAATTCAAACTAAACTTATGATTATCATCAATCATATTAACCCTTTGTTATTTTACCAATTCGCCGACCAGAAAAATAGCTCCGGCATACCAGTTGCTACCGGTGTACTTGCCAGGATTATTTTTAAAATCATTGCGGTTATAGTCTAAAAGAATTTTTCCCTTGTCGAGTTTGTCGTCCAGCACTTTTATTTTTACCTCATGTATTTTCTGAATATCTAAATCTTTGGCAATATCCAACGTTGTCAAACGATTATACGTACAATAACCATCCATCCGTACCACAATTAAAGTTTTACCGTCTATAGTGATTTCCAGTTTACCGCAGCCTGGCCCCATTATGTCGTAAATCATCGCTCTGGAACCTTTGAACCGGAAAGATAGTTCCGCCCCCAATTCCCCGCGCCATAATGAAGGCACTCGGTTGCCGAAACTTTCGTGCATATTGTTCTTGATCTCCCCATCTGAAAGTTTGTTCCAAGGTCCTGCCATTTTAACCTGTCCATGATCCACCGGCAACATTACAGTATTTTCAAGATTACTGGAATCAATCGGAGCTGGTAAAATATGCAGTCTCGGTTTTGACGCTGACGCTTTAATTGTCGGCAGTGAGCGGATGATCGCTTCGGTATAAAGCCTGTGTCCTGTATCGAGATACGGGTGTACGCCTTCCGGTGCAAACGGAATCTTGCCGTCAGCAGTCACCCGCACAGGTGAAACCATATCTAATTCTTTACCCGAAACTTGTGTAACTTGAGCGTCGGGAGCTTTCATCTGCAATTTTCCAGCTTTTTCCAGCCTTGCCACTTCTATCGCCATGTGTATGCTAGGAATCGCATAGTAATCGGCAACCTGCTCCATCACGCTGGCGGCATTACACATTTTTCCGTTCCGAAGCTTTTCAAATATACCGCAACTCGTTGTGACCGTATAAATAAAACAGATATCGCAATTCGGGTATTGCTTCCATGTTTTACGAACAATTCCTTCCATCGCACAGACAATATCCCGCTCCGGACCGCCCGTTGCCTCATCGTTCACAGAAAACTCAATAAAAATCAGATCGGGGTTATATTGCAAAACATCATTATCCATACGGAATACTCCAAGCATTGACCCGGTTCCGCCAAGCGCGGCATTGATGCCACTGAACTTCACCTTCGGATACATTTTCTGTAAATGTACCAGACTCTGCACGCGCCATCCGGCCTGATCGGTGATGCTGCCGCCAAAATAGGCAATCTTCACGTTATCGCCTTTTTCAAGTTTGGCAAAGAAGTTCGGCAAGCCACCGCGCGGTGAACATTCTTCTGCATTGCGCAACGGAATTTCTGCTGCCGAAATCGCTACTGGGAAAAACGCAGTTATCATTACCAATGCTCCACTATATAAATACTTAATTACAAACATTTTACTTTACCCTTTAAAATATTATTCATGAACCCTATGACTGAAATGGAACAAACATATCACGCCATTTCAACTATTTTAATTCTTTTAAAACCTTGGGCTCATTTCGTCAATAGCATAACTGGCAAATTACGAAACAAGAAGGTTCCATGACAATATTTTTTTGATCTTTCCTTTATTGAATTACTCTTTATACACTTTCCATAGTGTTTGCGCTTGGGACGGAATCGATGATCCCCACCTAACTCTACCGATGTAGCGAGTTTCAACATGTCCATCTTTAAATAGAAAATTTGACGCACGATTATGTTCATACGCCGGTCCATACAAAATACGAGTCGTACTATCAGGTGCGTTGGCATAACCAGGCATATTATAAAAACTACTTAGCCCATAATACGTCTCAGCTGCGTAATAGCTATCCTTTTCTATCATAATACATGACCCGTCGAGAACCTTATCAAGCTGTTTTATTGAACCACTTGAACCACTACCCCATAAATATATCCAGCCTGCGGATTTACCCTTATTCGCGGCTTCAACTGTTGCTAAACTGACATCATCCTGTCCCATAGTTGGAGCATAATTTGTTTGCATAGGTAAATCGCCACCTGAATTTGCTTTTTTTGTTTTAGGACAGAAAAACGTACCCGCCGGCGATGGGCTTGTCGGATAATAGCAATACGAACCGATATGATTATTGTTTGAACATAAAGTTTTGGTTCCAGATATCACACTTGCATGCGAGATAACTTTCCACCCCATCTGTTTGGCAATTTCCCGATCCCACTTTTGAAAATTGGGAAGCCATCCGTTCATATCATTTACATAGCCATATACCGCAGTGCCAATTTGTTTCATGTTATTTTTACAAAAGGTCAAATGGGCAGATTCCCGGGCTCTAGTAATTGCTGGCATCAATATTGATGCCAAGATCGCTATGATAGCTATCACCACAAGCAACTCTATAAGTGTAAAGGCTAATTTCTGCGAACTTGATTTCCATCCGTCTTGTTTTTGATTTCTAGTGTTCATAATTACTCACTGCTCCTTTTTTTGTTTATTATTCCGTCATATTTTCAATTCTGGGTTGCATTATAATTTCATCAGGCTCATAATCAGGCTTATTAAGCGTCTTAAACAGGTTGTCAGCCGCCAGTTTCGATATTTCTGGGGGAAACACGATTAATTTAGCTGATGGCGTTGTTTTAGCACCATATAGTCCAAAATAATTTTCATCCAGCATTAACGGACAATTTTTCGAGTCAGCGCCCATCTCTGTCAGCGCAATATCCACGGCAGTGAATTCGGAACCAAAGGTAAAAATACCATCAATCGAATTATTGGATAAAATAGTTTTAACACGACTGATTATGTTGCAATTCATATTCGCCTGCAAATGCTCTTCACATTGAACGCCATGTGCGGAAAACTCATCCCGCCAGCCATCATAAATTACCGATTTAATGGATGATTCCAGAGTGCGGCCGACGAAAACCACATTAATCCGCTTGCGTTCCAGAAACCATGCGGCAGCCATACGTCCGCATTGATAGTAATCCATGGTCACATGATATTTGCTACCATCAGCTATATTGCCGGCAATGTAAACAGGAACGCCGCACTGCCTGACTGCGGCTATTAAATCCATGCTGTCCGCACCGGGCCTGACCCAGATGATGCCATCAGGATTGTACATTTGCAACTCTTCCAACGCCATGTCAGAATCAACCTGATTCAAATTTACCATACGCAACCGGATTGGCAGAAATTTGAATTGGTCGCAAATACGCGCCAGAGTATCCATGCAAAGACCGTCCAGATCTGTATACCTGCCACTTCCAAAAATCACCATCACCTTAAATGACTTGCGCAGGGTAAAAGTGTGATTTAGTACCTTGCCGGAATTGATAAACGTCCCGAACCCCGGCTTGGCGCACAGGCTGCCCTCATCAATCAATTCTTTTAATGCCCGACGGGCAGTTGGGCGGGTAACATCAAATTTTTTGCACAACTCCCGTTCCGACATGATGCGAACATCACTTTGGGCGTGTTCTATCATCAGATCGTTCACATATTGCCTAATCCGCATGTAAGCCGGTAAAGCTGCCATAATCAACCAACCCTTTTTGATGGCAAA
>Ga0257141_1000134_pt1 | contig 12268 bp, 20 predicted proteins | sample saktaT_17_FD_193544 | JGI IMG/M metagenome (GOLD analysis project Ga0257141, IMG submission 193544) | Metatranscriptome of saline water microbial communities from Sakinaw Lake, British Columbia, Canada - sak_2011_1_27_36m (Metagenome... | ecosystem: Environmental > Aquatic > Non-marine Saline...
ACCTTGATTTCATTGGAATCAAAATCCAGTTAAGTGTTTTTCAGATCCAGTGATGGATTTGGAATTGCTCGGAGATGTAAATCTCCCGCTGGAAGCACCTTGCTTTAGCTAGGTGTAGTTCACATTGGTTTTTTTGGTAAAGCATCTGATGCAATGGTTGATTTTCAACCAATAATGGATATTCATAAAAATGAAGTTTATCAAGTTGCTAAAAAATTAAATGTTGATGAATCAATCATAAATGCAACACCAAAAGGTGATGTTTTTGATGGTAGAAATGATGTTGAAATGATTGGCGCAAGTTATGATGCTGTAGAATTAACCACATTATGCTTTGATTTCCGAGAAATTATTTTACATAATAGCGTATATATGCAAGAATATCTTGATTTTTTTGAAAGTGAAAGCTATGCAAATATTAAAAAATTGCATTTAACAAATCAGCACAAATATAAAGTCGGTTCACCATTTCATGTTTTGAATGTTATGGGTTTTGCTAATTCTTTTCGAGATATTTAATATGAAGCAACCAATGCACACCGTTCCAGATTCACAATGCATCCCAGGATTTTGGGAAATTCCAGAAACAAATATTGAATTGAGATCTGGAAAAATTGAAAAGAATACGTTATTGACAGTCGCTGGTGCAATTGAAAATTTATTAGATGCTGAATCATGTGATTCTTTAATTTCACTTTTCAATTCATCTGGCATCGAATCATCTGTTTCTGTTTCTGGTTTGATGACAAGAGAGACTTATGGAAAAGGTTCTGTTAGAACAACAGGTTGGTCAACACAAATTGCCGATCAATTATCACAGCTTATTATTCCACATTTGTCAACAAAAATATGTGATGATTACACACCTACTGATTGGTGGCAAAATGATGGTAAAAAAATATGGAAACCGCATTCTATTTCTCCAATGCTGAGATTTATGAGATATGACAAAGATAGCGAACATTATGCGCATTATGATGCTGGCTATTACTATGATTCAACTTTCAGAACATTAAAATCGTTAGTGATTTATTTAACAACTAACAAAATAGGTGCTACAAGATTCATTAATGATAATCAAATTAGTATTCCGGAAAAAGAAAGAAATCATGATGATTGGACTAGACGAGTAAAAGACGAAGAAGTCATTATTGGTTCATATCCAAAAAAAGGAAAAGTTTTATTATTCGATCACAGATTGTGTCATGATGTTGAACAATATGATGGTAGTGAAGAAACTGGAAGAATTATTATTCGTGGTGATATTATTTATGAAGCAGTGGAAGATTGATACCGAGCCTTTTTACGGAAAACTTTTTAATTTAAATGGTTTTAATTTTATTGAGAAAGCCGGCTTTTTCTTTGATGATTATGATAAGCCTATTGATTTAGTTGAATCATTAAAAATATTATGTACACCAATAAAACATATTTTGGAACCAAAAACAAATAAACACTGCATTTTAGTTTCATCTGGAGCGATGGATCCAACACATAGCGGACATATAACAATGATGAGTGCGGCTAAAAAACGCGCTGAACGAGAGGGCTATGAAGTGTTGGGCGGTTATATTTGTCCTTCACACGATTCATACACTTCAATTAAAAATACAAATTCATATCCAATTCATGTTAGAAATAGATACACAAATGAATTGATAATTGGTTTGGGACAGAAGGATTGGATTGCAGTTGATCCATGGAGTGGAACATTTACAAAATGTGATGTAAATTTCACAACGATTATTCAAAGATTAAAATTATTTATCAACAAATATAAAAATCTTGAAACTGAAATAATTTATGTTTGTGGAGAAGATCGTGCAAATTTTTCAGAAACATTTAAGTTAGATGGAAAATGTATAGTTGTTGGTAGACCAGGTCATAAAAGTAATTTTAGAGAAAACTCTTATGCTCTGTTTGCTGAAGGATTCAATTCACGCGCATCTTCGATTATTGAAAGAAGTATAAAATTGAAAAAGCGAGATTTATCTTTAAGAGATGATAAGACTATTGATCTATCTTTAATAAAACCTATTTTTGAAAAATACTTTGGTACTATTACAATAAATGATTTTGATAATCAGCAAAAAATTTTTGACACCTTAGATTTAGATAAAATTATTAGCATCGATTCATTATTAAAAGGAAAATACAATATAACTATGTCTAGAATGTACGATTTTTTTGGTTGTTCACAATTTGGTTTCTTTGTAAAATCTATGCAACTTCCAAAAGATACTTCTATTGATTATACAATAGTTGATGATGATTGTGTTTCTGGTAGAACAGTTGATTTTGTTTTAAATTTATTGTATAATTTTAAAATAACAGTGAAGGAAAAGATTGTTTTTACTTCATCAAGAAATGGAGATTTTGAAATCTTAGATTTAAGAGATTTTAATCTATTTACAGAAAATAGTGGTTTGACGGTTGACGATGATTTGAGAGTACCTTATATCTATCCATTTGTTGATCCTTATACTAGATGTTCTGTTATAGATCCGTTAAATTTCTCAATAGATATTTGGTCTTTGAATAAAAAAATTTCAAAAAATATTTCAATAAAAAATTCATCACATTATAAATTATATTCGTTGCTTGGATTTTCTGATGAAGTAACAACACATGAAATTTGTGATTATTATATTGATGTTTTAAAAGCAACTATTTTAAAAAATGATTAGGAGTAAAAATGTATTCTATTGGTGGTGTGGTGATTGGAAAGATGATAGTTATTCTGTTTTGTGACCTAGTAATACTGAGGGTAGAAAATTTGTTACTTGTGGATTAACTATGGAACAGGCTATCGAAATTAGAGATGAATTAAATAAATTGATTGGCTGTAATAGAGTTGATAATTCTGAAATTTTAACTAAAGCTTATGTTGATTCTATGATTGATAATGGATTTGCTATTGCTTCATAACTTCCGAAAACAGAAGAAAATGAAAACCCAGCTAGAAAATTGGCTATTGGTTTAACAAATTTTTTTAGAAATAACGGTCAAATGAAATAATGAACAACAATTTTTTAAAAACTATAACCATTTCAACTATTCTATCTACGATTTTAGTTGGTTGTGAGGATGCTCCAAAACAACGGGACATTTATGCATCAATGGATGATTGTATGAAAGAATGGGAATTTAATGATTTATGTGAAAAAACCAGCGTAACTGATGCATCAAACAAAACAAATAATTATGTTCTTTCACCATATTATGAACCTGGAAATCGAGGTGTTGAACAACTTGAATACGATGACGATGATAACTCACGCTATACCTATTTTTATCCTGTAAATACAGGTTCGGCTATTTATTCACCTATGGTCGGTTCAACTAGTCCAGCTTATTTACGACCTAGTGGAACATATAGGAGTTGGAGTAGTGGTATTGCTAGACCAACTTCAACACCAAAATCTAGCGTTGCTGTTAGCAATATTGTTCGTGGTGGTTTTGGATCTTCTGGAGCTAGAGCGATGAGTTTTGGCGGGTAATTATTATTTTTAATTTTGGAGATAAAAATGAAAGAAATTGGTTGTATTGAAAATGATTTTGATATTTGGAAAATGAAAATTTTGAATCATAAAATTGATGGTGGTAGTACTTGTGGTACATTAATTAAAGAATTAACAAAATATAATGAAAAAATCCATTTAGTAACTGAAAAAGAAGGTTGTTTTTCTGAAATGAATTTTTCATGTGGTAAATTCAAAACCGATTCACTCAAAAAAATTAAAGATTTTTTTGAAAAAGTAAATATTAGTAATTGCAATATTTTTCTTTTCAACATTTATTCAAACATATTTTATGATTCAAATATGAACGAATACCGTGATTATTTTTTGGTTTTTGATACTGATTTAGAACTTGATTTTAATGAATTTATCAGTTGTTGATTTTTTGGTTAATTATCATGTATAGATTTAGATTTCATTTACAACGTGGAAAAGATTATTTAAAATGGCAATTAAAAAATGTTGATGCTAAAACTAAATGTTATCTACCAGTTGGTGTAAAAATAAAATTAATGAATTGTGTTTTAGTTAATAATCCTTCATCAGCTAATAAGATATTTACTGGAGAAAGTGCAAAATTTGTTTGTGCTTGGATCGAATTTGAATCTTATGAATTCATTAAAGAGTTACCAGAAACAAAAATCAATATCAGATTTAATCCGCGAGTTGATATTCATTGGTTTAGTGATACTGTTGCAAATTTAGATGGTTCTCATTACAAAGAATTATTTGTTGAAGATGGAAAAATTTTCGTTTAATTTAAAAAGAGGATAAAAAATGTTTGAAAAACTTACAAATCTTAAAGTTTCAATACTTAGATCTACATTAACTATTCCATTCTTGGCAATTATATTTATTTCGGCATGGATTATAATTCTATGTTATGCAAATAATAATGGTATTTCTTTAAGAGAACAAAACATTGTTTATCTAAAAGAACTGCCACAAGAAAAACAGTTAGAAATTTTAAAAATGTGCTATACTTCATATGAATTAAATTGTAATGACGCTGTTTTTGACTACAAAAAAATTAACGGCTAGTGTATGAAATTAAAAAATTTATTATTGGAGACTCCGGAGTTTCTCGATGAAATTGACGTTAGCAAAACATATGGAAACTCTGTTTATAATCTGAAAGAGTACAAACGATGGTCTACTAAATCAAGTATTAAAAAAATTATCAAAGAAATTGATTCTGGAATTTCTCTAGTTGAAATTAAAAAGGAAGATGGATTTGATGTGATTTTTGCCGCATTAGATAATGTAGAGAAAAAGGTATGTTACGTTTCAAAGTGCAAAATAGAAACTGATGAAAATGTTGATAAATATGTTTATCAAAGTTTGGTTTGGGTTGATACATTGTATAGGGCTAGAGTAGGCGAATTAGCAAGTTTGATGGTTTTTGAACAGTTACTTCCAAAATACAAAGTAATTGCGACTGATAGATTACAAACCAAAAAAGGTATGAAATATTGGGCTAGGTTAATTAATACGGCTACATTGAATGAAGATGGGAAATACATCGTTTATTTCTTGGACACAAAGAAAAAAGAATTGCGTCTAGTTGATTCTTTTGAAAATTTACAAGATTTGCAAACTAAGCACAAAATCTGGGAAAAAAGTGAGACGGGTATGTCAAAGATTATGATTATTTCAACTAAAAAATTAAAAATGCAATTGACAAAAGATTAAAAATATGTTACAATAATCCTAAGAAAATATTTTTTAGGATTATTATGGAACGTATTAAAATTGAAAAATCCGATAATTATTCACTATTCACAGAATTGGATTTTAATTGGGCAAATGTAAAAAGTACCAATGGAAAATCTTACTGGAATGATGAAGCGTTATATTTGTTTAATTCTCAAGAAATTGATTCCATTGAAGATGCTACGAATGAGTTACACGCAATGTGTTTGGATTTTGTTGCTAGCGAAATTAAAGAAGGGGATTATTTAGACTACGGTTTTAATCAAGTGCAGAAACAATTAATTGAAGAATCTTGGATTAATAATCATGCATCTCTATATGGTCGATTTGACTTTCATCTAAATCCAGAAACAAAAGAGTTGAAACTGTATGAATATAATGCGGACACACCAACTTCATTATTTGAAGCATCTATCGTCCAATATGAAGTCTTATATGATTCTTGGCTTAAAAAAGGATACGACCAATTTAATTCAATTCATGAAAGTTTGGTTAATACGTTTGCAACTAATTTTAACGGATTCGATACAATTCATTTTTCTACACTATTTGATGCTCCAAATGAAGATTATGGCAATTTAAATTATTTGCTCAGATGTGCATTGGAATCTGGTAAAGAAGTTGCAAATGTAGCCTTGGAAGATATTGGTTATCAACATGAAACAAATACATTCAAAGATTTAAATAATGACACTATAGAATGCCTTTTCAAGTTATATCCATTAGAATACCTGACACTTGATGATTTCGCTACTCATTTGTTAGGAAATTCATCGATTCGCATCATTGAACCGTTTTGGAAATTATTACTTTCAAACAAATTATTGATGGCAAAACTTTGGGATAAACATAAAAACCACCCAAATTTATTAGAAACTTATTACAAAAAAAATACTTTGCTTTTGAAAGGTGAGTTTATTAAAAAACCACTCCTTTCTAGAGAAGGGGCAAATGTAACTAAATTTAACATAAAAGATGGTATTGAATATTTTACTCATTTATCTGGAACGGATTTTAATGAGGCGTATGATACTTCAAATTACATCATGCAACAATTTGTACCACAATTCAAACACGACACACATAATGTAGTCATAGGTTCATGGGTTGTTGGAGAAGCTGCATGTGGTATTGGAATCAGAGAAGATTATTTAGATATTATTGGGAACAATAGTCGTTTTGTTCCACATTTATTTAAATAGCTTATCCAGCTGCTAATGCTGGTTGTTGGGCTTCTGGAGCTGGTTTTTCTTCTGAATCTTCTCCAGGAGTACCTTCTTCATCATCTAGCGGTCTTGTAAATTCTATGTAGTATTTTTTCGTTGATTTCAAATCGTCCATAAAGCCGCCATCTGACAAGAAAAATTTTCTATCTTCAATATCGATTCCTTCAAAACTTTCTTCATATTTTCTTGTTTGGAACATATCCATGATGATAAATAACCCATCATTGTCGAATTCTATAGTGGGTGCTTCATTACCGAAAATCATGTTTAGTTCATTTCCAACAACGTCTGTTTTAATAAAATTATGCTGAAAAATTCTAACTTCGTTTAATAGGTCTTTTAGTTTCATAATGGTTTCCTTTTTTTGAAATTATCATATATTTATGATTGCTTTCCCAAAATTGATTGAAAAATGTAAAATTATCATTGATTTCAGATATTCATTGGAATATGTTATAATTTTAAAAATACTTTTGGAGTTTGCATGAATAAAGAAGAAATAATTTTAAAGATAGCTGAAAAAAAGAAGTTACTTTGGGATATTGAACAAGAGTTGAAAAAAAAATCTTTAGTTTCTGCGGTTGACTTTTCATCGATGTACCCAAATGTTTTAAGATTATTAAATGCATCAATAGAATCATTGGTTGGATTTTTAGATGATGATCCAATTGCATATAGACAAATCGGATTATCGAATAATGTTAGAGAAGCAAAAGAAAAATCGAAAATATTGACAAAAACAACTTTGATTAATTCCGAATATGTCAAATATGTCGGAAATAAAGAAGAAAAATTAGCATTGCGATTGGATATTTATGATGGAAAATATCAGGAATCTGCAATAGAAGATATAACAGAAACACCATTTGAGCGATATTTCTTAGCTTGTATGGGTGTTTTTGATCCAGATGGTGTGACAATTAAATTTCGAGGAAAAATTTATAGCGTTACAGATTTAAGAAACTATTTCAAAGCGATGGATTGGAGTGTTTCTGGCTGTGGTGCGGTATTTAGAAATAGCGTATCCGAAAATGGAGAACAAGGTTTGATCCCAAGTTATCTTGGATATTTGTTTAACGAACGGAAAAAAAGTAAAAAAAGAAATGGCTGTAAATTTTAAACATAAAATCCTTCTTGAAAAATTTAAAATAGCGGCAGATAAAGATAAATTGTTAAAATGATTTGGAGATCAACATGATAAAAGCACATGAATTAAAAAAATATTCGATGATTGATTTTAAAATTGAAAGATTTTTTAAAAAGTTAGATGGTAAAGTAAAAAGAAAAGCTGCAAATGGTGGACAACGATTAGTAGTTGTAATTTATGATAAATTTACTTCTGATTCGATTCTTTTTCCAGAACACAAAAGAAAATCATTTCATAGTGATTTATTTGCAGATTATGTTATTTGTGATTCAGAAGTTTTTGAAACTAATAATAGATCTAAATACATATATGAAATTCAACAAAAACTGTTGCATCATTACGGGTATTTAACCGTTTCGTGGGAAACTTTTGATGATGTAAGGGTATGTAATGCTATGCAACTATCATTTTGTTGGTAATTTTTACGGAGAAAAAAATGGCTAATTGCTATTATAAAGCTGAAACAGAATATGAGATTGTTTCAAAAGAAAATATTGATAACATTTTAGAAATGTTAAATTTAAGAGAAATACACATTGATGCAATTTTAGATGATTCGTGTATGATTGATGGTGTTAGTTATGAATACGGTAATGTGCTTGTAAAAATTCCAGATCAGATGGGCACTTATTTACAAACTTATGCTGATTATGATGAATTTTTGCAAGAAAATATCCCATATGAGTGAGAAATGTCTTTACATTTCTCAATGAACGTGGTATAATTTTTTTAAGATAAATGTTGGAGTTCAACTATGGATTTTTATATTAAAAATAATAAAGGTGAATTTGAAGTTTATGCCGAAGAATTTATTGGTTGGCCTTCAAATGGTTTATGGGTTGTTGAAGACGGTCGTAGAAGTTGTATTTACGAAATGAAGGATGTCTCAGAAAAGCCAACTCCATCACTGTTTAGTTATATGAAATATTCTTTAGAATTAGAAGAACATCTTTCTGACATTTGGAGTAAAAAAGCTCTATCTATCAAAGATGTAGCTAACATTGCTTCTGAATTTTTTGCTATGAAAGCAGGAGCAATGAAAATTGGAAACGAAATAATTGAGAATTAACATGAAAGATTTAAGACTTATTTTAGTTGAAACGGTATTAACAATGCAAAATTTACAAGCCAATAAAATTGTTGGCTTGTACGAATTTGGGTCTTTGGTTTATGGTACCGCTCATGAAAATTCTGATTACGATTATGTTGTGATATTAGATGTTTCTGATGAATTATATGAGCATTTTGAAAATAAAGATTTAGACATTCACATTTTTTCGATTGAATCATTTAAACATAAGCTGATTGAACATGACATCATGGTGTTAGAAACATTTTTTAATCCACACCCAATTATCAAATATGATGTTGATTTTAAGTTGGATTTAGTGAAATTACGTCATAAAATTTCAGCTATTGTATCGAACTCATGGGTTAAAGCTAAGAAAAAAGTGCTGTTAGAAGATGAAGATAGCTTTATCGGTTGGAAATCTTTGTTCCATAGTGTAAGACTGCTTTCATTTGGAATTCAAATGGCTGAGTTAGGAAGAATTGAAAAATTTGATGGTTTAGTTGATTTTTGGAATGAACTTCTAACTAAAATGAATAATGGTGATGATATTACCAAAGTTATGGCTGAGATTAAACCACAACATAATGTAAATGCAACAAAATTTAGGAGTTTGACACCTAAAGAGTATCCTATTAAAACCATAGAGGTGAAAATAAATGAAATTTAAATATGATGGCGCAGAACATGAGTTAATCTTATTAACATTATCAGGATCAAGATTTTATGGTACCTATTATGATTCGTCGGAAGGGCCTGAGCGAACGCATCCGTTTATTGAAAATTATGAAAGTGATTTTGACTTCAGAGGAGTCTTTATTGCAAGTAAAAACAATAAATTAGGATTGGAGACACCAATTGAAGAAATTATCATTACTGGTAAAAAAGAAGATTGGGATATTGAAAAACAATTGATTGTTGATACTATCAATAGAAAAGCTGGTTTAAAATTATCTTGCGACCAAGATATTACGTTGTATGAAGTTCGTAAATTCATTAAACTTTCACTTGAATCGAATCCCAATATTTTAGACGTACTTTTTACTGATGATGATGCTGTTTTTTATGAAAACAAAAAAGGTAAAAAACTTAGAGACAGTGGTTCAGATACATTTATGTCGTTGAAAACAAAATTCACTTTTTCCGGTTATGCTTTAAGTCAATTAAATAGAATCAGAGGCACGGTACAATATTCTGACAATACTTTGAAAATCCTACATGCTGCTTTATTAGCCGGAGATATTGATGACCAATGGCTAAAAGATAATTTTAAAGGATTACATGAAAAGAAATTAAAAGCCAATTTTAGTAAATTGCCAAAAGAAAGATCGATTATTTCAGAGGAGATTGAATGATGAAACTAGTTAATGCGAAAGATATTTTTGAAAAATATAACACTGATGAATCTTTTACATTTGAAGACTTTGTTAAACCAAAGCATTCTGGTGGACATAATAAATGGATCACTCGTTATCCAAAAACTAAAGTTGTTTTCGATACATTGAAAAAATCATTTGAATCTAATGAAATTGGATATAATTGGGTAACGGATCATTTTGGTGGTAAAGTTGCTGAGTTTGTTACCGGAATTAAACAAAATGCCGCTAATGATATTAAGAAGCATGTTTCGATTTCATGGAATGAGTTTATTGAAAAATATGCGGTTGAAAAAGAGTTTAATGCTGATGATGATACCATGTCTGCTTTGGAATGGAAACAATATTCAAAACCGAAAGTTATAGATTATGTTCAGGTGAAAAACATCCCAGGATTAATAAATGTTGAAGAAGTTCTTAAAATCGTCGAACCGATTATTACAAATAACACAATGTTTGATGAAGCGTTAATGCAAAGAATTTCTAAAGTTCACGAAGTAATAGCAAATAAAAATGAGATCGATACTAAAAATCTATTAAAAATTGAAACTTTTATTGACTTTTTAGAAAATAAAGCGTCTTTTAGAACATTGTCAAACACTCAGATGGCTATTTACACTGATGGAAATGGTGTTTTTACAAGAGAAGGAAAGATTAGAATTAACAATCCAAAAGAAGTTGGGGATTTCGTTTGCATTATTTCTTTTGATGAATTGAATTATGATCGTGATTTGAATGATGTTGAAAATTTGTGGGCTTGGAGAACATCAAGAAACGAAGTTCGTGGAAAATATGAGGAACATTTTGGTTATGATGTTAAGCATATGTCGCATTTATTTAGATTGTTGCTTGGAGCTATTGATATTTTAAAAACTAGAACTTACAAACCTAGATTGTCAGGAAAAAATTTAGAATTTGTACGAAATGTTTTGCGTGGTAATTTTGAGTATGATGCAATGATTGATTATGCTGATGAATTAGAAACAAAATTGGAAGACGCATATTGTCTTTCAACATTACCTGAAAAACCAAATTTTGAAAAGGCTAACAAACTTTTATTGAGGTTATCTAAATGAAGCTAAAGTCTCTATTAGAGAAACAAAATGAGAAAGGTTTGTATGCTGCTGTTAAATTCTCAAACGAAACTATCGACAATATTATGAATTATTGCAACGATTCAAACATTCCAAATGTTTTGGATCCAAGTGATTTACATAGTACACTGTGTTATTCTAGAAAACCGGTTCCAGATTTTAAGCCGGTTTTTCCATTGGAAGAAACCGGCAAACCAAAAAATTTTGAAATTTGTGATAGTCCTGCGAACGCCTTTAAAAAAGAAGCAACACGTTGTTTAGTTTTAAAGTATGATTCCGCTTACATGGTTTCAAGATTTAATGAAATAATGAATATGGGGGCGACTTACGATTATGATGAGTATAAACCGCATGTAACTTTGAGTTATGATGTTGGTGGCGATTTCACTTTAGATAATCTATCTTCACCATCTAAAATTGGCGAGTTGCAAATAGTTGGAGAATATTCTGAAGAATTAGACTTGGATAAAACTTTTAAATAAAAGCAGATAAATAATTATTAAAATAATATCTTCATTTTGGAATAAATTATGCTATTCAATTTTAATAATTTAAGTGTTTTTTTTGCGGCTGTAAAATTTTCAGAAAAAACCATAGAAAAACTTTTGACATTTTGTTATGATAATAATGTCCCAAATACTCTTGATCCTGACGATTTTCATAGTTCGTTGATTTGTTCAAAAAAAATGATTTTTAATTTCCAACCAAATGAAAATTTAAATATAGTTTGTATGCCTTTTGAGTTTGATATTTTTATTAGTAAGCCAAGTACTTTCAAGCCACAAAAAACACGCAGTTTAGTTTTAAAATTTTGTTGTGATTATATGATTGACAGATTCGAAGTTCTTATCGAAAATGGGGGACAACATGATCAAGAACAATACCAACCACACATAACTTTGAGCTATGATGTTGGTGAAGAATTTAATATTGAACAACTACCGCCTGTTTCAAATATTGGTGAATTAAAAATTATTAAAGAATACCTTCACCATCAATATAAAAAAGAATGTGAAATTTGTAAAAACGCTGATATGTGTTTTTAAGGTAATAAAAAATGAAAGAATTACATGAAAAAAATTATGAAATGATATTGAATAATCATTTTACTAATAATGAAAC
>Ga0257141_1000138_pt1 | contig 12183 bp, 12 predicted proteins | sample saktaT_17_FD_193544 | JGI IMG/M metagenome (GOLD analysis project Ga0257141, IMG submission 193544) | Metatranscriptome of saline water microbial communities from Sakinaw Lake, British Columbia, Canada - sak_2011_1_27_36m (Metagenome... | ecosystem: Environmental > Aquatic > Non-marine Saline...
ATTTTACACTATACAATGGGAGTGGTTACTATGCTTGGTACCGTTAAATCAAAAGTTATTTTTTCTACTTTAATATTTAGTGCTGTGGGGTTAGGGGCTATCTATGGATACCTGAGTCTTACATTTAACGATTTTTCCAATGCAACAGCGAAACGTTCATTAGGAATGTTAAGCCAATCTATTTTTCAAACACTGACTCAAAGTATGTTAGCAGGTGATCCGCAAGTCGTTGCGAATGCGATTGAAGCTGCAAAGGGGATTGATGGTATTAGCAATATCAAAATTGAGCGATCTAAAGCAGTCAATGAATTATTTGGAGAACATGGGGCTGCAAGTGAAGATTTACTGATTAAAAAAGTATTTGAAACAAAGAAATCGGAAGTTGTTGAAAGTGATGAGTCTGGGCATGCTATTCGACTTCTTCAGCCCCTGATTGCCGAAGATAAATGTCTTGCGTGCCATACTAATATTCATACAGGGGATACGCTTGGTGTGATGGATTTGGTTATATCGTTAGAAAAAAATGATGAAGCAATTCATAGCACACAAAATATTTTATTGCTTGCCCTTGGTACTGTAGTGATTGCTTTTGTCCTTGTCTTAAATATCTTTTTTGGCCGAGAAGTTTTAACGCCACTTTCTGGCTTACGGACTCGTATTGCTGAATTGGTAAGTGGAGACAAAGACCTTACCAAACGACTTGAAGTACGAAATAAAGATGAATTTGCGGAAGCTTCGATGTCTGTTAATAATTTTGTAGAGATGATTCAAGAAACAATTAATGAAGTGAAGTCATTAGGAAAACAAAATGTGATGATTGCCTCGACGATTACCCAAGCAACGCAAAATATTTTAACAGGAGTAGAAAAAGAACGTTCTATTGTCGAAGCAACAACCCAAAAAAGCCATTCAATCAAAGAAATACTCTCTGCCGCCATGACAATATCAGAGCAGACGCAAAGAAACATCTCTAGCTCTAATGATGAACTCTTAAGTGCTAAAGATGCATTAGATCGTCTCGTGAATGAAGTAGAAGGGTACATTGAAACTGAAAACGATATGTCTTCACGATTAGTAGGACTTCGCCAGGATGCCCAGCAGGTTAAAAGTGTTCTTGGAGTGATAAAAGACATCGCCGATCAAACCAACCTTTTGGCATTGAATGCGGCGATTGAAGCGGCGCGTGCCGGTGAACATGGGCGTGGTTTTGCGGTAGTTGCCGATGAAGTGCGAAAGCTTGCCGAGCGGACCCAAAAAAGTTTGACAGAAATTGAGGTAAATGTTGGAAGCATTGTCCAATCTATCAATGATGTAAGTGATACGATTAGTGAAAACGCAACCAATGTGAATGGATTAACGACAATATCGCTTGAGGTGGAAGCTAAAATTTCGACAACATCTCTAGAGATGGAAAATTCAGTCGTGATTGCTAAAAAATCGTACAGCGATTCGATTGAAATGGTAAAGCATATTGAATGGATTATTGAGAAAATATCACAAATTAATGATGTTTCTCAATCAAATCAAAAAAGTGTTGAAAATATCGAGGAAGATTCTGAAAAACTTTTGAGTGTTGCTCAATCATTACAAGCGCGTATTAACGAGTTTAAAAGCTAAGTGGGCTAAGTTAATCTCTGATATGATTACGCCTTTATATTAAATTATTGGTATGTCATGAAAAATATTGTTTTAATTGGATTTATGGGAGTTGGCAAGGGGTCAATTGCCAGGGCGATGGTAAAGCGTACTGCAATGATGGCATTGGATACGGATGACATTATTGAGAGTATTGAAAATCGTTCTGTAAAAGCAATTTTTGCGACCGATGGAGAACCATATTTTCGTAATTTAGAGCGTAAAGTAGCGCGATGGCTGAAGAAAAAAGTGACGGGAACTATTGTCTCTACGGGAGGCGGATTTTTTAAAGTCCCTGCATTGAAAAAAGTGGGTACAGTCGTTTTTTTAAATGCCCCCTTTGATACTATTTATGAGCGTATTGCAACACATCCGGATGCAGCCAAAAAATTCAAAAAACGTCCTTTGTTTCAAGAGATTGAAAAGGCCCGTGCATTGTATGACGAGAGGCTAGCCCAGTATTTAAAAGTTGCGGATATTGTTATTGACGTGAGTGAGAAAACGGTGGATGCGATTGCCAAAGAGATCATTAAAAAGGGTAAAAAACGATGAAAGCACTGTTTGTATTGCTCCTAACATTTTCAGCATTATTTGGAAGTGAGATAAAATGGGAAAAAGATTATGCAACCGCACTTAAGCAAGCCAAGGCACTTCATAAGCCAATGATGTTTATTATTTCAAATCATAATTGCCGTTATTGCGTTCAACTGGCATCCACAACACTTAAAGACCCCAAAGTGATTCAGAAAATCAATGCAAATTACGTTGCATCTATTGTGTATGTGGATGAAGATCCTGTATTCCCTCGTGAACTCTATGTGGGCGGTACACCTGCAACATGGTTTATCAAGGGAGATGGGGAGCCTTTGTTTGAGCCGCTCATGGGTGCCATAGATGCAACAAATTTTCTTAAAGCACTGGATATTGTCAGCAGTGAACACGCTAAAGTGTCACCAAAAAAGTAAAGAGGATAATATATGGTTAATATTCGAACAAGTGATGCTGATTTTCAAGCTATTTTTGATGAACTTTTAAACCGTGGCAAGATGGATATGGAACATGTTTCCAGTATCGTCAAAACAATTATCGATGAGATTCGTCTTGATAAAGATGCGGCATTGGTGAATCATATTACTAAGTTTGATCGCTGGACGCCCGCAAATGGTTCTGAGTTAAAGATCAATTCAGCAGATATGAAAACGGCGTACGATGAACTCGAACCTGCATTAAAATCAGCACTTCATTTAGCGTATGATCGTATTCGAGCTTATCACGAAAAACAGCTTCCTCGAAGTTGGTTCGATACCGAAGCTAATGGAACGATTTTGGGACAAAAGGTAACTCCGGTTGATCGAGCCGGTTTGTATATCCCGGGAGGGAAAGCAGCGTATCCGAGTTCACTTTTGATGAATGTCATCCCTGCTCAGGTTGCGGGTGTGGAACATATTATTGTTTGTACTCCAACACCGGATAATGAACCCAATGCTCTCTTGCTTGCCGCATGTCATTTGTGCGGTGTGAGTGAAGTGTTTAAAGTCGGCGGTGCGAGTGCAATCGCGGCTATGGCGTATGGAACGCAAAGTATTCCTAAAGTGGACGTAATTACGGGTCCGGGAAATATTTTCGTAGCCACTGCTAAAAAAATGGTGTTTGGTGAAGTGAACATCGATATGATTGCAGGTCCGAGTGAAATTGGGGTCTTAGCGGATGATTCAGCAAATCCTGAGCATATCGCGATTGATTTACTTTCACAAGCAGAACACGATGAAATGGCAAGTTCGATTTTGATAACTCCATCCCAAGAATTTGCAGATGCGTGTGCTATTGAGATCGAAATATGGCTCAAAAAGCTTCCTCGTGAAGAGATTGCACGTAAATCGATTGAAGAGCGTGCCGCAATTATCGTCACAGAGACGATGGAAGAAGCGGTTAATCTGATGAATTGTATTGCACCGGAGCATTTAGAGGTAGCAACGAATAATCCATTTGAACTTTTAGCCTCCATTAAACATGCAGGCGCAATATTTCTAGGACACAATACTCCTGAAGCAATCGGTGATTATGTAGCAGGTCCTAATCATACGTTACCTACAGGGGGAACTGCGAAATTTTACTCACCTCTTGGAGTTGAAAATTTCATGAAAAAATCTTCTATTATTGCATTTTCCAAACAAGCAATCAATGAAATCGGTGAAGCTTGTGCCCTCATAGCCAATACCGAAGGCCTTGGTGCACACGAAGCATCGGTTCGCTGTCGTTTAGACAAATAATTTTTTTTAATCCTTCTCTTTCCCTTTGCGGGAAAAATTTCCAAACGGTTACATATCAAAAAGTTATCGCAAAAATGATTCTCATTTTAGTTTCGGTTAAAGCTTATTTAGCTAATATCAGCACAGCAGAAATGCCATTATAAGCCTATTATAATGACAATAGATAATTATTATTGTATAAAACAATAGGAATTTAAGGAGAATATATGCAACTAGGTTTCTTGGTAGACCTTCACCTGTGTATGGGGTGCAAGGGCTGTGAAATCGCTTGTAAAGTGGAAAATGAGGTTCCACTTTCTACATGGCGTCTTCGTGTAAAATATGTCGATGTGGGGGCTTTCCCAGAGACAAAACGGACATTTACTCCACTTCGCTGTAATCATTGTGCCAATGCACCATGTGAACGTATTTGTCCTGTAAGTGCACTTCACTATCTTGAAAATGGTATTGTAAACATTGACAAAGATCGCTGTATCGGATGTGCAGGTTGTATTATGGCGTGTCCATACGGAGCAATTTACATTGATCCGCAAACGCAAACTGCGGATAAATGTACCTACTGTGCGCACCGTGTTGCGAGTTCTATGATGCCATCGTGTGTTGTAGCATGTCCGGTTGAAGCCAATATTTTTGGTGATCTGGAAGACCCAATGTCTAACATCAGTAAATACATTCAATCACACGAAGGTAACGTTCAAGTGCGCAAGCCTGAAAAAGGGACTGATCCTCACCACTTTTATGTAGGTGGCGGTAATGTTACACTTAACCCATTAGCATCATTCAGAGCTGAAGGACATTCGTTGTTTAATAAGCTTACACATCTCCCAGTAGGAGGGCACCACTAATGGCACATGAGATTATTGCAGCAACCAATGCGGTTGTAGTTCTTGACGTAGCGCTTCCGGGTATTGTATGGGGTTGGATTATTACCATGAATATGTGGGCAAAAAGTATCGGTACCGGTATTATTTTTATTGCTTTTTACTTATTGAAAAAATATCCGCTTGAAACAGGATTTATCCGTTTTCCAGCCGTAGTGATTTCGATTGTATTCATTCATATCTTCTTATTTTTCACGGTTATTGACTTGCACCAGATGTTTCGTTTCTGGCATATCTTTTTCCACCCTCACTTGACATCCATGATCACGATAGGTGCATGGTTAGCAACGGGCTTTGTAGGATTGATTTTGGGGATGGCGTATTTCATCTACATGAAAAAAGATGAAGGTATGTATGACAAGTTTTTAGGTTATGCAGTCATTTTAGCGGTTCCGGTTACTTTGTATACCGCTGGATTGATGGCGCAATCTACTGCACGAGAATTGTGGCAGATGCCAACAGAGTCTATTCAGATGATGCTGGCCGCTTTTTTAGCAGGTTCTTCTACAATGATTTTGCTCGGTGGAAACAAGTTCTCAGATGCGATTAAAAAAGATTTGGCATTGATCTTAGGGTTTAGTGCACTTACAGCGTTTATTATGTACATGCTAGAGATCGTTTTTGGTCCAATGAAAGCCGAAGAAGTTATTGCAACATTAGAGTTTGTAAAAGGGGGCGAATATACGTTTATGTTCTGGCTTGGTCAAGTAGTAGCATTCTTGATCCCTATGGCATTAGTGTGTAAAAGCATTAAAGACAAGTCGTATTATTTGTTGAAAATCGCTGCTGTGTCAGCGTTGGTCGGATTGTGGATTACCAAGCATGTATGGTTAGTTATCCCACAATTGTTAAACATGAGCTAAAGAGGTAGATGATGTATTTAGAAAGCAGAAGAACATTTTTAAAAGGTGCCGCATTTACTGTCGCAGGCGCTGCTATTGCAAAGGGCGTATTTACAACCGATGCAGCTGCTGAGTCTGTAGAGAACAGCAAGTTTACCAATACTCCTGATACCCTCTCATTTTACCCTCCATTGGATCAATGGGAAGGTTTCCAAGAGCTTGACGGTACTGACTGGAAGCGTGGTGGTATTAACCGTCATGGTGTTCAAAGTGAAGAAAATCCTGATGGTATTTTAGTACGTGATTACATGATCGTTCCAACGGCATGTTCAAACTGTGAAGCGTCATGTGGTTTGACTGCATGGATTGATAAAAAGACATTAACCGTTAAAAAATACATGGGTAACCCATTGCACCCAGGTTCACGTGGACGCAATTGTGCCAAAGGGTATGCTGTTCAGTCACAAATGTATGATCCAGATCGTATCCCATTCCCACTTAAGCGTGCACCGGGTTCAAAACGCGGCGAAGGTAAATGGATTCGTACCACTTGGGATGAAGCGATGACTACCATCGGTAAAAAGATGAGTGATACGATTCGCCAAGGTGATCTCCTCTCTAAAAAATCGGTTATGTACCACGTTGGTCGCCCAAATGAAAATGGTTTTGTACCACAAGTATGGGAAACGTTGGGTCTTGATTCCTATAATTCGCACACAAATATCTGTTCGGCAAATGGTCGTACACCAACGATTTGGACCGCAAATGATGACCGAACCAGTCCTGACTGGGCAAATGCTAAACTTATTTTCTTGAACTCATCGCATGCAGCGGATGCAGGACACTATTTTGCACAATCAGCAGCATTTATCGCTGATGCCCGTAAAAAAGGTGCAAAAATGGTCGTTATGGACCCTCGTATGTCTAACTCTGCGGGAATGTCAGACCTTTGGATCGCGGCATGGCCGGGAACGGAAGCCGCGATTTATCTCTATTTAGCGAATCGTATTTTGAATGAAAACATGACAGATAAGAAGTTTGTCAAAAAATGGTTCAACTGGGAAACCTTGATGAACGATCAAGTACATCTTGATTTCATGCTTGAAAAAGGGCAGATCACTAAAGCGCCAGCTGATAAGAGCTTTGAAAGTTATATGGAGCTTCTCAAAGATATGTATGCTCCTTATACATTAGAATATGCAGTCAAAGAGACTCATGTTCCTGCGTATAAACTCGAAAAACTCTATGAGATGTTTATCTGGGCGGGTGATGCTATCTCTACGTATATTTGGCGTGCAGCTGCTGCGGGTAACCGTGGAGCATGGATGGGCGGACGTGCGGCATATTTCTGTATCGGTCTTCGCGGCGCAATCGGAACAGAGGGCGGAACATTCTTCCACCACTGGCACGTTATTTCTGTCTCCGGTAAAGGTGGAAGTGCAACCATTGGTCAAGGTGTTTCAGGTGCTGATGTACCGAAAGTTCAAGCATGGAATGAGCTTACTTGGCCTCCGGAATGGCCACTTTCTACTTATGAAATGTCTTATTTGTTACCTCACTTGTTGACAGATACAGCATGGCAGAAAAAATGGAATGATCGTGGATTGACAGTACCAAGTAAATTGGCAGTCTATGCTCCTCGTATGTATAATCCGGTATGGATTAATCCGGATGGCTTCCGTTGGATTGAAGTACTCAAAGATGAGTCAAAAATGGAACTTACCTTTAATCTTTCACCAGTATGGTCAGAGACAAACTGGTATATGGACTATGTTCTTCCAGTTGGACTTGCAGGTGAACGTCATGACCAGCACTCAGAAGCAACATTCCCAGCACGCTGGACGACTTTCCGTCAACCTGTGTTACGTGTGGCGTTGGAAAAATCAGGCTGGAAAGCTAAAAATCCAAATCGTGCAACACTTGAAGCGCACGTTAAAGCCGGTTTGGGTGAAGTGTGGGAAGAAAATGAGTTCTGGTTTGACTTGTGTGTGAATTTCATCGATCCAGATGGTAGCCTTGAAATCAAAAAAATGTGGGAGTCTAAGCGTCATCCTGGCAAACCGGTAACGATTTCTGAGTGGTACGATGCAGCATTTGGTGATAATTTACCAAAACTCAAAGAGACCGCGACCAATGACCCACGTTATATGAAGGATGAGTTTCCTGTTTATTCCTATCTTCGTGATCACGGTGTTTGGATGGAAGAAGATAAGATTTATCATGCAATGGAGCGTGAGCTCAAGATGGAAGATGGAGAAGTTGTCTCCCATGGGCATAAATTTGATGCTGCTTCAATGAGTATTGGTGCTGGAGGCGTTATTTCTGCCAAAGACCATAAAGGCAAAGATACTAAAATCGGTATTGAAATCGATGGTAAAAAAAATGGAAGGGTTTGCAACTCTTACTAAAAAGCTTGAATTCTTTACGCAATGGGCTACAGACTGGAAGTGGAGAGAGTACGCTATGCCGTTCTATCCACGTAATGATAAAGAAAAAGAGGAAATGGTTCACCTCGTATCGCACGTTAATCATATGTATATGAAAGAAGAAAATTCATTTGCTCTTAATACCGTGTTCCGTTTGCCGTATAATATTCATACCCGTTCTGCAAACTCTAAACATTTGATGGAGATTTCGCAAAACCATGATCCGATTTGGATTTATACCAAAGATGCTGCGCGTCTTGGGTTTAAGCGTGGTGATGCAATGCGCGTTAAAATCGTAGATACGGTCTCCGGTTTGGAGAGTGGTCACTTTGTTGCGATGGCAGTACCTACTGAGGCTGTTATGCCTGGTACGTTGGCATGTTCACATCATGGCGGCCGTTGGAAGCTCACGAATCATGTTACGATTCCTAATGGTGTAACGGATGGAAAAGTAGCACCAGGTGTTGCTCCACGCGATTTAAGTAACAAAGAATTCCTCAAAGAGTCACCGGCAAATGTTGGTAAGGCTGGAGCTCAAACCATCATTGATGATTACGAAGGAACAACAGGCTTAAACAGCTTTGGGGTTCCTGTTGCTGAAATCCAAATGGATGGAAAAGTAGGTAAACTCAAATATGTTGAGGGGATTAAACCTTTCCATACAGAGCGTTTTGCCGATTATAACCGAGACTCTGGCAATATTTGGTGGGATGGACTGAGCGGTTCATGGCAAAATGCCGTAGCAGCTCCACATCCGGACCCCGTATCTGGTATGCACTGTTGGCATCATAAGGTTCTTTTAGAGCCTGCTCAGCCGGGTGATAAGATTGGGGATATTTTCGTTAATTACGATAATAACCTAAAAGTGTATCAAGCATGGAGAGATGACTTGACGCGTGGATTGGATTCGAATTCTAAACTTCGTCGTCCTCGTCATATTAAACGTCCTTGGGTTAATCTCGATCCAGCGGTATACGAAGTTACTATCAAGCCTTAATGCTTGGTATCAATAGTTCTTAACAATCTTCTCTCATCTGGTTTTCAGTCAGATAGGTTACAATCCCAACAACTTTTATAAGGCTCGAAAATTATGGATGAACTCATTGCACGCTCGAATATTTATGCGTTACTATCGCGTATTATGCTTCAAGAATTAGACGGCGAACTTTTAAATACAATCATTAACGATAAGACTATCCTTGAGTTTTTACCCCATTGGAATGAATGGGAAAAGCGTACTACGGTTGAGCCTCAAAAATTATTAGAGGAATATCTTAATCCTGATTTTACGAATCTGTCGTTGCTTCATTTGGTTCCGTATGAGACATTTTATACCCGTGAAGATCAGATGATTGAAACGGGTGGGGCAAATCCTGTTACTGACATCTACAGTGCATACGACTTTATTGTCGATTATGGCGAGGCTCGCGTTGTCTCTTCGGATCACATCGGTGTTGAGCTTGAGTTTATGCACCATTTATGTCAAGCGCAGATCAAAGCAACCGAAGAAGGGGATGCTGAATCTGCCTCTGATTTGCAAAATGCTCAACATCATTTTTTAAATACTCATCTGCTTAAATGGGCACCGATGTATTTAATCAATATGAAATACGAATCACGTACCCCTTTTTATTATGATGCAGCAGAAATGACGTTAGAGTTTATACTCACTGATAATGAATTATTGTCTAAAGCGGTATCTACGTCTGCATGAGTCTTTTGATTTTATCACCGCAAGCGTGCGTACGGGCATTAAGTGTTAATTCACAGTGTAATCACTGTGAACTCTCCTGTCCGGTAAGCGCTATTAAGATTACTGGACGGCTCCCCTCCATCAATCAGGCGCTTTGTGTGGGATGCGCTGGATGTGTTGCGGTGTGTCCCACGGAAGCATTGGCATTGGATGATTTTAATCCTACAGATTTTTTCTTTACCTTTATGTCCGATGAGGAAAAGGTCATTTCGTGTCAAAAAAATGTCCCCTGTATTGCGGCGCTTAGCAGCGAGCATCTTATCGCATTAGCACAAATGAAAAAAGGGGTTGTCTGCGATATCGGGCATTGTGCTGCGTGTGATATAGGAGAACGGATATTAGAACAATTCGTACCCAGAGTTGAGGATGTCAATTATTTACTGGAAGCAATTTCGAGTGAATCATCTGTTAGTCTCAATCATATTGCCTATCAAAATCCTGATGAAAAAGCTGAAGTTCAACGACGTGATTTTTTTAAGACTTTTCATCTTCGAGGGATTGGAAAAATTCGTCATGATTTTGAGAAAGAGGTGCAAAGTTCAACGGATGAATTTGTCAAATACACCATTGATACCTCACATACAGCGGATTTAAGAGCCAAAAAAATAACGGATAGACGAAAACTTTTTTTTACAGCATTGAAAAAATCTGAAGTTCCGAGTGTTTTTCATGTTGTGGATGCGGATAAAATAGTGTTTACATCACAAAAACTGATGGATGAGTCATTATGCAGTGCTTGTGAGATGTGCTATCGCGTTTGTCCTACTGGAGCGCTGACGTCCGATATGCGTAACTCTAAAATAGATTTTGATCCATTTTTATGTATCAAATGCCATCTGTGTCATGATGTCTGCGAGAGTGATGCGATCACTCTTTCGTCATCGTATAATCTTAAAGAGTGGTATACCCCAACGGTTCAAAATCTCGTTGTCTATTCTGTACGACGATGTGATGAGTGTGATTCATTGTTTAGTTCCAGTTTGGGTGAAAAAGTGTGTCGTCGTTGCCGCCTCGAAGAGGAAGAAGCACGAGAATTGTGGGGGTTATAAATGATGAATAACGATAATAGTATTACAGTTGAAACAAAATTATTTGGCTATATTGCCCAAGAGGCACACAGTAACCGCTTTTGTGTTACCGTGAATAAATTGTTTAAATCAAATAATGTAAATGCAATGGTAATACCGATGAACATCCGTCCAGATGATGTAGCGTTTACGATCTCTCAGATGCGCAGTTCGAAGCTTAATGGTGCATTGGTATCCAGTGAATATCAAGAAGAGACGTTTGGATTACTGGATGATATGTCTAGTTTGGTGCAAGAGAGTGGATATTGCGATTTTATCCGTATAGAAAACGGTAAGCTCATGGGTGAATTGATTGCACCCTCTGCATTAGAGAAATTTGCGGATACGTTTGAGGATGATATTGCGATGAATGCAATGACGCACTATTTTTATGAATTAACTACAGGGGAAACCAAATGAATAAAGCAGATTTGAGTGATTTGAGAGCAGAGTTTGATGCTTTTGTCCGTGGGAAATGTGATACAGAGAGTTGCGATACGAAAGAAACTGCTGAGAATGATCCCGACGAGCTGCCGGTTCCGGGTTTTGTTGATGATTTAACGGATAAATTGCTCTCTCCTTATCATAGTGGTGTCTATTTCTCACGTTTGGATATCAAGCGGGTTGCCGAAGCGATTGATGAGTCGATTCCGATTAAAGAACGAAAAAAAATGATACGGGCATTGTTTCGCCATACTACAAAGCAAGCCTATTTACGAAGTGCATTTGATGAGTTCAATCGTCACTTTGGAGGGCGTATATTGATTTATACAGAACTCTCTGAGGCGTTTCCTGCCTCAAAACATTTTTTTGATGAAAACATCACGAAGATTAAAAAGATGCAAAAAATGCTCGATCAAATGGCGGAAGATTTTGAAGAGATTGAAGCTACAGATGAACCGATGATGATTTAAAACCATCATCTCATATCAAGAATCCTTACCCCACAAACCGATACCCAATCCCTGTCTCCGTAATGATCCGTTTGGGTCGAGCAGAATCGGTTTCGATCTTTTGGCGGAGTTGATTGATAAAAACGCGCAGATAGTGGGTTTCATTTTGATACCCGATTCCCCATATTTCTTTCAGCAACCATGCGTGGGTGAGAACCTTGCCGCTGTTTTGCATCAGAATTTTGAGGAGCTCAAACTCTTTTGGGGTGAGTTTTAACTCTTCATTATCCAACATCACCGTATGCGAAGCTATATCCAACGAGAGATTACCGCTAATCAGCCCAGAAGCGTTATCCCCAATACCGATACCGCGACGACGGAGAGAGGCTTTGATCCGTGCAAGCAGTTCCCCGGTA
>Ga0257141_1000139_pt1 | contig 12178 bp, 9 predicted proteins | sample saktaT_17_FD_193544 | JGI IMG/M metagenome (GOLD analysis project Ga0257141, IMG submission 193544) | Metatranscriptome of saline water microbial communities from Sakinaw Lake, British Columbia, Canada - sak_2011_1_27_36m (Metagenome... | ecosystem: Environmental > Aquatic > Non-marine Saline and...
CGATTTCCATTCACATTCAGATTTTACTTCCTTCATTCAATTTCAGATTAAGTCTCATGTATCGCTTTCAGTTATATCAAACAAAAGGAGGCCAATGATGGCGCCATCAAAGGAAAAAAGCAAAAAACGAAGAATCACTTTTTCGCTGAACGCCGATAAATCCACTCAGGTTGCCTTGGTGGGTGACTTTAACAATTGGAGTGAGACGGCACACCCCATGAAAAAGAATAAAAAAGGCATGTGGGAAAAAACCCTGATGCTGGATATCGGGCGGTATGAATATAAGTTTTTTGTGGATGGTCATTGGCAGAGGGACCCCCAAAACGGACAGGTCTGCGGGAACAGCTTCGGGACCCTTAACAATGTCCTGATGGTCACCCTTTCATGACCGTATCCAACCGCCTTCGGCAAGGCCCTTCACCCGGAAACCATATTGTGGCGTTTCGAGGGGACGTCCAGACATTTTCGCTCAGCCTGGATGTTCCCCTGAAGGGAAAAGCCTGGATTCGAACCAACATCGGCCATATCGGGGTCTGCCGCAAGGAAATCATCGATCGCATTGAACAAGGGGTCCCCTCGCTTGATCAGGACTGGTTCGACATTCCCATGCGCCGGATTCATGACCGGCTGTTTCAGATTACCCTTGCCCTGACTGAAATCGGCCATGCCCAGGCCAAATGCTTTTTTCTCGAAGACGGCAAATCGGATCCCGAATGGCCGGAAGGCTCCAATACGGCTCTCAATATCGGATCCGCACATACCTGCTGCGCCAACATCATATATAACGCCTTTGTCCGGCAGTTCGGCCCGAACAAGGCCGGAAACGCCGTTCCGGATGCGCAAGAGCAGGGCTGTATTCACGAGCTCGACAAGGCCGGGTATACGGTGATTCCCAAATCCGGCACATTCCGCGATCTGATTGCAGAGCTGGATTTTATCGTGGGAAGGCTTGGCTGCCGCTTTCTGCACCTGCTGCCCATTCACCCGACGCCGACCACCTACGCGCGAATGGGCCGCTTTGGAAGTCCTTATGCGGCGCTCAGTTTTACGGCCGTGGATCCGGCCCTGGCGCAATTCGATCCCAAGGCCACACCCCTTGAACAGTTCATCGAGCTGGTGGATGCGGTGCATCGCCGCAATGCGCGAATCATCATCGATATCGCTCCCAATCATACGGGTTGGGCAGCCGGCCTTCATGAAACCCATCCCGAGTGGCTGGTTCGCGGACAGGACGGCCGCATCGAAGTCCCCGGAGCCTGGGGCGTTCAATGGGAAGACCTCACCCAGTTGGACTATTCCAAACCCGAACTCTGGAAGTACATGGCCGAGGTGTTTCTCACCTGGTGCCGCAGAGGCGTAGACGGCTTCCGGTGCGATGCCGGCTACATGATTCCGGTTCCCGCCTGGCAATATATCGTCGCCATTGTCCGGGAACAGTATCCGGACACCATTTTTTTCCTGGAAGGCCTGGGGGGAAAAATATCCGTTGCACGGGATATTCTGAATACGGCCGGTTTTGACTGGGCCTATTCCGAGCTGTTTCAAAACTATGATCGCGGCCAGATCGAAGCTTATCTTCCCGGAGCCCTGGATATTTCCCGGGAAGACGGGCTGTTGGTGCATTTTGCCGAAACCCACGACAACACCCGGCTGGCGGCCCGCTCCATTTCGTATGCCCGCATGCGCACCGCGCTTTGCGCCCTGCTTTCCCATCTGGGGGGATTTGGGTTTGCCAATGGCGTGGAATGGCTGGCCACGGAAAAGATCATTGTTCACGAATCCCCATCCCTGAACTGGGGCGCCAAAATCAACCAGATTGATTTCATCCGCCGGTTGACCACCATTTTAAAGACGCATCCGGCGTTTCAGGATCAAACCCGCATGCAACTTGTTCAGGCGGGCTCCGGTAACTATCTTGCCCTGCTGCGCTGCCATGAGCCTTCGCAAAAAAAGCTTCTGGTTGGGGTCAACCTGGATGATCAGAAGTCCGCCACGGCATTCTGGACGCCCCAGCATGCGACCCTTCAGCTCTGGGATCTTCTCTCCGGTGAAGCCATCGCGCTATCCGAATTTGAAGGCCTTCATTCTTGCCATCTCGGCCCCGGCCAGGTGCGGTGCCTCACCGATGATTTCAACGACATTCACCGGCTTGACCTGGAACTGGAGCATCCCACGGCCCTTCCGGATCACCTCGGCCGCCAGTGTCTTCGCGCAAAAGTTCTGGATATCCATCAGGCAGTCCACGGGCTTCAGGATATCGAAGATCTGGATATGAATCAGGCCGCATCCCTTCTGGCCGCGGACCCGGTTGCCTGCTGCCGCAAGCTGAATCCTTTCACCAGCGAGCCACGCATCATCTTCTGGAACTGGCCCCGGGACGGCCGGCGCCTGGTGATGGTTCCGCCGGATCATTTTCTGCTGATCCGCGCCCGGGATGCTTTCCGGGCCAGAATCACCGATGGCGACAAGACCCTGATTCAGGAACAGAGCCTGACCGGTTCAGATGGAAACCATTTTGCCCTTTTCACCCCCCTGCCCTCTCAACCCCGTTCCAAGGTTTACGGACTGAAACTGTCCGTCTATTCGCCGGAGCGCTGCGAGCATCTGGATGCATCCATTCTGGCCTTGTCCCGGCCGGATGATCCCTGTTTTCCGCCCCTATACTTCCATGCCGACATCACGGGTTCGCCGGCACTGTTTCTATCCACCACCGACAGGGGCGCCATGCTTCGCGCGCCTATTGCCTGGGGCGATTTGACCAGCCGGTACGATGCGCTGCTGGCGGCGAATCTAAACCCGGACATTCCCGAAAACCGCTGGATCATGATGACCCGTTTTCGCGCCTGGGGACTCTATCAGGGGTATTCCACCGAAATCTGCATGGACTGTTTCGACGCTTTTACCCTGGAAGCGTCCGGCTGGGGGCTCTGGCGGTTTCGCGTCCCTTCCGGTCAGGGAGAACATGTCCTTTTAACTGTCGGCATGCGACTGGATCCGCATGAGAACCGGCTAAAAATGCTCTGGTTCCGTTACCCGGCCGACGGCAATCTTTCTTCCCTTCCGGATGCCAAGCCCGTCCAGGTGATTCTTCGCCCGGATATTGAAAATCGAAATTTTCACGAAACCACCAAGGCTTATCTGGGATTGGAAACCCAGTTTCCTGCCGGCGTGACCGCCGGACCCGACGGTTTCATTTTTCATCCGGATCCGTTCCATCGCCTGGAAGTCCGACTGCCGACCGGCCAGTACCACTGCGAGCCGCAATGGCAGTATATGATTCACCGCAGCCTGGAAGCCGAACGGGGACTGGATCCGGATTCGGACCTGTTCAGCCCCGGATATTTTTCCATTTCATTGACCGGCGGACAGCAGGCCGAGTTGACGGCGTGCATCACGGCAGCCGACGCCGCGCCCCTGGCCCAGACCCAGACCCGATTTCGCAAAAAAATTGCCACGGCTTTCGACAGTCCGATGGCACCGTCTTTCTCCGAGGGATTAAAAACCGCGCTTCGTCAGTATATCGTCAACCGCGGGAGCCTCAAATCCGTGATCGCAGGCTATCCCTGGTTTCTGGACTGGGGCCGCGATGCGCTGATCGCGGTCCGGGGCATGGTCGCCGCGGGGTTTTTGAGCGAAGCGCGGGACGTTCTCATCCAGTTCGGCCAGTTTGAGCACCGGGGAACCCTTCCGAACATGATCTGCGGAGACGATGCCGCCAATCGCGACACCTCCGATGCCCCGCTCTGGTTTTTTGTCGCCTGTGACGATCTGATCCGAGCCGAAGGCAATGACCAATTTTTAAACCACTCCTGCGGAAACCGGACCCTTCGGGAAGTCCTGGTTTCCATCGGCGAGTCCTACCTGTCCGGAACTTCAAACGGCATCCGCATCGATCCGGATACCGGGCTTGTTTTCAGTCCAGCTCACTATACCTGGATGGACACCAACCACCCCGCGGGAACCCCGCGGGAAGGCTATGCCATCGAAATCCAGGCCCTGTGGTTTGCGGCCCTCATGTTCCTATCCCATCACGACCTGCAGGAGAAAGTCGGAAAATGGCAAGCGCTGGCTGAAAAGGTCCGGCGTTCGGTGATGGAGCTCTTTGTTCTTCCCGAAGAAGGATTCCTTTCGGACTGCCTGCATGCCGGGCCCGGAATCCCGGCCCGCATGGCTGAAAGAGATGACGCCTTAAGGCCCAATCAGCTTCTGGCCATCACCCTGGGGCTCATCTGCAATGCCGATATCTGCAGCGCGGTTCTGGAGGCCTGTCAAACGCTTCTGGTTCCCGGCGCCATCCGAAGCCTGGCGGACCAGCCCCTGAAGCGCGCCCTTGAAATCCGGCACAATGGCCAGCTCATCAACGATCCCCTCAACCCCTATCAGGGCCGGTATACCGGAGACGAAGACACCCGCCGCAAACCCGCCTACCATAACGGCACCGCCTGGACCTGGCAATTTCCCTCCTACTGCGAAGCCTGGATGCTGCGCTATGGCGATGAAGGCAAAGCCACGGCAAGGGCGTTGCTCTACAGCAGCATCGATCTGATTCGAACCGGCTGCCTCGGCCACATCCCGGAAATTCTGGACGGCAATTTCCCCCACACGCCCCGCGGCTGCGACGCCCAGGCCTGGGGCGTCAGCGAACTCCTGCGGGTATGGCTTTTGACGTCGTGAGCATGTCTTTCGCTGTATCAAGATCATTGATACGCTGTCTAATCTATGTTCACGCCATCTGCGGCGGCGCGAACGCTTAAAGGATCCGTCTCGCATCCATTATGATAATAGATTATAATAGATTAAGGGGAAAATGAAAACGGCAACGATTAAACTATTCCTTATCAATGGTGATCCAAACCGATTAAGAACCGCTGAGATTTCAAATTGGACTGGCAAAGCAATCTCTGGGCCAAGAAGTGATTTTGAAGATATATTGGGAAGAACAGAGTCCGAACAAACTGGCGTATATTTTCTTTATGGCGTTGATCCTGATACAGGAGATCCAGCAGTATATATTGGCGAAGCTGCTATAATCAGGCAAAGACTAAAGCAGCATCTTACAAAAGATTATTGGAATTCAATTGTATTTGTCGTGAGTAAGGATGAGAATTTAAATAAAGCTCACGCACAGTATCTTGAAGGAAGATTAATCCAGCAAGCCAAAGAGGCCGGTCGTGTAAAGCTCATGAACACCCAGCAGAGCGGGTCTAAGCTCTCCGAAGCAGACCGTGCAGATATGGAAATATTTTTAGAGAGAATTCATCAATTAATGCCAATCCTCGGCGCAGACTTCCTTGTTCCTAAAATAGTACTTTCGAGTAAACGAACAAAGAAATATGATCTCTTCTGCGAGATAAAGAACGTAAAAGCATCGGGACGTTTACTCCCGACAGGCTTTATTGTTTTTAAGGAGTCGCAAGCCGTACTCGAGGAACGGCCTTCAACTGAAAAATTTCCTTTTGCCCACAAATTGCGGCAAGAGTTACTATCCAAGGGGAAGCTCATACAAGAAAAGGATTGTTTACGGTTTACAGAAGATATAGAGTTTTCAAGTCCCAGCGCTGCTGCTGCTGTCATTCATGGAGGCAATGCGAATGGGCTTACGGCTTGGAAAAACGCTGATGGATTAACGCTTAAAGAGATTGAGGCTAAGGAGTCATAATCTGGTAGCCAGGTTCGCCCCACACCACCAGCATGCGGGTCTGCACCAAGCGACTCACAGAGATTGCCGGCCCATAGTTGGAGATTTCGGGGGACACGAGGGTTTCGGGGTAGAGTAAGGTAATGACCAATGCCACCATAGGTTGGGCTTATCTGTTTCCGTCCCTTTCGTCTGACGGTGCCTAAATAGCCGCGCTATAACCACCTTGATCAATGGCCCTCCCATATCGGAAGACAAGGACGAATACAAGGCAGAAAATGTCTTTTTGTGCATGAAAAAGCCCGCTGGTCATATCTGCAATCCAAGGCCAAGTTGCCGGAAATCGGTAAGGAGGTTGACCAAGCCATGGATGCCATTAAAAGGACAACCCATCGCTTAAGGATGTATTGCCGAAAGTGTTTGACAGAGACAATCTGTATCCCACAAGTCTTGACGGATTGATTGACCTCGTGCAACCTCGCCCTGAGGGATGTCAAGGCTCGAAGTGAGGAGGGTGTGAAAGGGCTCTGCAATTCCGCCTCAATCGACCGGGCACGGGAACTGGATTATGTGCTGACCTCTGGACGGCATGTGGGTTTGCCGGATGATGAAGATGACTTTGATTTTGCCGAACGCTATACCGCACTGAAAGCGGAGTTTGAGGCGCAGATAAAGGAGGAAGAGAGCCTGAACTTGCTTATCCTGGAAAACCTTGGGAGAATTGAGGTGATGAATGGCTAAAATTGAGGTCAAAGGAACTGAGATAACGGTATATTCACATAGCGACGAGGACTATATTTGTATAACAGATATTGCCAGACATAAAAACGCGGAAAGAACCGATGATTTAATTCGGAATTGGCTTCGAAATCGAAACACCATTGAGTTTCTTGGCATTTGGGAGCAACTCAATAATCAGGATTTTAAACCCGTCGAATTCGACGGGTTTAAAAAACAGGCAGGGCTCAATAGCTTCACCCTCACACCAAAACAATGGATTGAAAAAACAGGTGCAATCGGGCTTGTTTCCAAATCTGGGCGATACGGAGGCACTTACGCCCACAAGGATATCGCTTTTGAATTCGCCTCCTGGATTTCAGTGGAATTTAAACTTTATTTGATTAAAGAATTCCAACGGCTTAAAGATTTTGAAAAAAAACACCTCGGCTGGGATATCCGGCGCAATCTTGCTAAAATCAATTACCGGATTCATACCGATGCCATCAAGGAAAACCTTGTTCCCCCAGAGCTAAACAAATCCCAGATCAACCGAATCTACGCATCTGAAGCGGATATTCTGAATATGGCCCTTTTCGGCAGGACTGCCGCCATGTGGCGGGAGACAAACCCGGATAAAAAGGGTAATATCCGGGATTATGCCGATGTCTCACAATTAGTCTGCCTGTCCAATCTCGAAAACCTGAACGCACTTTTTATCAATGACGGTCTTCCCCATGAAACACGCCTTGAACGCTTGAACAAAATCGCCATCCAGCAGATGCGGATATTGACTGCTGATGATGGGATAAAAAAGCTGGAGGAAAAATGAAGGATATGATCAGGTAAAAATCAGCAAACAGGCAATTCGCACCGCATTCCAGGCTGAATTAATAACTGATGCTGAAACATGGATGGAGAGCTAAAACATCGGAGTGCAGGAGATCGCGAGGACAATGCGCCCGCTGTACACCGGCTTTTACGGCTCCGCTTCGGTCTCGAAATCACGTCGGATGCAAAAAAAAAGTATCCGACGTGATTTCGTTGTAGAGTAAAGAAATGACCAATGCCGCCTTACGGCTGGCCTTATCTGTTTCCGTCCCTTATGTTGACCTCATCACAACGAAAAAGGAGGAGTAAAATGAGAAATCGATTTATGTGGGCTTTGGTTTTGGTTTGGCTGTTTGGCACTTTCGCTTCGACCGGGTTAGCTACTGTTATTGAGAGTTCAAATGATATCAGTTCGGCAGGCATCTCAACCTCGAAGATTGATGCATTCAAAGCCGCTCTCACCAAGGATGGCTTCACGGTCACAGAGTGGACATACGGAAAAGTCGATGTGGCACGATTGGTTTGTCTTGGAGCCTTGGAGACAGGATACGCCAATAATGCCGGTGGCAACTATCTTGCCATTACGAATAATATCCAGGGGACTATGGTAGCGAGCGAATTCCAGCTTGCACCCAACGACGCCATCGTCATCATTGGGCATACCCCGCCTCCGGTGGCCTATTTCAGCTATCGCAGTTATCTGTTCAAACGGCAATATGAAGGGGAGTCGGTTCCAAGAACCCTGTTTGCCAGTCTGGGTGATACCGTTAATAATCTCGCCATTAAAACGGAAGGAACCGCAAACACTAACCCGAATCCGTACAACCAGAACGTGTTCATCGTGAGCACGGCCGATAGGGGGGTAGATGCGCAAGTAAGGTCTTTGGCCATGGGCGCCGGATTTTCGCCGGATATCATGAACACGGACATCATTCCCTCCTCGGTGGTCAAACTTGGGAAAGGGAGTGATTTTGACTGGTTCGTATTCCTGAACCGAATCACCTTACCTGCTTACGGACATGTTCAGGAGTTCAACAACTATATGCAGAATCCCGGGATGACAGTGCTTTATCTCAGCCAACCCTCGATGACCACACCGCTTGACCCCTATCCGACACCGATGCTTCGTGTGCGTGGCACCGGAATGACGGAGGCTGATCTGATGCCTTCTCTTGGAGAGTTACGAAAGGCTATTATAGATAAGTACCCTGGATACGAACCGACAGAATTCACCACCCAGATCTGGCTCAACGAATGGCTGGATGGTATCCAGAGAAAGGAGAACATCCTTGCTGAAATTCGTGACACAAGCTATCTCCGGACAACGGACGATTTCCAACTGGCCGCCGATAATCCCGATGAGTTCCTCATCATTTACGGTGTCAACCACCAGGCCACCGGAAAGGCAACCTACTCGAGCTTCTCCATCTACCAGAAAGACAAGGATCTTGGAATCAGCGCGGTTAACAGTCCGGTTTTTGCGGGAAGTGCTATCGATTACATTCCCAATAATGATAATGCTCCCTATCTCTATGCATGGAAAGCAGCACGTAATTGTGGTAATGATCCACAATGCCTTAAGATCGAATTACCCGAGTATCTCCAACCCTGCACTAAGGTGGATTTGAACAAGCCGCTATTTGTAGGATTCCGGGCTTATCTTGAACCTGCCACAGCAGTTGGACCCAATCCGGCTGAACTTCTTTATGATCAGGTCATCCTGTTCAAGAAGCCTTCAATACGAATAGACAAGGCCCTATTACCCATGAGACGTTAAGAGAGTTCAATCATGTATGCCCATCTTTTTTCTGAGGAAGGATCGAATAAATAGACCCATAATCAAGTATTGCCCATAAAAACACAACCATTTTTCAATAAAAGTTCATTGGATAGTCATATGGATAGCATGGAATCACCGCATACAAAAAAAGAGATCAGTTGTCGGATTACCCGGACCCTGTTGATGTACGTCAAAGAGGTCAATAGCGGTTCGTTGGGTTCACTGCTCGATGGATTATCGCTGGATGAAATCTATTTATCCGATACGAATAACTGGGTGTCCCATGCTTTTTTGCAGGTTCTTTACCATCGGATGGTTGAATTGTTGGGTGATGAAAACAGTGTGTATCAAATGGCCCTGGCCTCTGAACGATTCGAGTCATTTGGAATTCTGGATCGGATCGTCCGGCTGATGGGAACCCCGAAGATGATCTACTCGCAGGGGGCCAAGTATACTAAACTGCTTAGATCAATTGGGGAGGTAGTCGTTCATGATTCCGGCGATTCATGGATTCTGATAGAGGATCGCTACCACATCAGTGCGCAAAAAACGCGTTACGATTGCGATTATGCCCGTGGCATTCTGGTCGGATTACCCACTATGTTTGGCCTGCCGGCGGCGGATGTTGAAGAAATCCAATGCCAGGTGGCTCCTTCAGCCTATGGTACCAGAATATGGCCGGACAATCCCAAACAGGGATACCCGGGGTGCATGTATCGGGTTAGCTGGTCGCAACAGAAAAAAATATCCTTCTGGAAGGGGTTGTTTTCTCGTCATCATGTATATAACCAGGCTATTGCCGACCTGATGTTGGCCAATCAAAGTATTCAGGAAAAATATGAAGAGGCCAGACAGCTTGCCCTGCGTCTGGGAACCGCCAATCGCGAACTGATCGCCTCAAAGCTCGAACTGGTAACCAAACAGGCCGAGTTGAGCGCTTCTGAAAATCGGTATCGGTTTTTAGCTGAAAAAGTGACCGATATCATCTGGATCCTGCGCCTGGATACTTTAACCTTCGACTACGTGAGCCCTTCGGTGCAAAAAATTCGGGGATTTACACCGGAAGAGGCCATGGCACTGGAACTGACACAGACCCTATCGCCCAAATCCCTTGATATGGTCAGTCGACTTCTTGAACAAGAACTGGCCGCTGATACCGTTCCGGGCTCGGATCCGAACCGCTCCCGGGCTTTGGAACTTGAGAATTCATGCAAAAATGGTGGATATGTGTGGGTCGAGGCGACGGTATGTTTCATTCGAGATCCCGAAGGTCGGCCTACTGGAATCCTTGGGGTCACCCGGGATATCAGCGAACGAAAGGCGGCTGAGCAAAAAGCAGCCGATTTGACCGCCCAGCTGCATCGAGCTCAGAACATGGAAGCGCTGGGCAACCTGGCCGCGGGGGTAGCCCACGATTTGAACAATCTCCTCAGCGGCATGGTCAGCATGCCGGAAATAATTCTTTTGGAACTGCCCCAGGACAGCCCCTTAAGAAAAATGGTAAGCATCATCCAGCAATCAGGCGAAAAGGCGGCTACCATCGTTCAGGATTTGCTAACGCTTGCTCGACGCAATGTCACCACCATCAAAACGATTCGCCTGAATCAGATCATTGATGAATATCTGGCTTCACCCGAGTATCAGGCTTTAATGAATCACCACCCAACGGTTCGGATAGGGTCCGATTTATCCGCTGATCTGCTGAACATCAAGGGTTCGGCCGTTCATTTTTTAAAAATGATAATGAACCTCGTGTCGAACTCAGCCGAAGCAATGCCGACCGGCGGCCGGATCACATTGAACACCCGGAATATCTATTTGGACCAAGCCAGAAGCGGGTATGAGCTGATACCGGCGGGAGAATATGTGGTGTTAACGGTCACCGATGAAGGGGTTGGCATTGCGGTTGATGATCTGAAACGGATTTTCGACCCGTTTTTCACGAAAAAAAAGATGGGCCGAAGCGGATCAGGACTGGGCATGACTATTGTCTGGGCGACGGTCAAGGACTATGGTGGCTATGTCGATCTGGAATCAACAGAGGGCGTGGGTACTTGGTTTACCTTTTATTTTCCGATCACCCGCGAGGGACATCCGGAAGCAATCGAACGGGTGGTGATGGATGATTATTTGGGAAACGAGACGATTCTGATCATCGACGATATGGAGGATCAGCGCTATATTGCCACCCAAATGCTGTCCAAGCTGGGTTACACTGTCAAGTCAGCAGCCAGCGGGGAGGAGGCGGTAGCCTGGTTGCGGACGAATCAGGTGGATCTGCTGATTCTGGATATGATCATGGATCCGGGAATTGATGGACTGGAAACATATCGGCTTATTATCACCTACCGACCCGGCCAGAAAGCTATTGTCGTCAGTGGATACGCGGAATCCGATCGGGTCCAGGAACTGCTCCGACTGGGGGCGGGCAGCTACCTTCGCAAACCCTATTCAATGGAAAAACTCGGTCTGGCCGTGCGCAGGGAATTGGATCGAAAGAAAGGACCTGATTGATGAGCACTATCCCGTCCAGACTGGATATCCTCGCTCCGCTTTCCGGGGTTCTGGTCCCGCTGGCAAGCGTTCCGGATCCCGTGTTTGCACAGAAGCTGGTTGGCGATGGCATCTCGCTCGACCCCACCTCGGCTGAACTGCTGGCCCCGGTTACCGGCGTCGTCACGCAACTTCACAGCGCCCACCACGCGTTGACGATCACCACCAGCAGTGGCATTGAGGTTCTGGTGCACATCGGCATCGATACCGTCATGCTCAAGGGCGAGGGCTTTACACCCAAGGTCAAGCAAGGTGAAGCGGTACAGATCGGGCAGCCGCTCATTGCCTTCAACGCCGATCTGATTGCCTGCAAGGCTCGCAGCCTGCTCACTCAGATCCTGATCGCCAATGGCGAAAAGGTCCTGCACATGACGCCCAGAAGCGGCCTCGTGCTGGCCGGCAAAGATATCATCCTTGGCCTTGAGCTGGCATCCACCGCACCTGCGGAAATCGCGACGGATGCTGAAGAGAGCACAGCCGTTTTTTCCGCCACCGTGGCACTACCCAACCCGGCGGGTCTCCATGCCCGCCCTGCGGCTGTTCTGGCAACGGAAGCAAAAAAATTTAAATCCGACATCAGACTGGTCCGCAGCGACGATGAGGCCAATGCCAAGTCTCTGGTTGCGATCATGGGCCTGTCGACCCGGCAGCATGACGAG
>Ga0257141_1000141_pt1 | contig 12103 bp, 24 predicted proteins | sample saktaT_17_FD_193544 | JGI IMG/M metagenome (GOLD analysis project Ga0257141, IMG submission 193544) | Metatranscriptome of saline water microbial communities from Sakinaw Lake, British Columbia, Canada - sak_2011_1_27_36m (Metagenome... | ecosystem: Environmental > Aquatic > Non-marine Saline...
CAAGTTTTCAAGCAAAATCAAAACCCGCTTCAAACGCCGGCGCTTGCGATCCGAAAACCCAGCGTAATCCGACGCACCGTACAACTTCTCAAGCCGGGAAATCACAAGACCTAGTTTAGAGTTAAGCCACTCCGCCGTTCCGCTGTCGTCAATGGCCGTTTGCAGCTCCGCCGAAAACCGCCGAACGCTCATTTTCGCATCCCGCGCCACAACAAGCCAATCAAAAACCCATTCCAACCCGCACCGATCCAGATAGTCAGCAGCAGTATAAAAAATGACTGATAGTCAACACGCCAACCGAAAACCCAGGACTAAACACCTCTGCCTGCCGTCGCAAATCAGCAGCCTTGCGCCAGTGGTACACACTATCCACCTGCACACCAAGCTCGGCACACAGCGCCGTAGTGAAATCCCGCTCGTACATGCCGTAATTGTCATACAATTCCAGAACATACTTCGCGCAATCCCACAACCCCGTTCGAGATTTATCGTGCGCCTGTATTACCCGGTCGATTAGTTCCTCATACTCCATGAGACAATCTTTCTGGATTGCACAGGACACAAAACGGATTGCCTGCCAAATCCCGCCTGCCAAACTCAACACCATGGCCGAACACCATAATGCTTGTTTTGCGATCCTGATATAACCGCACCCATTCGTCGATCAAATGAGTATCGCACAAACGTTCCCCGAACACAGCAGGCTTCAAACAATTATCGCGCTCACACTTTCGAGATGCAATTGTCACGTTCATCTGGACCTGCCTGTTCGGGGTAATTGGCGCTCCGGCTGATCCTGGACAATCTGCCGCTCCCACTGATCATGCGAATCAAAATCCTTGCGTAACTCGCGCACAGCTTTTGATAATTCAGCCAGCTTCGTGATAGTTTCCTGGTTTATTAATGCCGTCGTTTCCATACGCGCATCGAAATAACGTTGCCAGGAATTATTGATGTCCGTCACGATTTTCCCGTAGTGGGAATTAATCTCGGTTATTGCTTCAGTAAACTTCCTGACAAGCCAATACCCAATTGTACCAAGCGTGAACACAAACACCAAAACAACCCCAAGCTGATCCCACACGCTTGCGGGAATGGCCTTTATGGCTTCCACCGGTATCATCCTACACCTGGAACGACTTCACAGTCTTATGCACACCCATCGCACCTAGCAAAGCAATAAGCAACCCGGCGATCTGGTCCACAAGCGGCAAAAACTCCGCTGGGATAAGCGGAATAACCGACGACTGAAAAACACCGAACAAAATAGCCACAAGCGCAGCAGTAACCGCCGAGCCGTAACCCGATAAGTCAAGGCCAAGCATGGACGATATGCTTTTAATGCCGGCAGTCACCAGAAAGGTGACAAGTACCATAATCAATGTCTGCACAGAAAGAAAGTTTCCCATAGTTTATTCTCCTGCGCGTAATTTTATGGTTCTTTGCGGCTGGAATCAATAGCATTTTGCGCAATTGCACCAGCCAAAGTGCGCATGATAAAACATGCCATAGCTTCATCACGTGTCTTAGCACTGTACTTCATGCGCACATTTTGCATTGCGATAAACACAGACCGAACCTTCACCCTCCGGATTTTGGCAATAGTACGCGTGCTATACCCCTTAGACAACAACATCATTGTCTCCATTTCCGCACCCGTCAAATGTTCAATCCATCTTGATTCAGGCTCCATACCGCCTCCGTCAAAGCAATCGATAACCAAGCGCCTGGACAACAAGCCGAATACACTCCTCCGGCTTTTTCTTGAGCTGGTCCGGCGAAAACCGAAAAACAAGCCAGCGCATAGACGCGGCGATGTTCAATTTATCCCGATCAGGGTCTTTTGCGTGTCGGCCGCCAGCAGCAACCCACTGACCACCATCCACCTCGACCGCAATTCGATGATCAGGCCAGGCAAAATCAAATCGATGACGACGACCAATTTCCTTGTCAAAGTAATACTCAGCCTCCGGTGGGATAACTGGTATGTCGCGCGCCAGCAACTTCCAGTAATAAATAAACATCTCCGACTTATCAGTGCTCACCTTTTACCTCCCGACAATATTTGTGATCCTTGCAATACCCATCGACCACGTTCCGTCCTCCACACTGCCGCCAAGTACGCTGTACGCTATCCCATGTCCACACCCGGCACCGCGTAGGGTCTGGTGGCATTGTACTAGGCTTTTGATTAATATAATGTATCGTCATCTGGAACAACCCGTTCGATAGTTGTGCCAATCCCCCCGCGATAACACAGTGACGCGCCGCAATCACATGCGATAAAAACTTGCGACGTATTCACGTTCATGCCAGCAATGCGATGCGCGCGCTTGCAGGCGCAAATAATTACAGGATCAACCACATAAGATTTCGGCGGCCTCTCGACCGCCTGCTTTCCCTTGCCTCCGATGTAATGATTATGGATTGTCATTTTCGATACCCTTTCATACGCTCGTTATGATCTGCGATGTACTGCTGTCGCTCGGCGGCGTGATGCTGCTCGCGCTCATCCTCGCCGAGCAGAAACATCCAGGATGCCCAGCCGTAGACAAGTACGGCCAGTGTGATGATTGCAAGGATGGCGCTCATTCGTCATCTTCCACGGGTAAGTAAAATGTTTCCGCGATAAGGTCTTCTGACCAGCCTTCGGCCTTCATGAATTGGAGCGCCGCGGCTTCGGAGGGGAAACTTACATACTTATCTTGCTTCCCCAGTATCTGGCGCTCGCCTTCGTGCATTCGAACGACTACTACCCAGTGGGTGGGTGTCTGGTGGATTTGTGGACTGGTTGATTCGCTCATTTTTCTCCGTAGCTTGTAAATAGGTCGCTATGACAACGATGACATAGATTTACGTTCAACCCGAATGTTGTTCGTTCTGGGTAGGTGTCTATGATGAAAAATACGTTTTTGCAAGAATAGCAAATTACGAGATTGTGTTTTTCAATCCACCATATCAAGCGATTCCATAACTCAAAGATGCTCATGGCTTCACCTCCAGCGCGGCGCGGGCTTCTCGCATCGCGTAATAAAATTGCTCGTGATATTCAGCCAGGAATGTATTCGGTACAATTTGAGCGGCTTTAACTAAATTTTCAAGCGCAGCCCGTAATCGCTCATTCTCGGCGCGGAGTTTCTGGGCAGTTTCGTAAGACGCCATGAAAACTTCATCCCATCCACCAGGATATTTTCCCAATACATCGACAGCCTTATTCAGCCGCTCGACTTCTGCCATCAGCGCCGGCACACAGGTACAGTGCTGCTCATCAGTCGGGCATTGCTCGGACATGATGCGTGAGTGGATTTCAACGGCTTCGGCGCGTTCAACGAGAAGCTCGTCGCGCTCATCTTTCAATTCATCGCGCTCAGCCTTCAGCTTGGCAATTTCTTGCTTGACAAAGATTGGCCTTTCCCGTAATAGCTCAATCCATTCTTCTGTACGCCAAATCCATCTCAAGTTTTCAAACAACCTACACTTGACTATCGGTTCTTGATGAACTACATAGCCCCTAAAATCTTTCATCTCACCATTACAGAACGGGCATGGGGGTATCTGTTTATCAGTCATATCTTCGCTCATATCTTCGCGTGTCATTTCGTTTCTCCCAGGGCATTATCGCACCTCTCGTTTTATCTCTGGCAGTTCCGGCGCATTGTTGTACCGGTGGGTGATGGGATCAACACGGCTCATAATCAGTTCCCAGTTAGATATTTTCTTTGGCTTCGGTTTAGGCTTATATTCTTCCCGTCCGCGCCTACCAGCGTTCCAGTATTTGTTTCTGCACGATGAATTGCAGAACTGGCGTGGATTGACGCGCTTTGTTTTGTTTTCGATCGGCGCGCCACACGTTTTGCAGGTTACTTCGGTCACAGTTACACCTCCGCCTTGATCACTTCGCTGACGTAACTGGCGGACGCATCGACCATAACGGCTATGGATGAGCCCGGAAGCTGTGGCCACTGTTTGCGCACTGCCAATATCCGCTCGCGTTTGTCATCTGCAACCAGGGCTCGCATAAGATCGCCGGCTGCACCGAAGCGGGCTTCGGCTGTGATGGCGCGTTCTTCGGCTTCACGCTGTTTTGCTTCGGCTTGCGCCTTGCTGCCTTCGCTCAGCTTGAGCGACTTGCGAAGCTCGCTGAGTTGTTCCTTCGCTGCCAGCAGGTCAGGGTCCTCTTCGCCTTCGCTCTCGTTCACTTCGCTTAAGACCCTGGCGAACAGGAGCGACACAAACGGCAGGATGGCACCGAAGGCCACCGAATATATCTCCGACGGTATATTCCACTCAGCGAAGATCTTCAACCGGCTGCCGAACTCGATCGCATGAGCCAGGTTTGCCAGCGAAGAAACGACCGTGCTGATCAACAACCCGAGGAAATAAGCGTTGCCGTAGCGCAGCCAGAACCGGGCCGCCTCGCCCAATTTGCGGGCGGCCTTTTCGGTCTGCTTAATATGCGTCGATAGCTTGTGGGTCAGCACGGCAATAGCGGCCTCGAAGGCCAGCGCGCCAACGTAACTGACCAGGTCGGCGCTGGTGAAGTTTCCGTATATAACCCAACTTTGATTCGGCTCAAAAGCACGAAAGGCCCAGGCCGTGTGCGGAAGCAGCACCACCAGCAAAAACAGGTACACAATCCACAAAATTGCCGTCGTCCATGATTTGATGTTGGTTATGTTCATCTTTCTCGCTCGATTTTCATGTCAAGCCACATGCACGCCTCGCGCAACGCAAACTTGCGAAGTTCCGTACCTTCGCTGCTATCATCCGGGAACTCATCAGTATTATTCCAGAAGTTCAAAGTCCAATTATCCCGGCTCTGAAACTTACACCCAAGCGCGATATGATGCACGTCATCTTCCGCAATAATGGCGATGACATGATACTTGTACAATCCGCTAAAAACGCGCATGTGCTTTATCTTTATATTTTTGTAAATAGCACCGCGCAGGTCCGCACCGGTCAGGTTCGCACCGGTCAGGTCCGCACCGGTCAGGTCCGCACCGCGCAGGTCCGCACCGGTCAGGTACGCACCGGTCAGGTGCGCACAGATACCACCATCTGCATTATTCAGCCATCTCTTGTGATACTCAAGTATTGACGCAAGTTCGTTTTTTTCCATCTCATCTCTCGCTTTCTGTGATTTTTTCACGCCGTGCGCGTTTTAGCTGTGCGCACAAGCCTATTTGCTAAATTTCGTGACGTTTCGCCGGTGGGGGAGGGGGTTGCAATTGGTTTAACAAGAATTTACCAATGTACTCCGTATAAGCCAGTGGTATCCCATTCCAGCCCCGCCTGCACAACAAAATAAATCTAATAATTTTGGTTTCATACCGTTATCCCTAACTCCTCCATCGCCTCACCGCGTGCGCTTTCTCTCGTCCACGTCACCGGCGCTGTGTTGTAAGCCATGCGTGCAGCATACCCCCCGGTAACAAGCCAGTCTATCAGCTCGACAGCCTGGTCGCGCTGTCGGTCGCGCCTCCCCTCGCTGTATGCCCGGACCGGTGTCATCGTGCTATCCGTGCAACTCGCAAAGTACGCAGTCGCAAAGGCGCGGGTAAGAAACGCAAAGCCGGGGATAATCACACTGGCAGGGTCATACGGGTCGTACTGCGCACCGGCTAAATTCTCGAATACCCTCAGCGCGTCACTGGACATACGGCTGACCTGCTCGGCCAGTATAAGGGTTCGGTCATGCGCAATCATCAGGTCATGCTCCACCGATACGCGAGCCGTGCGCATGTCGATAACCATCAGCGCGATACTCTCCCATACCCAGCCAATGATATAAAACGCCGCTATACCGGCCAAGACGGCGAACATAGCACCCATCCACGCCGCGCCGAAGTTGTCCACTATGGCATAAGCCAGCGCCGCGGCCAGCGAAAAGCCTATCGCCGGGGACGCGCCGAAGATACGGCTCATAATTTCACCTCTTCGACCGATACCACATCATGCCAGTCGCTTGTCGCCGGTCCACCGGTCGTATGGTACATAACCCTGCCATCGGCGCGGGTAATGCGCCAGGTGGTCATCGTTGGACCCTTTGCCACTGGCGCGAATAATTCTGCCAGCATGGGGATTACAATTGCCAATCCGATAACTAGCGAGATGTATTCCATTATGCCGCCTCCTGAAATGACAGATGTTTGTTTAGCGGGTTCGCCTCGATGTATCGTCGTTCGTGTGCTGGCGCGTGCATCCAGGCCTGAATAACAATTTCATCCATTCTTTTTGCTTCGCGCATCCGCGCCTCGGATACTTTTGGCAAACCTGCAATTCCGCTTCCCGGACGAGATGTTGGCTTTTTCACTTCCACATCTTTCTTTACCGTCCGTTCGGTTTTTCCCCGACAAGTCTTGTCGAAATACTTACGATGCGCTTGGCCACATCCGCGATTAGACTTTTCAAATGTCCGCCCACAACCACAGGCGCAAACAATTTCTTTCACCCACTTCGGGTTTTTCACCTGGTCGTAATACTGCTGGTATGCTACCTTTCGTTCTTCAGGCTTTGTCAGATAGCCGTATTTATTCTTGCATTTCGGACTACAAAACACACGCTTATCGGTTCCGTAATCAAATTCCTTTTTGTAGAGCGGGTTCTTGCAGATTTTCATTTCGCACCAACTTTCTCGGTTATCTCTTGCCATACTTTGCCAAGATAAGTGTCGTTAAATTGCGCAGCACCTATGCGGTTACGCTGATAGTTGATTGCGCACGGCCAGGACTTTCCAGCCGGGAGCCGGCCACGCTGCTTAATAATTTTTACAAACAACAAGTTGTCTCGGATTACGTATGACGTATCGCCTGCCTTGACGGTCTTGTTGAGCTTCGAGCCGTGTTTCTGCTTTGGCAGCCACAGGCCAACCATCCGGTCTGCTCGTTGCGCAATTGACGATGTTTCTTCGCCGTCGTACATGCCAGGAATATACATAAATTCATCCCCGGCACCACCCAATTCTTGCTTGGCCTGCACGCCAACAATCACCGGACAAGCATACCGAGCTGCCATGCGGCGCATTTCGTAGATGTCTTCACGCACCTGCAAGCGGCGCGCATCACTGCCATACCCCTTGTGGTCTGGATCGAGCGGCAACGCCTGTAAATAGTCAACAAAGATAACAGCTGGCTTTTTGCCGTCGCGCTTGTAAACCATCTCAATGGCCTTTGCGACGTTGGCCAGGTAAAGCTCTGGAACATCCGGCCGATCAGAGTATTTCAAACTATTGCAAATCCGATACACCTGCACTCCGCCTATCTTCAAGGTCGCATCGATCACTTTATTCCAGTCATCAGTATGACCGGTCGAAATTTCATCAACCGCGAACCCTGTTTCCTTGCTTATCTCGAAAAACATCTGTTCTTCCAGCATGTCCTCAACAGACACATAAAACACCGCTTCGTTATCGCGTGACTGCCGGTCAAGCTGGTCCGCAATGTTATCTTTCCAGAAGTCCATGAATCCGGACTTATAGTTTGACGACTGCGCCAGTACGACGCACAGCTGTCCAGGAAGAAGCGGCGCAAAAGGATAGCTTGCGATTTCCGGAATAGGAAATTCAATGCCTTTGTGCGCCATCGTCTGAAGCTCTTTTACTTTGTCATGCGCAATATTCGCCGCGTCTTGTGGTGCAAAAGCGACAGTCTGAAATTCGCGCAATCCGTCAGTTGTGTAATTGGATTTCTGTTCACCCATAGAACCCACCATCACTTTCGACGATTATTGCTGAATTACTTGTCTCGATAAATGCGCGGTTCCAGTTCTCACGCATCTTGTCTGGTGGCCAATAGCTCACGTCAAACTTCGGCTGCATCGTTAGCCAGTCAAGGAACGTTGTCAGCATTTGACCGTCTTTTTGCTGCCTGTTATCCACAAATTCAAGAAAGTCTTTCCAGCCCCGCCGTGTTGGTTGTATTCCCAGCCTGGTTGCAATAAGGCTTTCCATTGCATCCTTTCTGATAATGCTTTTTATCCCCGGCATTTGAGACATCTCGATCATTCCATCAACAGCATCGCCGCGTTTTATGGTTTTTGGCGTTTCTTCGGCTGTTGTAGTCTCTGTTGTAGTCTCTGTATTACCTATTAACGAATTAGGCAATGCCTGTTTCCCGAACACCGCGTTGCCAGTTTCGGGAATTCCCGAAACTCGCATTTTATTCCACCGTTCGTCCAGATTTTGCATGTTGACCTTGAAAAACATCTGGTGGTCAAGTCTTTTGTACTTCTCCTGGATCAACTCGGCTTTCAGCAACACTTTACGCGCAGTAACTTGTTCGTCGTATGATAAGCCTATTTCGGATTCAACGTCCTCGGAAGTCTTAAATATCCAACCACCACCAGACGCTTCTTTCCCGGTCCAATAAATAAACTGGCAAAGAAAAATCGTCGCATTGGTTGACCCGATAACTTTGCGCAGACTAGGATAATACGCAACCGGCCTGCCTACGTCAGTAAGAAATTCAGTCAGTTTCACATCACACCTCTTGTGTGTTTTTAGTAGTTAATACTGCGCACTTCCAGGAAGAACCGGTAATATAAGTTTTTTTAATTCCCCGTGATAAAGCTCTATTCCTAAATGATGGTTAGGCCTTCCAATTGCGTTTAACAAACTATCTACTCCGATATATCTATTTTCATATTTGTGTGAACTTGAAAATTGAAAAATAAGAGAGCCATCATTTACATATTTCAAATATGCTCTTTTAATGTCATCTATATCTATGGACACAACAATTTTGTTTTCATCAGTGTCACCAAAAAACATAAATGTGTCCGATTCATAAGACCCTTCTTTCAAATTACAAATAAAATCTACGAACTCATTCCATTTTCTGAATTTAACAGGCGTAACATTTACGTATTTTCCATCCTCGCAATTACGTAAATGAAGTTCGTACTCAATATCTTTATTAACAATAGGATCGGAATTTTCTTTTTCGTGGAAAATTATGTGGCAATTAGCGCACAAGCAAGTTAGGTCACTTTGAAATTCATCGCCTTTGCGTTCATACGTTCTGTGATGGGTTTGCAAATTTTCATCACTATTACATACTTGACAGCGATACCCGGCCAACCGCTTTGTTTCCTCGGCTATTTTTTTCCAATGATCTGATTGAAGATATTTGTCATAACTTTTACTCACATCACACCTCTCGCTGTTTTCTTCAAGTATTCGAGCCGTCCGTAATACAGCGCGCCTGTAATTGCCAGGTCGTCCGGCTTCTCTGGTAAGCTGATAATCCGTGCGTTCGCGCCGATCTTCCGCGCCATACTGGATGACCATTTTTCCGCGCCGGGGTCAAGCATGATATACACGCGCCTATCTTTCAGCCGATCAGTAATGCCAGCCCAGCTATTGCAGGACGGAACACCGACAAAAAACAACCGCTCACTGCCTGATAGATAGATGTCACAAACCATCGCCTTTTTGCTGCCTTCGACGATATGCACAACTTCTGGAAATTCAACGGCATCCGGGTTCGATAAAAACACAGCCGGGGATAACCCTTGTTGTGGACGATACTTTCCCCAATCATGCGGCGCGTCAATCAAACGGTAATCGATATTCACCAGCCGCCGACCGAAGTCAAACTTCGGAATTGAGTACGCCGGATAAGTTCGTTTCTCGCCATTGTGCTCTGCGTGGTGTTCGGACTTAAAGCCGAGCTGATAGTATTGCTGCCAATCTTCGGGGATACCTTGCGACCGCCACCACTGCTTGTGCGCTGGACCCAGCCTTTCGTGCAAGTTGCGCCAAATTTCGGAAACAGAAAATTCATTCAACCGCTGCTGCCGTGCGCGATCCAGTTCAATCCGTTCGGCTTCCATTTGCGCGTTAAGCTGCGCAACGGTCCGATCATCAATGCGCATCCGTCCCTGCCAGAATTTATCTTTGCGGCCACACTGATCACAAAATCCGTGCCACAACGGAAATTCTTTGTCAGTAAAAACGACATAACGGCGATGACCACCGCAGGCAGGACACGGACCGCGCCAAGATTTTTTATCGCTTACCGAGAATTTCTCGGCGGCCAATCCAAGCTCAACGAATTGTGCTGGTGCCGGAACGTTCATAGTCACCTCTTTCCCACGCCATTTCACGCAGGAGCCATAACCGATAAGCGTCTGTATCTTTTGGATCAATTTGCGTGCAGGTAAAGTCTTTCTTGCACACATCACAGCGGTAATACGCGCTATTGGCAAGGAATAACTGGCGGTTACAGGTCTTGCATCGAAAGTGGGATATTTGCATGGGGTTGTCCTTCGGAATACTATTTCCCGATTTTTCCAGTGGTCAATAATTCAAGAAGTTCAAATTCAGTCACGCGGCGTTTGTTCACGTTTACCCATCCGTCTTCGGGGGATGTGTTCTCGAACACAATAACGTAGTGACCGCGATACTCTGCCGGTCGCACTCCGCGCATCGTCTGCACCGGAACTCCGGAGCTTGCTTTGAGCATTTGCGCGACGATACCGTGCGTGTCCATCTGTGCCTTGTCGGATAATCTTCGCCATCGTTTTTCCTCAATGGTGACGAACCAGCCATCCCGATAGTTGTGCCAGATGTAGTCCAAATTTTGCGCGCTGAAGTTTTGGGAACCGATAAGTTCCTGGTGTCTGGTGCGCAGCCAGTCACCAAATTGCGTTCCGGTTTGATCTCGCCTTTGCGTTGTTGTCATTAGCCACCAACTATTTTGGTTTCGATTTTTTCAATCCGTTCATAAACAATCTCGATCGACCAATTTTGAACGTCGCGCACGTTCATTCGTTTACCAGTGCGCATATCGATAAGCACATGACAGTCGCGGCACATACCGGGTTGATATGTGCCGCTCACTGTCATTATTGGGTCGATCTGCTTATGCCAGCATTCACCGTTGTAACGCGGCATTTACCAAGGCCTGCCTGGATCGCCGTCGTATGGAAAGGTTACAATAGCCAGGACACAAATAGCGACGAAAACAATAATCAATGCGGTCATTTTATTTACTCCACAAAGCGCAGATTGACGGCGGGTTCGGACTGGCTCAGGATCGGCACGTCTTCGATTTTGTAATGCTCGCAGACTGCTTTCCAGTCCACGACCAACTTACTGCTGGCAGTTCGAATGTCAGCAAACCCTTCTTGCGTTGACATGGTTTCAGCCGCACCCTGATAATCAAACTTGCGCGTTCCGTTCGTGAATGTTGCGCGCACCCGGCCAACGGTCTTGGTTTTTCCGATCTGTAACACGGCAGTTTTGATTTCACTTTCAATGATGTCGAGCTGGTATTTCACTTCCTCCCATTTCAGCATCAGCGTAGCAAGTTCACTTGCGTTCATTCGTTCATCCTCCAATTGTGAATTTTTTATTTTTTCAGGCAGACCGCAGTTATCGCAATGCGGATTGTGACATTCGTAATAAGGCTGGCCAAAGAAATCAGTGTGTTCCACTTTTTCGAGGCCACATGCAGTGCATTCAACTTCATCAACATAAAATGGCTTTTTCACCTTATTCTCCTTTCGTCCCCACCCGGCTTGCACCGGATGGGGACCAGGAGGGGGAGGAAGATGGCTACGCGGGTAATTCGATCTGGCCAAGCGCCTTGCGAGCGGCGGCCAGTGCTGCATTTGCTTCGCGCATGGACATGTTGTTTGGCCAATACTTTCCAGAGGCATCCTTTGCGGGTTCCAGCCATTTCAGAATGGCGCGAATTTCCGGACCGCTCATTTCCTTCATGGATTGCTTGCCAACCAGGAAGTGCTGCAACTCTTTGCGGTTCGTTTCGTCGCCGCCAAAGCACAGGCCAAGCATCGCGGCCGCGAGCTGAATTTGTTTGTCGTTCGCAGTTTGGTCTTTGTATTCGGTTGCAAGAGTGCCGATGTGTGCCTGCAAAGCCATGGGATCAAAGCGCAGTGGCGCAGCGGACGCCTGATAATCGATTGGCGGAAACATCATGTCGATTTCGTCTGGTTCCGACGAAGCCGGAGTTTGCGCGGTAGTTGGTTGCTTGCTTGTTGCAACAGTCGTAGGAACGACAGTAATAACTTCGCCATCTTCGTCAACTTTCGCACCCATTTCTTCAGGGGTGTAGACAGTCACACCGAGAAATACATC
>Ga0257141_1000143_pt1 | contig 12020 bp, 7 predicted proteins | sample saktaT_17_FD_193544 | JGI IMG/M metagenome (GOLD analysis project Ga0257141, IMG submission 193544) | Metatranscriptome of saline water microbial communities from Sakinaw Lake, British Columbia, Canada - sak_2011_1_27_36m (Metagenome... | ecosystem: Environmental > Aquatic > Non-marine Saline and...
GGCTGTGGTTGTCGAAGGGTCGACAAGCGTTTGCTGAAGGCACTTTTTTGTCCGTGAGTTCTCTTAAAAAAGGTGGGGCGCTATGAAAAAACCTCGAACTGCCCGGATCGCTCCGTTAACGGATACCTCCCCAAATAATACGGCGGTACAGAGGGAGTTGTCTGTCATCTGACGGAAAGAGTTGCCGGGAAGGGCAATGACGTCACTCTGTTTGCATCGGGAGATTCCCTTCACCAGTGCGTCAGGCTTGTTTCACCGATCAGCGAGGGCCTTTGACCTTGAGAAAAGGAGCACTCGCCGGTCATGGTCACGATGATGATGTTAAGCCGGGTCTATAAGAAAATGCTTCATGAATTTGATATCATTCATTCGCAACTCGAATACCTGACCCTCACCTGTGCTCCGGAATGGAGCAGACGTTTTCAGCTGATCCGGAGGAGGATGTTTCCCGATGGCTAACTGATGACCGGATGAGTGAAGATGACCGGAATCAGCGGAGCATTTTGTAACCTGAACGGAGAAAAAAAGGCAGCTTTCAGAATGGCAGGTTCAGAATCAGCCCGCTTGTCTGGTGTTGTTGATCATTGACTTGAGCAACAATATCCTGTGCTCTTTTCAGGACTTCCTGCCGAACAGCTGCAACAGCAGGGATCCGTTTTTCTGTTTCAGCCTTCCTTTGAGAGGAAGCCCTTCCTCTGCCCAGCGGACAATCCCTGACTGCAGATTGACTGCTTTGCTGTATCCGTGGATCTTCAGAAAACGGTTTGCCATTAAGCTGCGATTACCATGTTTGCAGCCTATAATTACCTGACGGTCTACAGGTATTTCCCGGAACCGTTTTTCCAGTTCGCCTAAAGGAATCAGCAGGATTTCGGGCACATCGAATGATTTTTTTGCAACTTCATGCGGTTCACGGACATCGACAAGCAATGCGCCTTTTTGAATCATTGCAAAGGCATTGGCGGGGCTGACTTCACGTGTACTGTTCATAGTCTATATTTCTCTCATTGTTAATAAATCCTTACGGTCGTCACACGGGCAAATGACCGCTTCAACATGTTATCCCATACTTGAAAATTCAGGGATTGAAGCGTCTTATTTAATAAAGCCCGCCGATTTGAAGCGAAGAATAAAGCATCTTTAATACCCTAACCCCGTATGGGTATAGAATATACAAAATATCAGGGAAGGTGCAACCGCTTTTCTTTTAAAATCGGCTGTAAAAGATTCACCGAACCCTTACAGCAAAAGAACAGGGCGCTGTGATTTTTGGTTTATATGCGATTTTTCGGGGATTAACTCCGGATTATTTCATCGGTATTTTAGATTATATTAACCAGCAAAGGGTTTATTGCAGCCGGCGTTATAGCGGAGCGTGTTCCTGAAACGAAGGGGTGAAAGAGAGAATCATTTATGAAAATTATCGATCGTTATATCCTGAAATCGCATATCGGGCCCTTTTTTTTTGCTTTTTTCACCATTATTTTTGTTCTGGTACTTCAGTTTTTTACCGGTTTTGCTGACCGTTTTATCGGAAGGGGTATCGGTTTTTTCACGTTTTTGGAACTCATTGTTCTGCAGTCCGCATGGATGTTCGGACTTGCAGCTCCGATGGCGGTGCTCATCGCGGTAGTCATGGCTTTCGGCTCATTGACTACAACATCCGAAATGACCATCTTCAGGGCTTCGGGCATCTCTCTCTACCGGCTTATGATTCCTGTTCTCTGCGCCGGTCTTCTTCTTTCAGCGCTTGTCGAACGGTTCAATAACGTTGTACTTCCCCAGGCAAACTATTATGCCAAATCGCTGATGGTTGACATTGCAAGGTCAAAACCTGCTTTCGGTTTGACTCAAAACGCTTTTTCAACTCTTATGGACGGTTATTCCATTCTGGTTCGTGAGTCCGACGAACGCTCAAAGGAGATCAGAGGTATTGTCATCTATGATGATACCAGACCGGACTACACCGTCATGGTTTCTGCCGAAAAGGGGACTGTTGATTTTACCGGCGATTACCGGTATCTGGTCATGACGCTCATAAATGGTGAAATTCATGAGGTAAAGCAGCCCGATCACAAAACCTACCGGCACGTGAGTTTCAAAAAGCACCGTTTTGTCTTTGAGTCATCCGGCTTCGGTTTTGCGCGTTCATCGGAACGCCGGTTGCGTTCAGGCGACAGCGAGCTTTCAGCCACGGAACTGCTCTCCATATGCAATGAGTTCAAGCAGAGAATTTCGGAATCTGAAAAGAGAATAGGCAAGCCGCTTGAAATTCTGACCTACTCCGTTACGGCAGGCCGCTCAGGCGGAACAGAAAAAATCCGCACTCAATCCGGAAACCGGGATAAAAAGATAGTGGAAGCTTCCGCCTCAGGATATGTTGACCGCCAGCTTGGCCGGCTTGACGGGGAACTTAAAGCCATTGAATCGAACAGAAGCATGTACAACAGCTACATGGCGGAGTATCATAAAAAATATGCACTCTCACTTGCCTGTTTTGTTTTTGTTCTGGTCGGTGCACCTCTCGGCGTTCTTGCAAGACGCGGAGGGTTCGGTGTGGGAGCGGCTGTCTCACTGCTCTTTTTTGTGATGTACTGGATGATTATGATTTCAGGAGAGAAGATTGCTGAACGGGGTATGCTTGACCCGTTTATCTCGATGTGGATGGCCAACATCATCATGGCCTCAATCGGTATAGGGCTGATGGTCAGTCTGACCGGCGCCGTTTTCAATACCTCCAGGTAAAGCTGCTGCAATAAATCTGTTCCGCGGTTTTCCTCCAAATCGGGGGTTCTTCCGCTTTGCCGTTCAGTTTTTTTTCGCAGTTTTTTTATCTCCGCTGCAGAGCTCTTTTTTTACCCCATTTTCATCAAGACAGACAAACGTGATATTGGTGCTGAATGCAAGAATTCTTTCACCTGTCTCGATGCTTTTTTTGTAGACGTTTACCGTGTACTCGATGGAGGTATGTCCTATCCTGCTTTTTTCAGTGACGAAACACAGAATTGTACCGCCCCGTATGCTTTTTTTAAACTCGACCTTGTCCATACCTACGGTGACAAAGTTGCAACCGGGATAATCAAGTGAGACAGTAATATAGCTGACCTCATCGATCCATTTCAACAGATTGCCGCCGAACAGAAAACCGTAGTGGTTAAGGTGTTCCGGCAAAACAAGTTTATAGGTTTCCATCAGTGCCTGCTGGGATTTGAATTTATTACAACAGCTTTCATGTTCCTGTCGCGGTCAAAAAAATCATCCTGTTTCCGGAAATATTATGGAAACTACCTCCACACCTCTGCTCATGCTGTTTGTTTGACCGGCGTATCAGTAAACATAGGTTATAAAAAAAGGAGGGTTGTCATTTTTTTACCGGCTTTGTCTGCCGGATCGAGCATGATCAGACGGAACATCCCCTCTGCGGCAATGCAGGGAGGAGGGGGTAAAATTGCAACATAAATAATAAATCAGCTATCTTTATAAGTAAGATACCAATAATCCGGCTTCTCCCCATAAGTTGCAAATTTTGCCATTTGCAAGTCGGCGATCCCAAGAAAAAATCCCTGCAATAATGGAATTATTTCCAGTCAGCAATCTCAGTGAGGGTCTCCTGAACAATATGAGAGATGCGGTTATTCTTATCGATAGCCGCGGTCTTGTTGATGGATTGAACCCTGAAGCTGAAAAATTGACAGGGTGGGCAGGTAACGATGCCCGGGGCAGAAACATGGCGGAAGTTTTCCATCTGTTGAATCCGGAAACACATTACGCGCTTGCACTTTTTTTTGAACGGGCTCTTTCAGGAAAAGACAAAGGAAACTTTTCCGTTGACACTCTGCTTGTCGCGCTCGATGGATCAGAAAAGCATGTCAGGGGTACTATCTTTGCCGTAGGTGATGATAACGGAGATATTTCCGGTCTGGTCATAATTTTTCATGCAGCCATTGCTGTCAGGAGCGCTGCAGATGATCTCTCCTTTTCGGGACATGACGAACTGCCGGAACCAGTCAATACGGGCAATCTTTTCCGGTATGCAGGCGACTCCTCTCTGCGTTTTCTTTTTGACGCCATTCCTGAATCCCTTTTCCTTATCAATCGGGAGGGGATCATAATTGAAGCCAACGAATCTTTCGCCTCACGTTTTGGCCGGCATCGTGAAGAGTGCCTTGGCGTCTGTATTTATGATCTTTATACACCTGCCGTTGCCGGGAGCCGGAGGGAAATGGTGGAGGAGGTTCTGAGAACAGGAAAATGCCTGGTTTTTGAAAGCGAAGTCAACGGAAAATGGCGCCGTCATAATGTCTGTCCAGTCGAAGGTTCAGCCGGCGAAGTCGAGCGCCTGGTTGTTTTTTCTCTCGATATCACGGCACTCAAACAAGCCGGGGAGAATCTGAACGAAGCTCAATACCGTCTTGATGCTGACCTTAAAGCCATGGCGAAACTGCACGAAATCTCAATACTTTTCGTGCGTGAAGGAAATATGGATGAGATTCTTTCGAAGGTTATCGATACAGCCCTTGACATTACCGGTGCTGCGATGGGTAACATCCGTCTCGTCGATCCGAAAACCGGTCACCTGAAAATCGCCGGTCAGAAGGGTTTTGATCATCCCCTCAGGGAATTCTGTGAAAATTCCGGAGATCAGGAATGCCTTTGCGACATGGCGATGAGACGAAACGAACGGGTCATTATAGAGGATATCACGCAAAGTCCTCTTGTCAGCGACAGGAAGGAGCTTGACGAGCATCTTGCTGCCGGAGTAAAGGCCGTTCAATCAACGCCTCTGAGGAGCCGCAGCGGAAAGCTGCTCGGCATTCTCTCGACATATTTCCGGATGCCACACCGGCCTGACGACAGGATGCTGAAACTGCTTGACCTGCTTGCAAGCCAGACTGCGGACATTATCGAAAGGGCTGAAAAAGAAGAAGCGTTACGGCAGAGCGAAGAGCACCGGCGTCTGGCGCAGGATGCCGCAAAATCAGGATCATGGGCATGGGATCTCCGCACAAACAGGAGCGTCTGGTCTGAGGAAATCTGGGGGCTTTACGGCCTTGAACCGCAAAGCAGGGAACCCTGCTATGAAACATGGGCTTTAACCATCCATCCGGATGACCGGGCAAACGTTGAAATGAAGGTACAGGAAGCCGCCCGCAACGGGAGTGAATTGTATGCCGAGTGGCGTGTGCCGGACAGAGAGGGCGGGGAACGCTGGCTTATGTCTCGCGGAAGGCCAATCCGTGATGCTGCGGGAAAGCCGTTGAAGATGATCGGTATTATCATGGATATTACCGACCGGAAACGGGCGGAAGAGCTCCTTCTGGAAAGTAATGAACGCCATCGCTCCCTTTTTAACAATATACTGAACGGGGTTGCCTACTGCAGGATGATTTTCGAAGACGGCCGTCCGGTGGATTTCATTCATGAAGAGGTTAACTCGCGTTTCGAAGTACTGACCGGGCTGAAAAATCTTGTCGGAAGGAAAGCCGGCGAGATTATCCCGGGTATCCGGGAGTCGAATCCCGAGTTAATCGAAAGGTTCGGGCGAGTAGTGCTGACCGGGTCTGCCGACCGCTTTGAAATGTATTTCGAATCCCTGCACATATGGCTCGATATCACGGTATACAGACCGAAAAAGGGGTGCTTTGCTGCCGTGTTTGATGTTATAACTGAACGCAAGCTTGCCGAAAAAGCTCTGCGTGAGAGCGAAAAGAAGTTCCGTTCCATTACAGAACAGATGGCCGAAGTGGTTTTTGTTACAGACTCCACCGGACATTTGACCTACCTTTCTGAAGTTGTTGAAAAGATATTCGGCTACCGGCCTCATGAGGCGACCGGTCACCTCTTTACCGAATATCTCGCTGAAGAGGAAATCGACAGGGCACTTGCCATATTCAACGACACAATGCAGGATCACCTGAAGGATCAGATTACGGAATTGAGGTTCGTGAAAAAAAACGGTTCATTTTTTTACGGGGAAGTTCATGTACACTATTATCAGGGCCAGAACTCTTCAGGAATGATAGGGTTGATCCGTGATATCACGGAACGCAGGCGCAACGACATGATCCGTAAGGAATACGAGAAGAAACTGCTGGAAAGCAGACAGTTTCTCCAGAATATCTATGATGCGGTCAACCATTCCATTTTTGTCGTTGATGTCCTGGCGGACGGTTCCTACCGCTACAAGGGGATCAACCGGCGTCATGAAGCTGAGACGGGGATCAGCAGTGAGGAGATCGCCGGGAAAAAACCTGAAGATCTGCTTGAACCTGAGGCTGCAGAAGCTGTCATCAGTCACTATGATGCCTGTGTTCGTCGGGGAGGCACACTGCAGTATATAGAACGTCTGATGTTTCAGGGCAAAGAGAGCTGGTGGGAAACCACCCTGAATCCTGTTCGCAATGATACCGGTTATATCTACAGAATTATCGGCACAGCTTCCAACATCACGGAGCGCAAGCTGGCCGGTGATGAGCTGAAAAAACTGAGCGTTGCCGTAGAACAAAGTCCGGCAGTTGTTGTCATTACCGATCCTGACGGAAATATCGAATACGTTAATCCGACCTTTACCCAGCATACCGGCTATGAGTTTGATGAGGTGAAAGGACAAAATCCCCGGATTCTCAAGTCAGACGAAATGCCGAAAGAAGTCTATGAAGATCTCTGGCAGAAGATATTATCAGGCGAGGTCTGGTATGGTGAATTTCACAACAGGAAGAAAAACGGTGAACTCTACTGGGAGGAGGCGGTTATCTCGGCCATCCGTAATGAAGATGGAGCGATAACCAATTTTGTCGCGGTCAAGGAGGATATAACGGAAAAGAAAAAACTATGGAATGACCTGATTCTTGCAAAAGAAAAAGCGGAGGAGAGCAACCGGCTGAAAAGCGCTTTTCTTGCCAATATCAGCCATGAAATACGAACACCGATGAATGGCATTCTCGGTTTTTCAGAACTCTTGAAGGATCCGTCCGTATCGGGAGACGAGCAGACGGAGTATATCGAGCTCATTCATCAGAGCGGACTTCGTCTGCTTGATCTCATTAATGACCTTATTGATATTTCCCGCATTGAAGCAGGGGAAGCAATAGTGCAGATAACGGCAACTTCTGTCAACACTCTTCTTGCCGACCTCTTTGTTTTTTTTAAACCCCAGGCCACATCCAAAGGGCTTCAACTGCATCTTACCCCGGGGCTTCAGGATGATGAAAGTATTATTGAAACCGACCGCTCAAAGCTCAGCCAGGTCTTGACAAACCTTGTGCAGAATGCCCTGAAATTTACCGTTGAAGGGAGCGTGACATTCGGCTATACCAGAAAAGATGAGATGCTTGAGTTTTCTGTCATTGATACAGGGATCGGTATTCATGATGACATGAAAGAGAAAATTTTCGAGCGGTTCCGGCAGGCTGACAACTCATTAACCCGGAGCTACGAGGGTTCAGGTCTCGGACTGAGCATATCCAGGGGATACGTTGAAATGCTGGGCGGCACGATCCGTGTTGAATCGGTGCCTGGAAGGGGAAGCGGATTCTATTTCACCCTGCCGTATACTGCGCCCGGTTTTCTGAAAATGGATGTTTCGCCTTCTGACGATCAGGAACCGGCCGTGCTGCCGAAGGGGATGATCATTCTCATCGCCGAAGATGACGAGGTGAGCAGTTTTCTGTTGAAGAAGAGCCTGAACGAGGAAATTCTCACCATTCTTTCAGCCGCAAACGGTCGGGAAGCGGTTGATCTGGTCAGGCATCGTCCTGAGATCAATCTTGTGCTGATGGACATCCAGATGCCTGTAATGGATGGTTTTGAGGCGACAAGACAAATCAAGCAGCTGCGGCCGGGGATGCCGGTCATTGTACAGACAGCATTTACTACCGAAGAAGGCCGGGAAATGGCGACAAAGGCCGGATGTGACGCTTTTATCACCAAGCCGATCAAGAGGAGGGAACTGCTTGACCTGATGAAGGAGCTGCTGCAACGGTAACGGAACGGCTTACAAGGTGATCTCATCTCTTCATCGCACAGCCCCGGTTCCGGCAAGCCGGAAAAGCCCGCCCTGAAAGTATTGACAATGTTTTCCGGACAGGCGGCACTCAGGCTCTGTTCTGCAAAAAAATGCTCCTCTATTCCGCTGCTGGCGGCGATCTTTTTATTCATTTTCCTCCCGGCCAATCCCGGTAAACACGGCGATGACGAGATCCGGACAGATCCGCCCGATGGATCCAGGCGATGTGCAATGACAATAGCCATATAGGAATTCTTTTTTTGTTTTTATGCTTTGTCAAATAGAGTATATTGTGTTGTAAAGTGAAGTGAAAAAAGTGAAAGTGTTTTGTTCGGAACGTCACTTTTTCCAAGCGGAGGGGCATTAAAATACATGATGCTCTAAAAATCCGGTCGTCTGCCGGAGTATCGGTTTTGAGACCTTGTAAACGATGAGAGGATCTGCATCATATTCTTCTGACCGTAGCCGCTGAAATATTTTGATTCCTGATATTCAGTTCCGGCTTATCAACTGCAGCCGGGAGTCCTGCTTTATGGGTTTATTCCGGAAAAAGCGCCTCAGCAGATACATGAGGCCTTTAATGTATCAGGAATCGTAAATACGATTGTTTCATAACAGGACTCTTTTATTGAGACAGTGAGACAATATTTTTGCTTCTGCTGATGTGATAATGCCTGGTATACGTTAATATTACTTTTGGTACGGATTTTGCGTATTTTAATGTTGTAAGGTTTTGCGCCGAACTTTTCAGGATGACCATGAAAAGATCGCTGAAAAGAGTGCCGGTTTTCACAGGTTCAGAAGAGGCGTTCTTATTCAAAACCGCAACTATGTTGAGTGCAGCTGTTTTCAGGAACTGTATTTTTTATGAAAATGTCCGGTTCAAACAGTAACAGCAAGACGGTCGTTTCTCCACATCGGGGATTTCGAAAAATGCGATTACGTCTCATTATTTTCTCATTTCCAGTCTGCGCACTTTTTTTCCTGACCCTCTGTATGCCGATGCATCGGGGAGGCTTGCTCTTTGCTGCGGTCAATAAAGATGCCGTGGAACTTTATCGTGCTGAAGCCTATGAGCGGGGCCTCATTGAAGCGAAATCGGCACTCGAATCATCGGAGCAGAAAGACGTCCATAAAGAAACAGACCTTGCCCTTTGCCTGAACAATCTTGCAGCCCTTTACTCTGTTCAGGGGCGATATGCAGAGGCTTTGCCTCTCAATAAACGTTCGCTGGCCATCCGGGAGAAACTTTTCGGTCCGGGACACTCCTATGTGGCTCTCAGTCTCAACAATCTGGGGGAGTTGTATAAAGCTCAGGGCAGATACCGGGATGCTGAGCTCCTTTTGAAGCGTTCTCTTGCTATCCGCGAGAAATTTGCAGACCCGGTTCCGTCAGACGTTGCCGTGAGTTTGAACAATCTTGCTGAACTGTTTCGCATTCAGGGCCGGTATGCCGAGGCCGAGACTCTCTTTGTGCGATCTCTCGGCATCCGGGAAAAAAAATCCGGCCCGCAGCATCCTGATGTGGCCCAGAGTCTCAACAATCTTGCAGGAGTATACTATGCGCAGGGCCGGTATACCGAGGCGGAGCCGCTCTACAGGCGCTCGCTTGAGATCTGGGAGAACTCTCTCGGAAGTGATCACCCTGACGTGGCAAGGGCACTGAACAACCTCTCTGAACTCTACCGCACAGAGTCGCGGTATGCCGAGGCTGAAACTCTCTCTCTGCGTTCGCTTGCCATCAGGGAAAAGGCATTCGGTCCGCAACACCCTTTTGTTGCTACGAGTCTGAATAATCTCGCGCTACTCTATAAAACCCAGGGAAAATATGCTGAGGCGGAACTTTACGGCAGGCGTGCGCTGGCAATCCGGAAGAAATTCTTCGGCCAGGAACATGCTGATGTGGCGACAAGTCTTGGCACCCTTGCGGGGATTTATCATCTTGAAGGGCGCTATGCCGAAGCTCTGCCTCTCTTCATCCGTTCGCTCGAAGTGCGGGAGAAACTTTTCGGGCCTCTCCATCCTGATATAGCGACAAGCCTCAACAATCTTGCGGGGGTTTACTCTGTTCAGGCCAGGTATGCAGAGGCTGAAACATTATATAGACGTGCGCTGTCAATACGGCAGAAAGTTCTGGGCAGTGAACACTCCGATACCGGTGGGAGTTTTAACAATCTTGCCGGGCTGTATTTTTCCATGGGGCGTTATGCCGAGGCCGAGCCTCTCTACAGAAGTGCTATTGATATCCATCAAAAGCTTTTGGGCACTATTCACCCCGACAATTCTGAAGTTGCCACAAGTCTGAACAATCTTGCCGAGATATTGCGTGTTCAGGGTCGGTATGCAGAGGCTGAAAAGCTATATAATCATGCTCTGGCCATCCAGGAGAAACTTTTCGGAACTGTTCATACGGTTGTCGCAGTGAGTCTGAACAATATCGCGGTACTCAAAAAGGATCAAGGCCACTACTCTGATGCAGAATCTCTCTTAGTTCGTGTGCTTGCAATCCGCGAGAAACTGCTTAACCCTGATCATCCAGACGTAGCATCAAGTCTGAGCAATCTTGCCGTACTCTATAAAAGTCAATGCAGGTATGCTGAGGCTGAGACAATTTCCAGGCGCGCTCTTGCGATCAGGGAGAAGATATTTGGCCCGGAACATCCTGATGTGGCAACAAGTCTGAACAATCTTTCGGTGATATGCAGTGCGCTGGGCAGATACGAAGAAGCCGGAGTTCTGGGCATGCGTTCTCTCGACATTCGGGAGAAACTCTACGGACCGGTTCATCCCGATGTCGCGGTGAGCCTGAACAGCCTGGCGGATTTATTCCGCATTCAGGGCAGATATACGGAAGCCCGGCCTCTCTGCATGCGTTCTTTGGCCATCAGGGAAAAGCTTCTTGATGCTGAGCATCCTGATGTGGCAATCAGCCTTAACAATGCCGGATTACTGTTTGCAGCTCAGGGAAAATATGACATGGCCGAGCCTCTTCTGGTTCGTGCACTGGCCATCAGGGAAAAAGCTTTTGGTATTGAGCATCCTGATGTGGCAGTCAGCCTCCATAACCTTGCGGGGTTTTACTCTGACCAGGGCAGCTTTGGCGAGGCTGAGCAGATCTATAAAAGAGCGATGGCAATCATTGAAAAGGTTCAGGGGCCGGATGATATTATCAATGCATTTCCCCTGAATAACCTTGCAGAGGTTTACAGTATGCGGGAGCGGTATGCCGAGGCAGAGACTCTCTCCAGACGTTCGCTTGCAATGAGAGAAAAAGTGTTCGGCACCCATCACCCTTATGTTGCTGTCGTCCTGAATAACCTTGCGGTTATTTGTGCCACCGAAGGCCGGTATGCGGAAGCCGAGCCGTTATTGAGGCGTTCTCTGTCGATAGTCGAGTCGACCCTTGGACCGAAGCACCCGAATGCGGCTCCGGTTCTCGAGAATTTAGCGATCATTTACCGCAAAACGGGCAGGGGGAGTGCTGCCGATGAGGCGGAAAGGCGAGAGGGGCGAATAAAGGCGGAAAAACGCTGAGATCCTGAATGGTGCAGGAAATTATCAACCCGGAACGGCGGTAGATAGTCCGGGATGTAAGTGGAGGTTTTCCGAATAATAAATGATACTCTCATGAAAACATGTAATGGCATATATGGATTCCGGTATTTGAAAGTGCTGCTGCTTGCAGTTTCAGTTATTGTGACTGTTCCGGCACTATCAGCAGGAGCGCCGATCAAGATCGGTGACCAGTTTGGTGGCGGTATAGTCGCTTATGTTATGGAGCCGGGTGATCCCGGTTATGCTGAAGCTGCAGAACACTTCCTGATTATCGCAAAAGCTGATTTATCGGAAACCTTTGACTGGTCTGAATCTAAAGCGGCATCCATCCTTCTGGAGGAAAACAGCATTCATGACAGGTACATGAGGATCCGGGAAATACCGGCCCGGATTGCAGACAGCGGGCATTAGGATCAAGGTACTGCGATGAACTGCCCGAGCCGGATTTTCAATCATAAAC
>Ga0257141_1000145_pt1 | contig 11957 bp, 8 predicted proteins | sample saktaT_17_FD_193544 | JGI IMG/M metagenome (GOLD analysis project Ga0257141, IMG submission 193544) | Metatranscriptome of saline water microbial communities from Sakinaw Lake, British Columbia, Canada - sak_2011_1_27_36m (Metagenome... | ecosystem: Environmental > Aquatic > Non-marine Saline and...
CGAAAGAACTGGCATGATGGACAATTCTATAGAGAGGAGCTTTGTTTAAATGACTGAACTGGTTGATAAAATTAGAAATATTGCGCTTGTGGGCCACGGAAACTCCGGAAAAACTTCTTTAGCCGAAGTCATGCTGTACCAAACTGGCGTAACCAGTCGTCTTGGACGTGTCGAAGACGGCAATACGGCAATGGATTTCGAGCCTGAAGAACTCAAGCGCAATATCAGTATTAGCAGCGGCTTCCATCAATTTAATTGGAAAAAACATTCCGTTACCCTGGTTGACACGCCTGGAGACCAGAATTTTTTTACAGACACCAAATTTTGCCTGCAAGCTGTCGATGGCGCGGTTGTTCTGGTTGATGCCGTCGACGGTATCAAAGTTCAGACCGATCAGGCCTGGAACTTTGCTCAAAGCTTAAAGCTGCCCTGTGTAATTCTGATCAATAAGCTGGACAGAGAACGGGCGGATTTTTCCAGAGCATTTCAGGATGCCGTCAAATCCTTTGAACCCAAGCCCATCATACTGCATTTGCCCATAGGCGCTGAATCGAATTTCAAGGGTGTTGTTGATCTGGTTGCCATGAAAGCCTATACTTACGATGCCAATGGCAAGGCAACCGCCATTGACATTCCATCGGATATGCAATCCCTGGTTGAGGAAGAACGCGAAAAATTAGTTGAAAATATCGCGGAAGCCGACGATACGCTTCTTGAGCGATATCTTGAAGGAGACCCGATTTCAGACGACGAACTCAAAGAAGCCCTGAAAAAAGGAACACTATCCCGCATATTCTCCCCTGTGCTGTGTGCCTCCGCCATTAAAGCCGTTGGCATAGATTTACTGATGGATTTCATTGTCAACTGCATGCCTTCGCCATTGGACCGTATGCCTAAAGTCGGGATAGATCCGGTGGTAGGAAATGAAATCGAACGGGCGCCGGACCCGGATGCGCCGTTTTCAGCTTTTGTTTTCAAGACCGTAGCAGATCCTTATGCCGGCAGGCTTTCGATTTTTCGGGTGGTGTCCGGCAAACTGGGGGCTGACGGCAGTTTCTACAATGTCAACAAGGATGTCAAAGAACGGTTTAATCAGCTCTTGACAATCTTTGGAAAAGAACAAAAACAAGCCAAAAGCGCCGGCCCGGGATCCATCGTTGCGGTCGCCAAGCTCAAGGAAACCTTTACCGGCGACACCCTTTGCGACGAAGGCAATAAAATCAAATTCCCCTTCCCGGAACCCCTTCCCACCCTGATTACGTTTGCAATCACCACCAAGGGCTCCGGGGATGAAGACAAAATCTTCATCTCGCTGACCAAGATGCTGGAAGAAGACTCCGCGCTTAAGTTGGAAAGAACCGCCGAGACCAAGGAGATTCTCTTGTCCGGAAGGGGTCAGGTCCATATTGAAGCTGCCATTGAAAAGCTTAAACGCAAATACAATGTGGAAGTTCACCTGAAAACCCCAAAAGTCCCCTATCGGGAAACCATCAAGAAAAAAGTCCGCGTTCAGGGCAGGCATAAAAAACAATCCGGCGGTCACGGTCAGTTTGGAGATTGCTGGATTCAAATGGAGCCTTTGCCCAGGGGATCCGGATTTGAATTTGTGGATGCCATCGTCGGCGGCTCCGTTCCCAGGTCCTACATTCCGGCAGTTGAAAAAGGAATTGTTGAGGCCTGCCAAAAAGGGATTTTGGCGGGATATCCCTGTGTGGATTTCAGGGTCACTCTGGATGACGGATCTTATCATGCCGTGGATTCATCGGAAATGGCTTTTAAGATCGCAGGCTCACTGGCATTCAAGAAGGCTGTTGCGGAAGCCAAGCCGGTTCTTCTGGAGCCGATTCTGAGCGTTGAAATCACGACACCCGAAGAATTCATGGGCGATATCATGGGGGATTTGAACAGCCGCCGCGGCAGAGTGCTGGGCATGGATTCCGAGGGCAAATACCAGGTGATCAAGGCCAATGTGCCGATGTCTGAATTTTTGTCCTATGCGCCGGACTTAACCTCCATGACCGGCGGCAGAGGGGTCTACAGCATGGCGTTTTCTCATTATGACGAAGTACCGGCCCTGATTTCCGAAAAACTGCTGATTGAACTGAACAAAGACAAGGAATAAGGCTCAAAAGGCTTAAAGGGGACTTACAGAAAAATTTCTCATGGTACGGGTGGGAAGCTGGAAGATTACGTATGTATTTTTCCCATTTTCCCACCTTCTTAACTTCCGATATTTCCGCCCTTTAATCAATCGGCCCTTGGCCCATGCATTTTTTGCAGGGCGCATATCCGGCCCAGAACGCATCCCATTTCCGGCCAAAAGGAATCCGGTTTTGCTTTGATGTCCGCTGTCCCAAAGCGCAGGTTTTCAAATGAAACCGTCGGGAATGCTTATTGCCGATGTAATCTGCTGCCTTTTCCTTCCAGTTCCCCCACATCCCTTTTCCGGCTTTCATGGCCTCCTGCTGGGATTTTAACAATACGGCGTCGTAGGTGATGTTAGGAGATTTATACAGGACATGGGCCAGCCCGTTTCGGATAATTTCCTGATTCACGAACGTACCGTCCCGAAGAAACACATATGCCAGCCGCCGGTTATACTGATCCAATGATTCCTGATCCCCCTGTATCCGAACCGGTTTGGATAACACGATTTTTTCGTTTAATGTCAGTGCTTCAAGGCCAAAAGGTTCTCCGGGCTTATCTTGATGAGCAATTTCCGGTGCATTGATGCCGATGTAACGGATATGCATTCCATTTTCCAACTCAATGGTGTCACCGTCATAGACCCTTCGAACTGAAAAAAACTCATCCGATGATGCCTGGGATGCGCACGCCAGGGTCACCCAAATAAACAGCATCACCCTGAAAATCCGTTCAATCTTTCTCATATACACCGCCTTGCTTTCTCCACACAAAACAGTATGAAAGGCCGATTACACAATGACGCAAAGAAAATGGTCCGTTTTACACGAACAATCCGCAATGTTCTTCCGCACTCAAATCCAGCATTCTGGATAAACCGCCGTATTTTTCAGGCGTGAAACCGATGGTTTTTTCCCAGATCTCGTCATCTTCCATGCAAAAATAGACCCGTACATTCGGAGCCATTTCCCTGATCCAGGAAACCAGTTTTTGATAGAAATTGAGGCGAAGCGGTTTAAAATACCGCATCTTGCCATCCAGACCGGTTATAAACTCGCCATAAACAAGGGTGGAATCGCTGAACCGGTTCTGAATGATGCTCTTTAGTTCCGGGATAAACCGGAATGTGCCGATACTGATCCAGACAATGTTATCCGCGGATACCTGAGCGAATAGTTTTTGAATGACCTGGCGGTATTCTTCCTCGCACCCCTCATACAAAACAACCGGATCAAAATGAAATGCCAGGGGATATCCCCAGGATTCGCAGGTTTTGGCTGCCCGAAGTCTTGCATTCAGTGATGTCGTGTGCCGCTCCTGTTCCCGAATAACCCTTTCGGTATTCAAGGACCAGGCGCAGATGGTCTTGCGGTTATGGGAAAGGTGTTTCAAGCGCTCAATGTCGGTTGTTTTGGTTTTCAACTCCAGCACCGCCCGGTTCTGCGCTCCGAAAAGGGGAACCAGAAGCGCCGAAAGAGCTGTACCATATTCCCAGATCATGCTGTCCGTGAATTCACCGGTACCGATTCTGCTGATGGCGGGTTTTGAAAACTCTTGCGTCAGTTCACATATCATATCCTCATGGTTGACAAAAAACTGAAGAAGCGGCGGATGAAAATAGGCCTGTAAAATACAATAGGAACAGTCCATGGTACAGAAAGTGCCGATATGCAGGATTTTATAGCCGCAGCAGGTATATGAACGGGTTCCGGGACACTCCCGAATAAAAGCACCCTTGTTTCTTGTCAGATAAAGGATTTCCTTTCCCTTCTGTATCGGATCGATTGCCTGGGAAACCACTTGAAATACCTGGCCTGGATCGCTGATCACCCTGCCGGTAATTCCCAGACGGTACTGAACATCCGCCACAACAGGGGAATCCTTCACCTGCTCATCGACAAAAAGATCGAAAATTTTCACGGATACCTTACACTCCACGCACCAGGGTGATCAGGAGTTCACAGGCTTGCTCAAGGTTCAGCTTGCTCATGTTCAGCACCAGGTGGTAGATATCCGGCTGATCGTAATCCACTTTTCCCAGAAGCCGGTAGAAATTTTGTCTGCGTTTATCCTGTCGATTCACCACCTGAAGCGCTTTTTTAAGAGACAGATTGTAGCGCTCTTCCATGAATTGAACGCGGTCCTCAAGGTCAGCCACCAGCAGCACGTGAAAAGCATCTTTATGGTCCCGAAGCAGGTACTGACCTCCCCTACCAACGATGATGGTATTGCCTTCCTCGGCAATCTGCAATAGCATCTGTTGCAGAATATCCACGGAGATGACTTCGTCCACACCTCCTTTTTTATCGTCCAGAATCATTTCCATGCGTCTTTTGGGGACAAGTCCGGAAATGCAGGGCAACAGCTTCCCGTCGAATTCCTTTTCAAGCGTGTCCACCCAGTCGCCGGACTGTGCCTTTTCAGCAACCAGCTTGATGATTTCATCATCCAGAAAGACATACCCCAGCTTCTTTGCAACCAGTGTTCCAAGGGTTTTTCCGCCTGCGCCAAAATGCCTGGATAGGGTAATCACAGCCATATCGCCTCCTATGGGAATAAGGGAGTGTATTGATAGAATGAAGCCATTAAATACAATAAACGAAGCAGATTAAACAATAAAAAAAGAAGGTTTCAAAAGGAAAGACGGGAATCGATCAAAAAAAAATCAGCCGGCACAGAAAAAAATCCGCGCCGGCTGATCTGTTGTCACTGTCTAATGAAAATGAATTCGTCAAACATTCAGATACTGCTGTTTTCCACCCCATCTCCAGGGGACAGGCAGGAAGGTTTTAAAACCATCAAAGACTATTTCCTGCCTTTTGCATAACCAATGGATGTCAAGGCCACTGCCATTTCATCCAGAGTCGCCGGGTCATCAATGGTTGCCGGCAGTTTGTACTCTTTGTTGTCCGCAATCTTCTGAATGGTGCCTCTCAAAATCTTCCCGGAACGGGTCTTGGGAAGCCGTTTGACCACCGTAGCGGTCTTGAAAGATGCCACCGGCCCGATGCGGTCCCTGACCATCTGAACGACTTCTTTAATAATCTCGCTATGGTCACGGGTCACTCCGGCGTTCAAGACAAGAAATCCGATGGGAACCTGACCTTTCAAATCGTCTTCCACACCCAGAACCGCGCATTCGGCAACCTGGGGATGATCCGCGAGAATTTCTTCCATGGCGCCGGTGGAAAGCCTGTGGCCGGCGACATTGATGATGTCATCGGTTCGGGACATGACATAGACGTAGCCGTTTTCATCGATATATCCGGCATCCGCCGTCTTGTAATATCCGGGGAACTCCTCGAGATAAGACTTCACATATCCCTCATCATTGTTCCACAGCGTGGGCAGACTTCCGGGCGGAAGAGGCAGTTTTACCACCAGTGCGCCGATGTCTCCGGCTTTTACCTGTTCATTTTCCGGATTAACGACCTGAACATTCCATCCGGGAACGGGTTTGGTGGGCGAGCCATAGACAACCGGATAGTGGTGGAGCCCCATGCAGTTGGCGGCAATGGCCCATCCGGTCTCCGTCTGCCACCAGTGGTCAATGACCGGAACCTTGATGTTGTTTTCCGCCCATTTCAGGGTGTCGGGATCGGATCTTTCCCCTGCCAGAAAAAGTGTGGCAAAGCTGGAGATATCATAATTCTTAATCAATTTACCTTCCGGATCTTCTCTTTTAATCGCCCGGAAGGCCGTGGGCGCGGTAAAGAGGGCCTTAACCTTGTGCTGGGAAATCACGCGCCAGAAAGCGCCGGCATCCGGGGTTCCAACAGGCTTTCCTTCATACAGGATGGTGGTGCAGCCCTTCAGGAGCGGCCCGTAAACGATATAGGAATGTCCCACGACCCAGCCAACATCCGAGGCCGCCCAGTACACGTCCCCGGCATCCACGTTGTAAACTGCCTTCATAGTCCATTTAAGCGCTACCATATGGCCGCCGTTGTCACGGACAACGCCTTTGGGAATGCCGGTGGTGCCCGATGTATAAAGAATATACAGCGGATCGGTAGCGGCAACCGGAACACAGTCATGCGGTTTGACACCCTTGATGGCGGTGGCCCAGTCGATGTCGCGGCCGGCAATCAGCGTCGCGGTTTCCATGGGACGCTGAAAGATGATGCAGGTTTCCGGTTTTGAGGCGGCCATTTCAATGGCCCCATCCAGCAGGGCTTTATAGGGAATCACTCTTTTGATTTCAATGCCGCAGGAGGCCGTAACAATCACCCTGGGTTTGGCATCGTTGATACGGGTCGCCAGCTCGTTGGCCGCAAACCCGCCGAAAACCACGGAATGGACCGCGCCCAGCCGGGCGCAGGCCAGCATGGCAATGGCCGCTTCCGCGATCATGGGCATGTAGATCAGAACCCGATCTCCTTTTACAACCCCGCGGGCAGCCAGGGCCCCGGCAAATATCGCAACCTCATCCCTTAGCTCTGCATAAGTATATTTCTTAACGGTATCCGTGACGGGGCTGTCGTAAATCAGGGCTATCTGATCGGCCCTGCCGTTTTCGACATGATAGTCCAGCGCATTGTAACAGGTGTTGACAATTCCACCCGTAAACCAGCGGTAAAACGGCTTTTTCGAGTCATCCAGCACTTTATCCCATTTTTTATACCAGAACAGATCTTCGGCTGCTTTTGCCCAGAACACATCCGGGGTATTGATGGAGGATTCAAAAGCCTCTTCATAGGGGTTACTCATGTTCGATTCTCCTTTCTGAATAAAAGAGCCGGAAGAATTCTCACATTCTTCCGGCTCCGGTTTTTCAAGGGACGGTTACAGACTCGATACCGTCATCAGTCAACCATCTTATGAATGGCTTCAACAATTTCCGGATTGGCCAGGGTCATCACATCGCCGACATCCGTCTTGTTGGAAAGAGCGCCAAGGACCCGGCGCATGATCTTGCCGGATCTGGTTTTGGGCATATCGGGCACAATCCAGACCTTTCTGGGTTTGGCAATGGGGCCGATCTCCACCACAAGGGCTTTGATGATTTTAGCTTCAAGTTCCTTGCTTGCCGTAAACCCCGGTTTCAAGGACACATAAAGATCCGGAACCTTGCCCTTGATTTCATCCGAAACCGGTACGACCGCGGCTTCCGCGACTTCATTCACCGTCATGGCCGCAGACTCCAGTTCCTTGGTTCCCAGACGATGGCCGGAAACATTGATAACATCGTCGATTCTTCCCAGGATTCGATAATATCCATCCGGGGCCTGAACCGCTGCATCACCGGTCAGATACGGCCAGTCTCTCCAGTCCTTGCTGTTCGGGTCTTTGCAATACCGCTGATAATACTGGCGGACAAAGCGTTCGCGATCTCCCCAGATGGTCTGGAAGCCGCCCGGCCAGGGATTTTGAATACAGATATTGCCGGCCTTGCCGCATCCGGATGGCAGTTCATTGCCATCCTCATCATAGATGATGGGGTGGATGCCGGGCACGCCGGGTCCTGCGCTTCCCGGTTTCATGGGCCTCAGGGCCGGCAGGGTGCTGCATAGAAATCCGCCGGTTTCCGTCTGCCACCAGGTGTCCACGATAATGGCCTCGCCTTTTCCGACTTCTTTATGATACCATTTCCATACAGCCGGTTCGATGGGCTCGCCAACGGTCGTCATGTGTTTGAAATGATAGTTATACTTAGCGGGTTCATCCGGCCCGACTTTTCTTAAGCCGCGAATGGTCGTGGGCGCCGTGTGGAAAATATTGACATCCAGATCCTGGGCGATTCTCCAGGTCCTGCCGGCATCCGGATAGGTGGGAATGCCTTCATAGATAACCGATGAAGCGCAAAGCGCCAGCGGGCCATAAACAATGTAGGAATGTCCGGTGATCCAGCCGATATCGGCCATGCACCAGTAAACATCTTCCGGATGGATGTCCTGAACGTATTTAGAGGTTCCGGTGACATAGGCCAGGTAGCCGCCGGTGCTGTGCTGACAGCCCTTGGGTTTTCCGGTGGTGCCGCTGGTATACATCAAAAAGAGCGGGGCTTCCGCAGGCATGGGCACCGGGTCGATGCGTACGCCGTAATATTTTTTCAACAGATCATTGACGATAAAATCCCTGCCTTCGACCATCGGGGTGGGGCTGGAATATTTGCCGGGATACCGCTGCCAGACCAGAATTTTTTTCAAAGTCTGGCCCTGTTTTTTGGCTTCATCAAAAGCGATATCAGCCTTTTCCTTGTGGTCGATAATGGAGCCGCCGCGATAGTAACCGTCGATGGTGATCAAGACTTCACTTTGAGAGTCCTGAACCCGGTCTGCGGCTGCCTTGCCGCTGAACCCGCCGAATACCTCGGAGTGAATGATGCCCAGACGGGCGCAGGCCAGCATGGTAATGGGAAGCTCGGCAGTCATGGGCATATGCAGCGTCACCCGGTCTCCTGCCTTTAATCCGCAGAAATCCTTAAGCACGGCTGCAAATTCATTCACCCGGACATAAAGCTCTTGATAGGTGATGTGTTCGACTTTCTCGTTTTCCAGTTCCGGCACAAAATGGATGGCGGTCTTGTTTTTGTTCAGGGGAAGATGCCGGTCGATACAGTTATAGCTGGCATTGATTTTTCCGCCTACAAACCATTTCCAGCAGGGTGCATCGCTGGTGTCCAGAGTGGTGTGCCAGTATTCGTACCAGGTCAACAGATCCGCATATTCCTTGTAGCAGTTCGGAAAATTATCCAGACTGAACCGATCATAGATACCTTCATCCGTCATGTTGGCCTGGGCAATGAACTTCTTGGATGCATAGTAATACTCTTCTTCCTGCCAATGTACCGCAATCTGCGCTTCAGATGTTTCTACAGCTTCTGCTCTTTCTACTTGTTCTGCCATTGGTCGTTTCCTCCCCATGATCGTGTTAATGGTTATTCTGCTTTTTATTAATTTTTTCCGACTGCAATTAACGCGCTATTCCGCGTGAAAAGACTTCAAAAGCCAGATCCAGCGTTGGTTTGAGATAATTTTTATTCTCGTTGATGATTTTTTTGCTCTCTTCCCAGAGAATGATTCCCGAGAATAACGCCCAGAGGGTGTCTGCCAGTGCAAAAGGATGCCGGTCGATAAACACCCCTTTTTTTATACCCAACTGAAAAATATTGGCCATGGCCTCCAGAGAATTCCGGGATAGTTCCACGATTTCCTCCAGTAGTTCCGGCGTAAGACTTTTCAGCGTTTCACTGGATTGAAGCTGAAACAAATTGATCACGATTAGCGGATCAAAATCATAGACATCGAACATGGCCTGTTTAAGGGCTTCGATATACTGCTCGGGCTGAAGATCCGCATTCTCGATAACATGTTTTAGCCTGATACTCAGATATTGAAGAATTCTGACAGACAGCGACGCGTACAATTCATCTTTGTTTTTAAAATATAAATAAATGGTTCCCGGACTGAGTTCGGCTTCCCTGGCAATATCTTCCATGGTGGACTTGCTGAAGCCGCTTCCAGAAAAGACCCGTTTTGCAGCAACCATGATCTGCTGTCGCCTGCGCTCTTTTTCCCGTTCTTTCCTTTCGTGAATCCCCATAATCAATGAACCTTATTTATTTGTTGAAATATTTTATAAACTATATTTTTAATTGTCAAGAAAAATTATAGCTAAAAAATTAAAATCAAATATAATATTTATTGTGTTCATCTATTAATAAAACAAGATCTGGCGAAAGAACGGAAATCCTGTTCTGCAAAATATTTTGGAGCTTGCAGCTCTATTGGTCGAAATAATATAACTAATAAGCTGTAGGATATTACGTGTGTTTTTATTCGAAAGTCGAAGGACATTACGTTGCTTTGACCTCTTCCTTTGAAAAAAGGGGATTGAGGGAGATTTTTTGTCTTTGCGTTTTCAAATCCCCCTGGCCCCCCTTTTTCAAAGGGGGGAAGGCACTTGGCAGGCAATGTTGAAACTCATCACATTGCGAGGGTGATTTTCCGGGCTCTCCAATTGGATTACCCGGTGCGGTTAACTAAGCATTTACCTTTACGTTATCCTGCATTTCCGCCCAGAGCGGCCGACTGGTGCTGTATGCCAGAATCACCCCGACAATCAGCAGTGCGCCTGAAATATAAAACGCATAATTGAGGCTTCCGGTAAGGTCTTTGATGGTGCCGCCCAGTCTGGCCATGAAAAAGCCAAGGCCCCAGCCGATGAACACCAGTCCATAGTTAAAGCCCAGGTTTTTGGGACCATAAAAGTCACCGACAAAGGCAGGCATCAGGGAAAGACCGCCGCCATATTGCCAGAAAGCAACGCCGACAGCCAGGAACAGCAGGAAGATATTCGCGGACGCGATGATGTAAGGAAGGGTAAAAAGGCATAAGGCGGACAGTCCACAGTTCAGACAATAGGCGTTTACCCGTCCGAGTTTATCCGAATACATTCCGGTTCCCACACGACCCAGAGCATTGATCAGTCCCCCGAAAGAGACGAGCAGCCAGGCATTGGCGGCAAAAAAGGGAATCTTGGCACCCGTTTTGCTCAGCAGCCCCGCGGCATTGGCAATAATCAGAAGGCCGGACTGAGTGGTCAGAATAAACATGAATACCAGTGCATAAAACTGCCAGGTCTTGATCATCTCGCCGGCTTCCCAGTTATGCTTGGTCGAGGCAGCCAGCAGTTTGGCGGATTGCGCAACTCTGGGCGCGGCCGGCACATAACCCGGACCAGGAATCTTGATGAGTTGGCCGGCAACGACCACCACGGTGGCAAAGAGAACGCCCAGAATGACGAAGCTCTGTGTAATACCGAAATCGCCGATCAGATATTTTGCCAGGGGGCCGATATAGAGCGCTGCCCCGCCGTATCCGCCGACCACCAGGCCCGCAATGAGCCCGCGACGATGGGGGCCGAACCATTTAAGGGCGGCCGGGGTTGGCGCGGCATATCCGATTCCCATGCCGATTCCGCCGAAAATGCCGAACCCGATGACAAGTCCCGTATAGCTTTTCATCATTCCGGCGATGATACACCCAGCGGCCAGAAACAGACCGCCCACGGTGGCTCCGAATTTGGGGCTGATTTTATCCTGAATTTTTCCTCCGGGAATCATCAGCAGGGCAAACATAATAACGCAGAGCGAAAACGGCGTGGCAGTCTCTGCATTGTTCAGATAAATCCATCCCGCATTTTTGGGATCCGTCATTAGCTCGCCGGCTTTGGTGATAATGTCGCCGGCTCTGAAATCGCCTTTAACTTCACTCAGCAGCGCATATCCTTCCTTTACATTTGTTCCGAATTTAACTTTCAAAGACTCGGCCCGCTGAACGGCTTCCTTTGCCTTGACCACCATGTTTCCGGGTAGCGCTTTATCAGCGTCTGTTGCCTTGGCGGCTAAAATCACCGCTGTTTTGGTCACAACATCTCCGGGGGCCAGGGTGACTTCGCTGACAAGAGCGGCTCCCCACATACTCCAGGCATATAAAATTCCCAGACAGAGATTGATGGCTGTGCCTGCGAAGGTCGTAATCCAGGCCTGAGTAGGTTCCTTTTCGTAAGTATCCGACATATCTTATCTCCTTTTACCAAAGGTTAAGTTTCCTGTTCATTATAGAAAGTTTCCCAGAGATTTTCAGCGTCACCCTTTAAGGCCCAAAGCAAGAGGTTGTCCTATGGATTCGATTTCAGGACATGGCATTTGATTTTCACTGCTTTTCCTCCAGATCGTCGGCCTGACGTATTCCCTCCTTCCTGTAACCCAAGGGTTACAAACTCCCTCCTGGAGTTGGCAATAACTAAATTTAAATCAACAAATTTTAAATACCCGTAAAAATAGAATGGAAAAAGAACCGGCTGAA
>Ga0257141_1000147_pt1 | contig 11917 bp, 12 predicted proteins | sample saktaT_17_FD_193544 | JGI IMG/M metagenome (GOLD analysis project Ga0257141, IMG submission 193544) | Metatranscriptome of saline water microbial communities from Sakinaw Lake, British Columbia, Canada - sak_2011_1_27_36m (Metagenome... | ecosystem: Environmental > Aquatic > Non-marine Saline...
CGGCCGGATTATCAACAGCAGTTAGCGTCGTGTGCGGCGACCCGACACTGGATATGGAGCCTCTAAGCGCTCATCCCCCACCGCATCAGACTACTTCCTGATTCTCAACCAAGATCTGATGATCCCTGATCCAACGTTTGACTGCTTCAATTGCAGGCTCAATCGACAAGGCTATTGCTGGGGTCAGTTCTTCGGAGAGCGTTTCAAGATCGGCTGCCTCGACAGCCAATATATCAATAACTGTCGGCATTAACAAGCCAAATCTCCGCCCCAGCTCCACTGCGGTCGGGAGGTTGATCTGATGACTTGACGTCAGCCGCCTTGCTGGAACGAAGACATCCGATGTAAACCGATGCAAAGTACCCGGCGGTGCATGACCGGTCTGGATCGTATCGATAATAAGCACTCTCTCGCGTCCCTCGAGCAGATCAATCAGCACGAACCCGGCAACCGGCTCGAACCGCACCTCGGCTTCGGAGATCACGTCCCGGTCTCCGACCAGCATCCCCGCGAGCACGGCTCCGAATCCGTCATCGGACACGATTTCATTGCCGAGACAGAGAATCAACGGCGGTTTGTATTGGTGTCCGTTATGTAAGTAATCTTCCTTCAATCCGCCCTTCGTCAGGTTTTGATCTTGGCAACCATCAGTAGGGCGGACAATTGTCCGCCCTACTATCAGGTATGCACCCCTTACCGGTAACTCTTAGCAGGTCGAACCGGCGTCCGTCCTGCCAAGACAGGTCATTTTGGCATATCTCAGCAGAATTGCCTTCCACTTTCGATAATCTCCCCGGACTCGCCGTCATGCACTATCACCTCTAACGGCATCTCGCCCGGCAAGGAATGGGTCGCGCAACCGAAGCAGGGATCATAGGCGCGAAATGCCATCTCGATGCGATTGAGCGCACCATCGGTGACCGGCTTGCCTTTTTGAATCACACCTTCCGCGGCCTTCTTGATTGACATAGTGATCGGGGCGTTGTTGTTCGTCGTTCCTACGATCAGATTGGCCTCGGTCACGATCCCGTTGCTGTCGGTTTTGTAGTGATGTGTCAGCGTCCCACGAGGGGCTTCAACAATTCCAACGCCTTCGCCAACAATGCTCGTCGGGATGGTCTGAATCAGATCCGAGGTGAGTTCGTCATCCTTTGCCAACTCGAGTGCGGCTTCCGACGCGTACAGCAGTTCAACCACTCTCGCCCAATGTGTCGCCAGCGTGGCGTGAACGGGGATCTTTCCAGACCTGTCGCCGGTGAGGGTCTCAAAGTAACGCTCGTACTCCTCTTGGGCAAATGGGGTTGCCATACCGTCAGAAACATTCAGCCTCGACAGCGGGCTTGCCTTATAGACCCCGGATTCCATCCCGTCAACGAAGCCTTTCCAGCCTACCTTCTTCAAGTAGGGGTATTTCAGGTAGCTGTAAGGCTCGACATGCTCGGAGACGTAGTCGAGGTAATCTTTGGGTTCATACTCGGCATGTTTCGAACCGTCCGGCCCGGTCACCCGCACTTTACCGTCGTAGAAATCGACCTTGCCGTTCTCATCCACCAGACCCATATTGTAGGTCTTATGGGTATAAGCGTCCGAGAGGATCATATCCACATACGCTTTGTTCCCGAGGACGATCTGATCGAAGATTTTGATGGTGAGCTTGGCGAACTCGACCATTCCCTCAGCGATTTTGATCAGCTCGATCTGCTCCTCTTTGCTGATCTTCTTGGACATTCCGCCCGGAATCGAGGTGACGGGGTGGACTTTCTTCCCTCCGATAATTTCAATCACTCGCTGGCCTCGTGCGCGCTGAGCGATGACCGCTTTGCCAATTTCCAACCCGACTTTCGCGATCACTCCGAGGATGTTCCTCTCGCCGGCAGGCGCGTCCGGGCCACATACGAAGTCCGGTCCACCGAGCGCGTAGAAGTGAGTGGTATGGTCACCTGAAAAGAACCCGTTGTAGAGCAAGCGGCGCATCTTGATCGCGGCGGGAGGCGGCGTAACTCCATAAACTGCGTCGGCGGCTTTGGCTGCTGCAAGGTGATGTGCATCGGGGCAGACGCCGCAGATGCGGGTTGTGATCCGGCACATTTCTTCGACTGGACGCCCTTGGCAGAACTTCTCGAAGCCCCGTAATTCCGGCACTTGGAAATAGCAATTGGAAAGTGAGCCATCGTCGTTGACGAACAGGTGAATCTTCCCGTGACCTTCCAGCCGGGTGATCGGATCGATCAGAATACTTTTCATACTTGTGCCCTCCTGAGCATGGATTCGGGAAGGCTGAAGCGGTAGAAGGTTCCTACCGGGTCCGGTATTTCCGAGAGGATGCGGGCGACGTCAGCCGGATCCGTCGAGTCGATGACGGATGCGATCGCACTGATCAACTTCGCGCCGTGGTCTTTCACACCAGCGGGGAGTCCGTAACAACCACGGCAGGGAACCCCGGCCTTGACGCACTTGGCGCCACAGCCCGACCTTGTAGCTGGTCCACAACAGACAACCCCTTGCTCCATCAGACAGATATCGGGATCGAGCTTTGCGTCGAACGGCCGGATGAACTTGGTGATCTTCTTAATATCACGCTTCCTGGGACATTCATCGCAACACGATTTATCAGACGCCCCTAACACCGTACCTTTGGGAGGAAGCGGCTTGCCGTTCTGGAGAATATCGATGACCGCTCCGACAACCGCGGCGATCTGATCCGATTGAGGGGGGCAACCGGGGATGATGTAGTCGGCGCTGACAACTTGATCCAGCGTCCGCACCGTATTCCAAAGGACTGGAATCGTCAGTTCGCCTTCTGGAACTTTCGTTACCGGTTGAGGAATGATCCCGGTTCGATTGTCGGTTGAAGGTGATTGCAGATAGGCGTAGTCGGTCAATCCCTTCAGAGTGAAGAGATTGGCCAATCCGGGGATACCCCCGTCGGCGGCGCAACTGCCGAAAGCGCACATCACCACGGATTTCTTCCGCAGGAGGCTCGCCACGTGGTAGTTCTCTGAAGAACGGATCGCCCCGTTAAACAGAGTCAGGGTGATGCCGCCGTCAGGGATCGCCTCAACGTCCTTGTACTTGAAATCTGCCGCACAGGGCCAGAAGCAGAGTTCGAAGAAATCAGCTACCGCCAATATTTTATCTTCGATGTCAAGGATGGCGATATCACAACCACCGCATGACGCTGCCCAATAGACCGCTAATTTTGGTTTGGACATTTATACTCCAATCCCGAGTGGGGCGGAAATTCTTTCCGCCTGCTTGTCTCCCGCAGGATTACTTGGATCAAACCCCCATTCCTGCAATCCGAGCGGCCCGAGCGCTCGGATTTCCTCGGTGAACTTAGTCACCACCTCTTGGAACCTCAAGCCTTCCGAAGCCGAGACCCACTCAAGTCTTAGCCGCCGAGGATCAATCCCAAACCCTTGAAGCACGATCTTTGTCAATGGGATTCGACGCAAGCACTTGTAGTTGCCTTCGACATAATGGCAATCGCCGGGGTGACACCCGCAGACGAGCACACCATCGGCGCCATTCTTGAGCGCCGCCAGAATGAAGCCCGGATCAACACGCCCCGAGCACATAACTCGAACGCCGGTCATGTTCGGGGGGTATTTCAGTCGAGCTGTACCGGCAAGGTCGGCGCCGGTGTAGCTGCACCAGTTACAGAGCAGCCCGAGGATGCGTGGTTCGAAAGACATAGGCCAATACAAAATTTGAAGTTCAGAATGTATTTTGACCGGTGAAAGAGTCTCTCAATTCTTCTGTAGAATGTAGATATCTTGGACTCCCACAAGTCCGTTCGGGATCAGATCAACCTGTTTGAATCCGCAGGTTTGCGGATCGAGGAGGATGCCATGTGTTGTGCTGAAATAACTCGTCATCACACGGCTTCGACGATACAATGGCTTTCCGGGATGGGTCGTCAAGATGGCATATCCACCCGGACTAAGTATTCTGCCAATTGCTTCGAGTGCATTTCTTTGCTCATCGGCAGTGATATGACTGAACACTGAAACAGAAGTCACCACATTGTGCGATTCGGGTGGAACTTGAGCGTCTGAGTAGTAGTACTTCCCTGCGAAATGTGTTTCGCACCATCTGACAGCCCGGCTGTCAATATCATACCCATTGATTTCGTATTTCTGCAGATATCGCAGTACGCGGCCACAGCCACATCCATAGTCGAAAATGACCGGCGATTTGACATACTGCTCGATGATTCTCAGCATCACATCAGCACATTCCCTGCCGAACACCGCATAGTGAAGGCGATCGGCCGTCCCTGAGACTCTCCAACGAAGCAATGCTGACGGGTAGGCGGCAAGCCATGCCCGGTGCATTATCCTCTCCCAAGCTTCAAGCCAAATTGCTTCGAACCATAGAAGTACAAATCGAGCAACTCGAATGATCATGTTTGCGGCCTTTCCCAAAGGTTAGATATCGGTTGGCGGTAACACGTGTGGAACTTGTCTGGGAAATTAGCAGCAATCGCTGCCCACTTCAGTCCCCACTTACCTGACACAATATAATTGGGAGAGCAGCAAATCATGTTCAATGACGGAAAAGATATGATCCTTCGGATGATTTCATTCTACTGCCAGCATCGCTTCTATCTGAGCGTATAGCTGTGCGTCGGTGAAGTGACGCCCGTGAATCGCTCCAGTTGGGCAAGCGGCGACGCAGGTCCCGCACGCCTTACAGAGCGCTGCATTCACTTCACTTACGTTTTTAACTTCATCGAACGTGATCGCCGTGTAGGGACAGAGTCCATTGCAGATACGGCAGCCTGAGCAGTTTGCATCGTGGATCACCGCATACGCAGCATCCATCAGCAGTTCATCGTGCGAGAACAGCTTCAGCACCTGCCCTGCCGCAGCCGCTCCTTGAGCCACCGCGTCCGGAATATCCTTGGGGCCTTGGCAGACTCCGGCCAGAAAGATTCCGTCGGTGGTTGTCGATACCGGCGCGAGCTTCGGGTGAGCCTCGATGAACCAGCCATCTGCTCCCTTGGATATGTTGAGCTTGCGGGCAAGATCGGAAGAGTCATTCCGAGCTTCCAGAGCGGTGCAGAGCACCACCATATCAACAGGGATCTCGCGGAACTTGCCGATAAGGGTATCTTCGCAACGGACGCTGAGCGCCCCTTCAGAAGCTCGACTCTTGGTCGTCGAGACGATCTCGGCGCCCTTGCCGCGAATCACATTCACGCCCTCTTCGAGCAGCCGTTGGTAGAATTCCTCGTAGCCTTTCCCGAAGGCGCGGATGTCGATGTACATCTGATAGACTTGCGCGCTGGTCTTCTCGACTGCGAGATGTGCGAACTTCAGTGCGTACATGCAGCAGACTCGGCTGCAATACTTGTGTTGGCTTTCGTCTCGGCTGCCGATGCAATGCAAAAGGGCGATCGAGCGGGGTTCTTCACCGTTCTCCATCACGATCCGCCCACCGGTCGGACTGGCGGCGTTGTTCATCTGCTCAAATTCAATGGCAGATAGAACATTGGGATAACGCCCATAGCCGTATTGTTTCATCGGGGTAGGATCAAAGTCTTGGAAGCCAGTGGCAACCACGACCGCTCCGATGTCAAACTCGACCAGCTTGTCCTTGTCTTTGAAGCTTATCGCATCTTTGAGACAAACCTGGACGCAGATTTCGCAACCGCCGGTCTTAGTGTGAATGCACTGGTCGGTATGTACGCGTGGGACGTTGGGAATTGCCTGGCGGAAGGGAACTCGGATGGCGGCGTTCGGGCCGAGGATTAACTCTGAATGGAGAATCCTGCCCTCAATGTCAGTCATCTTTATATGGCCGGTCGGGCAGTACCTTGCACAAGCTCCGCAGAGAATGCAGTCTTCACTCTCGAGATGGAAGGGTGTGGAGATTTCGCGATTGATCCCTCGGTCGCTGAAGGCGAGCGCGTGTGCTCCCACAACCTCATCACAGATGCGGACGCAGAGACCGCACTTGATGCAAGTATCCTCTCCGACTCCCCATCTCGGCTCAGTAATGCCGAGTTCATCCATGAGTTTCTGGAGCACTGGCACCGGTTTACAGCGAGAGACGAGCATCTCGAGATTCACCCGGCGGGCATTCAGCACTCGAGGAGTGTCGGTTCGAATCTCAAGCCCAGCCCAAACCGGGTAGTTACAGGCTGTGACAATTTTCGACCAACCTTTCCCATCTCGCGCCTCTACCGCGCAGATCCGGCAGGCTGCGTAAGGAGTCATGTACTGGTAGTAGCAGAGGGTCGGTATGTTGATGCCGAGCGCCTCCGCCGCTGCCAACACATAGGTTCCTTCCTCGACCTCGACCTTTTGGCCATCAACCGTGATCGTTACACTTGCCATTCGATTCTCCTGAGGAGACTCAATTTTAACTCCATTTACCGCGATTAATTGCGGCAAACTAACCACCTGATTCGCCATCCCGGTGGAGCCCGGCTTGCTAATCTCACATCCGGGTAGGATAGGCATCCCGCTTGTCTCTAAACCTGCGCGTAGGACGGGCATCTTGCCCGTCGTCGTCGGGCTGGAAACCCGACCTACGCGACCCGCTTAGCCGGGCTCCACGGGGTCATTGCGCCTACGCCGCTGACGCTGCCACTCCCGCTGCCTTGGCCGCAGATTTCTTGATCGGCGGCGCCCAGGTTTCCTTCGCGCGCTGTTGAATTCGTTCGCCTTCGCCGCGCTTGACTCTCACGATGCTGTTAAACTTGCAGATCTGGTAGCAGGCTCCGCACTGAATACATTTCGCTTGATCGATGACATGCAGTTCGCGCAGCTTACCGGTTATCGCGTCCGTAGGACATGGCTTCAGACAGAGATGACAGCCGGTGCAGGTCTCATCGATCGCGTGAGAGACCAGTTCCTTGCATACCCCCGCCGGACAGCGTTTATCTCGGATATGGGCCAGATACTCTTGCTTGAAATAGAGCAGTGTCGAGAGTACCGGATTTGGAGCCGATCCGCCCAACTGACACAAGCACGTATCGAGCATCACTTGCGAAAGTTCCTCGAGCAGGTCGAGATCCTTCATGTCCCCTTTGCCGTCGGATATTTTGATCAGAATATCCGACATCGTGCGTAGCCCCTCTCGACAAGGCAGGCACTTCCCGCAGGATTCTTCCTGGAGGAAATTGATGAAGTACTTCGCGACATCGACCATGCATGAATCCTGATCCATGACGATCATGCCACCAGATCCCATCATCGAACCGGCTTTGCTCAGCTCGTCAAAATCGACGGGGAGATCAAGCAGGCTCAACGCCTCTTCGTCCTCTTCGATGTTCCCATGCGCCACCATTGAATCATGGATACGGGCTTCGCTGGTTTCCACGATCAGGGTACCGCCCGACGGGCCGCCGGTCTGTACCGCTTTGAATTTTTTATTGCCGGGAACACCGCCGCCGATATCGTAGAGGATCTCTCTCAGGGTGATCCCCATCGGCACTTCAATCAGACCGGTATTGTTGACCTTCCCGGTCAGGGCGAAAATTTTCGTCCCTTTCGAGGTCGCAGTGCCTATAGATGCGAAGTAGTCGGCGCCCTTCTCGATGATGGTCGGGATGTTCGCCCAAGTCTCGACATTATTGAGATTGGAAGGCTTATCCCAGAGACCTGCTTCGACAGTGTGGATGTACTTGGCTCGAGGTTCGCCGATTTTGCCTTCGAGTGACGCCATCAGGGCCGTAGATTCACCACAGACGAACGCACCGCCACCGCGAGAGACTTCGATATCGAAATTGAACCCACTGCCGAGGATGTTGTCGCCGAGGAATCCGAGCTCACGCGCGGCATGAATCGCGATGTTAAGGTTCTTCACGGCCAGAGGGTACTCGTTCCGCACATAGACGAACCCCTCATGGCTCCCAATGGCGTAAGCCCCGATGATCATGCCTTCTATCACTGAATGAGGATTTCCCTCTAACAGCGACCGGTCCATGAAGGCTCCCGGGTCGCCTTCATCAGCGTTGCAGATCACGTACTTTGGTTCGCCCTTCGCCCGCTTGCAGGTCCGCCATTTCTTGCCGGTTAAAAAACCACCGCCGCCTCGGCCGCGCAAGCCAGATTTTTCCACTTCGGCGACTATCCCGTCCGGTGTCATGGAAAGCAACGCCTTCGCCAGTCCCCCGTAACCTCCCAGCGCGAGGTAATCGCTTATGGAGGTTGGATCCATATAACCGTTCTTGCCAAATATCAGGCGCATCTGTTTTTTGTAGAACGGTATGTCGCGCTCTTTCGGAATTTCTTTTCGGGATTGGGGATCTTTGTAGAGCAGTTTCTTGACCAGTTGACCGCCAAGAATTGTCTGTTCGACGATGAGTTTCACATCGCTCGACTTAACACGTTGATAAAATGTGTCTTCAGGCTGGATCACCACCAATGGTCCGCGTTCACAGAACCCATGACAACCGGTGGTTTTGATCTCGACATCTGAACTGACACGTAACTCTTTCAGGGTATCGCGGAAGGCATTGGTTACAGCCTCGCACCCGCATGCGAGGCAACCAGTGCCGGCACAGATCGTGATGATCGTCCGATTTTCCTTGCGATTCTTGATGAGAGTTTCGCGATGTTGCTCCAAGTCGCGAGAGGTGAGAAGACGTGAGGCGCTCATTACTCGGCTTCCTCCCCGGTTTTCGCGCTGACGTTCACATGCTTCAGCTCATCGACCAGCTTCCCGAGCTTGGTCACGTCCATGTTCCCGTAATAGACTTCATCCACCGTGATCAGCGGGCCTAACGCGCAAGCGCCGAGACAATTGACGGTTTCGTAGCTGATCTCGCCATCACTGGTAGTCTCTCGAGCCTTGATTCCGAGCATCAGTTCAAGATTGTCCACGATCACTCGGGCCTGTCTGACGTGGCAAGCGGTTCCGGTGCAGACGCAGACGTGGTGCTTACCTTTTGGCTCAAGGCTGAAGGCTTTGTAGAAGGTAGCCACACCGTAGATTTGCGCGATCGGCAGGTTCATCTTCACCGCGGTCAGTTTCAAGGCATCCATCGGCAAGTAGTGATAGTGCTTCTGGATGTCCTGCAGGACCATGATCAACGCTTGAGGCTTCGCCCCATATCGTCCGATGATCCCCTCAATTGCCTCTTGAATATCGTAATGAGGGCTTGATTGAGCGCTCATGAAAGGCCTCCTGCTGCTTCGGGAGTACGGAACTGCTCGGGCATCGGTTGAGCTCCGGTCAATACCCATAGATCATGATCCGGGCCGAGTGATCGCGGTCGACGCATCTTCATTCTCCGCCCTTCCTTAAACACCTTCCCCCCCAGAATCAGCTTGCGGTCAAGCGGGAACGGCTGGGACGGGCAAGCCTCATAGCACGATCCGCAGCTGTTGCACTTTTCCTCATCCACAAACCGCGCCCGTTTCCGGACTTTGATCTTGAAATTCCCGATGTAGCCTTTGACTTCTTCGACTTCCGAATAGGTTAGAAGAGTGATCTTGGGGTGCTTTGAGACCGAGACCATTTTCGGGGTCAAGATGCAGGCGGCGCAGTCGAGGGTCGGGAAGGTCTTGTCGAATTTCGCCATATGACCGCCAATCGAGTCATCTTTCTCGACCAGAATCACTTCATAGCCCGCATCGGCGATAGTGAGCGCAGCTTCAATCCCTGCAATACCCCCTCCGATGACCATCACGCGGTCGCCAATCGGGACTCGGCGCATTTCGAGAGACTCTTGCAGTGCCACCCGAGCCAGCGCGCCGTTGACCAGCGCGGTCGCCTTCTTCGTGGCGGCGACGGGGTCGAGCGTCACCCAGGAAACCTGCTCGCGGACGTTCACCATTTCGAAGAAGTACCGGTTCATTCCACCGCGTTCCACGGCTGACCGGAAGGTAGGTTCGTGCATCAGAGGACTACAGGCGGCCACAACAACGCGATCGAGCTTGTGTTCCACGATGTCATTGACGATCATCGCCTGGCCCGGCTCGGAGCACATGAACTTGTAATCCCGCGAGATGACGACATTCGGGTTAGATTTCATCTTCGCCGAAATACCGGCTACATCAACCGTTTTCGAAATGTTTGTCCCGCAGTGGCAGACGTACATCCCAATGCGAACTGGGGGAGTCCCATTCCCGGATTGTCCGTTATCGCTCATACGGCCCTCTTTTCTAACTTCGGGGTGAGCATTACTGGTGGGAGCGGGGTCATCATGGTATCCATGCCGAGTTTCTCACCTTCGATGCCCATAGCCAGCCCGACGAGTTGGCTGAAGTATAGAATCGGCATCTTGTGATTGGTGCCAAATTGCTTATTGATCTGCGTTTGATAGCACTCGAGGTTGATCTGGCAAAGCGGGCAGGCAGTCGCAATCACGTCCGCGCCCGCGTCTTCCGCATGGGTCAACAACTCGTTGTTCAAGCGAAGCGCGACTTCTTCGAACGTAGTCATCAACATCCCGCCACAGCAGCGCACTTTGTCCGGGTAGTCAACCGCTTCAGCGCCAAGAGCTTCGAGCAACCGATCCATCGTTTGCGGCTCTTCGATGTCGTCGAAATGGAACACCGGACGAACTAACTGGCAACCGTAGTAGGGCGCCACTTTCAGCCCGTTCAGGCTGTAGCGGCTCGCCTCGATGACCTTGTCAAGTTTGACGTCATTGACCAGAATGTCGAGCGGATGGCGGATTTCCACCATCTTGGTGTAGGATAGACCGGCGGCGGCCAGCGCTTGGTTGATCTGTTCACCAGAAGCGGGATCCCATTGGATGTGACGGTTAGTTTTGCGCAGAACCGTATAGCAGGAGTTGCACGGCGCGCAGATCTCCAGCCCCATATCCTGCGCCAATGCGAGATTACGCGCGGCTACTGAGTACCCGACCATCTTGTTGATCGACATGTACATCGTAGCCCCGCAACAGTTCCAATCTTCAATCTCGCGCAACCCAACTCCCAGAACCCGGAACACCTCGCGCACAGATTGATCGTAAGGTTTTCCCGCGGTTTCCAAGCTGCAACCAGGGTAGTAAGCAAATTCCATCAGACGCTCTGAATTTGTTTGGCTCGGTCGATGATCTTCCGCACTTCGTGCACTTTCTTGATCGCCTTTGGCATAACGGCGAGGCGTCCACGCTTCATCATTGAGAGTCCGAACGTAGCGTTTGCGAGGAGTTTTAGGGGATCGACTCGAACAAGATACTTCGCGACCAATCCCAATTCATGATTTCGACCATATTTGTAAACATTATCGATGAAGCTCTTCGACAGTGCATAGACCGGGAAATCCGACGGGTAAACTTGTTTTTCCATCGCCAGTCGTTTCAAGGCGTAGAGCAGATCCGTGACCAGAATTCCCTGAGGGCAACGGACTCGGCAGGCATAACAGGATGCACAAATCCAGATGGTCCGGCTCTTCAAGATTTCCTCGATCCGGCCCGCCCGGAACAGTCCCACAACCTCGCGCGGAGTGATGTCCATCATGTACGAGATCGGACAACTGCCGGTACAAGTGCCGCACTGAAGACAGTTTTTGATTTTCTCCCCTTGGGGGATAGTCTCGACCTGCTCCCAGAACGCTGTGCGCAGTTCTGATTCGCGGGTTGTTTCCATTTCCGGGAATGAATTTGCTCGCATCGCGCCTCCCTTTGACTCTACCGCCTTCTTCTTAAGCGGCAGCTTGTACTCCGGACACTTGGAATCCGGGTCTGAACCCGGGCTTGATGAAGCCGGGCTACCTTACCGAAACGGCAGTCGAACGCCCCCGCAAACTTAAGCCGCAACAAAGACACAAAGCTCTCGGGTGGCTGGCGATGAAAGCCGGATTCCTACAGATTAGTTCGCTGCCGCTTGGAGAACCTTTCGCCCCGCCACCTTGACTCTCCAACCCTCTCTACTCAGAATAGTTATTATTTTAACATTATATAGTGAAAAGAAAGGGATTGATTTCACATGCAATAATATACCATTCC
>Ga0257141_1000148_pt1 | contig 11916 bp, 8 predicted proteins | sample saktaT_17_FD_193544 | JGI IMG/M metagenome (GOLD analysis project Ga0257141, IMG submission 193544) | Metatranscriptome of saline water microbial communities from Sakinaw Lake, British Columbia, Canada - sak_2011_1_27_36m (Metagenome... | ecosystem: Environmental > Aquatic > Non-marine Saline and...
GGCGCTAATGGTGATATCAGGCCTGGCTGCCGTGGCGCTGGGCTGGTATCTCTACACCCATCCGGAACAGCCGTTGTTGCAGGGGCTGCCTCTGGCGTTGATTATGAGCGGCGCGTTTGGAAACATGTTAGATCGAGTTTTCTACGGGCAGGTTACAGATTTCATAAGTGTTGACTTCCCCGATATTTTAATGGATCGTTTTCCAGTCTTTAACGTAGCCGATTCCTGTATCTCGGTTGGTGTCGTGCTGATGATTCTGGCGGGGTTCTTCCAACCCGCCGAGGATCGTCTCACAGGCGAGCCACAACCTGAGGTTGAATCAGAGATTCCCGTTGAAGAGAAATTGGCCGAATAATGCACCCTTACTTGCTGAGGGTGACTGGATTGTTGTTAAGAGTCTCCGGGCGGCGACCGAGACTCGAACAGGTTGAATGTGGCAGGCGAATGCATGATAGCATTCCATTGTGCAAACAGGTGAGGCGGTTATGAAAGTAACCTTTTGGGGCACTCGAGGTTCAATCCCTTCCCCCGGTCCGCTTACGGTACGGGTGGGGGGCAATACGACCTGTCTTGAAGTCGAAACTGACGGTGGGCAAAGGATCATCGTTGATGCCGGAACCGGGTTGCGGGCGTTAGGTATCCGGTTAATGCGGGATCATGCAACAGAACCGATAGTGCTTCTGTTGACACACTCGCACTGGGATCACCTCGCTGGGTTCACATTTTTCCCGCCGGCCTATCACCCCGATTTTTCGCTCTCGATCTACGGTAATCACATGGCGATGGAAGTCATTCGCCGAGATATTTTCGAGCGCCGTGACAATCGTTACTTCCCTGTGAACATGGACGATTTTCGAGCGGTCTTCAAATTCCATGAGGTTCTCCCGCACCCGCTGATCATTGGCGGTGTCACCATCGAATCTGTCAGTTTGAACCACCCCGGCAATGGCTTCGGGTACCGTTTCGAAAAGGATGGTCACCGAATCGCATTTATTACTGACAACGAAATCGGGCTTCAGTACCAAGGCGGTCAGTCGCTCGATGAGTTAGTCGATTTCTGCAAGGGTTGCGATATCTTGATCCACGATGCGCAGTACCTGCCGTCAGAGATCAAAGCGCACCACGGCTGGGGACATTCCACGTACGAGGAGGTGGCGGATCTCGCCGCAGAAGCGGGTGTCCCGCATATTGTTTTAACCCATCACGACCCGGAGCGTGACGATGAAGGGTGTCAGAAACTGTTGGAGCAGGCCCTTCAATACATCGCCGCCCGGGGATATCACATTTTCTGCGAACTTGCCATCGAGAATCAGAGCTTGGTTCTTTAAGGCGCCGGTTTGCATTATTAAACACAGTCAGGTCTATTCATGTCTCAGACAATGAAAGCAATCGTCAAAGTCCGGCCCGAACAGGGTGCGGTACTGATGGATGTATCAATCCCGACCCCGGGTCCGGATGAAGTACTTATCAAAGTCAAAGCCACATCAATTTGTGGTACTGACGTGCACATTTACAAATGGGATACGTGGTCACAGAATCGTATCGGTTCAAAGGCTCTCCCGCAGACCCTCGGACACGAATGCTGTGGCGAAGTGGTTGAAGTCGGATCCTCTGTGCGGCGGATCAAAGTCGGTGCGAACGTATCGGTCGAGACTCACATCCCCGATCCCGATGATCTCCAGACAATGCTTGGCCAAATGCACATCGGCGAGCACATGAAGATCGTCGGAGTCGATCGCAACGGCAGTTTCGCAGAGTACATCGCTGTACCTGAAGTGGTCTGCTGGGTCAACGATCCATCAATTCCGCCGGAGTACGCTTCGATTCAGGAACCGCTCGGCAATGCCTGCTACTGTCTGCTCGGCGAAGATGCCGACGTCGCTGGCAAAACAATGGTGATTCTCGGCGACGGTCCAATCGGCTTGATGTCAGCGGCTATCGCTCGCATCACCGGCGTGACTAAGATTTTCGTCGTGGGTCTCTTCGACTACTGTCTTGATGTTGCCAAACAGGTTGGTGCCGATTACGTGCTGAATGCCGGTGACCCGAGCCTTGACCGGGTGGCCTTCGTGAAGGAACACACTGGCGGATTCGGCGCTGACATCGTACTGGAGATGTCCGGTGCACGGCAGGCTGTCGCTGAGGGTTTCAAGATGCTCCGCAAGGGAGGGCGATATTCCGCCTTCGGAGTACTCGGTGACAGCGAAGTCGCTTTCGACTATAACAACGGGCTGGTCTTCAAAGGATCTACCGTTTACGGGATCAACGGCCGGAAAATGTTTGACACCTGGTATCGCGTCCGGAACCTGCTCGCCTCGGGGCGGCTCGATCTGTCGAAGATTGTCACTGGCGTGATCGCGCTGGAAGATTTTGAAGCTGGATTTCGCCAAATGATGGAGATACCTCGCGTATCGTCTAAGATTGTCATGTTCCCTGATGCTGCCGAGCTGAAGAAGGCTCTGGAGCGCAGAAACCAGTAATAGTCTCAGGTGGACTGTCACATTAATTGACTGTCTTTGCGAGCCCGTCCGAGATTGTTGCACCGACCGCGGGTAGAATCGAATGTCCTTTATACTTTGAGGCGGTCGGTTCGCAACGACGGCGGGACGAAGCAATCTTTTGTGAGCCAGACAGTTTACACGACAGTGCACTTGTTCGAGACTCAAGGGGGCTGAAGTGAGTTTGAGCAACCAGATGGCTGGGTTTAAGGGGTGCTTGACAATCGGGCTCTTGCTGGCCGTGTCGAGCGTCGCTTTCGCTCATCCCGATTTTGCTGTGCGTCCTCGAAACATCGAGAATGCCCTGCCGGGGAATCGCGTGCTTTCTGATACTCTTGTCATCGTCAATGCTGGCGATGGCGAGTTAACTTGGCAATTAGAAGTCCGAGCTGATTCGGCAGATTGGATCTCGGCCAGACCGCTTGAAGGGGCGGTCGGAGTTGGAGGCTGGGCGATTGTGGTTGTGAGGCAGGATGGTCGGCAGCTCGCAGACGGACATTACCGTGCAACGCTCCATTTTACCTCTAATGACCCCACGGCTGAAGAGTACGATGTTCCGGTCCTCGACCATAATATAGCTTACCCGCGGATCGAGGCTTTTTGGGGCGTTCCCCAAATGGGTGAGTGGTGGGGGCTCGACATGGACCGTATTGTCGGCCCAATGGAGTGGGGGCAGAGCTACGGATTCGATCTTACAATCGGGAACCGCGGCAGCGCCCAGCTCGATTGTGACACAATCGTTTGCAGCAACGGTAATTTTACGATATCGCCTGGTGTCTTCAGCCTTGATCCGGGCGCCAGTCGGTCGGTACGGGTCACCTTTGTTGCGCGTGAAATGCAGGCGAACGCCGGTGAGATAACCTCTCGCTCTAATGCGTGGGATCCGCGAGAGTTGCGTTTCCGGATAACCGCGACAGTGCTTCCAGTTTTCCGGCGGGGAGGTTCGCTGCCTGACTTGACTATCGATGAAGACGCCGCCGAGTGCGTGGTGGCTGATCTGGATACGGTTTTTCTCTCTTCCGATGGCGGAACCAGAATTGACGTTCGACCAGCTTACGGGTTGCTGACGAGACTGGCGCGCAATGGCGAACTGTTCGTCCACAGTCGTCCCAACTGGAATGGGGCCGCCGAGCTTATCGTGATCGCAACAACAGGTGATTCCGTTCTTGCGGACACCTGTTTAATCACCGTCAGGTCAGTCGCCGATGCTCCAGATCCGTTCGACCTGATAGCTCCGAACGACGGCAATACGCTCAGCTTTGACGGAGGTGACTCGCTCCTTGTCTGGCAGAGTACCCAGGACCCAGACGGGGATACTGTTCGCTACACGTTGAGAATCAACCTGTTTGGCGAAAACGATTCGCTCGTCGTCGAAGATGATTCGCTCGTTTTCGAGACTGGCTTGACTGACACGATCTGGAGCCTGCACGATATCTACTATCGGCCCGACCTGAGTGGGCGCTTCACTTGGAGTGTGAGTGCTGAAGGAGGGGGGCTCAGTCGCGATTCATGGTCAACGTTCAGTTTCTTCCTGGAAGATGGCAGACAACATGTGAATGGCGAGAAACTGCCATCAACCCTTGATCTGTTGGGTACCTACCCGAACCCATTCAATGCAGGTATACTCATTGAGTTGAAGTTACATCAGCAGGGAATCGGAAATTTGACAATTTGTGATCTCGAAGGGAGAACACTCGCTGTGATCTATTCTGGAAAGCTAAGTGCTGGCGAGCATCAGTTTCAGTGGTTCGGGGCTGGGCTATCAAGCGGAGTTTATCTGCTTCGTAGCGACTTCGGGGGCGGGGAGGCTTATCGCCGCATAATTCTGCTCAAATAGCCAGATCACGCGCCTATTCTGATCCCAGAATCTTGAACCATAGATCATTGTTAAAGGTCCGATGTACGGTAAATTTCAACAACATCTCGAAGCAGAATTAAGCGCCATCCGCGAAGCTGGCCTGCTCAAGTCCGAGCGCCAGATTCTTACTCCACAAGGCGCTATTATCCGCGTCTCGCAAGGAGAGGTTCTTAACTTTTGCGCAAACAACTACCTCGGACTTGGCGGCCACCCTGACCTGATCGAAGCCGCGAAGGTTGCGCTTGACCGTTGGGGTTTCGGGATGTCATCGGTGCGCTTCATCTGCGGAACTCAGGCGCAACACCGTCTTCTCGAAGAGGAACTATCGCGGTTCATCGGTACTGAAGCAACCATCCTCTATTCGTCGTGCTTTGATGCGAATGGTGGCGTATTTGAAGCGCTGCTCGGCAAGGAAGACGCGATCATCACCGATGAACTCAATCACGCCTCGATCATCGACGGAATCCGCCTCTGCAAAGCCGAACGATCCATCTACCGTCATGGCGACATGGAAGATCTCGAAGAACGGCTTAAAGAAACCGGCAAGGCTCGGTTCCGGCTGATCGCCACCGACGGGGTTTTTTCGATGGATGGCGACATCGCCAAACTCGGACCGATCTGCGACCTTGCAGAAAAGTATAACGCCCTGGTCTTGGTGGATGACTCGCATGCCACCGGATTCATTGGCCGTACCGGACGAGGCACTCACGAGTATAATGGTGTAATGGGGCGTGTGGACATCATAACCTCCACGCTTGGCAAAGCGTTGGGTGGAGCGGCAGGAGGATTCATCAGCGCCCGGCAGTCCATTGTCGATATGTTGCGTCAAAGGTCGCGGCCATATCTTTTTAGCAATACCATGGCCCCAGTGGTTGTGGCGGCGACATTGAAGGTGCTCGAACTGCTTAACCGCTCGACGGGATTACGCGATAAGCTCGAGGCAAACACGACTCGTTTCCGCAGCCAGATGACTGCGGCAGGTTTCGCAATCCGGCCGGGCGTTCACCCAATTGTGCCGATCATGCTATACGACGCGCCGCTCGCGCAGAAGGTTGCGTCTCGCCTGCTTGAGGAGGGGATTTACGTGATCGGGTTCTTCTTTCCGGTTGTCCCCAAAGGGCAGGCGCGGATTCGAGTTCAGATCTCGGCGGCGCACGATGAGCAGCAGATTGACGCCTGCGTTGCGGCGTTTACAAAGGTGGGGCGTGAACTTGGTGTGTTGAAATGAGCACTCAGGCTGTTTCTGTTACACTGGGTCGTTGAATGAGGTTAATCTCTGAGTCTATAACATGTTGCAGGGCTTTGAATGAGTGCGGATAAAATGACTCTACCTGTCGCTACATCTGAAGAAGTTGCTGCGGTGATTCGCGATTTGGAAAGTGTCGATAGTCGCGGTATGATGGCGCGTGCGCTGGAGATCCCGCATCAGATAGTCGATTCGGTTGCCAAAGCGAAGTCGTTCCATGAAGGCGAGATACCGCTTGACAAGACCAGATTGCATTTAGTCGGTCTTGGGGGGTCTGCGATTGCGGGAGAACTTCTCCGAGATATGCTTGCCCCGAAGTCGGGGATTTCCGTTCATAGAGGGACAAAACCTCCACGTGATCGAGCAGGCGTGATCGTATCGAGCTACTCAGGTAACACCAGCGAAATTCTCGAATTATCGAAGCAGGTGATTGGTGGATTGCGGACGGTAGTGTTCTTCTCGTCCGGGGGGACGCTCGAAAGACTGGCTTATGAATGGGGGATACCATTCTGGAAGATGCCCGCAGGCTATCAACCGCGCGCGGCAGTAGGATGGTCGCTTGCGCTGGTTGCCTCGGTTGTAGAACGATGGCATGTCAATAACGAGGTGGTAACTCGCATCGTAGCGGCATCAACCCATTTCAGTGATGAACTCGCGAGTTGTCGAATTGAAAATCACCCTCTGATCCAGAGTGCACTTCCCATTGCCGACGCAGCAGTTGACCGAACTACGGTTGTGTTCCATTCTCTCCGTTGCACCGGTGCAGCAAGGAGACTCGCGGCCCAGATAAACGAGAACGCCAAACAACCGGCTTTTGCGCTGGTCATGCCTGAAGCACTACACAACGGGGTTGAAGGTCTGGTCGGGAGCGGCGATCCGAGAAAGTGGTGCCTGGTCTTCATGTCGGATATGGCTGACGCGGATTCGCTTCGGCACACGATGCAAAGATCGATCAATTACTTCCTGTCAAAGGGTTTCCCGACATTCGACTTTCCTTCAGCGCACACTGATCCGTTTGAGACGACGCTCTCGCGGGTGCTGGTTGCTGACTTCGTTAGCCTCTTTATCGCTGCACGACGTAAGATAGATCCAACACCGATACCGGCCATCATTGGCTTGAAAGAGATGGAACCACCTCTCGACGTTTCCAAGTATCTTGGAGTTCCGGCAGAAATTCGCTAAACCTTGGCATATTCTTGCACCATCACCGTAAGTAGCGAGACAGATTCGTATCTTCTTATACTCAGGCCAGAAAACGGTGATTCAAGCTGTGATCTGATCAATTCGACACGCCAGGCTAAATGCGCGGGATTCGGCCTAATGAGGATTACTTGAAGGTTATCATACCGGTCGCTGGACGAGGCAGCCGACTCCGCCCTCACACTTTCGCAGTACCTAAAGCGCTACTCGAGGTCGGCGGCAAACCTATCATCGGTCACATCGTAGACCAGGTTATTGGCTGGGGCGGTAGTCGGCTGACGTTTATCGTCGGACATCTGAGGGATAAGTTAGAGGAATACCTCCGAGCCAATTATTCGATACCGCTCGATTTTCGTCTTCAAGAACATGCGCTTGGCTTGGCGCACGCCGTACTTACAGGTCTTGATCCGGATGACAAGGAAGTACTGGTAATCCTCGGAGATACAATAATCGATGCGGATTTGTCTTCGGTCATCGGTTCAGGCGTTACCTCGATCGGTGTGAAAGCTGTCACTGATGCACGGAAGTTCGGCGTGGTCGAGCTCGATGGCGTGAATGTCCGCCGACTGATTGAAAAGTCGTTGACACCCCCGTCCAATCTTGCCATCGTCGGGATTTATTACATCCGCGATGCTGAGATCCTTGGCAATGCGATTCGGGATGTCATTCAACGCGGCGTCACTGTCAAGGGTGAGTACCAGTTGACTGACGCACTCCAGATCATGCTCGAATGGGGTGAAGCTATTGAGGCATTCCCGGTTGAACGATGGTTTGACTGTGGGAAACCAGAGACGCTTCTTGAAGCCAATCGCTACATTCTTGACCGTAGTGGTGGGTCCCACAACGATGCGATTCTGCTTGACTCGCAGATCATCGAACCGGTTTTAATAGCGTCTGGTGTGAAAATAGAACAGGCCGTGATCGGTCCTCACGTTGTGGTTGGGGCGAAATCAATTATCACGAAATCAGTAATATCCAACTGCATAATTGGCAACGACGTTCAGATTGATCGAGCAGTCATCACAGATTCGCTGATCGGCAATCGCTGTCGAATTCGTGGAGTTGGGAATAAATTAAATCTTGGCGCTTCGAGTGAGCTGGAGCTTTGACGGTGCGCGAAGAATCTACTTGACAGAAGGAGACAGATGAAGGGCGAGTATCTATTCACGTCGGAATCAGTTACCGAAGGGCATCCCGATAAGATTGCGGACCAGATATCCGACGCGGTGCTTGACGCGGTATTGACCGATGACCCATTCGGCCGAGTGGCTTGCGAAACATTCCTAACGACTGGTCTCGCCCTTGTCGGTGGTGAGATTACGACGTCAACGTATGTTGATATCGCTCGATTGGTCAGGCAAGTGATCAAGGATATTGGTTATACCAGCGCGGCTTTCGGTTTCGACTATGAGACCTGCGCGGTGATTACGACCATCGATCAGCAGTCAGCGGATATTGCTATGGGTGTTGACCGCGCCGGCGCTGGCGATCAGGGGATGATGATCGGCTTCGCATGTGACGAGACACAGGAACTAATGCCGTTGCCGATCCACCTCGCGCACTCTCTGGCGAGGAGATTGGCTCAAGTCCGGAAGGAAGGGATTATCCCCTATCTCCGTCCCGATGGCAAAACGCAGGTTTCGGTCAGGTACGTAGATGGAAAGCCGGTGTCGGTGGATACAATCGTGGTTTCCACTCAGCATGACCCCGATGTCGCGCACTCACGTATCCGTGAAGATATCATCGAAGAAGTCATTCTAAAGGTAGTGCCGGAGCAATACCTCGACAAGAAGACCGTCACTTACCATGTTAATCCGACCGGCCGTTTTGTGCTGGGTGGGCCTCACGCTGACACCGGACTGACTGGTCGCAAGATCATCGTGGATACCTACGGCGGAATGGCGCTTCACGGGGGCGGTGCTTTTTCGGGCAAGGATCCGACTAAAGTGGATCGCTCAGCCGCCTACGCTGCACGTCACCTCGCTCGAAATGTTGTTTCATCCGGTCTGGCCGGTCGTTGCAGCATACAAGTTGCCTACGCGATTGGGGTCGCGGAACCAGTCTCGATGATGGCCGATACCCAGGGAACCGGCGTGATGCCCGACTCTGAATTGACAGCACTTTTACGCAAGACGATCGATATGACCCCTGCGGGAATTATCGAGCGGCTCGATCTCAGACGTCCAATCTACCGTGAGACGGCTGCCTATGGGCACTTCGGGCGACAATCCGAACACGGCTTCACGTGGGAGCGTGATGATCTGGCGGTTGTGCTGAAACGAGGCTGATACTGACTCTCCGTAATTAGGCGGCCTGCATCACAACAGGTCGCCTTACTCTACGTACTACGTTCATAAATTAAGTCGATCTTTGGCCAGCTTCTTGACTTTGGCAGGGTGCAGGAGGCGAGCGCTACGACTTTCCCAACAAGATCTCTCGATTAGGAGTTACTTTTATGGACAAACGGCTGCAGAGCCTCTTGTTCGCAGTTGTGGGAACGGCGTTGTTGACGCTGGCAGGTTGCAGCCTCAAGACACCGGGCGCACCAGTCTGGACTGTCCAAGCGACGATACCTTTCAGTGAGCGTGTTTACCGCATGGGCGAGCTGGTGACAGACTCGGCGTTGATGGCGGAGCGAGGCTGGGGCTTGCGTATCAATCCGGCAGATGGCGTGCTACTCCTTGAGATGACCGATTCGCTGGAGTATCAACAGATAGGAGATCGGATCAAATTCTCGGCCTCCGATGTCGGCAGATATGAGAACCAGATAGGTCAGATTCACATTGAACAACCGCAACCCGACGCCGATACGGTTTTAATCTCGGACGCCAATCCGAATCTAAGAGCCGGGTTTAATGGTCCCGTTCCGCCTTTCTCAATGGAACAGGCTCAAGACACACTGAAATTCAATGTCTTCCAATGGGTACGGGTGCACTCCGGTTCGATGATTCTGACTGTCCGCAACGATTACCCCTTCGAGATGAGAAACCTTACCGTCGATCTCGACGATCCTGTCACCGGGCAACGTCTTGGCAGGAGCGTTTTTGTTCAGCCAATTCCGTCAGGTGAGTCTGCATCCGATACCGTGGATTTGTCTGGCTCATTGGTTCACAACCGGATATTGATGACCGCCAATGGTGACTCTCCGGGCTCGCCAACTCCAGTGACAATTTCCGGCAACGAGCAACTCCAGATTTTGGTTGGTATCTCGCAGACAGACGTTGATTCGGCCAACGCCGAAATTCAGGCACAGACTTTCTCTAACCCTGATCGTCTGGATATCGACAGCCGGAATAAGATTGTTGAATCACATATCTCCAACGGCCATGCGTTTTTCAAGCTTACCAATGCGACCCCTTTCCGTCTCACCTCTGACATGATGTTTGAGAATTTGTTTGATTCCAACGGTGCACCGGTTCAGAAGAGCATCATCCTTGAACCATTCTCTTCTGGTGGGCTTGAGACGATATCCCTGTCAGGCGCCAGAATTGAGATGTCACTAAACTCGCAAGGATTGCGGGTTTCCAATACTGTTTCAATCGATGATAGCCGTGTAACTCGTTACAACGGTGAGACTTCCCAGACGATCACCGGCGCACAAGGCGTGAACGTTGAGTATTGGACGGACGAGCTGACGCTGAATCGCTTTGAGGGTATCATTGACAGCATCACTGTAGATATCCCGAAGATGCAGACCGCAGTCGAGTTTCCGCAGGGGCTTGACAGTCTGCGGTTCACTCGCGACACGGTTTTCGTATCTATCAATAACGAATCCACGATGCCCTTGAGGGGGTCCTTCGAGATCAGAGCGAGCAATAGCACGAGTCGGCAGAGCGTTACACTGCCGATTTCAGTGATCATTGCCCCCGGTCAGAACACGTTTACCGTTCCTGACGCAGACCGTCTTACCAGCGTCATACCCGATACCATCGCAGTGGAAGGTTGGGCGGGGCTTGGCGAGAAGTTCTTCCCAGATTTTGGAGTCGGTTCCATTAAGAGCGAAGATGGCTTTGCGGGAGCATTTGCGGTTCGTTCCGCCCTGAAGTTTGTTATTGGGAACACCCAGATCATCACCCAGCCACACCAGCTAAGCGATGCGCTCGACTTCCCGGTTCAAGGCGCGGAAATGCGACTACACATGATCAACAGCATCCCACTCTCAGGGACAGTGAAGCTCCTGGTCGGTAATGACACTTCGGCGATGCGCACTGTGATACAAGTGGATATTCCGCGCAGCGCAATTGTCAACCGAAGATCGATAGCGGCGGCTGAAACGACCTACACAGTTGACCTGGATACTTCTGAGCTGAACATCATGAAGCGGACACCGTTGTTCACCCAGCAGATATTGACATTCCAATCGAGTTTAGGGGACACAGCTTGGATTTACCCACAAGACTCGCTTGCCGTTCAGGCATCCGCGACTGCCCGATATACCGTCGATCCCAACAACGGAGGCAAGTAATGAAAGCGTTCAAGATACTTGCGTTGCTGACCGCCGTATTCGTGCTTGGCTCTTCGATCACCGTTCAAGCTCAGCAGCAGAGAACTGGTCGTAGTGTCGCCCTTGTCGGATCAGGAATGTTGGTTAACTACGGTTCGCAAGCTGCAGGATCGAACCCTGCCAATCTCGGTCTGAAGGCAAACCCTTCGTTCTCCCTGACACTTCTGGGTGTCGGAATGGCGTTGGGGAATAACTCATTCTCCCCGCAGTACATCAGCGACACGTTCGTGAAAGGCGATACGCTGACCCAGGCCAAGAAGGATGACATACTGAGCCAATTGGGTTCGAGCCGGTTTGGGATGTACACCCTCGCCAGTTCGCAAATCTTTGGGCTGTCAACGCGCAATGTCGCTGTCAATATAGACGCTCATGTGGCAGCAAACATCTCCCTCCCAGCTAGTCTTCTTGAGCTTGTTCTGACTGGGCCGGTAACGAACCGAGTTTACGACCTTGGTACTGTCGATGAAAATGGCATCGGCTATACGACAGCATCCGTTTCGATTGGTAAGTCATTGATTTCGATACCATTCACCAAGGAAGTGGCTCTCGGGGCGACATTCAAGTACATCATCGGTGGAGCGTACGGAGAATTGGACCACAAGGAAGGCAC
>Ga0257141_1000149_pt1 | contig 11897 bp, 8 predicted proteins | sample saktaT_17_FD_193544 | JGI IMG/M metagenome (GOLD analysis project Ga0257141, IMG submission 193544) | Metatranscriptome of saline water microbial communities from Sakinaw Lake, British Columbia, Canada - sak_2011_1_27_36m (Metagenome... | ecosystem: Environmental > Aquatic > Non-marine Saline and...
CCGATTTTTTTGATCTCCTTTGGATGGTAATGGCATTCCGCAGTGGAGCAACCGGGTTCATTGAGTATGGGATTGATGATGCCGAGAAGCGGTTCACCCTCCGGAGATTCAAAAATCCGGATACGCTCCTTGATATCGGTCTTTATGACCGGAGTGTCTCCAAAATGACAGGTTTTGCAGGCAACATCTGCTTTTTTTGCTGATGTATTGATTTCTTCACTGTTGTTTGAAAATTTGATTTTCCCATGGCCATCAAAAAGCCGGACCTTTTCAAGCTTATTATATTCGGACATGCTTTTTAAGACATCCAGCATATCTTTATTAGGGTTATGAAGCATGGCAAACCAGGTGAAATTCAGAACCGTATTGCAGAATTTATCAACATCGGACACTGCTTTTTCAATCAGGGACTTTTCCTGGATATTAATGGTCACCTGAGACCAGACAAAAATGCTGAAAAAAAGAACCATCCCCATAGGAATCATGAGTTTGAGTGCCAAACCTCTTTTCTGTAGTGTTCTTTTTTCCATCATCGGTTCTCCTTGAACCGTTATTTTAAAACATCCCGTATGATCTTTAACAGTTCCTTCTGATCAAAGGGTTTTGTCAGGCTGGCCACCGCCCTGGGAATGGCATATTCATTGCCGGACATCCCGCTGATGACAATCACCGGAATATTTTTCTTCTGCTTATCCTGGGCCAGCTTGCTGAAAAACCGGGTTCCCCACTCTCCCGGCATATCCAGATCCAGGGTGATTAAATCAAAGGATTCCGAACCGACAAGTTCCATGGCTTTTTTTGCATCTTCCGCCACAGTCGTCTCATACCCGTTGTCTTTTAATAAATTTTTCAGATAGATTCGGATTGTGGGGTCATCATCGATGATGAGGATTTTTTTCATTTTTGTTCTCCGTCTATTGAGGGCTCTTTAATTTATTTATACACAGGACAGGACAACCGGCACGTAGAATCACCTGCTTGATCGTGCTTCCCAGTTCATCGTTTTCCGAACCGGGATTTTTTGAATCCTGGGCCATGATAATCAGGTCTGCATATTTCTCTCTGGCATATTTTACAATTTCAATATAGGGACTGCCTTCCCAGACTTCTATGGAATAATTCTCGATCCCTTCCATTCTGGGCCCATATTTTTTCTTGGAAAAGCTGAGTTTTTCACGTCTTCGTTCCTCTATGGCATTCTGGTTAAACTCTTTTGACCCGGGCGTAAGGCTCACATTCTGGGCATGGAAAATATGGAATTCACATTTTGTTTTTTTTGCCAGCGTGTAGGCAAAATCAAAGGCCTTGTCCGATGTCGTTGAAAAATCGGTGGCAAAAACCACATTTGAAATAGCACCCCAAAAAGAGGCAGCCGGTCGATTCACAATCAACACAGGGCAATTGGACGCCTTGACGATTTTTTGAAATGAAGACCCGGTGTTTATAATTGCAGTTTCTAGACCGGCTTCACCTCTGGTACTCACCCCCATTACCAGAAGATCGGGTGTATTTCTCTGGATTTCATTCAGGATCGCACTACAGGGATGACTATGGACGGTTTCTATTTCATAGTTTTCAACTTTTGACACGTAATCGCTATAATAGGCTGCTATTTTTTTATTGACATCGGCTTTAGTTTCACCAGGCTCTGTTTTTTCAATAGAATGGAAGATGGTGATATGTGCCTTGTAAAGGTTAGTGATATTAAACGCTACCCTGGCGGCTGGATCACAGGCTGTTGTCATGGATGTTGCAAATAGGATTTTTTTAAACATATCTGACCTCTATACAATCGGGTTGTAAAAAATATCTGCCATGGTTTTTTAAGGTTTCTTTCAATTATCCATCATCCTGCTGTAATCTTATCGATCACTTTATTTCTCGGGACCGTACAGATGGATGCCACCTGTCTGGGATCAAATCCCATGCACAGGGCCAAAAGTTGATTATAATCAAATACCGGTATATGGTATTTGTCCGTGCCTTGTGCCTCATTGAGTTTTTTCTGGATATTATCCAGATACATGAGGCAGGTGATACAGGACACCACAATAAAATCGGCGTTGGTTTCTTCGATAATCGCATCCAGCTTGGTCTTTGCAAATTCAGTGGCCTCGGCAGGCGAGCTTTTTGAAAATCCTCCGGCCCCGCCGCAGCATTGAAGTTCCCGGCTGTAATGGTCAACCGTTGCGCCCATGGCCTCGGTCAGAATCCGCAGGGCCTTGGGCTCTCGCGGGGATTCTTCAAACCCGACGATTTCACTGGGGAAAAGGGTATGACAGGGATATTGAACAATACCATGAAGACCGCTGAGATTCTTTTTAATGCTCTTGGAAATCTTTTCAGTGCCCACTTCATTATAAAGAATTTCAGAGATATGACGAACCTTTGTCCTGCATTCAAGTTTCCGGCCGGTGAGTTCAATGAGTTCATTGACCCTGGCAAGCTTTTCTTCGTCATGGGCCAGATGATCGCGTCCCATCCGAAGAGAGCTGTAGCAGGAGCCGCATTGAACCATGATATCGAGACCCTTGGCCTCTGCAATGGAAAGATTCCACCCCGAGGATGCAAGATAAGAATCATCATCCGTGGAAGGAAATGAACCAAAAGCCGGACAGCAGACATAGCCTTCTGCATCAGCCAGATCCACACCCAGTTCCGGCATGGTTGCCCGGATGGCCCTCTCAACATCCGGCCGGATGGCCGGGGTATTACAACCTAAGAAAAGACATAATTCCATTTCTTTTATTCCTCATTAAACATATAGTCGTTTTCGCTGACCACAGGCGTTTTCATCAGCATTTCCTGATACAGTTTCAGCATTTCAGGCATCTTTGTGATGGTCTGCAACTCGGGCAGTCCCAGGGATTCTCGTAACTCCGTGTTGGTCCCCACGGACTGGGTATAGCCTCTCTTGTAAATCTCGACAATGGATGTGGGAACACGGGTTTCATCATTCAAGGTCTGCCATCTTCGGATGGCAAGGATCATTTCAAAGGGTTTCACATCCATGGGGCACATCTCTTCGCACCGGGAACAGGATACACAGGCCCATGGGGTATCGTCATTCAGGAGATCTTCCTCCAGTCCATAGACCACCATGCGGGCCAGATTTCTCACCAGAAGCGGAGGGTCGCCGTGGGAGGCAGGACATCCCGACAAACAGGTGCTGCAATTAAAACAATGCAAGAGATCCTTGGTGTTATATATCTGTTTCCATAAATCTTTATCTGATGAGCTGAAATCCATAATTTATATCTCCTATTCTGCAGTTGTTACCATCGGGTCTCTGGACAGTCTGGCATCAATGACCGCCATGATCTGTTTGTCACTGAAACCCATGATTTCAGCAGCATTATTCTGACAGGCCACCCCGCACATGCCGCAGGCCTGGCATGAGGCGCCATCCACAATGATCCTATCCAGGACTTCATCATAGGAACGGGCGCCATAGGGGCAGATATCCACACATCGCTGACACTTCACGCAAATGGCATGATGAACTTTTGAAATCACGTGGGCGGTGTGGATTTTACGTCCGGACAGATAGGCATAGGTTTTATGCGCTGCGGCTTCCGCCTGAAGGATGGCATCTTTCAGGGTCATGGGGGAATGGGCCACACCGGCAACATAGAGACCGACTTTCAGGAATTCAACGGGCCGCCATTTTGAGTCTGCTTCCACAAAAAAACCATCCTCGTTTACCGGAAGACCAAAAGCTTTGCCCACATCACGGTTGGACGCTTCCGCATCCACACCGGTGGAAAGAATGAGATAATCCGGTGAGAGTTTCATTTCCGCATTCAGAACCGGTTCGGTAAAGGTGATCACAGGACTCCCATCGGTCAGCTCAACCCTGGGTTTATTCTCCAGGCTGTAGCTCACAAACATAATCCCGGCCAGCCTCGCCTGTGTATAATATTGTTCTGTGAATCCATAGGTCATAACATCCCGGTACAGGATGAAAATCCTGGCTTCGGGATTTTTTTCCTTGATGGTCAGGGCATTGGCAATGGCGCCGATACAGCAGATACGGCTGCAATATTCTCTCCCCTCTTTTTGACGAGAGCCCACGCACTGGATCATGACAATGGTCTCAGCCTCACCGACATCGATTTCTCCTGTGGCCAGCCCGTCTTTCAGTTCTGCCTGGGTCAGGATCTGATCTGAATTGCCGTATTCATATTCGGTGGTAACGCCCTCATGCCCGCCGGTTGCAATGATGGCAGCCCCATGGTTCAGATAAAAATTTTCCTCTTTCGACAAATCCCTGATCTTTGTTTCAAATGCGCCCAGAGACCCTTGTGTGGCAACGACTTCACAATTTTTATAAAGGGTGATGTGTTTATGCTCAAGAATTTTGATGGTCAGGTCTTTGGCCATGGACACAGGTGCAAGTCCGTCAATGGTATGTTCGATCCTTGTTCCGGCATACCCCCCCAGTTTGTCCGTCTTTTCCACCAGGTGGACTTCTACCCCTCTCTGGGCAAGACTGAAAGCCGCATGCATGCCGGCGATCCCTCCGCCCACAACAAGGGCGGCCGGGTTGATGGGAAGGGTTTCCACATGAAGGGCGGGTTTGAGCTTAAGGTTTTCAATGACGGCCCTGATGTCGTTATAGGCGGAACGGGTGTGGTCCTTTTTTTCAGATTCAAAGAATCCCTTATGCACAATGGAGGAGAGATCGATAATCTCAAACAACGATGCGCTAAATCCTGCTTTTTTAGCCAGATTTTTTAAGGATTTCCGATACATGAACGGATGACAGGCCCCGATCAGGAGGCGGTTGCATTTTGATTTTCCCAGAAGTTCAAGAACGGTTTCTTTTCCTTCATTGCTGCAAACCATATCGATAATATTGACTTCTCCGACACTGTTCAGCTTTTTGAGACCGGATCCAAGGGCATTAAAATCAACACTGCTCTCTTTTACTTTTCCACTGCATTTGCAGAGAACCACCGATACAAGGGGCTCATCCCTGTCCTTTGCCGTGGGTTCAGGAATTTCTTCTTCTTCAAGAATGCTCACATCAATGCTTGATAAAAATTTTCCGGCCTGACCCGCAGCGGCAATCCCGCTGCTGATGGCCTCGCTTAAATCCGTGAGCCCCATGAGGGAGCCGCATAAAAATATACCCGGCTTGACCAGCTTGACCTTGTCATAGGGATCGGTGGGTAACAGGTTTTGGGAATTGACATCCACATGGAGCAGGTCTGCCAGTTTTTTATGGGTTTCATAGGGAACCTGTCCGGTTGAAAGAACCACCATGTCATAATCAGACACGAAAAATTCCTGGGTTTCCGAATCAAAATATCGCATGGAAAGACTCTTGTCCGGATTCAGCATCACGCCCTGGACACGGCAGCGGATCAGCTTGACCCCATGTTCATCAACAGCTTTTTCATAATACCGGTAAAAATCTTTGCCAAAGGTTCGCATATCCATGTAGAAAATGGTGGTTTCAACATCGTCCCCGCCTTTTTCCTTGGCCAGCACAGCCTCTTTCAGCGCAAACATGCAGCAGATGGAAGAACAATAGTCCCGTTTCTGTCTTCTGTTCCTTGATCCCATACATTGAATCCATGCAATTTTCCTTGCAGCTTTGCCGTCAGAGGGCCGCCGGATGGTTCCGTCAAAGGTGCCGGAGCCGCTGATGATCCGTTCAAAGGCAAGGGAACTGACCACATCCGGAGACACGGCCCAGGATTTGGCATCTTCAAATTCTTCAAGATTATAAAGCTTTATGCCTGAGGCAAGAATGATGGCATGAACCTGCCGGGTGACGAGTTCGTCTTCTGCCGATAGATTGATGACGTTTGTCGGACAGACCTTGACACATTCTCCGCATTTTGTACAGGCGGCCATGTCAATCAAAAGCATCTGGGGCGTGTTGTGGGGCACGGGTTTGTAAACCGCTTTCCGCTTTGTGAGGCCATGGTTGAATTCATCTCCAACTTCAACCGGACAGACCTTGATGCATTCACCCAGTCCGTTGCACTTTTCCGTGTCAATATACCGGGCTTTTTTCAATAATTCGATGGTGTAATTCCCGGCATCCCCTTCAACGCTTTTGAGTTCCGTAAAGGGCAGGATTTCGATATTTTCATGGTACAGGCCTTTTCGCATACAATACTGGGATGCATATTCCCGGCCGACCAGGGGCAGCATCCTGCACATCCCGCAATGATCCGTGGGGAACTGGTTGTCCAGTTTGGCCAGAATACCGCCGATCTGGGGGGATGCGTCCGTCAGCAACACCTTGTATCCGATCTCGGCCAGTTCTATGGCGGCCTTGATCCCGGAAACGCCGGCACCCGCAACAAGTACCGTGCCTGTGGGCTTTTTTTCTGCCATAATATTCTCCTATTTAACTTGCCCTGTCACTTCAACCAATTCATCATTCTCAAAAACAGTCAAGGGTTGTTTTTCGTCATGGGACCGTCCTGCCTGATAATCAAACCTCGCTTGGGTTTTCTGGGCCACGGCCCTGAACATGGGCATCAAATCAATGCTGTTGGGACAGGCACTGGTGCACTGTCCGCATCCGACACAAAAAAGACTCATGTGACTCATACGGGTCAGGTGATAAAAAATGGTGTCTGTCGGCATTTTAAGGGTTCCAAAGGTATCTGCCCATCCCATATACTGATCCCCGTTGTGGCGGAAGGTATCGGTCACAAACACGCATTCTTTGCAATAGCAGACCGGGCAGGCCACTCTGCAATTATAGCAGTTGATGCAATTGGCAAGCCTGTCTTCAAGGGCATCGACGCTGGGGGTGGATTCCCTGTACTGGGCAAACGCCGTATCGCAATCGTCTTTCCGTTTTTTTACCAATTGCTGAACCGCTGCTTCCCGACCGGCCGGGGCTTCCCCAATGCCAAGTCCTGCTGCTTCGAGAGTCTTATCTCCCTTGGGGGTCAGGCTTTCAATATAGAGGGCGTCAGCGCCTGTGCCGATGATACAGAGTCTTAAGTCCACATTGTCCACTACCGGAAATTCACATATTTTACAGGCGCCGGAAACATCACAGCCGCTGTTTTCCGTATTCCCTGCCAGGGCTTTTTCAAGAAATGATTCCGAGGATTGCCCATCGCTCCGCAGCTTGACAAAATCAAGGTTTTCATATCGGCCCAGACAGTCCATGCCGATGAGCAGGACATCGTCAAGATTGGCTTGTTTAAGCTTGCAAAGTTCCACCAGAGCCCTGATCTCGCAGGATCTTAAGACCATGGCCGTTTTCCTGCCGGAGGGTTTTGCAGTGATGGATGAGGCAATCCTTGCGCCGTTCACCGGCACTACCGGTGCAAACGGATCAATGGCGCCTACATGAGACGGATCAGTCACAAGGGTCAGCATGACTCCTCTTTTAGGCTGGATCATGGGAGCCAGCAGGGCATCTACCACCCCTTTCTCCATCATGCCTTTGAAAAGATCCGCCAGTTTTTGATTCAGTTCGCCTTTTTTAAAGGACAGTTTTGTAAAATTTGCCATGGGTATCTTCTCCGTTTCTTCAACCGATCATTTTTTCAGGTGTTTTTTTGTCAAGGGTTTCTCTGTTCAGAGGGCTTGGGCCGAGTTCCTTAAGTTTCGCAGTCATTTCATTGACCACTTCCCGAAGCATGGTTCCTTCACTGGCCGCAATCCAGCGCAGCCAGAACCGTTTCTCGTCAATTCCGTATTCTTTTAAAATTTCCGTCAGCATGGCCACCCGCCGCCTTGCCTTGAGATTTCCATTGATATAATGGCAATCTCCGGGCCAGCATCCGCCGATGAGCACGCCATCCGCCCCGTTCAGAAACGCTTTGATCACATATTTGGGGTCCACCATGCCACTGCACATCATCCGGATGATTTTAATATTGTGCGGGTACGACAACCGAGACGTACCTGCCAGATCCGCAGCGGTAAATGTGCACCAGTTACAGAAAAAGCCCACAATTTTTGGTTCAAACTCGCTCATATCAAGACTCCTGTTTAATTAAGTAATAATCCGTCTATTTCTGCAAAAACCTGTTGATCTGTAAAGTGGCGGACTTTTGCAGCCCCGCTGGGACAATGACCGGCACAACTGCCGCAACCCTTGCAAACCGCACTGTTGACGATTGAAATACTGTTGAAATCATCAAATTCAATGGCGGAATAAGGACAAAGCACGATGCAGACCTGGCAGCCCACACAGACATCCGGATCAATCCAGGAAATCATGGGCGGGACTTCGACAATGCCTTTTGCACTCAAAGCCATACATTCGGCTGCTGCTCCCTTTGCCTGGGCCACGGTATCGGGAATATCCTTGGGGCCCTGGCAGGCACCGGCCAGGAAAACACCGCTGGACGGGGTGGAGACCGGGGCCAGTTTGGGATGCTCTTCCTGAAAAAATCCGTCGGCACCAATGCCGATGCCGAATTTTCGCATGACATCCGGGGCATTGGTTCTCGGCTCCATGGCCGTGCAGAGGATGGCCATATCCACCTCAATCTCAACCATTCTGCCGGAAAGGGTATCTTCGGCCAGAACCGTCAGCATGCCGTTTTTCGCTTCCTTGATGGAGCCGACCTTTCCCCTGATCATGCGGACCCCTTCGGACTGGACTTTTTTATAGAATTCTTCATACCCTTTTCCAAAGCAGCGCATGTCGATATAAAAATTATACACCTCGGTATGGTGCCCGCATTTGTCCTTTAGAAGATGGGCATATTTCAAGGCATACATGCAGCAGGTCCGGGAACAGTATTCATGATAATTGATGTCACGGCTGCCGATGCAATGGAGAATGGCCACACTTTTGGGCGGCTCGGTAAATTTCATGCGATCGTTCAGATCCCGTTTCAACAGTTTCCCCAGGGTCGGGCCCGTGGCATTGGACAATCTTTCAAATTCAAGATTGGTAAACACATTGGCATATTTACCATACCCGTACTGGGTCATGGGGGTCGGGTCAAGGGGATCAAACCCGGTGGCAATGATGATGGAGCCCACATCAACGATTTCGCGTTGATCCTTGATATCATGGTCAATGGCTTTGGCCTTACAGGTATCCACACAGAGTTTGCACTCGCAGCATCCCCCGCAGTTCAGGCATTTACCTGCATCGCTTTGGGCCGCAGCCTCGGAAAGCCCCAGGTCCACTTCTTCAAAAGAGGATTTGCGTTTTGCCGGTTCTACAAAGGTCGCCCTGGCTCTCTCAACCATGGCCGCCTTTTCAGGAATGGGAACATAGTCCGGTTCTTCAGATACGGGATTTTCTTCCTTTTGTTTTCTTTCTTTTTCAAACAGGTCCATCTGTTGGTTTAAATAGCGTTCAATGGCTGTGACAACCTTGTGACCCCCGGCAACGGCCTCAACCACCGTGGCAGGCCCGGTGACGGCATCCCCTGCCGCAAAAACGCCGGGAACCGACGTCTGCAGGGTGTCCGGGTCAACCTTGAAGGTTCCCCAGGCGGTCAGATCAAAGGGGGTATCCTTAATAATCGGATCTGCTTCAACGCTCTGGCCAATGGCCGGGATGATCATATCGCAGGCAATGACATATTCACTGCCCTCAAGAGGAACCGGCCGTCTTCTGCCACCGGCGTCAGCCGGACCCAATTCGTTTTTAATGCATTCGATACCAATGACCCTGCCGTTTTCCGTGATGACTTTTTTGGGTCCCACAAGCGTGATAAATTCAATGCCTTCTTCTTTCGCGCCTTCAATCTCTTCATGGTCTGCCGGCATTTCTTTTTCCGTTCTTCTGTAGACCACGGATACGCTTTCAGCCCCGGACCGGACAGCGACCCTGGCCGCATCCATGGCAACGTTTCCGCCGCCGATGATCACGACCTTCTTTTTGGCAGACCGGGCGTTTTCAAGATTTTCCTTCCGCAGGAACAAAACCGCATCCACTACGCCTTCGACATCTTCATTTTCAATATTCATTTTTACGGGAACATGGGCACCGATCCCAAGAAAGATGGCGTCAAAGCCCTGGTCTTTCAGACTTGCCAGGGTAAAATCCCGGCCGAGAGCCATGCCTGTTTTAAGCTCAACCCCTTTGGACAGGATATGATTGATTTCCTGATCCAGTATGGCCGGTGGCAGCCGGTAATCCGGGATACCGGTTCTCAGCATGCCGCCCGGTTTTTCCATGGATTCAAACATGGAAATCTTAAATCCCTTGCGTCTCAGATAATAAGCCACGGTCAGACCCACAGGACCTGAACCGATGACGGCAATTTTTTTATCGATTTCTTCAACCATCGGCATGGGAACATCCTCAAGCCTCGCATGATCGGCGGCAAACCGTTTCAGATCCCGGATGGAAACGGCAGAGTCCACCTCAGCCCTTCGGCAGTCTATTTCACAGGGATGAGGGCAGACCCGCCCGAGAACTCCGGGCAACGGCAGACGTTCCATGATGATATTGAGGGCCTGCTGATAATTCCCCATTTTGACCATCTGAACATAGCCCTGGACATTGGTCCCGGCAGGGCATGCGGTCCTGCAAGGGGCAGTGGTTCTTTTATCGATGACATACCGCACCGGCACGGCCTGGGGAAAAGAGAGATAAATGGCCTTTCGCATTTTGGTATTGACATCCCATTCATTGGGAAAATCCACCGGGCATACCTTTGCACAGTCGCCGCACCCCGTGCAATTGGATTTGATATACCTCGCCTTATTATTGATAGTGACCTTAAAATTTCCCACAAACCCGCTGACGTTTTCAACTTCGGCATAGCTTCTGAGTTCAATATTTTTTTCCTGGCCCACGGCCACCATTTTGGGTGTGCCGATACAGGCGGTGCAGTCCAGGGTCGGGAATGCCTTGTCGTATTGAAGCATATGACCGCCAACGGTGGGCGCTTTTTCAACCAGGTAAGCCTTGAACCCGGCGCTTGCAATATCAATGGCTGCCTGCATGCCCGCGATGCCGCCACCTACAATCAGACTGTTTGAATTGACTGAGAACTGGCTCGGAATCAAGGCATTCTGGAAAGAGACCCGTTTGAGACCGGCTCTGACAATGATCCTTGCCTTTTCAGTGGCCTCATCTTCATTTTCCGTTACCCATGACCCATGCTCCCGGACACAGACCATATGAAAGGCATGATAAGGATTGAGCCCGGCCCGCTGACATGCGGCTCGGAATGTTTTTTCATGCATCCTGGGGGAACAGGACGCCACGACCACACGGGTCAGGTCTAAATTTCTGATATCTTTTTCAATGAGTTCCTGGCCCGGATCAGAGCACATAAATAAATAATCCCGCGCCACCACTACTCCGGGGAAAGTGGATGCATAGGCTGCGACTTCCGCCACTCTCACCCGGTAGGCAATGTTAATCCCGCAGTGGCAGATATAGAATCCGATTCGTTCAGACATGACAGTCCTCCTGCTCAAGGCTTGTAATATGGGGTTGAATATTTCCGGCAGCATCCGAAAATTCAACCGATGTTAACAGCAGTTCAGAAATATCCTGAACCCTAATTTTATTTCCGACATTCAATTCATTGATGGCTTCATTCAGCATGCGGATACAATAGGGGCAGGCGGTCGCAATGACATCTGCACCGGTATCCAGTGCCTGACGCACCCTGTGGACACCAAACCGCTGCTCGGGCGGGTATATTTTCCAGGGGCCACCACCACCACCACCGCAGCACAGGCTTCTTTCCCGGTTATTCTCCATCTCAACCAGCTTCAGCCCTGGGATACTGCGGAGCACTCTTCTCGGTGCATCGTAAATGCCGTTGTGTCGGCCAAGATAACAGGGATCATGATAGGTGACGGTAAAGTTTACACCATTCACCGGTTTAAGGGTTCCGTTTGCAATGAGCCGGTCGAGAACTTCAGTATAATGTTCCGTATCCACTTTATTTTTCAAACCGTCATACTGGTTTTTAAATGTATTC
>Ga0257141_1000152_pt1 | contig 11835 bp, 9 predicted proteins | sample saktaT_17_FD_193544 | JGI IMG/M metagenome (GOLD analysis project Ga0257141, IMG submission 193544) | Metatranscriptome of saline water microbial communities from Sakinaw Lake, British Columbia, Canada - sak_2011_1_27_36m (Metagenome... | ecosystem: Environmental > Aquatic > Non-marine Saline and...
GAAGCATTACTCAGGGATTTTTTCTCAACTGGAAAAAGGGATAATACAGAGCGGTTTCCGGTTTTCGACCTTGTTCTGCTCGGCCTCGGCGAAGACGGCCACACGGCATCACTCTTTGCCGATAATCCTGCAGCACTTCAGGAAACCGGCAGGTGGGTTATGGCTGTTGACGCACCGCACGCAATACCGCCGGGAAAACGGATCACCCTGACCCTGCCGGCCATCAATCATGCAAGGAATATCCTCTTTTTTACCACTGGAAAGAAAAAGGCCGATCTGGCGGAAAAAATATTTCTCGGAAAAGAAAAAAAAGTGCCCGCAGGCCTCGTAAAGCCCTGCAATGGAAAACTCTTCTGGTTTACCGCTCAACCGTAGATCCTCTCAGCCGATTCCGGGCCACGGGAATGAACCTCATAGGGCTCGGGGAGAACTCCCTGAACAACCTCCCTCATGGCATCAACAATAGTCCATGAATATTCGACACTGTCCTGACGGATAAAGTTCATCTGTTCTCCGGCCATGGCGTCAAGCAAAAGCCGGTGGTAGGGGGTCATACCGGCCTCGGTAAATGAAGTTTTGTAGTCGAATTTCATATAGACAGGATCGGTAATCACTGCTTCACCGGGACGTTTCGCCCCGAACCTCAGGGCAATTGTTTCTTCCGGCTGAATGCGGAGAATGACCTGATTGGCAGTATAGCTGCAGCTTTCGGCCGGCCCGAAATAGTTCTGGGGAGGACACTTGAAGGTAATGACTATTTCAGTCACCGTTTCGGCAAGGTTCTTGCCTGCCTTGATGAAAAAGGGAACATCTTTCCATCGCCAGTTGTCAACAAAAAATTTAACTGCCGCAAAAGTCTCGACCATTGAATCCGGTGCAACGTTTTTTTCAGCGCGATACCCTTCGTACTGGCCGAGAACTATCGAATCGCAGGCATTGACGGAAGTAAACGGACGGATCGAACGGAGCACCTTGGCTTTTTCATCTCGAACACAATCCGCTGAAAAATCAACCGGAGGTTCCATGGCAACAGCAGCAAGAAGCTGAAGCGCGTGATTCTGCAGAATGTCCCGAAGCAGGCCTGCCTCTTCATAAAAAGCTCCGCGATCCCTTATGCCGAAATCCTCCGTTATGGTAATCGCAACGTTGGCAATGTAGTGCCTTGTCCATAACGGCTCGAATATTCCGTTTGAAAACCGGAAAACCAGAATGTTCTGTACCGTCTCTTTGCCGAGATAGTGATCGATACGGAATATCCGTTCTTCACTGAACACCTCCCCTATAACAGTATTCAGTTCACGGGCTGTCTGCAGGTTACTTCCGTAGGGCTTTTCAACAATGATTTTCCTCCATCCCCCTTCCGCAGCTTTTTTCCCTCCAAGTCCTGCAAGATCAAGATTTCTGACAATAACAGGGGCAAGGGCGGGCGGTGTGGAGAGATAAAAAAGCAGATGGCTGCATACAGGACAATCTCCGTCGGCTCCCATAATCTCCCGTTGCAGCATGAAGTAGCCGCCGGCATCCTCAAGGTCGAGTTTTACATAGAATAACCTGAGAAAAAACTCTTTACAAACGCCTTCATCCGGAACTGCAGCCGGAAAGAGTGCCGCCAGCCTTTCATGCATCAGAACACGGAACTCCTCATGGGAAAGAGCGGCACGTCCGACGCCAATGATGCGGTACTCCTCGGGCAGATTACCCCACAGGGCAAGTTCAAAGAGAGAAGGAAAGAGCTTTCGTGTGGCCAGATCGCTGTTGGCGCCGAAAATAACAATGGTGCACTGTTCAGGTTTCGTCTGCATGAGATGGTGACGGCTTATGGTTTTGCAGTGAACGCGTGTCCTCCGAACTCATGACGCAGCGCTGCGACAACCCTGTCGGATAAATTCTCTTCTGAACGGGACCGGTAGCGGCTGAAAAGAGATGCGGCAATGACCGGAATCGATACCCCATGTTCAAGAGCAGCCTCAACAGTCCAGCGGCCCTCTCCTGAATCGGCAACACGACCGCTGAGATAACCGAGCTTCGGATCTTTCTGAAATGCACTTGCAGCAAGCTCCATCAGCCATCCACGGATTACCGAACCATGCGCCCATACCTGCGAAACCTCTTCAAGATTAAAATCATAACCGCTGGACTCAAGCAGAGCAAATCCTTCTCCGATTGCCTGCATCATACCATATTCAATCCCGTTGTGGACCATTTTGGCAAAATGACCTGAACCGGACGCCCCCATATAGCCGTAACCGTTTTCCAAAGAGAGGTCCTTCAGCAGCGGTTCGATCAGATCAAAAGCCGTTTTCTCGCCGCCGACCATCATACAGGCACCGTGCCTCGCCCCTTCAAGCCCTCCGCTGGTTCCCGCATCAAGAAAATAAATCCCCTGTTCATTGAGCTGCAGCGCCCTTTTTCGGGAATCGACATAATGTGAATTGCCTCCGTCAACAATTATGTCACCCCTGTCAAGCAGAGGGATAAGCGTCTCAATCGTTATATCGACCGCATCACCTGCCGGCACCATCAGCCATATAAGACGGGGAGAGACGAGCATGCCTGCAAGCTCCTTAATGGAGCCCGAGGCGGCAGCACCTTTTTCGGCAAGAGCCGCAACTGCCTCATCAGCCAGATCATAGACGACAAGATCATGGCCGCATTCCAGCAGGTGCTGTGCCATATTGAAGCCCATTTTCCCGAGACCGATAAACCCTGCGTTCATAATCCACTGTAAGTATTATTTTTAAAAAAATCAGCACCGAAGCAGGCCTTGCAACCTGAACTCTTTCTATAAAACCAGAAATATCAGCTGTTAAATCCCGCGGCAGTACACGGAATCATCTTTGGAAACCTCTGTTATTCCTGTTCTCTTCGTGGGGTAGCGGGCAGAAACCCATGTAAACGGCTCTGCATGCCGGACGAAGAAAGGTTAAAGCGGATTCGAATACGTTCAGGGGTAATATTTCCATGCAATACGGAAACGGGGGAACAATTCATTCCCAACAGCAGGAAGCATTGTAAAGGCCCCGGCCTGGGCGGCGCAGAATAAAACGGAAACGTCTGATGCCGGAAAAAGGTCAATCAGAGAGATAATACTCCAGCGTTGAGACAACCCGGACTTTTTTAATATAAGGAGTATTGCTGTCCCTGTCCTCGATGGCAAACTGCCCCTGACTTGCCGACTTGATCTTCCCAAGCCTGCTTTTTGAATCACCGGCAAATTTCTGGGCCACCACCCTTGCATTATTGGTTGCCTCTTCAATCATGGATGGTTTTATGGCATTGAGGCCGGTAAAAAGAAATTCGGTTTTTGAGTCGTAATTTTCTCCTGTAACCGCAACTCCCGTTTTGCCGAGTTCAACCAGTTTTGTAACGGTATTTCTTACCCTGTCAACATCTTTCGTATAGACACTCACCGTTGAACTTCCTGCATATCTGAAAGTGAACCGGCTTGCATCACCGTTTCCCTGTATCTGACGGTCAGTGATTGCAGGTGCCGACACCGAAATATCCTTTTCATCGAATCCTTTTGAACGGAGAAAATCAAGAACCACCCTGTTTTTCTCTTCGATGGCCGTAACAAGTGCCGGAAGTTCGTCAGACGCCACCTCGAACTTGATAGGCCAGATCGCAATATCAGCAGGCACATCTCTTTCCGAGAGCCCCTTCACGGAGACCGTCCTGTCAAGAGATTTAAATTGTGTAATTCCCGATGAAAACAGATAGCCCATGACGATGAGGCCTATACTGAGCAGAATGCCCAGAATGAATGCTTCCGTATTACGATTGGTGTTCATGATGCGCTGATGGATTAATGGTTCGTTCACGGGGTGCAGCATGATGCCGCACCGGCCGCTGAACGGCTGACTAAAGACTGGTAGCGATCAATCACAACTCCATTGACTGCTGTCCATGACTGAGCTTCTGCATAAGCGAGGCCCAGGGCTCTCAGTTCCATATGCCGGCTGGAATTGCCCAGCAGTTCGAGGCATTTACCATAAAAATCTTCTACATCTCCCGCCCGGGCAACAAACCCTGCTCCCGACCTCTCAACAATATCCCGGCACCCGCCCTCATCCGAAACCACAGCAGGCAGTCCTGAAGCAAGGGCTTCAAGCGCAACATTGCAGAAAGCCTCCGTTATTGAAGGAAAAAGAAAAATATCTCCGCTTGCGTAAGCCACCGGCAGCTCGATTCCGGTAAGATAGCCGGTAAACACCGCTTCCGGCATCCTGCGCTTCATTTCCTCTTCGGCAGGCCCGGAACCGATCATCACAAATCTCACCTTCTCAGCATGCCCATCACGGACAAACCGGTCATAAACCTGCATGACAACTTCGATATCCTTGTAGGGCACAAAACGTCCTGCATAAACAAAAACACTCCTGCCTGCAGCATTCCATGTAGAACGAAGCTGTTCGGAACGTCGGAATGGATCAAAAAGCTCCCTGTCTATTCCCCTCGACCAGATCTCAACGTTTCTGATCTTCTTATCCTCAAGTTTCCGGCGGACACACTCATTCGGGGCCAGAACAATATCACAGCTGTTGTAAAACCAGGTCAGATACTGCCAGACAAGTCCCTCGGCAAAACCGAGCCGATAATAACTGAGATATGACGGGAAATCCGTGTGAAAGGCGGAAACAACAGGAATGGATTTTTTTCTGGCATAGAGAAGAAACTCTCTTCCGATAATGTCAGGTGTCGAAATATGCACAATATCGGCACCAAACGCATCAAGCTGCCTGCGCGTTTCAGCCCTGAAAAAGCCAAGCTTATAGTCAGGATAAAGCGGTATGGGCACAGAAGGCATTCTGTGAACAGGTAACCCGTTATGGTTGTCGTTGTTTGAAACGTCAGGAGACCAGACAGCTACCTGGTGACCGTTTTTCCTGAATGAAGAAACCAGCTGATAGATGGATTTTACCGCACCGTCCTTGTCCCTGACATAAGTCCCCGCGTATAAGGCAATCTTCATAAGAGGCGAACAATACCGATTCAGTTTTCTGGCTGCCGATCTCATGAACCCGCTCAAGGGTACCAAAACCATGCATGAACCAAAGGTAACATTTCCCCCGAAAAATCCATCATATCCGTCTCAATCACTTGACAGCCAGAGAGAGCCTTGCGACTTTAGGATGAACGAGATTCCTGTAATTCTCGAAAGAAAGGCGCAGCAGTTCTGTATGAGCTCCCGCATTGAAAGCTATTTCATCATCATCTTCAAGTTCTTCCGATACATAGACGTCCATCCCGTAAAGATTGCCGAAAGGGGGCATGGCACCTATCTCGCATTCAGGAAACAATCCGGCAAATTCCTGCTCGCCGGCAAGCTCTACCTCCCTTGTTCCCGTCAGTTCACGCAAAAGCTCAAAATCAAGCTGACGTGAAGCAGGCAGAACCACCATAGCCATTTTGCCCGCAATATTGACGATAACAGTTTTAGCCAGTTCTTTTCCGGGGACATGGGCCGCCGCAGCTATCTCCTGCGCCGTATAAGCAGGAGAATGACTGACCACAAAATACCTGACACCGTGGCTGTCGAGATACTCCCTCAATCTGCGGATAGGCATTGCACACCTCCCTGTTTATGGCGTTTAATAGTAAGACGCTGAGACAAACCTCCGTCATGCTCTTCGTCCGGACGGCATGGAGAAACAGAAATGTGAAACTGACGGGCACCTCTAAAAACCTGCTCTCTCCTCAAAACCGTAACAGACAATTTTCAGAGGTGCGCGTAATCAGTATCATGCACTATTTTCTCATATAAATAAAACTCGGGTCAGGCCGACCTACAAAACAGGAATAACGGAAGCCGTATTTTTTAATGATGTTGAAAGCCGTGACCGCTTCTGCTTTATTCGATGCGAAATCAAACATCCATTGATCACCATCGACAATTTTCCATCTGCCGCCAATCTCTTTCACTTCGATAGTTGCCGGATTGAACCCGATACAGTCCCCGCCTGGAAAACCACCGGCAGGAGCACTGCCTGAAACAAGCAGATAGGTAAACGAAGGATCAGGCCGGCCGACATAGCAGATGCTGTTCATCCCGTAATGACGGATAATGTTGAACGTCTGATCGGCTTCAGCCTTGTTTGCGCCGAAATCAAACATCCAGTGACTGCCGTCAACGATCTTCCAGCTGCCGCCGATCTGCCTGACCTCGATAGTGTTCGGATTGAATGCAATGCAGTCCTCTGTGACCGGCGGAATGAATTCTCTGATCGGAGGAATCCTCAAGGGAGGAAAGAACCCGAAAGCCGGCCGTACCCTGATTTTGCAGAACGACGCATTATTGCTCTCATTGATTTCCGGAACGTTGTTTCCTGCATCGACGACAGCTCCGAGGTAATAATCTCCTGGAGGTGTATCCGCCGGTATCGTGTTGCTGCCGTTCAGCTTGACCGTCACAACACCGGGGCCGCCAAACGATTCATGCTCCCTTCCGCCTTTCAGAAGCACACCGCTGGAATAGTTGGCAGAGTAGACCGCATAAGGGGCGGGTGAAGCATATACCGGAGCTGAGGTCAGCACAAGATCAACGGCAACGTTGGAAAGAGATCCCCCGAATGTGCTTTTTGCATTCACCTTTAAGGACGAACCGAGATCCTGACCGGGTCTCGCAGAGATCGGACAGCCGAATATCTTCACATCAAGATCACCGGATGCGGGGCCGGAACCGCTTCCGCAAACAAGCGTTTTTGTTGATGTATTATTGGCTTCGTTGCGCTCGGCAACGACATTCCAGAGATCGATCTCGGCCTTGATAACCGCGTTACCGGACACCTTGAGATTGCTGATAAATTTAGCTGTCCCGCCGGGGTTCTGAAGAGCCCTTGAAGGATCAAATGACCATATTGTCTCACCACCCCACTTCCGTCCGTCTATGGTAAGGTAGACGCTGGCACTCTGGGGTGTATGGACATTCCATACATCATCAGGAAGTCTGCCCGGTCCGTTATTGCGGATTTTCACGACAACATTGCAGTCGCTGTTCAGTCTGATATTTTCAACATCCAGATCAGGCAGTAGTCTGAAGGGAGGCCTTTGCTGAACCCTCAACGGACCACGGAAAGGCTCTGCAAGCGAAACACCGGAAGCTGCAAAAACAGTAAAAAGAAGGCCTGAAAAAAAGGCCAGCATCCAGAACGCACGTCTTTTTTTCATAGGGGAAGAAAGTTAATGTTGCAAAAGAGGAAATCACTGATTCAATTTCGGTAAAAAAAATCCAAAAGCAAAGCCAGTCATCCGGCTGTCAGAAATCACGCCTGAAACCAGACAGGATATTGTGGCTGTCGATATCCCTGTCCCTTTTATTTCAATACCGTTTTCTATTTCGGAATCCCCGGCAAAAGTATCGGTATTGAGCATCAGCATTACTGCAGATGAAATCCTGACCAGTGCGCCCGATCCGGACTGTAAGGTAATCACCCCGCTTTTTTCAATCTTAAACTCAAGATACCCTTTACCAGCAAAGATAAGAATGAAAATACCGCAGCATCAGGGCTATGATATCACTCCGGCTGCACGACAATGCAGCATGCATGCAGAACAAAACGTTATTAAAACGGAGATTTAAGATTTTCGATAACCTTTCAACAATGTTTCGGTACCGCTTGAGAATACGCAAACCGCTCACCTTCATCCCACGCTTTCAATACGGGAAGAGCCGCCAGATACCCGGCCTCCATAATAGCGGGAATCTGACCGGTATTGATCAGGCTGAACCTCGAAAGATCAGGTGAAATACATAAATCAGCCGTTGCCACCTGCAGGGCTGTCGTATTGGTGATCGCACTGTAGAAAGCGTTCAGCAGAAGTCCGATAATATTATCAGGCTTTTTGAATTCATGGCAGGCAAGGAGATCAACACAGATGACCGGTTCGGCCCCGTTTTCGAGCAGAGGAGAGACCGGAACGTTTTCCATAAGCATACCGTCAACAAGCAGCGCACCCGAACATTCAACAGGCCTGAAAATCCCCGGAATACAGCTGCTTGCCATCACTGCGGCAGCTACATTTCCTTCGGAAAAGACAACTTTGCGGCCTTTTCCGATATCAGTCGCAACCATTGACAGCGGTATCAGAGAATCCCTGATATCTTTCTCTCCGAGCAGTTCCGTGACAAGAGCGCCGAATTTTCTGTTTGACAGAAGACCGTACTGCGAAAGCACCGGACCTGACATATCAAGCCAGTCGAGACCCAAAGCGATATCTCGAATCTCCTGCCAGCTTTTGCCGAAAGCATAAAGCGCTGCAATAAAAGCACCGATACTGGTACCGCTGACCATCGAGACCGTGATATGCAATTCAGTCAGTGCCCTGAGAATTCCGACATGAGCGGCGCCGAGAACTGCTCCTCCACCGAGTGCAAGACCTGTTTTTTTCATACCGCTCAATTGTTAATGGTTTTCCCGACCGATTTCCGGGATAGTGCCGTTATTAATGAAAAAGAGTGACGAGGCTTTTGAGAAGCTTAAACTTTCTGCTTCCGTAAGGAGGATAACGCAGATCAGGGTCAGGAAACACCGATCGATGAAAGACGCTTCTGGAAAAAGAAAACGCTTCATAACCTGCCCTGCCGTGATAACGCCCGAAGCCGCTCTGTCCGACACCTCCGAAAGGTAAACCATGGACTGCCGATTGAAAAAGCAGATCGTTGCTGCAGAATCCTCCTGAACGGGTTGCATCAAGCACTTGTTTCCTGGTTGGTGAGCTTGATGAGAAGAGATAAACGGCAAGCGGCTCATGGCCATTACGCACCACAGCGAGCGCTTCATCGAGGGTTGCATAGGTCACTACCGGCAGGATAGGTCCGAAAATTTCATCCTGCATGACAGGAGCGTCGGGTGCAACCCCGGTAAGGATGGTGGGGGCTATATAGCGCTCACCCCGGTCACGCTCACCGCCCGTAACCGGGGTGCCGCCGTTAAGTAATCCCTCCAGGCGGGTAAAGTGTGTATCGCTGATAATGCGCGGATAATCGGGACTTGTCTTCGGATCGGCTCCGTAGAAGGCCGTAACGGCCTCCTGCATCAGCCGGAGCAGTTCCTCTTCAACATCCCGGTGGACAAGCACATAATCAGGGGCAATGCAGGTTTGTCCGGCATTGAGGAACTTTGCCCAGACAATTCGTCTTGCCGCCACACCGATTGATGCATCATGATGTACAATGCAGGGACTTTTGCCGCCAAGTTCAAGGATGACAGGCGTCATATGACGTGAAGCTGCCTGCATGACATCCCTTCCCGCTCTGCGGCCTCCAGTAAAAAAAATACAGTCAAAGTGCTCTTCAAGCAGCGCTTTTGTATCCTCCGCATCACCTTCAAAAACAGCGACCGCACTCTTGTCCATATAGCGGGCAAGCCCGCCGGCTATAACTTTCGAGATATGGGGCGCATGCTCGGAGGGCTTCACAACCGCACAGTTTCCAGCAGCAATTACGCTCACAAGAGGAGCAAGAGAGATATTCAGGGGGTAGTTCCAGGCACCGATAATAAGGACGGTCCCGAACGGCTCACGATGCACCGCGGCCCGGCCGAACTGATAATAGAGGGGCAGGGCGACACGTTCCGGCTTCATCCACCGCTTGAGGTGCTTCAGCGCAAGGTCTATCTCCCGCACGATAAATCCGGTTTCAGTCAAAAAAGTCTCAGCCGGAGATTTTCCGAAATCCCGATTTATCGCATCGGCAATCTCCACTTCCTGTTCAGTAAGAAACCGCCGGAGCGCCATAAGCTGGGATCTCCGCCATGAATAGGAAGCTGTCCGGCGCTCCATGAACGTCTGCCGCAATTCCTGCAGCGTTTCACGAATGTTCTGCTGATGCATGCCGCGCAATATTCAAAACGGTTGAAACGGAGCACTCCAAAATGTCTGTTCCGGAAAAAAGAGCGTCATTGTCATTTACAAGATAAGGTTTGGAATGGCTTTTACGCTACTGCAGTCCGCACTGCATCGCACTCAGCATACGATAAACCCCGTCCTTCATTTCAAGCAGCTCCTCATTCGTTCCGATCTCTACAACACGGCCCTCCTTGATCACCATGATCATGTCGGCATTTCTAACCGTGGAAAGCCGGTGAGCAATAATAAACGATGTCCTCGCCTGCATCAGATGCTCAAGTGCATCCTGCACGAGCAGCTCCGATTCGGAATCGAGTGCGCTGGTTGCCTCATCAAGCAGGAGAATGGCCGGATCGCTTAAAATCGCCCTGGCAATCGCAATACGCTGCCGCTGGCCGCCGGAAAGCTGAACTCCGCGATCCCCGACAAGGGTCAAATATTTATCGGGAAAGCTCATGATGAATTCATGCGCGTTCGCCTGTCTGGCCGCCTCAACGATCTCTTCCTCACCGGCGCCGGGTTTTCCGTACGCAATGTTCTCCCTTATGGAGCCTCCAAACAGCAGAACATCCTGTGGAACCACGGCAATCAGCCTTCTCAGCTCTGTGAGCGGAAACTCCCGGATATCCCTGCCGTCAATAAACACAACGCCCTCATCAGGATCATAAAACCTCTGGAGCAGCGAAAAGAGTGTGGATTTTCCGGAACCGCTCGGCCCGACAACAGCCATGCGTCTGCCGGCCTTGACCTCAAAAGAAATACTTTTCAGTACCGGAAGTTCCCTGCGCCCGGGATAACTGAAACTGACGTTCCGCATGCCCACCTCTCCTTTGAGGGTTACCGCAGCCTCATCCTTCCGCTGCCTGGGCTGGAGAGTAACCGGTTCAGGATGCTCCAGAAGGATCTCTTCAATCCTCTCCGTTGCTCCAAGCGCTTTCTGCAGCTGGGAAAACAGATCGGCAAAACTCCCCATTGCCGCTCCGATAAAAGTGGTATACAGAAGAAATGATGTAAGATTTCCGATGCTTATCTCTCCCTGCTGCACAAGCCGCGAACCGTACCACAATACAAGAACAATAGCACCGAAAAGACCGAATATGATGAAGGAGAGAAACGCACCGCGAAAACGGGCAACCCTGATGACCGAAGAGACATAGCGGTCAATAACCTGGCTGTAGCGGCTGATTTCATACCATTCGTTGGCAAAGGACTTGACATTGCGGACTCCCTGCAGCGTCTCCTCAACAACAACGCTGCTTTGTGCAAGCACATCCTGTGCATTGCGTGAAAGCCGCCGGATTCTTTTACCGGTAAAAACCGCGAAAAACACAATCAAAGGAAACGATGAGATCATGACGAGAGTCAGTTTCAGGGATATCATGCCGATCAGGAAAATGCCTCCTCCGAGCGTGGCAATCTGGCGGAGCAACTGGGAGAGGGCGGTGTTCAGGGTCTCCTGTATCTGCGTAAGATCCGAGGCAATACGGCTTGTGAGCTCACCGGTGCTGCGCCCCGAAAAAAAGCTCATAGGCAGCCTGACAAGAGTGCCGTATGTATCCTTTCTCAGATCGGAAAGGGTTTTTTCTCCGACCTCGATAAACCAGACAAGCTGAAAAAAAGAAAAAAACGACTGCAGCGCCAGTACAAGAACAAGAGTGAGTGCTATCATGTCTATACTCTTCGTCCAGCCCCGGGCACTGCCCCTGAGCGCAGCATCCACGAGAGTACCGGTAACATAAGGAAAAGCAAGCCCGAGAAGGCTTGAAAGGAGCATGGCAAGGCAGGCAAGCGCAAATTTCCGGCGGTAAGGCGCTATATAGCCCGCAAGCCGCCGAACTCGCTCCCAGGTTCCGGCGAGGCTCCCTGTGTCAATGTTTCGTGTTTTTTCCTGATACTCCTTCATGGATAAACAACTCCTTTACGGAGCCCTTAAATATGTTAAATAATTCAGAATGCCCTTTCTCCGATGCAATACGCTACTGATTCGCA
>Ga0257141_1000154_pt1 | contig 11823 bp, 9 predicted proteins | sample saktaT_17_FD_193544 | JGI IMG/M metagenome (GOLD analysis project Ga0257141, IMG submission 193544) | Metatranscriptome of saline water microbial communities from Sakinaw Lake, British Columbia, Canada - sak_2011_1_27_36m (Metagenome... | ecosystem: Environmental > Aquatic > Non-marine Saline and...
AACATATCCGCTTCACCTGTCAGATGTGAGTACAGGACTTGAAACCGGCATGATCGATTCCTTTTATTCCCCCATCCTTGCTTCCGTTGCTTTCCAGTGGCATACAAAGATAAAATACATACTTGATTATCCGATGGTCAATTCAACAGGCGGATTACTGATGGATAGAAAAACATTTGACGGGCTGTCCGGGAAAAATCAGGAAATTTTAAAGGATACCGCGAAGAAATACTGTGCCGAACTGGTCCGTCTGACACGCCGTGATAATGATGAGGCAAGAATGGTGTTGAAAGAGTCGGGTATTAAATTTGTTCTGCCTCTTAAACAGGAGATAAGCTCTTTTCAGGATAGCGCATTAAAGACATATGAAAAAAATATTCCTGAAATTTACTCAAGGGAGCTCTTTAAAAGGGTTCAGGAGATAGTAAAGGAGTACAGGGAGACTCATAAATAGTCCAGATAAGAAGTTGTGGTTGAGCGAAAGGTTGAAGGGCAGGGGGGCCGGAGAGATAATAGATGCATTTTATTAAACAGATAGACGACTTTTTGGAAAAGATCGAAAAAGTACTCGCGGTATTCCTCTTTTCAGGGCTTGCGCTTCTCATAACGTTTAACATTCTATCCAGAAATATTTTTAATTATTCGTTCGAAAAGATATTTGAAACCGCTCCGGTCCTGGTTCTCTGGCTGGCGCTTGTAGGATCATCCCTCGCATTGAAAAAAAGACGCCATATAAAAATAGAGCTTCTGCTCAGATACTGCCCGGCAATATACCGTTATTATTCAAATTACGCGGTTTCTTTTTTCGGCATGGCTGTAACCGGGATCCTTTTTTATTCTTCACTGCAGTTTGTGTCGAATGAAGTTCAGATTTTCGGGAATAAGGGCTTTTTTTCCGTGATATTTCCTCTCTTTTTTGCCCTCTCGTTCTTCAGATATTTTACATGGATTGTGTATGATATATATAAGCGATAATTGAATGAATCTATTCACTCTCATCATCATCGGGATGTTTCTTTTAGCCGTTCTTGAAACGCCCCTTTTTACAGTCATTGCCGGTTTATCAATAGCCTGCTTCTTTTTCGTTGATAATGAGTTCGCTTCCATCCAGACAATAGTGATTGAAATGAACAGGCTCGCTTCAATGCCTGTTCTTGTGGCTCTGCCGCTTTTTACCTTTTCCGGCTGCCTGCTTGCTGAATCAGGGGCGCCGTTGCGTATCATGAACCTGATGAAAGCATTAACCGGACGGATTCCGGGCGGGATAGCCATGGCGGCGATCTGTTCATGCGCTTTTTTCACGGCCCTGACCGGTGCAAGCGGAGTAACCATAGTGGCCATCGGGAGTCTTTTGTATCCGGTTCTTCTCGGGCAGGAATATGATGAGAATTTTTCCCTGGGGCTGCTGACTACATCAGGAAGTCTTGGACTTCTGTTTGCTCCGAGCCTGCCTGTTATCCTTTACGGTGTTGTAGCGCAGGTTGATGTAGCGGTAATATTCAAGGCCGCCCTTGTTCCGGGCATACTTCTTGTTCTTCTTCTATCGGCGTACGCGTTCTTTCATGAACCGAAACGGCGGGCGCATTCCCCGCTGTATTCAGCGCTCACCGGTGTCTTGCCGAGGTCCTGTTGCGGGGAGCCTCAGTATATTTTACCGGACAGGAAAAAAGATGCTTATAAAAAAAAGACTGAATGGAAAGATGTAAGGAATGCTTTAAAGGAAGGAATCTTGGAATGGCCCGTTCCCCTGGTCATTATAGCCGGAATATACGGGGGTTTTACGACTATTGCCGAAGTATCTGCGCTTGTTCTTGTCTATGTTGTTACTGTCGAATGCTTTGTGCTGAGGGAGATCGATTTTTCAAAGCGACTGCCCGGCATTATCATAGAAAGCGTTATTGTCTCGGGTGCCATCATTATAATACTCGGATTTGCTCTTGGCTTTACCGGATATCTTGTAGACGAAGAGATTCCCGGACGCCTCCTCGGGTATCTTGTTAATTTAACCGAAAATAAATATTATTTTCTTGCCGGTTTGAATCTTTTTTTTGCTTGCCGTCGGTTGTCTGATGGATATTTTTTCAGCTATTGTAATTATCGTTCCGGTTATAGTTCCGGTTGCAGTGCAATACGGCATTGATCCGGTGCACCTGTGCATTATTTTTCTTTTAAATCTCGAGATTGGCTATTCGACTCCGCCGGTTGGAATCAACCTGTTTATTTCCGCCATGAAATTCGGAAAACCGGTAACGCAGCTTTACCGGGCATCAGTGCCCTACCTTCTCATAATGCTGCTTCTGCTGGCCGTAATCACATACATTCCGTCCTTATCTCTTTTTCTTGTCCGCTGATTCCGGATTTATATTTTTCTCATTATCGAGGACTCGTCTTATTGTTTCAGCAATGGTAATTTTTGACACCGGTTTCATTAATATCTCGCGGATCCCGAGAGCCCTGGCCTTTGATTCAAGGGCCATGTCACTGAAACCGCTGTAAAGAATTACAGGAATATCCTTCCTATTCTTCATCAATTCAGATGCAAGATCAATACCTGTCATTTGAGGCATAGTCATGTCGGTTATGACAAGATCGAAGTCCCCGGGGGCGGCGGAGAAGATCATGAGCGCTTCGGTGCTGCTTTCGATTGCCGTGACATTGTATCCGAGACGTTCAAGAAGTTGCTTCACCATTATCAGGATCTGTTCCTCGTCATCAACAAGAAGAATATTCTCATCGCCTCTGGGAATAATCCCGTCTTTGGGGCCCGCAATTTCCGGTTTATCCGTATCGATTTTGGGAAGATAGACGGAAAATGATGTTCCTTTCCCGATACTGCTGTCGATAGTAATAAATCCTCCGTGAATCTGTACGATCCCGTGAACCAGCGACAATCCGAGGCCGGTTCCTTTCCCCGGATCTTTTGTAGTGAAGTAAGGTTCGAAAATTTTATCCAGGACATTCTTCTCGATTCCGTGGCCGGTATCCCTTACGGTAAGTCTGACAAAATCGCCTAGCCGCATATTCGGATTATTTTTTATCGCTTCGGGTGTCAGGAATGCATTTGACAGAGAAATATCAAGCCGTCCGCCGTTTTCCTCCATGGCATGGTAAGCGTTGGTGCAAAGGTTCATTATGATCTGATGAATCTGGCTGGGGTCGGAGAGGATACTGCCGCAGTTTTTGTCTATGTTCATGTTTATTTCAATAGTTTTCGGTATTGATGACCGTAAAAGTTTTATGGTTTCGGTTATTACGGGTTGGGGATTCAGAGGAACACGCCTCTGCTCGGTCTGGCGGCTGAAGGTAAGGATCTGCTGAACAAGATCTCTTGCGCGGTCAGCAGCCTTTATTACATTCGAAAGATTGCTGTAGGCGGTAGAATCGGGAGTTAAATCATCCAGGGCCAGCTCCGTGAAGCCAATTATAGGCGTGAGAATATTGTTAAAGTCATGCGCAATACCGCCTGCAAGGGTTCCAATCGATTCCATCTTGCGTGCATGGCTTAACTGTGACTGCAATACCAGCCTTTCTTCCTGCTGGCGGATCCTTTCTGATATGTCCATTCCGACCGCAACAATATATGTTTCATTGTCAAGTTTTGTCCTCGAACAGTTTATATAATAAGGAATATATTTTCCGCCTTTAACTGCTAAGTGTGTTTCAAAATCACCGGCTCCTCTTGCAAAGATATCCTTTATCCTTTTTTCGGCCGATTCCCGGTCATTCGGGATAATGAAGTCGAAGAAACTCATTTTTCCTGTTTCGAGGGAGGAAAAACCGGTGGTATCCTCCAGCTGCCTGTTCCATTTTTCCAACTGCCCGTTCTCTTTTATTATAATAACGAGAACCGGAAGGCTGTTTATTATTGCCTCTATGATTTTATTCTGCTGGAACAATTCTTCCGCGCGTTTTCTGTTATTCATCTCTTTCTGTGCCTGTGCGTAAAGGCGGGCATTCTCAATGGATATAGCCGTAGAGCCCGCAAGGGCTTCCAAAAGGAAAATATGGTTCGGATTGAACCGTCCAGGCTTTGTATCGACCACCTGCAGGACACCAATCACCTTTTTTTTAAGCCTTATCGGAACGCCGAGGATGGAGCGAATGTTCGTGCCGGTCATGAGATCAACGCCTTTAAAATGGCGCGAATCATTGATCGTGTCCGATACTACCAGGCTTTTGTTGTTGCTCGCCACCCATCCAGCAATGCCCTGATCTTTAGGGAGGCGTAATCCCTGAATGCTGGCGCCCGGCAAACCGGTCGCTTTCTGACATATCAGTTCTCCGGTGCTCAAATCGGTCAGCCAGATGGTGGTTCCCGTGACAGCCATAAGGCTTCTAACCTCTTCGAGTACTGTTTCAAAAACCTTATCAAGTTCAAGGGACGAACTGACTGCCTGGCTCGCCTTGTTTAACAGGCTGAGCTCGAGATTATGCCGCAGAAGGGACTTTTCCGCGCGTTCTCTGTCGGTTATGTCTCTGATTATAACAACTTTTTTTGTTTTTTCATCATCAAGAGAGAGCATGTCGAGGGTTACAATATATTCATTCAGTTCAAATTTTTTATCGGTATGCTTTACTTTGTCTCCATTTCCATTATTAATCAGATCATCTATGTAGCTTCTGTCGTTTTTCAAGAAAAGATCCGTGAAATACGAACTGAGCAGCTTCTCTTCCGGTATCCTGGTGAGATTCAGGGCGCTTGGATTGGCATATACTATTCTTCCTTCCGTAATTTCCATAAGGCCGTCGGACATTTTTTCCAGTATGATTTCAAAATGTATTTTTACGGAAAGCAATTCGTGGGTGATTTCTCTTTTTCCAACTTTTTCAATACCGGTCACTTTATCGGGAAAATCGGATTCAGGGCTTTCAACTGCGTCAAGAACATTACGCGCCATTTCTGCAAGAGGCCCTTTTACTATGCAGCGATTGACTCCTGCAGAAATTAAGTCCGCTTTTTCTTCAGCAGCTATGGATGAGAGGACAATGATACGTGATTTATCAAGCCCCGTTGTTCCCCTTATAATTTTGCAGAGTTTTTTTGCCGTCGATATTAGGCATTACAAGGTCGACAAATATGATGTCGGGTGTATATGTCTTTAGTATATCAATCGCGGTGAGGCCATCCGAAGCTGTGACAACTTTATAACCCTGGTTTGAAAGTATATCGGTAAGAAATTCCCGAATAAAGACATCGTTATCAACTGCAAGAATTTTTTTCATAATTGGTATTCCGGATTCCATCTGTAAAAATTAATGTGTATTCATAAATATTATTATAATCGGTAATGGTTGATTTTCATGTTTTAAGGTCTTACGGAATATTATCGACATCAAGAAGTATCGAAATATCCCCGTTTTCCATAATGCCTATTCCTGAAAAAAGCTTTATCCTTGACAGAAGCTCTCCCACCGGCAGTACCATAAGAGGGCGGTTCCCGATTACCTTATCAACAATCAATTTCATGCAGGGTTTTTCATCGTCGAAACCGGTTTTATCTCCGGCATATCTAAGGCTCAATACGGTTGCGAAGTTGTCTTTTTCACCTGCAATTCCCAAAAGATTTCTTATATCATAATATGATTCAGGATTTTTTGCAGAAGACAAATCTATCCTGTCTATAGAGTTGATGACCAATGTCGGTATCGCCAGCGTGTACTTGCCGACAGAGAAAATTATCGCATATATAATCGAAAGTGAAAGCGGAAGCTTTATTGAAAACTCGGTTCCTTTGTCTTCTTTAGAGGAAATTGTCAGCGAACCCCCGAGGTAATCGACAGACTGAGACACGACGCTCATTCCGATACCCCTTCCGGATAACTCTGTGGCGACCGATGACGATGTGAATTGAGAGCTTAAAATGGTGTCATATATATCCTCTTCAGACATGTTTTCGATCTCTTCATCGGTGAATTTTTGTTTCTCTTTGAGATATCTTATGATTAAAGTTTTGTTTATTCCGCGTCCGTCGTCACGAATTTTAATGTACAGATTCTCTTTTTCGCTTCTTGCTTCAATTGTGATTTTGCCGTCTGCGCTTTTCCCTTTGCCGATTCGTTCTTCAACAGGTTCTATGCCGTGTGCCACGCAGTTTCTGAATATATGAATGAGAGGCTCACGAAGACGTTCAAGAAGCGTTATATCCGCCTGTATCTCTCCCCCGATTATTTCAAAATCAATGTTTTTATTGTTTTCTTTTGCTATGTTTCTTATGCTTTTCCGAAACATGTCGGCAAAATCCCCAACGGGCATCAGCCTTAACTGTGTCAACTGGAAATAGAGAACCTTCATTAAAGCCGTATAATGGTCAACCCAGTTTTTAAGGCCTGATGACATCTGGTCTTTTGAAAATGAAGGAAATCTTTTCGCAAGAAGCTGTATTTCCTGGGTGAGTCCGAGAAGTTCTTCAATAAAAGCATATCGTATCCTGACATAGTCAATGCCGGCAAGCATTGGCTGAGAATGCGCGGACGAAGGAGGCGGCTGCGAAACCGGAGTTGTTCCGGAAAGTTCCGAAGGGCTTTTTTGAAATATTGATGTCAGACTGTTGTATACTTTCTGGTCTTCAAACGAGTCGAGCCTGCCGCTTTTTGAAATAAGAAGCCCTAAAAATTCCGAACCGTCAAAAAGGTACTGGACAGCAGCTGGGGAACTCATCATTTTGCCTTTTTGAAATTTGAGGCACCACTCCTCCATCAAATGGCACAAGTCTGAAATTTGATTCAGGCTCAGGGCTCTTGCCATACCTTTGACTGAGTGAACTTTACCGTGAATCTCGGCCCACAGACCGAGATTCGATAAATTCTTTTCAACCTGCATTAACAGATCTTCAAGCTCTTTTAGATATTTGCCCGATTCCTGGGCAAATATCTTTTCATATTTTGCAAGGTCCATAGGAAAGCTCTGATAATTTATTCCAGATATAATCGGGTTTTATTAAACGTATTTTAAGTTCTTCATGATAATATTCATTTTTATTTTCAGAATTATCATCTATCCATATCATGCCTTTGATTTCATCAGGGATAACAGCCAGTTTTTTATTGAGCCATTTGAGGATGATTATCCGGGTGGTTTCAGCGGATCCTTCGTCCGGATATCCGAGAAGAAGCCGCATGTTTATTACATCAAAAAGCTCACCACGGTGATATAAAAGTCCCGTATATGATTCAGGAGTAAGAGGTACCGGCGTTACCTTTATATCGTCAATTATCCTGTGTACATAATCCGATTCTATTCCAATAAGTTCATTTTTTGATTTAAAAACAAATAATTTCATGGCTGATTTTCTTCGGGCTGATTTTCCGGTAATTGATGAGTGCGTTCCGGCAGGCTGAAACGCTGTTGTGTTTCAATCATTTTTTCAGATAGCCGGTCCAGCAACCTTATGGTGCTTACAATCTTTCTGACTTCAACTTTCTGGTTTCTTGTTGAAATAGCGGTTTTCTGGGTGGATTCAAAATTCTGCGATGCAAAACTTGCAAGCTCATTAAATTTATCAGAAAAGCTTCTGAGTTCTTTTGCCTGCCTGATTGTAGCCTCCTCCATGCTCTTTATTTCAGTAAATATCTCTTTTACCCCATAAAGCATATCGCCGAATGTGTGGACAATGCCGCGGATGATCTCTCTTCCCTTATCAAGATCTGTCTGATTTTTCACAAGAAATTCTTTAAGAAACTTGTTGTCTACGAGAATATCTTCAACCAGCCTGGTTATTGCTTGTGATGACTGCTTTGAGTTTTCGGCCATGTTCCGGATCTCTTCCGCAACTATGGCAAAGCCTTTTCCGGACTCTCCAGCCCTTGTTGCCTCAATTGAAGCATTCAGTGAGAGAAGATCCGTCTTCTGGGCAATCGCCTCCATTACGTTCGTGACCACCTTTATTTTTTCAACCTTGTCGGGCAGCCGGGAGATTGGCTTGGCATATTCGCCCATCTCCTTAAGCACAAGCTCCAGATGACTCAGTGTTTCGCGGGCATTCGTCTCACCTTTTTGAGTCTTCTTTATCGCTTCATCCACTTTCGAAATCGTATGAGCCGACTGGTTTACAAGCTCATCCATCACCTTTATTCCGCCTTCAAGTTTAATCGTTGTATTCCGGATTATTTCGGTCTGGTCTTCAGAGCTTTTAGCTATGGATTTTGCAGTAATATCTATTTCGTTGCTGCCTTCCAGGAGTTTTTTTGCAAGCTTTATAAGGGTTGAATTCGTCTCATGAATTTTTATGGAAACACTTTTCATGTCAAGAAGCAGCGTTCTCAGATGGTTGACCATTAAAGAAAATACTTCTTCAAGATCGCGGATCTCATCTTCTGATATTATCTCTATCTCCCGTGTCAGATTCCCGTTACTTATTTCTTTGGCGGCGTTGCTCAGTTTGTTCAGTCGTAAAGTTATAGATCTTGAAAAAACAATACCGAATATGGTTCCGATCCCCATGGCAAGGGCAACTGAAAGCCCCTGTGCCAGATAAAAATCTCCAGTTATCCTGTTGACTGCCCCAATTACGACAATAATAACCAAAAGAAGGATCAAGAAATACGTTATCAGTTTGATTTTTATGCTTGTTTTTCCCATTTCTCATATTCCTCCAAAGCCAGTATCCATCCGACCTTCTTATCTTCCACAAGTAACAGGGTGACAATAACCCTTGTTTTTCCTGAATCAGTGATTGTGGTAAATACAGTATTATCCAGTTGCTGGTTGTGTACTATTCCCTTCAGTGCGTTAATAAGTACCGGCTTGTCATCATGGGGGAATATATCGGTTATAAGGCGGTTTAAAAGTTCGGAAGTGGTCCTGTTGCATATTCTCAGAACAGCCTTATTTACTCCAAGGATTCTCGTATCAGAATCCAGTGTTATTACTCCAACTCCTAAGCATTCTAATATTGATTTTTGAAAGTGAAGAGAATCCAGGAGATCAACGGCTTCTCGTCTCGGAAAAAGGGTTCCTGATTCCGTGATGCTCTCCTTGTCCGTTACAGAAAAGGAATCAGCGTCGATTCTGTCCATGAATTCATTTACACTGACAGCCATTTTTTCCATTGGCCCCTTTGCAATGTAATGATCGGCGCCAATTTTATCGAGAGAGCCAAGGTGTTCTACTATTGTGCCTGAAACTGCAACAATTGGAAAACAATTTTCAGGATATTTCGTCCTTACGAAACCGATAAGTCCCGGTCCGTCAATTTTAGGCATTACAATATCGGCGAACATCAGATCAATCTTTTCATTTTGAATTTTTGAAATTCCTTCCTTGCCGTCATACGCCTTTATAACAACATATCCTCTTTTTTCAAGCAGTTCTCCCAAAAATTCTACAAAAAAGAAATCATTATCTACGACAAGTGCTGTTTTCGGCATAATTTCACCTTTCATTTCTCCGTACAAAAAATTAATTTATGCAGACTCTTCTGATCTCGCTTATATCAGTAATGCCTTTAAAAACCTTCATGATTCCATCCTGCTTTAATGTGGTCATATTATCTTTGTATGCCTGATTAAATAATTCTTCGGTGTTTGCGGCTCTTTTTATAAGGCTTTTCATTACCGGGGTGCCTTCCATAAGTTCATGAATTGCCATTCGTCCCTTGAAGCCTGAGCCCGAACAAGCCTCACATCCCCCTGTGCGATAGAGAACAAGATCGGATGAATATTCAATCCCTGTCTCCGTGAATTTTTCCCTTCCGTAGTCAGAAGATAGATCATCAAATTCCTCATGAGAAGGGTTGAACGGTTTTTTGCAGTTTGAGCATAATTTTCTGGTGAGTCTCTGCGCAAGGACTCCGAGGAAAGCGTCGGAGAAATTAAGCGGGTTAAGTCCCATGTCCAGGAGCCTGGTCACTGTTTCGGGCGCGCTGTTCGTGTGAAGAGTCGAAAAAACAAGGTGGCCGGTTAAAGATGCCTCTACACCTATTGAAGCTGTTTCCTTGTCCCTCATTTCACCTATCATGATAACATCCGGATCGAGGCGCAGGAATCCGCGCATGACCCTTGCAAAGTCAAGTCCGATTCTTGATCTGACCTCGACCTGCCGCGATCCGGGCTGGGTTATTTCAACCGGATCTTCGGCGGTCCATATTTTAATTTCTGGTTTATTGATGTGACCAAGAGCGGAGTGAAGCGTGGTGGTTTTTCCGGAGCCTGTGGGCCCGACAACGAGTATAAGTCCGTAAGGCAGGCTGACGATCTTCTTCAAGACTGCCAGGTTGCGTTCATTGAGCCCCATATCATCCATTTTCATGGCGCCTGCCTTGGCGAGAATCCTTAAAACCGTATCTTCGAATCCACCAGCAGTCGGCATGGTCGACATGCGAAGCTCAAAAGTAGGGATGCCCTTGCGTCTCATCTTTATTTTGCCGTCCTGGGGGAGACGCTTTTCGGCTATGTCGAGACCTGCCATGATTTTCAGCCTTGAGAGTATTGCGGGGGCCATTGTGTTTGGAACCTGAAGATATTCATGGCAAACTCCGTCCAGCCTGAAGCGTATGAAGGTCTTTTTTGTTATAGGAGAAGGCTCTATATGGATATCGGACACTTTTTTCCTGTAAGCAGTTATAAGCACCTGGTCAACCAGCCTTACGACCTGACTGGATGATTCATCTACTATATCTTTTTCAAGCACTGCATCTTCTTCGACTTCAAAAGATACGTCAGGTATGAGTTTGTCAAGATTTTCAAGAGTTGCTTCCATCGCTTCGGAAGTCTTGTCCGCTGAGAAGAAGCGGTCTATGTACTTTATTATATCTTCTTTGATTCCGACGCAGAACAGTATGTTCTGGTTTGACATCAGAGCTCTTATATGATCTGTCTTTCTTAAATCCTTCGGATCATCGACAAGAATTTCAATGAAATTCTTTCCCCAACTGAGTGGAACCCATATATAGTGAAGCAGAAAGGATCTTTTCAGTTTGCTGATAAGTTCAGCAGGTACAGGCAGTTCAGGATTAAAGCTTTTAAACGGGCAATTGTAGAAGAGCGAAAGGGATTTGCCCACATCCTCCTTTTTTAAATTGAAGTTTTCAATCAGCTCAAGTTCGATACTTTTGCCTGTTTTCTTTGAAGATTCAAGCGCTTTTTGAAGCTGAGCCGAGGTTGCTATGGAGGAATTGAGAATATAATCAAACTTTGAATTACTGGAAAGATTCGAAATAAGTGAATTGAGCTTGTTTCCAGCTTCCGCATTTTCAGGATCAATGCTTAAAGCCGCCCTCAATAATGAAACCGCAACATCTCTGCGATACTTTTTCTCCATTTCCGAGCCAAGCCACAATTTTATCTGTGAGGCGTCCTTGTTCACCAATTTGTTTTCGACGATGATCTTGTCTGTTTTCTCGATGACGGCTTCATGCGACTTGATCTTAAATAGAATTGACAGGACTTCGACGACAATATTTACCGGGGTGTATCCTTCTTTCGAGCAGTCGAATTTCAGCAGTTTTTCATATTCGGCGGCAGCCTCCCTGGTGAGACCGAGCTCTTTTAAGGCCGATGCGTTGTTGATGATGTCTTTTATACTTCCGGATGGGGCCATCGTTTTTTTAATTAAATAAAGATCCCCTTCTGATAAGCTGGGGCCTGGCTTTGCCTTGTTATTTAAGATTTCGTTCTTTAGCTGGTTTACTCTTTCTCTGATACGAATCAATTCTTCCTGATCGATTTCAGCGCCTGCTGTAAGTATCTGGTCGTAAATGTTCAATGAATCATCAAGCATACCCATTGAATAATAGGTCTCTGCTTCCTGAAGCTTGTTTTTAATTTTTATTTTTTCGGAAGCTACGGCTTTCATATTAAATTAATCCTTCAATTAAATAATAATGC
>Ga0257141_1000158_pt1 | contig 11667 bp, 10 predicted proteins | sample saktaT_17_FD_193544 | JGI IMG/M metagenome (GOLD analysis project Ga0257141, IMG submission 193544) | Metatranscriptome of saline water microbial communities from Sakinaw Lake, British Columbia, Canada - sak_2011_1_27_36m (Metagenome... | ecosystem: Environmental > Aquatic > Non-marine Saline...
AATTTCGGCAGTTAATGATTCAAATGAGGATATCTTCTTAACTCAAGCACCCCAAGATATAGTGTCTTGGGTCATGGAAGATTATCATCGAACGGTGGTGGCTGAACTTGAAGCCCGTTTCGCCTTGGAGGAAGCATGTAGGCCGGTTATGTTATAGGATTGCGCGCCTTACGGCTACTATGTTCCTCGTTGAGATGGCGAGTCCGCATGGCCGAGGCATTAGCGGCCCTGACCGCAAGAATCACAACATATTGGAGTAACTGGAGCAAAGGAGATACCTCAATGATTTTATTCAATAAACAGGCTAAAACACAACTGACTTGAATATGATGCTGGCGGACATATCGAATCGTCTCCTCCCCTCGGAATGGGAATTCAGCGGCAGAGATGATTTTTTTTATATCGTCAAAGTAGCTGTTAAACCCGCGGCATTCAGTAGAAAGATTACAAAGCCTAATAACCCACCAAAATAATATTGATAAAAAGTTAAATTCTTGAGAATTTGAGAGAAATAGCTTAGTTAATCAGTGTCGTTTCTCTGATTTTAATAGATTGCTCTACATAACGGATATTTTTAACAAATGAAAATTATCTTACCATCTCACGAGATTCTTACGCCATTAGATGGTGAAGCAATACTGCGGTCCATAGAGCTTGCAGGCCGTACGTGCTACAAATCAGAAGACAAAATCACAGTTGGTTCTGCAAAGGCGTTCACAAAGCGAATTATAGATACTGGACATCATAGTGTAATAGAACATGCGAATATTACAGTCAAGTTTGTATGCGATAGAGGGGTAACTCATGAATTAGTTCGGCACAGACTCGCCTCTTATAGCCAGGAAAGTACTAGATACGCTAATTATTCTAAAGATAAATTTGGGAAGGAGATTACGGTTATTAAGCCGCTCTTTTGGGCTGAAGATTCTATAGAATATTTGGAGTGGCGTAAGGCAATGGAATACGCAGAAAAGAGCTATCTGAGGCTTACCGAAATGGGCGCCCACCCCGAACAGGCTCGTAGCGTGCTTCCCAACAGCCTAAAAACAGAGATCGTGATGACATGTAATATTAGGGAGTGGCGGCATGTTCTTAAACTCCGATGTTCAAAAGGGGCACATCCTCAAATTAGGGAAATAATGCTTCCACTTCTTTCAGATTTTAATAAAAAAATACCTGTCGTTTTTTATGATATTTATGAGGAATGTAATATTTATATTTCATAAGATCAAACAGTATCTGGTTCATAATAATGACGAAATTCGTCCTAATCGTTGAGCAAGCGAATGAGCGCACATAAAACTCTTGAGAGTGAGCTGAAATATCGAGCTGAATCCGGTGAGTGTGATGCAAATCAGTTCTGGCACAACTTCAACGTTATGAAAGAATATCTGTCGCGCGAATATTACCCTTGGGTACAAGCGACTTGCCCTTTTTACACTGACCATGGAAAAGTGCATGTAGAATCAGTAATTCAATCCGCGAGTCTTCTGCTTAGCGAATGCTTGTCCCATGAAAAAAACAGCCTGTCATCGTTAGATATATTCTTATTACTTAGTTCAATTTTATGGCACGATGTGGGGATGGTTTTCGGACGATCAGGACATGCGGAAAAAATTGTACAAGTAACTGAAGAAATAAGAAAAATTGGCTTATCGGATTTGGCGATTTATAATATTGTAACCCAAATTGTAAGATCTCATTCTGGCGAAGATGCGCTAAGAATAGCCAAACGGGAGGAAGACTGCACAACGCCTAATCAACAACCATGTACAGTCTATCCAAAAGCTTTGGCCGCCGTGATGCGTTTTGCGGACGAAATTTCGGAAAACCGTTATCGAATTAGTACTACGATTTTGCCGACGGTTCCGGAAGGACAAAAGATTTTTTGGGAATATGCGAACTGCGTTACTGCCGCTAGGCCTGACCCTGCAAGATGTAGAGTTGTTCTAACTTTAGACATTCCATATGAGAAAGCTATACAGTATTATAATTGCAATGAATTTCAAAATCTTAAGGCCAAAAAAGGCAGAATTACTCTCATTGAATATCTCATTCGCCGCATTGAAAAGATGAATAATGAAAGGGTGTATTGCGCACCTCATTTTAGCAAATATGTTTGTATTGACGAAATTAGCGTCAGGCTTAGAATAATCAATGGCAGTTCGAGTCTTAAAAGTTACGAGATTGAGGAAATCTTTTCTGACTCGCAATTTCCTTCAATAAAAATATTCAAGAAGTTCTTTAATGACAATCCAGAATGGAAGCCTGATCAGCTTAAACGGAAAAAAGACTTATGAAATGCTCATCATTAAACATAGTCGGTGGAGAGAAGACGGGCATCGATAATCCGTTCGTGGTTGAAAGCCCTGAAAAATTGTGCCCAAAAGAAATAGTAAATCTTTTTATTGAGAATTATACTTATATAGAAACTGTTAAAAAACGCAAGCATACGTTTATTTGGGGATCACGCGGTTCTGGAAAAAGTATGATGCTTCGATATCTAGAACCCCAATGCCAAGCCATTGTAAACGAAGCTTTTGAAGATACTTTTCACAATCCATCCACACCATTTTTTGCAGTATTCATGCCTTGTAAAGAGGGACAATTCAATAAAACTGAATTGGAGTTGTTGGGAAAAAACGCTTCGTTAATTATTACTGAGCATATGTTGAACTTGAATATTGCAGATCGAATATTGAACTGTCTTACAAGACAAGTCCCAGATCAGGCGCTAAAAAAGAACGAACTGGTTTCATTTGCAGAAAAAGCATTACGTTTATTTGATAAAGCTGCCATTGCTTCGTCCTTAAATAAAACTAATGATAAATTCACTCTTAAAGATGAACCGATAGTTTGGCTCCAGGACTTATTCTTAAATGAATCAAGAAAAGTGAGTTTTTTTTCTAAGAGCTATAGTGCTTCAAAATGGCATAGTAACTTATGAAGGTGCAACGACTGGATACCATGACTTCTTGCTTCCATTTATCAAGTATTTTCAAGCATTTAGTTTTCTGAATGGCGCTCCGATTTATTTAATGATTGATGATGCAGATAGGCTTTTAGAAGCACAGCAGAGCATTCTCAACAGTTGGGTGGCAAACAGAGATCATGATGCCCTATGCATAAAAATTGGAGCTGTACGTGAGGGGTATAAAACATTTTTAACAAGAGATGGTGGAGTTATCGAACAACCGCATGATTTTTCAGAAATAAATGTCGATGAGCTATATACCCAGTCCAAGTCAGACTACTCATCAAAGGTAAAGCTTATTGCCGAAAGGCGGCTTGAAATTGCCAACTCAAAGGTTACTGACATTGAAAAGTTTTTGCCTATGGATCCAAATGAACAGAAACTTTTCGAAGAAATAAAGCGCCAAACATCTGAAGAATGGAGCAAGGTTGGTGAGCCAGGGAGGCAAAACGACTATGTAAATCGCTACGCATCAGCACGGCTCTTTCAGTATCTTAGAAAAACAAAGAAAAAGAAAAGTTATGCTGGGTTTCAAACCATGGTTGATTTATCTTCAGGAATAATTCGAGATTTCTTGGAACCTTGCTATTTAATGTTCGATAAAAGTGTAAGTATAGGAGATAACCCGATAGAATCAGGTTCTATTCAACCGTCTACACAAAACGAAGTCTTATATAGATATTCTGAATATTTGCTTATCACAAAATTCGACGACATTCGCAGAGACTTAACCCCAGAAAAATGGTCACATCTATCCAAATTGCGAAGACTTGTTGAATCATTAGGGCGTCTGTTCTATGAGCGCCTTCATGACGCGGAAGCTCGCGAGGCAAGACTTTTTTCTTTCACCATAAGAGGACAAAATATTCCAGACGATGTTGAAGAGGTTTTGAAGCTTGGACTAACTTATCGTTTTTTTCATTTGCGCACTTATAGTACAAAGGAAGGTGGGGGAAGAGAATTTTGGTACATTTTGAACCGTAGACTTTGTCCCGTCTATAAGCTTGACCCATCCGGATTTGAAGGACGAATTTCTTTAACGCCTCAATTTCTTCAGTTGGCATTGGAAGACCCCGAGAAGTTTGTGAGAATGCGCTTAAAAAAGGGATCAGAGCGGCAACAAATCCAGCTTTTTTCATTAGAAAACGGAGAAAATTTGTGAATGGTATAAACATTTCTGAATTTCGATCAAAAGGCGGGCTGCATAATATCACTGAAGGGCGCCCCGATGATCTCTTTCTTGTTTGTGCTAGTTATGAGGATCGTTCCGTCTCTACGGTTAAATCTTTATCTCCACAGTACAGGTGCAAAACTGGTATCATTTACGTAAATGAAGAATTTCTTGAAAAATCTGATAGTTGTTCTACCAAAAAAAATTTAAATCAACTTCAGAAACTCTTAAAACAACATTGTGAAAGTCTGGAAGTAGCCGTAGGAAGTTGGCTTAATGCGCCAAAGCAGTTAGCGACTTTAAAATCGTATTTGGCCCCAAAGGAAAAATTATTTCCTATTGAAGCCACGATTACTATTGACACAACTACCTTTAACCGTGAATCTCTTTTAATATCCATCCTGATGCTCCGCAAGCACTATATAGGTGCCAAAATACGCACAATATATGTGTCCCCTCAAGGCCACGGGGATTGGTTAACACAAGGCTTTAGAATCATCAGAAATGTATTAGGATTTAACGGTTTACAAGAAAGCCGGTGGCGTAATATACTGTGTATATTATCTGGCTTTGAGACTGAACGAGCCCTAAAAATTATTGAAGAACATGAACCAGCTCAGGTATTATTAGGTATAGCAGATCCTCCAACTGATAAGAACTTTCTGAGTAGAAACAGAGATGATCAAAAACTTATCCTTTCACGACAAGATGTTTGTGAATTTAGCTTTCCTGCTGGTGACATTAAAAAGAGCAAGGCTGCTCTTGAATCTGTATTGAATCCGTTTTTAAATAAAAACAATATAGTTATTGCCCCAATGAGCACAAAACCATCAACTTTGGCGGCTATGCTTATAGCTGAAAAGCACCCTGAGATTCAAATTACCTACTGCCTTCCAGGAGAGTATAACTTGGAAAATTACTCTGTCGGGGAAAAAAAGATATATATAGATGAGCTCCCAATAGGATAAATGCAATCCATTTGTCATGGAACCAATAATATAACGATTTTTGCTCGTATTGATAGATGATGATCAATTCAAAGCCTATTGCGATAGATCTTTTTGCGGGTGCCGGTGGGCTTAGCTTGGGCTTCGAAAAGGCTGGGTTCTTGATCTGCCAAGCGATTGAGCAATCGCCTCATGCTGTCGCCACATACCAAAAGAATCATCCTGATGTAGATCTCATCAAAGAAAATATCTGCAACTTAGATCCAAAGGATTGCCTAAAACGAATCGGTCTTAAAACAAAGGATATTAAAATTCTAATTGCGGGGCCCCCTTGCCAAGGGTTTTCGGAATCAAATCGGCGTACGAGAACCGTGGATAATCCAAATAACCTGCTTTTCCTTCAGTTTATAAAGTTTCTTACTGCTATAAAACCCGCTTATTTCGTGCTTGAAAATGTTGCAGGGTTGCGCACCCTATCAAAGGGTTTTCTGTTACATCGCATAATAAAGGAATGCAATGATCTGGGCTATCGGACGGAGTGTAACGAGCTGAATTCTGCAAATTTTGGTGTACCGCAATTTCGGAGTCGCGTCTTTATTGTTGGCAACAATACTGAACAGAATTTTCAATTCCCTGAAGCAACAACTGGCACTAATTGCCGACATAGAATAACTGTTCGCCAAGCAATAAGCGACTTACCAGAACTTAAGAATGGAGCAATAATTGATTATCTTCCGTATAAATTGAATAATGAATCGGTTTTATCAGATTATCAAAAGATAATGAGAATTAATTCAGAGACTTCAAATCTTGTTCAAGGTAACTTAGTTACGCGTAATTCTGATATTATTATTGAGCGATACAAGCATATTGGTCCAGGTCAAAACTGGGAGTCGATACCGCATGAATTAATGAATGGTTATAAAGATTATTCTCGTTGTCATACTGGAATTTATCATCGTTTGGAATGGAGCAAACCATCGAAAGTAATTGGTAATTTTCGGAAAAACATGTTGATACATCCGGTGGAAAATCGTGGTTTATCGATAAGAGAAGCTGCGAGGCTTCAGTCATTTCCTGATAATTATATATTTTTAGGTTCTATTGGATTCCAACAACAACAAGTTGCTGATGCCGTTCCGCCAATGCTTGCATATGCATTGGGGAAGGAGATATTCAACAAACTTGGAGTTATAATCAAATCTTGTGTTTAGGAATGTAGGTGGTGTATCCATCGGTTGATTGTTTCCAGGCAGTCGACCGACCCTAAAAAAGGAAAGGATACACACACCATGAGTAAAAATAACGTATATGAACTGAAAAAGCCAGAGCCCATTGTTCTTGATAAATTTACCGAAATTTTACGCCAGGGAGTCAGAAAGTAGTTTTATAAGCACTTAAGTTTGTATGATATTTAACCGGACACTAATGATGATAACAATAAATTAAAATTGAGATAGTTCAAAGAGTGGGCTTCATCATGCCCTGAAAATATTTTTTTTCGCCTCAATCATGATCGATAGCCGTATCGCTACATTGGCCTGTATGTGATTGTGAATCATGTTGTTTTAGTATAAATATATTTATAAATAAAATTGATTGAGAGGGTTAATGAGACAAACACTGAATTTATTGACTCACGAAGGCACTTTCAGGGATCATGATGATGGAACATTAAAATCTGTTTATTCCAGAGGAAAAGAAATACTTGAAGTTACCTTTATTCAAAACAAAAGTTACAAAGGAATCGATGTATTCTGTGTTCCAACCCATCACTATTGTAATTTAGGTTGCACGCTTTGCCATCTTACTCAAGAAGGTTCTCAAGTCAGCATGAAGCCAGTATATTGTGATGATTTTATTGAGGGGCTATTTAGAACGACCTACACAAAAAGTAAAGGTGCTTTCCTGGCAGATTATGATGTCAAATTTGATGACGGAGCCACTGGAGAAAAACGATCAAAAAACAAAAAATGTCTTGTGTCCTACATGGGCGTGGGTGAACCTTTGCTTAATCTTGATTTGGTACGATCTGTTTTTGAATATGAGACTATTTTGAAAAGAATTTGTGATTATGATGTGTTTGGCTATGCCTTGGCAACTATGATGCCTAACAGAAATATGAGCGAACTCACCTCTTTTGTCAAAGAGGTGCAGCTACCCCTAAAGGTTCATTTTTCTCTACATTCTCCCTTTTCAGATGAGAGACGAGCATTATTGCCGAAAACCAGAGTGGATGTTGATGAAGCATTAGAATTAGTTTGTAAATATCGACAAGAGATTGCTGGAATAGCAAGCATATCTGAAAATTTCAGGTTAATACACACCAATGAAGATCCAACAGAGATCCATTATACGCTTATACGTGGTATCAATGATTCAGACAAGCATCTTCAGAAAATGAGCAATTTACTAAAAAAACATAGAATACCTTTTAAGCTGCTAAAATTTAATGCGCCAAAAGGAATGGAAAGAAGTGAAAAAGAAAAGCATTGGTTGAAAGTTTTGAGAGAGGAAATTCCAGATTTAAGTATCAGAGAATATTCTCCGCCAGGAAAAGCGATTGGAAGCTCCTGCGGTGAATTTACAAAACATTATTATCTGTCTGCGCTGGAGACAGAGGTAGAAAAGCAGGAATTTATGGAATGGAAACGAAAACATCAAATATTCGAATAGAGCCGCTTAACAAATATGTTTTGTGAAGATATATATCTTGAACTGAATCAGGCAAAATATTCAAGGTGATAACATGACTGACAGCTTTCAAAACAATAAATCTTTAAGGACCAGTAAAGAAGAGTATTATCTTAATATCGCGCAAGAAGTCTCAAAAAGAACTACATGCATGAGCGTCCAGTTCGGATCACTGATTGTCAAAGACGACCAAATAATATCCACTGGCTATGTAGGTGCTCCGCGTAATACAAAAGATTGTCTGGAACGCGGAAATTGCCTGAGAAGAAAATTGCAAATTCCTTCGGGTCAAAGATACGAGCTGTGCAGGAGCGTTCATGCCGAGATGAATGCCATAATTAATGCTGCACGGGCAGGGGTGAGCCTTTTGGGAGGAGATCTATATCTTTTTGGCAAACGAATATACAACGGAGAAAACAAACTGCTTAACATGATTCCATGTTTTATCTGTAAAAAACTGATAATTAATGCAGGCATCAAAAAGGTCATTGCCAATACAGAAACCGGCGGTTTAAGAACTTTTGTTGTAGATGACTGGGTCAATGAATGGCAAGAAAAGGACATGTTTGAAGAGGTCGACAGCTACTTTGCGGGCGAATATACTAAGCCTTTTAAATAATAAATTTCTGATTGTATCATATCATGATGATTATATATGGATTTGTTATTTTCAATTTTGGTCCGGTGTCGGTCGGGATGCAATAATGTTCCAAAAATCGGGATGAAAAGTGTACCACCTCCGTTTAATGAACCCTGGCAAGCAAGATACCCTTCCAAGGAGGGGCTTGCCATGATTTCCACGGAGGCATTTAGGATTTAAAGGGACGTCTATTTGATTTTGGTTTCCACATACAAAACAGTAATGCCTTTTGGTAATACACCATTCCAATGGACGTTTCCAAATACACCAGTCCAGGCCCGTGAGCAGATCGCGTCTGGCGGCAGAAGTCCTTTTTCTCGGGCCTTGCTGCGCCAATTGAAAAGAGTGGCCTCAGAGATGCCTTCTTCCCTGGCCAACTGTTTGATTGATCGGTTGTGAGGCGGCACCATTTTGCGGAGCACCGCCTCTTTAAGCTCTATTGCATGAGTCTTCCTCCTGCCCCCTATTATAGCGGGAATAAACTCATGCGACAACTATTCTGACACAGGGGGGCCGACAGATTACACAAATTTAAACTTCGGTGATGGTCATCCTAAAACTGATGACTGGATACTGCAAATGGATGTCTGGTTAAAAGATCCGAATCTTTTTGGCATGTTATAGAAAAGATCCCTACCATGTGATAAAGCGTAAAGCATCTGCTGTGAAAGATTTTACCGCCAGTGAGGACGTATAGTTAGGGTTGGGGAGGATAGGTATTATTATTTTCTTGACAATACTTATCATGGATGTCCCCGGAATTCCCGAATGCAATCGTTTCCTTGAAAAGATACAGCTATTCGTTCTTTCGTTGGAGCCATGAATTATTCCAAGAGGTGAACTGATAAAATTATAACGCCCGCCTCCACGCTCTGGTTATCTGTAAATGCTTAATTCCCTTTTTTCTCGGCCCTTATCTTGATCCGCGATCGACTCCAATCCCTCAATCGTATTTATATAATCTACGGGCAGGCCGTTCTCCTTTGCTCCCATAACGACGTGGTTCTTATACCAGTCATACGGTTTCAAACTTGAGTCGATATTCGTTGCGAAGTAAGCTACAGCTTTCCGTATGATAGAATCTGTAGCAACCTCGATTTCCCTTTCCTCGTAGCCGTACCCCAGACCTTCGGTCCTATCAAGATTCCCTTTTTCGGATGGGTTAACCTCAAAGAGCACACCTATGACGGAATCACTCTTCTCTCCGGTGAAATGCGCATCGCATTTGGCAGAACCATCATTGCTTCTCTTATGAAAAGAAAGCCGATATCCCGGCAAGGTTGCAAGAGAGACTATGGTAGCCGAGGGGACACGATTAGGCGCACGTAGCCTTTTAGTTGACATATTTGATCCATAGGCAAAATACAGCATCATTTCTCCTCGACAGATAACGCTTCGCGTAACCGGACTATTAAAAGCTGCAGTGCGTAGTAGCACAGCTTTTGGCAGTCCGGGTTGACGGCGTTTGTTAGGCTGTTGATACAGTGCCATTACAGCAGTTTCCTAAAGGCTGAGCCCCATCTTCTTGGGCTCTTACAAAAGCAGGAGAGAGCACTTTAATCCCATCGGGTGCAGTAGGTCCCTCCCCGCTAACCATGATAGCTGTCGCTGGTACTTGTCCGTTACAGCAATTGCCGAGAGGTGATAGTTGATTAGACATGTTGTTCTCCTATTGGTTTATGGTTTGACTTAAGAAGCGATTAGCCGAATCAACGGCTCCAACACAAAACGCTCAGGATTACACTTGGTTTTACCGTCCTCCTCTAAATATGAGCAACCTCCCATACATAATGGTAGATGCTTACAATTATTACACATTGGGTCATCCCATGGTTCTCTATCATGAGTTTTACACATGCGTTCCGTTTTCTCTTTTATCTCTCCCTCATCATCCAGTAGAGCTAAAGGCCGATCTGTTCCCGTTGTGCAATGGTACATATTCCCGTCGGTACCAAACAACATGGTTGACGGCTTATCGAATTCACAATTCACATCGACAGGAACCAAAGCAGGCAATGGGTAGCCAAACCTTTGCATAATTGATAAGGCGTCTACCAAATATGTTCCATACTCAGCTACGTCTTTAAAATATAGTCCTGACATTGGGGGCGAGTTTCCGTGCTCTTTCATTTCATTTATATAAAGCCTTATCTGATCGGGACCTAATCCTTCTAAAATCAGCCTGTCTAATAATCTCTCGAATGATAAAATATTGTGTTTGGATAAGTTAACTCTAACAAACGTTATGAAATTGTTTTCAACTGCAATCTTTATGGCGGATAACACTTGGAAAAATGTTCCATTTCCAGATGCATAAACTCTCAACTCATTATGCTGATCGCAATCACCGTCGAGAGTGAATTGGATTTGATCAACTTTAAGATTTTTTAGCTTCTTTGCGGTTCTGTTATTTAGAAGAATACCATTAGTTGTTATTCCGGAGAAGTATTTTTTCCTCCTTTCTTCGCACATTTTAATGAGATGAAATGCTGTGTGTTCTAGAATGTCTAAGCGCAATAAAGGTTCACCGCCGAACCAATGAACTTTAAGAGACTCGTAGTCGTCAATTCTTGTCTCAACGTGCCGTAGCGATTTCTGTAAGCTGTTAATGGATGCCTTTGTGTTTTGATGATTTTGATAGCAATAAACACAACGAAGATTACATTGTTCCGTAAGGATAAAAGTTGCGTAGAGTTGCTTACTATATTGACGCGCGTGCCTAAAACGGGCTTGGACTATTTCGATCTCGTCTAACGTTGCAGGAACCACAATTTGCTCCTTCGTCAAAAAATCTAACGTAACCCGTGGTATAGTGCGCTCTATATCTTGTGCACCATCAAAAGCAATCATTTTTGCTGTATATGAATTAAATTTATATAAGCCGCCGGTAAGAGCATTAAAGACAATTGTGTCTGATTCATCTCTATATTGACTTACATACTTATTGACTTTGTACATTTGCGTGGTCCAATTGAAAGCCTAACTCCGTAAATCAAATCCTTACTGAATCAAAATGGGATATCAGATAACCATCAACATCAGTATTTGAAATGGCAGCGGTTCTATTTGGTTTTTTCACCAACAAACTCAATTTAAAACCACATACTGATACGAACACAGTAGGTAATGACAAATGGGGGGACAGCATTAGAAGCCCTCTCCATGGCACAAAACCCAAATAAATAAATGTGAAGCAAAACTGAATGAAAAGATAACACTTTTTCCGGGTGGAGCCAAGATG
>Ga0257141_1000159_pt1 | contig 11545 bp, 10 predicted proteins | sample saktaT_17_FD_193544 | JGI IMG/M metagenome (GOLD analysis project Ga0257141, IMG submission 193544) | Metatranscriptome of saline water microbial communities from Sakinaw Lake, British Columbia, Canada - sak_2011_1_27_36m (Metagenome... | ecosystem: Environmental > Aquatic > Non-marine Saline...
AGGCAACAAATGATACAAAAATGTTTATTTCCGGCTGCAGGATATGGTACAAGATTTTTACCAGCTACTAAAGCTATTCCAAAAGAGATGCTACCAGTTCTAACAAAACCACTTTTACAGTATGGAGTAGAAGAAGCTATTGACGCTGGTTGCGAAACGATGGCAATTGTTACTGGGAGAGGAAAAAGAGCTATTGAAGATCATTTTGATGTTAGCTATGAACTTGAGCACCAAATCAAAGGGACATCGAAAGAGCACTACTTAAACGAAATAAGAAGCGTTATGGATAATTGCACTTTTAGCTACACAAGACAAATTGAAATGAAAGGCTTAGGCCATGCAATTTTAACTGGCGAAACACTAATTGGGCATGAAGATAGCTTTGCTGTAATACTTGCTGATGACCTTTGTGATAATGCAAATGGTCAAACAGTACTTCGCCAAATGGCAAATATTCATAAAAAGTATCCTGATTGTTGTGTTGTTGCGATTGAAGAAATTCCAATGACAGACACAAATAAATATGGTGTAATAGCAGGCAACTTAATAGAAGAGAATGTTTACAAAGTAGATAATATGGTTGAAAAACCTGAATCAAAAGATGCGCCATCAAATCTTGCGATAATCGGAAGATACATACTTATTCCTCAAATATTTGATGTTCTAAGAGACACAAAGCCAGGAAAAGGTGGTGAAATACAAATCACGGATGCACTTTTAACACTTGCAAAACAAGGAAAAGTGTTGGCATACAAATTTTCAGGAGTAAGATTTGACTGTGGAAGTGTTGATGGATTTGTTGAAGCTACAAACTACTTTTACAAGAAAAGCAATTTAAAATAATTGCTTTTCTTACTTATTGGTGACTAAAGCCAAGTTTCCAAGTCCATTTAATTGCAACATATCAAGCAATTCAACAACTTTTTGATATGAAACATCTTTATCAATCTTAACAGTTACGGGTTCTGTTTTATTTTCAATAGATTCAAGCTTCGATTGGAGTTTTAAAAAATCCATCTTTTCACCATTATAAGCTACATCTTTTGAGCTAAGTTCAACTATTACGATTTTCTTCTCGATTTGTTTTGAAGCACCATTTGCATCTGGTAATGTCAAATTTAGTGCGTATGTATCTTTTTTAAAAGATGAACTTACAATAAAAAAGATGATTAAAATAAAAACCACATCAATAAGTGGCGTCAAATCCAAGCTAAGTGGTTCTCTTCGTTTCATTATATTCTCATATCTTTTTTAGAACTTCGCTTTTTAAAGAAAGTTCACTATTATCCAAGATTCCAATGAAATAATTGTAAAAAATATAATGAGGAATAGATACTATAAGTCCAACAACAGTAGTAATAAGAGCCAATGAAATGCCGCTTGAAAATGCCGCTGGATTGTCAAGCCCTACTTTACTAATTTCTTCAAATGATAAAAATATACCAATAACCGTTCCAAGAAGACCTAAAAGTGGTGAAATTGTAGCTATTATTTTGATAGTATTTAGTCCGACTTCAAGCTTCTTTATCTCAGTCTGCACCATCATTTCAATCAAATCATCATGATTATTTTGAACTTTAATAAATATCTCATCAGCAATAGTTGGCATGTTTTTTCTAAATGTAAAAAGATTAAAAACCGCTATAGCTATAACTCCAAAACCTATAATATTCAAAGAGACAAGTATATAAACTATAAGTCCACCCTTGTCTAGAAAATCAATAATATTCATATTTTTATCCTTGTTTTACATTCATGTTATAGTATATTTTACATAAATTCGTATAATTGTTGGCTTGTCGGGACGCGGGTAATCCCTGTATGCTTTCTTAATAGTATCTTCTGTATTGTCATCCAAGATATGATAAGTTGAACTCTTAATAATTATTGGCTTGCTTATTTTACCATCTGGATAAAGCATGAATTCAACAACATTTATCCCTTGTTGATGAGCTTGAACTGCAATATATGGAAATATTAAAAACCTTTGCGTTATTCGTCCAATATCTTTTAAGTTTTTTATCAAATAAACCTTTGTATCTTCACTAAAAGTATCAAAATCTTCTTTGTAAAGCTCAAGGTAGCTTTTTGTTATTTTATCTAATTGTGTGTCTGTTTTTACGTCTTGTCTAACTTCATTTTTAGCCTCTTTTATTTGTTCTTTTACAGGCTCTTTTATTGGTTCTTTTGGATCAATTTTGACAGGAAGTGGAACTTCAATAAAAGGTAAACTTACAAGTTTTTTTTGGGGTAATAATTCAGTTTTTTTGATTTCCGTTGGTGATTCTGATTTTTTTAGAGGTAGTATTTCTGGTTGTTTAATTAACTGTTGTTTTTCGGCATGTAACAGGCTAACTAGTTTAACTTTTGTGTTTTCTTTGTTGACAACTTGTGGCTTCTCTGATTCTTCTTGCTGCATCAAAAGTAAAAGTACAACACAATGAAGTAGAAAAGAAAAAAGTAAAGCTAAAAATATTTTCAAATTTGTCCAATCACTTTTATTTTTAGCTTTTACGTTACTTATCTGCTTATAAAAACTAGATAGCCTCTTCGTCCTCTTCGCCAGTTCTTATTCTTATAATTCTTTCTATCGGTGAAACAAATATTTTACCATCTCCAATTTTGCCAGTTCTTGCTGCTTTTACAATCAAATCCACAACCATTTCAACATCTTTTTCATCAACAACTAAGTCTATTTTGATTTTTGGTAAAAAGTCTACAACATACTCAGCACCTCTGTAAAGCTCACTATGCCCTTGTTGTCTTCCATAACCCTTAACGTCACTTACTGTCATTCCTGTAATACCAGCTTCGCTTAGAGCATCTTTTACATCTTCAAGCTTAAATGGTTTAATTATTGCTTCGATTCTTTTCATCTGTAATCCTTTTTTTAATTATATTTTATTTTAGAATGCTCGTTTGAACTCTGGATAAGCTTCAACACCACATTCATTAACATCAAGACCTTCCATCTCTTCATCGTTTTTAGCTCTTAAAGGGATGATTTTATTTAGCACAAATAGTATCGCATAACTACTTACAAAAGCAAAAACACCTATCACTACAACACCTTTTAATTGCTCCATGAAAAGTTTTTCTGTAAAAATTCCAACAGCTAAAGTTCCCCAAATTCCATTCGCAAGATGTACTGATAAAGCTCCAACTGGATCATCAAGCTTGAACTTATCAAAAAATGGAACAGCAAATACTACTAAAGCTCCACCGATTGCACCGATAATAAATGGTTGATAGATATTGTAAAGATCTGGTGCTGCTGTTATTGCAACAAGACCACCTAAAGCGCCATTCAAAATCATTGTAATATCAAGTTTTTTATATTTTAAAAGCATTATCCCACCAGCTACTATAGCTCCAGCTAAACCTGATGAGTTTGTGTTTAAAATAGTTAAAGCAACAGCATCTGCTGCTTCTTTTGAAGTAATACTTCCAACGCTTCCACCATTAAATCCAAACCAACCTATCCAAAGCAAAAATGCTCCCAAAGTTACAAGTGGAATATTAGAAGCTGGTATCACTCTAACATTTCCTTCTTTTGAATATCTTCCTTTTCTAGCGCCGATAACCAAAATAGCAGCCAATAATGCCCATCCACCAGCTGAATGTATAACTGTACTTCCAGCTAAATCATACATTTTAAGATCTAAAATAGTATCTTTTAGCATATCTGCTCCCCAAGTCCAGTTTACAATAAGTGGATAAATAAAGCTCGCCATAATTATTGTAAAAAATGTAAGTGGAACGATTTTAGCTCTTTCGCTAACACCGCCACTCATAATATTTACAATTTTACCAACGAATGCCATTTGAAAAAGTAATGCTGCCCATTTACTCATATTGGAATTAGCAAGTTCTCCAAAAGCAATATTGTAGCCAACCAGAACAAATCCTGTTGATGCAAAAGCATAAATCATTGTGTTCATAGTTAAAACTGCTGTTACGTTTTTTGTTCTTACAATCCCTGCTTCAAGCATAGCGAAACCTGGAACCATAAAAATAATTAACACAAATGAAAAAAGAACATAAAGTGTGTTAATCACATAAGCTGTAGTTACTTCCATCTCAAAATCCCCTTAATTTTAGTAATATTTTTTAGTCCATAATAAAAAGAATTTGATGGAATAAAAATTAATTTTTATTATAATATTTTTTAAAAGAAGAATCCAGATGTTTCCTGTTTATATTTTATACAATTAATGGTAATTCGAGTTTTATTGAATTTTTATTACTAGTCACATGAAGCAAATCATTTTTGCCAGCTTCAACTTTTAATGGGTAGAATTCAATTTTATCTTTAGAAACAAACTCTATTGCGATAATTTTATATTTCTTTTTATTTATAACTTCATACTCACCCGTTTTCAAATAAACTCTCAAAGTAATGTTTTTTGCATCTTTAATTTGTTCGAAGATGTTATTCAAAGAAAGCAAAAATTCATTTACATTTAGTTTTAAAAGTGGTATAGAAACATCATAAATCTCTTCAATCAAAATATTTGAACCGAGCAATGTTGTACTTTTTGATAACTCTATCAGTGTAAAAATATTTGTTTCTTTCAAATTTGTATCAATCTTAAGCATTTTTGTACCTGATACCTCTTTGTAAAGCCTTAAGACGATCTCATCATCACTTACATAACCTACTAGTATCGCATAAAAAGTTTGCTTATCGTACGATAAACTTATAAACTCTCTACGAAAACCAAAAGTTTGACTAGCATAAGATACCGCAAGATTAAAAAGCTCTTTTGGGGATACGAAATTTAATAAAAATTCAGCTTCCTTGTTGAAATTTTTAATCTTTCCATCTCCATCAAACAACATAAATGGATTCAAGTCATGTTCTAATAATTCTTCATAAATAGTCATCGTTAAAGTTCCCCAAAATATTGGTGTATTTTTTTTCTAAGTGTAATTCTGTTAATTTCTAATTTGTCTGCCATTTGCAATTGTGATTTATAAACTTTCTTTGCTGCTTTAAGCAAAGGTACTTCAAAAATTTCAAGCAAATCTCTATAAGTCTTTCCATCTTTTAGCTTTTTTGTAAGATACATTTCCATTGTTTGGAGTATATCATCTGTTGTAATAGATTGTAAAAGTATCGATTTATAGATTGATTGTTTAAGAGTAACTCCATTACCGCTCAAGTCTAGATTTATATTTTTGAGAGAAAGATTAATATTGTAAATTCCCATAGCTTCCTGCTTGTAAATCTCGATCAGTTCTTGAAGATCTTCAACCCTCTCTTCAAGAGATGGAATCTCTATTTTGATTGCAAAATATTGATTAAATCGGTCATTTTTATCAAGATTTATTCCTACAAGTTTGATATTTTTCAAATGCGAAAAAAATTCTTCAACATTGATTACGGATCCGACATTTACGATGACAATCTCAGAGTGCGTTGCAAGATCTATTTGCTTGGCAATAATTAGTTTTTCAAGGTCTTTACCGTTTATTGTAAGGGCATTTGGAAGGATTTCTTTTGCTAGGAGTTTTTTCCCAACTCCTGTTTGTCCATATATTAAAGTATTTATTGGTAAGTCTGCAGATAGTTTTGCTGACTTTAAAATTTGTTGTGAGATAGATGATGCAGCAATAAACTTCGTCATTCAAATCCTTTTAAAACTTTTTTGTATTTTTGTATTTGGTTTGATTATAACAATAAAGTGCTTTAGAGAACTGGAAATAGTATATTTTATATCAGTTATTGAGAAGAAAATAGTTAAAAGCTGGTTACAAAACAATCAATTCATCATATTCTTCTTGTGTATTTATATTTGAAAATTGATGAGAATTTTCAAAGTATACAATTCTCAGATCAACAAGCTTAGTAAGCAAATAGTTAATCTTGTGATTGTTATTTTCTAGCATTTGATCTATTTTTGGCAAAATATCACTTGAAAAAATACCACATAAATTGTGCACTTTAAACTCATCTGCACAAATAACAACTTCGGCATTATCTTTATTTTCAATAAGATCCACAATACTGCTTTCCAAAACAAGAGGCGTATCAACAGAAACAATAAAGACTTTTTGATTATTAAACTTGTTTAAAATTGACTGTAAAGCTACCATTGGAGAAAAAATATCGTTCTCATCATAAATAATTTGACATGGAAAATCAAATTTATTTTCTTTGCTTGAAATATAGATATTTTTAAAAATTTTTGAGAATTTAATGTACTGATATTTTATAAGTGAATTTTCACTACCAAAAGGAAGCATAGATTTGTCTCTACCCATTCTACTACTTTTACCACCACTTAAAATAACACAAGGGATATTTTCTATTTTTGGCATCTGATTCCTTATTTTTGATGAAAAAATTATACCAAAATTGGGTGAAATGTTTTAAAATTAGAGCAAAATAATAATATTGTAGTAAAGTTGTTTGATAATTACAAGATGAATTTGATTGATTTTTTAAAAGTGGCAGAGAGTGTGGGAGTCGAACCCACGGACCTGTTACAGTCGCCGGTTTTCAAAACCGGTGCTTTCGACCACTCAGCCAACTCTCTATACCAATGGTGCGAATGATCGGAATCGAACCGATACTCCGAAACCGGAATGGGATTTTAAGTCCCACGCGTCTACCTATTCCGCCACACTCGCATGTATTTTGATGATTAGTTCATCAGAGGTATTTTATAAAACAAATTGTCATTTGAATTAAGTGGCGGAATTATAGCAACCTTTACTTTTTTTGTCAAGTGTTTTAGAAAAGATTCGATATAATTTTTTAAATTTATAAAATCTAGAGGATATTTGCATGAGAAGTGATGAAGTTAAAATAGGACACCAAAGAGCTCCACACAGAAGCTTACTAAGAGCTACTGGACTAAAAGATGAAGATTTTTCAAAACCATTTATTGGGGTTGCAAATTCTTTTATTGAAATTATTCCAGGGCATTTTTTCCTTGATAAAGTAAGTGCTATTATTAAAGATGAGATTAAAAAAGCTGGTTGTGTTCCATTTGAATTTAATACGATTGGTGTTGATGATGGAATCGCAATGGGTCATGATGGAATGCTTTTTAGTTTACCATCAAGAGAGATAATCGCAAATAGTATAGAAACTGTTATGAATGCACATAAACTCGACGCTATGATAGCTATACCTAACTGCGATAAAATCGTTCCTGGCATGATAATGGGAGCTTTAAGAGTTAATGTTCCAACAATATTTGTAAGTGGTGGGCCAATGGCTAAAGGTTATACAAAAGATGGAACTCCTATAGATCTTGCAACTGCATTTGAAGCCGTTGGAAAATTTGAAGCTGGTCAAATTACAGCTGATGAACTAAAAGATATTGAATGCAATGCTTGTCCAAGTGGTGGAAGCTGTAGCGGAATGTTTACTGCGAACTCTATGAATACATTAATGGAAGCTATGGGAATAGCACTTAGTGGGAATGGAACTATTTTGGCTCTAACACCTGAAAGGGAAGCACTTTACAGAAAAGCTGCTAGAAGAATTTGTGAAATAGCCCTGATGAATGATGGCGAAAAAGCAAAATACAATATTACAAATATTCTAAATGAAAATGCGGTTCGAAATGCATTTGCCGTAGATATGGCAATGGGTGGAAGCTCAAATACAGTTCTTCATATGCTAGCTATTGCGAAAGAAGCTGGTGCAAACTTTGAACTTAAAGATATCAATACAATCAGTAAACATGTAAGTCATATAGCGAAAATTTCTCCATCACTTTCAACTGTGCATATGCAAGATATTGATAAAGCTGGTGGTGTAAGTGCTGTTATGCACGAAATGGATAAAAGAGGTGATGTATTGCTTGACAATCTAACAATTACTGGCGAAACAATAAAAGAGAGAATCAAAAATGCATCAATTACAGATACAAATATTATTCATACATTAGACAATCCGTATAGTGCTGTTGGTGGTCTGGCGATTCTTTATGGTAACTTAGCAGAGCAAGGTGCTGTTATCAAAACTGCAGGAATTACTGGAAGCAGAGTATTTACAGGAAGTGCTGTTTGTTTTAACTCACAAGATGAAGCAATAGCTGGAATTTTAAACCATAAGGTTAAAGCTGGTGATGTTGTAGTTATAAGATATGAAGGCCCTAAAGGTGGTCCAGGAATGCAAGAAATGTTAGCACCAACTTCATTAATTATGGGAATGGGACTTGGAGATAAAGTTGCACTTATTACAGATGGAAGATTTAGTGGGGCGACTAGGGGCGCAAGTATTGGGCATGTTAGTCCAGAAGCTGCAGAAGGTGGAATGATAGGATTACTTCAAGATGGAGATGAAATTCATATTGATGTTGACCAATATATTTTAGCTGTAAATCTAAGTGATGATGAAATAGCAACAAGAAAAGCTAACTTCAAACCAATCAAAAAAGAATTAAAATCAAGCTGGCTAAAACAATATAGAGCACTTGTTACAAATGCAAGTAGTGGAGCAATTTTACGAACAGATATGTAATATTAAGATGAGGGAATTAAATCCCCATCTCGATAACTTTCCAAGGTAAACCTTGAGTCATAAGCTCATCCATATAAGTTTGCGATGCAAATTCTTCAACATTTCTAGCACCTTTCAAATCCCAAGTACCATTATAAACTAGCTTAGTTCCGATCATTGCTGGTACACCTGTTGTGTAGCTAACTGCTTGAGAAGCAGTTTCCCTGTAGCACTCTTCATGATTGCAGACATTATATATATAGTATTTTTTTCTAACACCGTCTTTTAGACCTTCACATACACAACCGATATTAGTAAGTCCCTTTGTTCTACTTCCAAGGCTAGCTGGATCTGGTAAAAGCGTTTTTAGGAATTCAATAGGAATAATCTCAACACCCTTATGCATTACAGGCTCTATTCCAAGCATTCCTACATTTTGAAGGCAATTCATATGAGAAATATAGCTATCCCCGAAAGTCATAAAAAATCTAATTCTTTTTACACCTTTGATATTTTTTGCTAAACTTTCTAATTCTTCATGGTAAAGTAAATAAGAAGCTTTGACTCCAACTTCAGGATAATCCCAATCAACTCTTATTTCAAGAGGAGTTGTTTCTATCCATTTTCCATTTTCAAAATATCTTCCATTCGCAGAAACTTCTCTAAGATTTATTTCTGGATTAAAATTTGTTGCAAATTTATAACCATGATCTCCTGCATTACAATCCATAATATCAATATACTCTATAGTATCAAGGTAATTTTCTTCTATATGTTTAACAAAAACACCTGTAACACCTGGGTCAAATCCACTTCCTAAAAGTGCCGTCAAACCTTTGCTTTCAAAATCGTTATTTCTTTCCCATTGAAGTTTATACTCAAACTTAGCCTCATCAGGATGCTCATAATTTGCAGTGTCAATATAATGTGTTCCTGTAGCACTGCAAGCATCCATAATAGTTAAGTCTTGATAAGGAAGAGCTACATTTAATACAACTTTAGGATTTAATTTATTAATAAGTTCAATAACAGCATTTGTATCATCAGCATCAATTTGTGCGATTTCTATATCTACACCCGTTTTATCTTTAACGATATCTTTGATTTGTGCACATTTGCTAAGTGTTCGACTTGCAAGCGTAATATTTTTAAATGTATCAATATTCATGGCAGATTTTACAGTTGCAACCGTACTTACTCCGCCTGCTCCAATGATTAAAATACCTTCTTTGTTTTTCATTCATAACCCTTTTTTTTAAATAATGATTATTATACAAAAAATTAGATACAATTTCGGACTTTTTGGTAACCAAAATACACTTGGGGTTGACTTGGTATCGATTAGAGCAGTGAGTATTAGTTGCATGTCGATTTGGATATATCGTAAATCTATCCATCGTTTTTAGACGCAAACAATACAAATTACGCTCCTGCTTACGCTCACGCAGCGTAAGTTTAACAAACTTTAGGAGGCTTTCCGCTACTGATGCTATATAAGTAGATCATTGGAAGGCTCATCATATATAGCTTACTTTTTGAAAAGTGATTATTTTCAAAAGGGACATTTTAAATCTTAGCCTTGCAGTTGCTTTTGCGGGTTGAGAAGCTGTAAGGTGAATTTATTCAACCCTTCTAAACATGTAGACGCTAATATAAGCTGTTTTAAGACTCGGGTTCGATCCCCGACAACTCCACCATTTAACTATATCTCATCATATCAAATACTATCAAAAATACTTGTAAATACGGACTTCTTATGATATAATAACTCTCATATGGTAACACAAAATATCATCAAATCTTACAAATATTGTTACCTAAATCGTTACCTAATAGCTTTTAGGTAACGAACTGTAAAAAATTAGGTAACACATAGAGGAGTAAAATGCTATGAGTACGAATAAAGACATAGTTTATAAGAGTGCAAAACCAAAAGAAAAAGAATTTACTATCTCAGATGGGGATGGATTGCATTTGCTAATAAAACCAAACGGTAAAAAGATTTGGGAGTTTGTTTACACTTCTCCTGAAACTACAAAAAGACGAAAAAAACCTTTAGGTGAATATCCACTTATAACTCTACTTGAAGCACGAGAAAAAAGTACCGAATTTAGAAAAATGATTAGAGTTGATAAGATTTGTCCTATTGAAAACAAGAGAAGATTAAAGCAGATAAAAAAAGATGCTGTAGTAAAAGAAAAACAAGAGAATGAAATCAAACAAACTACTTTTAAAAATGTTGCTGAACTATGGCTCAAAAGTTACGAGAGTGAAGTAACTGAAAACTATCACACAAAAATATCAAGGGCTTTAGAACTCTACACTTACCCTTTTATTGGAAACACTCCAATAACTGAAATCAAACGACTTGATTTAATTTCTATCCTTACAGATTTAAAAGATAGAGGATTAAAAGAAACAGCAAATAGAACTTTTCAACTTATGGGAAAAGTGTTTATGTATGCGGTTACGATGGAACTTACACCTCATAATATTACTGCTGATATTGATAAAAAAACAGTTTTAGGAAAAAAAGAGATTGTTAATTATCCTACACTTACAAAAGAAGAAGATATAAAAGGCTTATTGCTTGCAATTGATAATTATAATGGTGATATGGTAACCAAAAAAGCTATGAAGATTTTACCTTATCTATTTGTAAGAAGCTTCAATCTTAGGCATATGGAGTGGGCTGAAATTGATTTGATAAAAAAAGAGTGGACAATCCAAAAAGAAAAAATGAAAATGAAATCTGAATTTGTACTTCCGCTACCTCATCAAGTTATTAATATTTTACAGGACATGAAGCAATTTAGCGAAAACCAAAAATATGTATTCCCAAGTTTTAGACTGAATAAACCACTTAGTGATAATACTTTTATAACAGCACTGAGAAGAATGGGCTACACAAAAGAAGAGATGGTACCTCATAGCTTTAGAAGTATCTTTTCAACCTTAGCAAATGAAAACTCACACTTACACAAACAAACACATGATGTAATAGAGGCATTACTCGCTCATAAAGAAAAGAATCAAGTAAGAGGTGCTTATAATAGAGCTGAATACACAAACCAAATGAGAGAG
>Ga0257141_1000166_pt1 | contig 11429 bp, 8 predicted proteins | sample saktaT_17_FD_193544 | JGI IMG/M metagenome (GOLD analysis project Ga0257141, IMG submission 193544) | Metatranscriptome of saline water microbial communities from Sakinaw Lake, British Columbia, Canada - sak_2011_1_27_36m (Metagenome... | ecosystem: Environmental > Aquatic > Non-marine Saline and...
CCCAACTGCCTCAATGCCGCCCATCGGTAGCGCCGAGTCGCTTCGAGCACCGCAGCTGAGGCAAAATTGAGCCTCTCGATTCGATTCCATTCCGCAGGGAGGCTCTGAACCAGTGGAGAATTTTGCCGGTCGCGGAGCAGTTCCCCGACTGCCAGATCAATCAGATCCGCCTTCCGTTCGTGCTCAGGAACCAAGTCCCGCCACTTCTGCGAAGCGCTCACCATCGAATCCCCCACAAACCCGACAGATTCACCACTTGCAGAATTCGTTCCAATCGCCATCAGATCCGGATCGGTCGCCAGCGGCAGATGGAAGCAGTGCTCAAACCCAGACGCTCTCAGCGTCGCAACTTCAGTTCTCTCCCACACCGGCGTCATAATCCACGGCGACACCGCGCCTGGCGCTCCGAGCAAAATATACGCGGGGCTATCTACGAACCATGAGATGACCGGCAGCTCAACCGCGCTGATAATCGACGCGACAATTCCGCCTGAGTCAAAACCGAGATGGTTCATCGTGAAGACCAGGTCCGGCTTCCCTACAATGATCGCAGTGAGCAGCCGCTCGATATACTGTTCTTTGGGTTCCGGCGGCACGCGGATGATCTTCCAGCCGAGCTGGTGAAAGGCTCGAGCGACTTCACGCTGGATGAAGTAGCCAGCATCAATCAGCAAAACCGTCCCAGTTGATTCCGCCAGTCGATGCCGCTTCGCCGCCCGCAGAAGCTGTGGCGAAAGAGTGATCCCCTCCGGCTCAGGCGGCATCTGCGTCCTCAACAGCACGATCAGTCAACCGCGCAATGACACGTTCAACCATGTCAGGAAGAAACGCACACCAATCAGAAAGATCGCTGTAGATCGCCGCGGTATTTCCTGCCAACTCAGATAGCCCCGCCGATTCGAGATTCTCCTTCGCATAGATGAACTGAGCCGCCAGCGGCATCAGCTCCGGGCGCGCATAGGCGAGCTTCATCACCCCCTCATCAACATCCGCCAACACTCGGCCCAACCGCTTAACCTCCCCAGTCTTACGCTGATTGCTGGCGATAACTCGCACCCGCTGGGCGGCTTCCATGCCCATCCTCGCGACCCAACCTAACTTGCGCATCTCATCACAAAGAACCGTAATCTCGGGCAATACTGCATGAATCTGATAGTTGTCTTGGATGTTAACCGCCAATCGCTGAATCCGCTCTTGAGTTGATAACGCGAGTGACGCCGATCCGATGGTGAGCTTCCACATTTCCCGGAATGCTTCATTCAATAGATCATTCAACCCGAGGGGCCGACGGTTGAGAGACCGCAACCTGAGAAAGCCATCTTCGTCGAATTCAGTCCGGTAGATATTGACGTTTTCAGTAGCTTCGGTGGTGGGCAATTCAAATTCTTGTCCCAAGAGCGAGCTACTGATAAGCTTACCGACCAAAAGGGGCTCGATCAGTTTTTGACACGAAAAATGTGTGCAACGAAGCTTTGGCAGGCAGGAGAAGCAACCAATCCTCGGCTCAACCAAAATATGCCCCTCGCCGTAGGGAGCCGTCTCATGCGCCTTAGCGCTTCCGAGCGTGATATCAATGACCTGCGTCCCCATCGCCGCCGCAATGTGCATCGGCCCGGTGTCGTTCGTTAACACCAGATCCAGCCGCTCGATCAACGCCAACAGCGTCCCGACGTCAGTCTGTCCCGCCATGTTTATCGCATCAGGCAGTAGCTTATTCAGACGGGCCGCGGTTTCGACTTCACTCGACGCTCCCAATATCACTGTCCTGAACTCAACCTGACGTCTCGCTTCGGTGATCGCGCCGGCAAACGCTTCCACCGGCCAGCACTTCTCGCGAGTTGAAGCCCCGGGCACCACCCCAACCCAGCGGACACGCGAATCCGACGACAGCTTCCAGCGGGGGTGCAAATTGTCTCGCACCGCTTCGGGAAGATTCAACTTCACAGGGTATGGCCGCGTCACGCCTCCGATCAGACGGTTCAGATCCACGAGGTTGAAGCGGTTGAAGTTTCGATTGAGCGCCGAGTTGAAATAGTAATTCGCCCATGCCCCGCGCACTTGACGATTCCCTCGCACGTCGAAACTGAGCCCTAACGTCTCCTTCGCCCCAGCCAGCCGCGTGAGAAATGCCGAGTACCGGCTGTGAGTGACGTTGATTGTCAGATCAAACTTCAGGCTCTGCAGTAACCCCACCAGAGCGTTTAGTTCGCCTAACGAAGCGGCCAGCCTTCCACGAGGGTCTATCAGCGGGCTGACGATCTGGCTCAAACGGAGTGGGATCAACCTATGAGGCCCGGGCAGAAGCGGAGCGACCGCTTGAAAGCCGTCCGAATAGAGCAACGTTACTTCCCATCCGTCGTCTCGCAGACCTTGCAACAGCGGCGTCGATTGTATCAGATCACCCATGCGGCTTGTATTGATAACCAAAACCCTCTTCACGCCGCGCCTCGCTCGGACGCGACACTGGTCTTGGCCAGCAAATACCTGCAACGCCGTTGCACCATGCTGAGCGCACCATCGACCGCCACTACTGCATCGAGCGGTGCGACTGGCGGGCGCTCAAGCTCGATGGAAAATAGCTGCGCGAGTAACCCCGCGATGCCTGAATCTGCCGATAAATTCTCTACGGCTACCACGCTCTCCTGCAACTTCTGCAACTTCCCCCGGTCAGGCCGACCATCCATTAGCGCCAACTTGAACTCTTCTGCCAGCGTCGCCCCCTGCGACGCCAGTCTCGTCAGACACTCCAGTTGCCCGGCGTCTTCTCGATAAAGCTTCACACAAGACCGAATTGGTTGGACGCCATGGTGTTCACTCAGCCAGAGTTGCTTCACTAACTTGCGCCTCAAGTCGGACGTGGTTTCGGTCTGGCCGGACAGAGTAAGCAAACCCATCGGATCGAAATCGACGATGCGCAGCCGATAGCGGGCTCCATCCGTTGGAGACACGCTCACATTCTTTAATAGAGAGATGGCAGTTTCAGCGACTAGTGCCACATCAATATCGGCGTGGCAGGCAGTGTGACTGCATGAGTGGTTTTCGGGACAAGGATAGCAGGTCGTTCTCGGCTCAAATATCACTGCCCCACGCTGGTACGGAGCCGTATCGTCAGGGCGCGCCATTGCGAGAAACAGTCCGACGGTTTGCGTCCCCGCCAGCGCCGCCATGTGAATAGTCCCGGTATCGCCGCTGATCAGCAAGTCGCACGCTTCGACCACCGCAAACAGCTCGGTTGGCGTCGTCCTGCCAGTCAAATCCTCAACCGGTCGCTGAAAGAGCTTCGCAAACTCGCCCGAGAGTGAAGTCTCGCCGGCGGAGCCCAACAACACAAACTCTACTGGCATTGCTCTGGACACAGCTTCAGCCACATCAACGAAGGCCTGAACCGGCCAACGCCGCAAAGTCGAATTTGCGCCAAGTTGCAGCCCGATCCTGAGTCCGCCACTCCGGCGTGCTGAGAACTTTCCCGGTTGCGGTTCAATCCCGGCCGACAGCAGATGCAGATCCACCAAATGCAACCCAGCCCAGTCGCGCCGCTTCAATGTCGCCCGAAAGACCCGCTCCCACGGGCCATCAGTGAAGAGCCCGCGACGGTCGTAGTTCGCGCCGCGCACGTCACCGCAGCCACATAGTCGCGCAATGCAGGCGCTCTCGGCGGTGTGCGTCAGGTTTATCACCCGCGCGTACTTCCGCCCCCTCAGCTCTCCCGCCAGCGCTCCCACCATCGCATTCCATCGTCCCACCTCACCCGACACTGCGTACTTCAGCGCCGCACTCCGCTCAAACGGGAGAACCCGCTCGACATTTGGTAGCAAGCGCGCCGTCTTCTCCAGCGACGCATCTACCAATAGATCAATCTCAACGTCCTCAGGAGCAGCGGCTGTCAGCGGCGCAGTCTGGAGCAGATCTCCAAACCGGGCGAGCTGAATTATCAGCCACCGGCGCGATGTTCGCGGAACATCCTTCACACCAAGTCCTTCTCCGCGGCCCACTTGCGAAATTCGAACATCAACAGGAAGATCGTCTCGGCCTCGCTCAGGTCGCCTTCATTCAAACGAATTTGCTCGATGACGTCATCGAGTGTCACTACCCCTTGCCCCCGCATTTTCCCCAACAGCGCCAGTAAGTCGGGCCGATCCTTGGCGTCTGCAATCAGGTTCTCAATATGGTTCGGGTTGCGTCGCCCAGCCCGTGAAGTCTCGTGCCCAAAGATGTACTCGATTGCCGCAGTCATTCTCTGGTCGTAAGTATGATCTCTGAGTACTCGAACGCGCGCCGCCTCGGCGATAGACATCCGTTCGTCCGGGTGATCGAGATAGTACCGGATCTGCGGGCCAATCTCACGAGCGTCCGTGAAGGTGACTATCTCCTTGCCCGGCTCAAACTGTTCACCAAGATCGCTCCGATGATCCACAAGCTGAAACGCTCCCGCCGCGGCTAATTCGTAAGTACGCGGGTTGAGATAGTCTCCATCAGGATTGACGCCATCGTGAAACTGCGACGAGTGCAAGTTCAGATTTACAGCAGTGGCGTTGAATATCTTGACGGCGTCTTCAGTCGAAATGCGAGCGCCGTCCCGCTGCAATACCCGCGAAAGCAGTCCCGGCTCGTCCCAGTCACTCCCCCAAAGCTTGAAATCAAAACCCGCCAGTCCTGAGAAAACATGACGCCGGTTTCGGTACCCCGCCCCGACGTGAGACGTCTCGCTGCCAAATTCCGCAAGTTCTTCCGCGCTTAATTTGAGTGGTCGGTGAAGGTTCGGATCTGCCGCCAAAGGCAGGTGTTGCGCATGCCGGACGCCACGATCACACAGCGCCTTCAAGAACGACCCGCGCTGAATCGTGAAGAAGTAGTCGAATAGTGGAGCCCATTCCTGCCAATAAGTCAGCAGTTGCCACTCTTCAACAAACCAGTACCCGGTCGGAATGCCCTGCTTCTTTAGCTCCGTCGCGACCGGAACCGTCATCGGCGACTGAGCCACCAGCCAGACCAGATCGACCGCCCGGTCGAGCGCGCGAGCGGTTATTGCCTCCGACATCAAAGCTGTCAGCATCCTCTCGAGCGCTCCGCGATGTGAGCGATCACGCGAGATGTTGGCGAACAACTTCCGCGCCGGGTCGAAGATGCTGTTGTCCAGCATTTCTACTCGATGCCCAAGCCGCTCAAACGCCGACGCACAGTATTTTGCTATCGGTAGCGAACCGCCGTACATCGGCGTCACAACCAGCACCCCGAGCGGCCCGGTGTCGTTCGACGCCCGCCCCCGGATCCCGGCGGTGACTCCATCGAAAAAGTTCGCCGCGAGCTTCAACGACGGGGGATGTTCAACCGTCACCACTTTTCCCCAGCCACCCGCTTCCACTACAGGCTTTGCCAGCACCGCCATAGCTTCGGGAGGCTTGTCCGTCGCAATGATTACCGCTTCGCCAAGTTGAGCCAGCGGCAAATATTGCATCGCGGCTCGGAGAATTGCCACATCCGGCTCGATAACGACCAGCGCGCCACTCCAGCGCTCGCGTATCGCCAGCGCCAAGTGGCCAAGACCGACGCCCAACAGCACCACCACCGAGCCTGCCCGGACGGATTCCAAGGCACGCACGGCGAGCTTGACGGCTTCGGATCCGGGATCGTAAGCGCTGTGCAGTTGCAGATCGTTAACCGCGAGTGTCATCGCGCCGCTGCGAGCGGGCGTTACTCGGACGATCGGACTGTCAGGCAATTCTGCAATCCGCCCGGCGAGCACAGGATTGCAGCGCTCAAGCCAGTTCAAATTGTCCCGGAATAATTCATCCGGCACGGTTCAATTCCTCCCTTGGACGATTACGAATCTTGAGTCATTTGAAATAGTCTGAAGGATTGCCAAGTGGGGCGGATTTTTAATCCGCCAACGCAGTTTTTAGCCTGTACCGTGTTGGTGGCGGATTGAAAATCCGCCCCACTGGCCGTAACAAAATACTTTTCAATAGACTCACACTACACACAACTTCACCCTACCAAATCCCAACTGATCCCCCCAGTGGTCATGCACGACCTAAACACTCCCCACCCCGCAGGGGGACACGGCGCTCGGCTATCGAGCATTGACATGATGACATCCACTATCCCTCTCGCTGGAGGCATCTCTGTTGCAGATAGGTTCCGCAATGCCGACTCAGCGAGCAAGCTGCCCGGCCGCGTCGGCGCGAATACTGTATGGCCGTCGCCATAAGGGCCGGTTTGGCGGTATGACATTGAGCCAAAGAAAATTCCCGCACACTTCACGCCGACCGCCGCCGCCAAGTGTAGCGCCCCCGTATCCACCCCCACAACCAACCTGCACTGAGCTAACAAACCCACCAGCGTGAGAAGGTCGCTCTTTCCGACCAGATTCACCAGCTCGCTACGCGGCGCGGCGATACTTGACATCAGACTCTCGGCAACCGCCTCCTCCCCTTTCGCCCCAATCAGTACCACTGGAGCATGGTTCAGAACTGCTCGAATCGCCGGCTCCCAAGTGGAATACGGTAGCACTCGCCCGGCAAGCCCCGCTCCTACGACGAACGCTACTGGGGCTATGTCGAGACTCATTCCCTCGCTTGCGAGTAACTCGATCCCTTTCTGACGGTATTCATAAGGAGTATGAAGGCTTTCCTGGACAACCGCCGAGCCACTCGCATAGCCAGCCCAGATATCACTGAGATGCCGCCCTCGGTTACGGTCACCTTGCGATGCCTCGAACAGCTCCTCGACCTGCGAGTCTGAAGCGACCCCTTTTACCACATCCGCCCAGCGCGGACCGGAATGAAATTTGGTCGGGATAGCCTCAGCAATCGCGGCTGAAGCTGAATGAAAATTGAGATTTATCACGCGGTCGTGGGGAGATCCAGCCAGGCAACGGACCAGCGGAAAGATATCTTCAAACAAAATTGGCTCCTTTGCCGACCGGCCAAGAAGCCCTTTCAGATCTATCGAAATCACATTGTCTGTCATAAGAGCCGCAATCGGCGCCAGCCCGGAGTTGACAACCAACGAAACCTGCGAGACTTGAGAAAGGCGAGCAACCAGAGGCCAGCTCTGAGCCAGATCACCCAGTCTAGCAAGCTGCACTATCGCGGTGCTATGCGTCATGTCGAGCACTCGGATCCACAAACCATGCTCTTAAACGAAGTTGACCAACGACGGCTGGATGATCCTTGCCGTAGCTCGCAGCGACGTCTCATACGCCGCTTGCTCTTGGTTGTAGCGCGAAATCACGTCAACCGCATCGGCGTCAGCAAGGCTGGAAAGGCGCTCTTCGGAATTGCTCTTGGTTGCAGTGAGCCTGTCGAGGATGGTCTGAGTCGAGCGGAGGCGTGTCCCGATCAAAGTCGAAGCCGATGAACTCATATCTACTGCGTCTTGCAGTGTATCGAGCGAAGCCGTTATCGCGTCCTTATCGTTACCGTCGAGGGCATTACGAGTATTGATCAGCAATTGAAACAAGTCGGTTCCATCTGGAAGATTGAAAAGATCTCCCGCTGGAATTGAGGTCGACATTCTTACACCTTCCTCAATAGTCAACTCGGTCGGCTTCATCGCTTCTGGGTCAGACGCGGCAACCGAGATGATCTTCCCATTCACGTCTTTTTCGATAGTGAACGGCGACTGATTAGCATTCGATCCACCGAATAGATACTTCGAACCGTAACGCTGGTCCGCGATTCTAAGTAACTCGCTCAGTTCACCATCAACCTCTCGAGCAAGCGCGTATCGATCAGAAGCATTTATGCCGCCGTTGGCGCCCTGCAAGGCTGAAGCCCGCACTCGCGAGACCAGATCGCTGACTTGACTGACCGCAGTATCGGTCGCCTGAAGCTCCTGTTGTAGAATCTGAGCGTTCTTCAGGTAGCGCGAATCGCGGTTCAACACACTGGTGGCGTTGATAATATGTCCAGCCCGATTGGGATCATCCGATGGACGGTTTAACAGGAGACCGGTTGTTATCTGCTGCTGCAACTCGGCCAAGCGCTGGAATCTTTCTTGAACCTGCGCGATCGTCTTGCTGACTACGCTATTCTGGGTGATGCGCATCGAAATCCTTTAGACCAATGTCATTACTGTATCGAGCATTTTGCTCAAGGTCTGCGTCAGCTTTGCCGCCGCATTGAAAGCATTCTCATATTGAATCATTTTGGACATCTCCTCATCAATCGATACCCCACTCACCGATTCACGCCAAGACTCCATCTGCTTCTTAGATAGCTGCGCTGTGTCACTCAACAGCCGATTCTCGTTGATTTTTGCACCAATCTCCGTGACGAGGAATTTATATCCATCACCGATGGTTTGTGTTCCATTTAGTAACGGTGCGGTCTCGAGATCCCCCATCGCCAACGCGAGACTGTTGTCACCAAGTCGGCCATTCAGGGAAGCAGCAATGCGGGAAGGATCGGTGGTCACTTCCTTTGACAGCTTGAAATTCCCTATCCCGGTCGTACCCTCATTGAAAAACGCTGCGGCCGGATTCCCGTAAAAATCGTATCCGGTCGTGTGTACGGCATTCACTTCAGTCGCAAGAGTTACCGCGATCCGGTCGAGCTGCGTTCTCAAATCGGTAATATGATCCGACTGAACATCCATCAACCCGGCAATCTCACCAGATTCGAGGACCAAAGGTTGCCCGCCTTGAGAAGTTGGCAACAGTTGTGGAACTCCGTTGTGGCCAATCTCGTAACCAATCTCCTTCACTTCTGAACCTTCAACTAACGATACCGCGCCAACCAGTACACGGATAGATCCGTCCGGAAGTGGTTGAAAGGTCGCTCCGACAATTTTAGACAACTCGTCCATGATACCTGCGCGAGCGTCGTCCACCTCGCCGGAACCAACTTTATGCAGGCTTTCCTGATTGAATTTGGCTAATTGATTAATCAGTAGATTCGCACGGTCGATTTTTTCTGTTATCAACCCACTGATCGACCGAGTCTGGTCGTTCAAACTACGGTCAATTCCCTGAAATCTGTTCGCCAAATCTTGACCGGCGAGTTGGACAATGCTCCGCGCGCCCTTTGACGTCGGGTCAGACGCAAGGTCGTGCCAAGATGACCAGAACCGGTCGAGCGCGGTGTTCAAGCCAAGCTCATCGAGCCCACCAAGCGTCGTCTCGACAATCGACAGTTGCTGCTCACTCGCATCGTAGCGTCCGGCATCTGCGCTTGAACGGCGTAATTGCTGTTCGATGAATGGATCGCGTAGGCTCCTGATTCCGGTGTAATCGACCCCGGTGCCAAATCCTCCCCCGGCGCCGTAGATCACCGGCCCTTGCTGCATCTCGCCCCGCCGGCGTGCATAACCGGGGGTATTCGCGTTCGCGATGTTATCCCCGGTGACCGACATCGCGGCTTGCTGAGCCATCATGGCTCGCCGCGCCGTCGCCAGCGTTGCGTTGATGCCAGCCATCCTTAAAGCACCTTATCCACCAACACACGCGCCGCGCCGCGAGGACGCCTGCTCCCATTCGGGAGGTAAACCACCATCGGCTCGCCTTCATCGATGAACATGTCAACGCTCCGTTGGATGAACGAGAGCGACCGCTTGATCAAATATTGATTCACCCGGTTCGCCTTCTTCACTCGCTCGATCAGGCTCGCCAATGTCTTCTTCAGAGTGCGCAACTCTTCCGATGTCTCGCCGAGATTCATCTCAATCAGGCGCGCAATCGTCAGATCATCTTCTGATCCTGCCATTTTGGCAATTGACTTCACAACCTCAATCCGCCCCGACTCGAGCGCTCGAATCCGGGTGATGAGAGTTTCCTGCTCCATCACTGTCAAATCGAACTGCTCGATCTGGTTGGCCACGATGTGATCCTTCTGCCGATTGAGACAGTCGAGAAATCGCGAGAGAACATCTTCCTCGTCGCGAATCAAGATGATCAGGTCGTCCACTAACTCTTTCATTGGTTCTCCTTGGGCAAGGGCTTTGAAGGTGTTGTCGCGGCCCCGCTCTTCAACTGCTGCATGATTTTCCGTACGTACGCGACCGTTTCCGGATAAGGCGGTATCCCTCCGTAACGATCTACCGCTCCCGGTCCGGCGTTATACGCCGCGACCGCGAGAGATTTGTTCCCCTCGTATCGGTCGAGCATCCGTTTGAGGTAGGTCGCCCCGCCTCGGATGTTCTGAACCGGATCGAACGGGTTCCTTACTCCAACTTCCGCTGCAGTCGAGTCGATCAACTGCATCAATCCCTTCGCTCCCTTCGGCGACACAGCTCGACTGTTCCCCCCCGATTCCGCCGAGATCACGGCATGGATCAACCTTGGATCAAGACCCTGCTCAATAGCGATACGAGCCACCAGATCATCCAGCTCGGGTGGGAGCTTTGGAAGAGGTTTTCGAGTCTCTACGTGGGGCTGCGTCGCTTCATAACGACGTAACTCCCCACCATCTATCGGCAAGTGAGCCTCACTCTTGATGCCGAGCCGCTTCTCCATCTGCTCGGTCATCATCTTGCCGATGCCGAGCGGGCTCCGCTCAGAGAGTTGAACTGAGAGCTTCCAGTCGAACATCTCTTGATAAGGATTGTCCGTGCCGAGACCGAGTCCGTCCTCGCCGTTCTCTTCCTTGATCTTCTTGTCAGACTCCCGCATCACCTTCATCATCTGGTTGATGAACATGGCTTCGAATTCAACGCACGCTTTTTTAAGTTTCTCAAGCTGCGCCTTTTTCGCTTCGGGGGAGTTTGGGTCGGTATGTATTGATGTAACAGTCATCGGCGTTTCAAATAATCACCAGTTCCGCTTGCAGCGCTCCAGACTGCTTCAGGGCCTGAAAAATCGCGATGATGTCGCGTGGCGTCACTCCAAGCCGGTTCAACGCTGCGGCAACATCCCCGACCGACGTCGTACCCGGGATCACAACCACCCCCGTACCTCGCTGTTCCACGATGACTTCTTGCTGCTGTTCGGTGCGGGTCTGGCCTTGCGAGAACGGCTGCGGTTGACTCACCATCGGAGTCCCCTTGATCGTAATCGACAATGCTCCATGCGAGATCGCCACCGTGCTCAAGCTGACATTCTCACCGATCACAATCGTGCCGGTTCGCTCGTTTATCACCACGCGCGCTGCCAGATCAGGTTCAAACGTGACGGCCTCAACTTCAGAAACGTACTGGATCAAGCGGTCTGGCGTCGCGCATGAGTCTGGAACCGTCACTTCTATCGATACGGCGTCAATCGGGCGAGCTACTGCTGCCGCAAAGTGCAGATTCACGGCATCGGCGAGGCGTTGAGCCGTCGCAAAATCGCCATGACGCAGGGAGTAGTTCAGTTTGTTGTCTTGGCTAAGCGCCATCGTGTAGTCGGCTTCAAGCGCGCCGCCTTCGGGAATTCGCCCAACAGCGGAATAGTTCTGCCTGACGCTGACGTTCCCCGCCTCGACATTGAACCCACCAATCGAAATCGGTCCGGC
>Ga0257141_1000169_pt1 | contig 11411 bp, 14 predicted proteins | sample saktaT_17_FD_193544 | JGI IMG/M metagenome (GOLD analysis project Ga0257141, IMG submission 193544) | Metatranscriptome of saline water microbial communities from Sakinaw Lake, British Columbia, Canada - sak_2011_1_27_36m (Metagenome... | ecosystem: Environmental > Aquatic > Non-marine Saline...
CAAAAAACGGTTGGACCCCTAACGGGGAGACCTTGCGTCGCGGAACGAATGAAGCGGCGCCGCCGTCCTCCAAAACAATCAGGAGGATCTCCTTATGATGCGGTCACTTTACGCCGGCATCAGCGGTCTGCGCAATTTTCAGACGAAGATGGACATCATCGGCAACAACATCGCCAACGTCAACACCGTCGCGTTCAAGAGCGGTCGAGTCACATTCGCGGAAACGATGGCGCAATCGCTTGCCGGGGAAATTGCCCCGTCGGGCAAGCTCGGTGGCGTCAATCCGATTCAGGTGGGACTCGGGATGCGGACATTGGCAATTGACACCAACTTCAGTCAAGGCTCGATGGAAGCGACTGGGATCACGACCGACCTCGCGATCCAGGGCGACGGCTTTTTCTTAGTGAATGATGGCAATCAGGACTTCTACTCGCGCGCTGGTTCGTTCCAGCTCGATGCCAACGGCGATCTGGTCGCAGCCGGCAACGGCTATAAAATTCTCGGCTACATGCCTCTGGCCGAAGGATCGGATCAGCTCGATCTCTCGTCGCCGAAGTCGATCCGCGTGCCGCTTGGGCGGCGGTCGCCGGCCAATTCGACGACCGAAGTCAATCTGATCGGGAATCTCGAGATGAATATGACTCGGTCAAAGGCGAGTCTGGTTGACGGCGGTACGACTGGAATCCGCAATCTGAACGGTACGGCGTTTGACGGCGTCGGGGGCGAGCATAACGTCCGCATCACCGGTTCGAATGCTACGCAGAGCACGGCAAATGGCTCCACGCAGGGGCTCAACCTGACCGATAATCTGAGCACCCTCGGCATTGATGACACGAGCGGCTTCCAGATCATGGTCGATGGAGACAGAACGGTGGAAATTACCGGTCTAACCCGCGACTCGACTATAAGCGACCTGCTGCATGCGATCAATGCGCAAGTAGCGGGCCTGTCGGCAGAATTGACCGGCCCACTCGATAACCAATCCATCAAGATCACGCGTGATTTCCACGGTGACGGTGGGAGGTACAACGTTACCATGACCGACGCCTTAGGTGGAAACATCACCGAGCGTCTCTTTGACGCCGCGGGTACTTTCCAAGTGAACAGTGGCGTCGCGTCATCGCTCGTCGCGGTTGACAATTTCATTCCGATGGGGCAACTTGATCCGATCCCGAAGGCGTTGAACTTCACCCTCGACAGCAACACCGGTCTTGTGACCGGGATCGCTTCGTTAGGTGGCGGTGGCGTGTTCATCAACGCGCCGGAAGGACTTGCCCAGGGCACCGCCGTGATTCATACCGAATCAACCGATCACACTTCCTCGATCATGGTCTTTGATTCACTCGGCAACACCCACAATCTGACCGTCAAGGTGACCCGCAGTGAGATCCCCGGAACGTGGCGCTGGCAAGTGGGCGTCGATGAACCGGCCGTGGTGGTGGAAGGTGGAACGGGAAGCGTCAGCTTCAATGATAACGGCTCGCTCCAGTCCTTCACCTACGAACGGAATCTGAGCCAGTTGGTTGTGAACCCCGGCAATGGCGGGCAGAATATGGAGCTGGCTTTCAATGTCGGTTCGTTCAATGGGTTCGATGGGCTGACCTCATCAGCCGCAGCGACCAGCATGATGGCGACGGGTCAGGATGGCTACGGCATGGGTACGTTGCAGGGTATCTTTATCGATACAAACGGTCAGATTTTCGGGAATTTCTCGAATGGACAGACCGAGATCATGAGCCAGTTGCTACTGGCGAACTTCACGAACCCGCAAGGTCTCGAGCGGGTTGGCGACAATCTCTACCGCGACTCAGCCAACTCCGGTCAGGCTCGCATCACGGATGCTGCACAGGCTGGTTCGAAGATCAACAGTGGCTATCTCGAGATGTCAAACGTCGATCTCTCGAAGGAGTTCACTGACATGATTCTGGTCCAGCGCGCCTTTCAGGCGTCGTCGCGCGTGATCAGCACGTCGGACGCGCTGTTACAGGAAATCACATCCCTGAAGCGGTAATTCAGGGTAAGCGTCTCGTCTGAGACGTGAGCGCAAGATCTGGAGGGCGGGTTTAAGCCCGCCCCCCCAGAACTTTAGCAGTGTCGCAGATGTTTCCTCATCCCCGCAAAGGCGGGGATCCATCCGGAAGAAGGTCATTGGGTTCCAGCCTTCGCAGGAATGAGGATGCCGGCAGAGCACTTGTAGCACAAAAATACTGTCTCTTCAATCGCCTCGTCTTTCTTTCTGCTGACGAGGAACATACAGAGGTTTCCATGATCCCAGTGACTCGACTTGACGGCCGCACCATCGTCATCAATGGCGACCAGGTCGAACGAATCGAATCGATTCCCGATACGATTATCAGTCTGACGAGCGGTCGCAAATTGATCGTCCGCGAGACGATGCACGAAGTGATGCGGATGCTCGCCATTCAACAGCACGGTAGCGACATGCTGTTGCCGATGATGGCCGAGCTCGCCTGAAATGACAGGCAGGACGCAGAAGAGCAATGGTAACTCCTGATGGATTTGACGACAGTACTCGGCGTGATCGTCGGGCTCGCGCTGGTCTTCGGAGCGATTGCCTCTGGCGAAGGCGGGTTATTCTTCTTTAACCTTCCCGCCGCCATGATCGTCTTCGGAGGGACTCTCAGCGCAACTCTTATCAATTTCCGCATGAAGGATTTACTCTCGGTCTTCAGCGTCCTGCGTAAAGTTTTCACTTCGCCAGAAATATCGAGTACCGAAACCATCAATCGACTGGTTAATCTTGCTGACAAAGCCCGGCGCGAGGGGATTCTCTCCCTTGAGAAGGAACTCGAGCATCTCGACGACGAGTTCCTGCAGCAAGGAGTTCAGTATGTGGTGGATGGCGCAGAACCTGAGACAATCCGGTCAATCCTCGAATCCGAATTGATAAGTCTGGAAGATCGTCACCGGACCGGGCAAAGCATATTCTCGTCAATGGCGTTCTTCGCGCCAGCATTCGGGATGATCGGCACGCTGATCGGCTTGATCCAGATGCTGCGTACATTGGAGGAGCCGTCAAAAATCGGGTACGGTATGGCGACGGCGTTGATAACCACGTTTTACGGCGCGCTGTTAGCCTATCTCTTCTTTCAACCCGTGGCGGGGAAGCTCGGAAATCGGTCAAAGGAAGAGCGGCTCCATAAAGAGCTGGTGGTGGAAGGTGTAATTGCGATCCAGCAAGGTGACAACCCCCGTATGGTCCGTGAGAAGCTACTCACATTCATCCCGCCTTCAAGCCGCGGCAGTGTCTCTCGGAGAATTCGCGAATGAGACGGCGCGTATCCGAAGAGTTGAAGCCGATGACAACCCCACTGTGGTTCATCAGCTTTGCCGATATGGTGACGCTATTGCTCGGTTTTTTTATCGCGCTCGTTTCGTTCTCGACCTTGGAAGTGAGTCGTTTCAAGGCTGTGCTTGGCTCAATCAAGGTCGCCTTACACTCGCCGTTTGCGGCAACGCCTCCCTCGAACAATCAGATAATCATGACATATCAGGAGCAACTCCAGATTGAGGATGAGGCGATCGAGACTGCCTCCGAGGTCAGGGGGCTTGCCGAAAAAAGCGGTTTTTCTACCGAGATCATGGCGGAGGCGACGCCAGAGGGAGTAAAGATCAGCCTCTCTAATCCGATCGTGTTCGATGAAGGGTCTGATGAATTGAAGCCAGAGATCACCGGGTTCCTATCCGGGATAGCAGGGATCATCCGGCAGCGCGGTCCGGAGGGGGTGCTGATAGAAGGTCATACAGACGACACGCCGATCCATACCGAGCGATTCCCATCCAATTGGGAGCTTTCGGCGGCACGCGCGCTCGGGGTGCTAAGGTTGTTCCAGGCTGACGGAGTTCCGGCCGATAAACTCGCGGCTGTCGGATTTGGTGAGTACCGTCCGAAAGTTGCCCTCCCCAAGGGTGCTGCGGCGGCACTCAAGTCGATGAATCGCCGGGTTGAAATTATCCTACAACTTCACACTCGACCGGGAGGCCTGATACCACCAAATCCGGCTCAGGCTGGAGACGAGGTTCGGTAGAATCGTCGAGTGAATGGAGTACCGACAGGAATCGTTGAACGAAAGCCGGCAAGAAGAGGTCCGGCTCTATAGGGAGGTGGCTCAAGTACGATGAAAATAGTGATCATCGCAGTTGTGGTCGGACTGTTGGTGGGCGCAGGTATCTATTTTCTACTGCCAATGTTTCAACATAAAGCAGCATTAGTAGAACCAGTTGAAGTCGAATCGCCGCCCGGTGAACCGAAGCCTTTCGGCGAGGTTTACCAGATGTCCGACATCGTGATCAACCCGGCGGGTAGCCGGAGGGTCTTCATGGTAACCGTGGCGCTCGAGATTGCGAACAAAGAGAAGCTCAAAGAAGTTGAAAAGAGGGAATCATTACTACGCGACAACCTGATAACCCTCTTCGCTTCGCAGCCACTCGACGTTCTGATCGACATCAAGTATCGTCAGGCCTTCCGAGCGCGAGTCAAGAAAATCATGGACTACCAGGTTGGCGAGGGAACAATAAATCGCGTATTTTTCGAAAAATGGGTCTTCCAATAGACCGGAGGCTGTCCGTTGAATAAGATCCTCTCACAGGAAGAGATTGACGCGCTGCTCTCGACGGTATCCAAGGGCGTTGGCAATGCGAGTGAGCTCCAGCTCGGCAAAAGAACGCTACAGGTGTATGACTTCAAGCACCCCGAGCGCATATCAAAAGAGCAGTTGCGCACGTTGCGGACCATCCACGACAGCTTCGCGCGGTTGTTTGGAACCCATCTTTCGACCAACCTCCGAACGTTGGTGGATGTGAATCTGCTCTCGATAGATCAGGTGACGTTCTCCGAATATACGATGTCTTTAACCGTGCCGAGCGCGCTCTATACTCTCCGGCTAAAAGGGTTGGAAGGCAAAGGGATACTCGAGATCAGCCCGCAGTTTCTGCTCTTCATCGTTGACAGGCTCTTGGGGGGATTCGGCCAGACCGGGTTCGAGCCTCGTGAGATTACCGTGGTTGAGCAGAACGTGGTGATGCGGATCATCACGGCAATAATGAGCATGTTGAATGAGGTTTGGAGTCAGGTTCATGAACTTGGCGCGGTTTACGAAGGATTCGAGTCTGATCCTCAGTTCGTGCAAATTGCGCGCGGCTCCGAGTCGCTGGCAATTATTTTCTTCGAGATTCGGGTCAAGGGCGCGACTTACACCATGAACTTCGGGATTCCCTATTACGCGCTTGAGCCGATTCTCAGCAAGCTATCAGCACAGTCAATGCTGGCGCTGGTGGCCCGTCGAGAAAAGGATGGTGATGGGTCGTTGATCCGCGAGCGAATTCTCGCTTCTCGCCTGCAGATTCGTGCGCTGCTGGCTGAGACGACCGTGAGTGTGCGTGATTTCATCGATCTGCAGCCGGATGACATCGTGCAATTCGATAAAAGAATCAGCGAGCCGATGCCGATCATGGTTGGCGACCGGCCCAAGTTCATCGGCTCGCCCGGGCAACTGGGCCGCCGTCGAGCGGTGAAGATATTAAGGCAAATCGGCCAGGACGAGGAGAGTATCTATGAATAAGCGAACCACGGCTACCGCATACGGGCCGTTTGACGAATGGCTGAGGCAGGTAAAGGGGCGCATCCAGAATACTCTCGGTGCGATGCTCGAGCACAGCGTCACAATATCCCAGCAACCGGCCGCCAAGCTCAAACCTGCCGATTTCGACGCACTGCTGCCCGACGGACCGGTTGCGATCACAATAGCTTTCGGGAGTGTCGGTGGCTGGGCGCTGCTTCTGCCCCGCCGACTTGCCGCGGGACTGGCGGATCTCGCCGCGCTCGGTACGGGCGATACCGAATGGAACGATGAAGTCCACCCCGGTACCCTCCGTGAGATATGGGGGCAGGTCGTCGCCGACCTTGAGCCAGATATCATGCAGATCGCCGGCGATGAAGCTCAGATCGGTGACATCGAAGTCAGTTCCTCTGCGGACGATATCCTCGCGGGGTGGGGCGGAGAAGCCGCGGTCGTTTGGGATATGGTGATCTCTGATTGGGGAGAGGAGAAACTTGTGATGCTGGTCGAGAGCGGTTTTGCGGGAGTGTTCAAGGCTGCCGATGCTCTCGAGCCCGAGTCCGCTCCAGCTCCGCGGGTGACTCCGCCGCGAGCTGCTGCACCACAGGCATCCCCCCCTCGCCCCGCACCCAAACCCCAGCCTCGCGGCCCGGTAGCGAATCCGGCTTCTTTCGAGGACTTCGAGGCTCCTCCGCCTCGCACTACCGAAGCTTCACGGAATATAGATACACTGCTCGACATCAGCCTGCCGATAATCATTGAACTGGGCCGGACGAGGATGCTGGTCAGAGATGTACTGGACCTCGGCCCGGGGTCGGTAATTGAACTCGACAAGCTCTCGGGTGAACCGGTTGATCTCTACGTGAACGATAAACGGTTTGCGCGGGGAGAAGTGGTCGTGATCGAGGAGAATTTTGGCATCCGCGTGACGGAGCTACTCAAAGTGGACGAGCGTATCAAGGCGCTGAAGTGAGGCGGTATCCCGCAAGCTGTCAACCCTCTGTGGTTGACAGCGATAAGTTTTGCACCGTCAACCACAGAGGGTTGACGGCTTGCCTCAGTTTGGCCGCGTTCCGCAGAGGGTTGACGGCTTGCCTCAGTTTGGCCGCGTTCCACAGAGGGTTGACGGCTTGCCTCAGTTTGGCCGCGTTCCGCAGAGGGTTGACGGCTTGCCTCAGTTTGGCCGCGATTCTCGCAGCAGTTCCATCCATCGCCCAAACCGCCTTGCCGGACTCGTTGGCGCAGACATGGTCAACCGGCCCTTCGTGGTGGCAGTTTGTTAAGGTGATGTTCTTCCTCGTGCTGATTCTCGGTCTGATCTGGGTCGCTCTGAACGGCCTGAAGAAAGTGAGTCGCAAAGGTGGCGGATCGCTGCGCGGCGTCGAGATTGTCGGCGGACTGGCGCTCGGGCCGAGACGTTCGCTGGTCTTCGTCAAGATCGGCTGTGCGGTCCACGTGATTGGCGCAACCGATCACCACTTGAGCAGCATCGCCCAGATTACATCACCAGAAGATGTAGCCGCTATCATCTCCAATTCATCGGAATCTCCAAGCCCCACCTTCGGCAGCCTGCTTCGCAGAATGACGAATCCACCCGCCGATGGAGGCTCATCCCCGCATGCGTAAGAGGATTTATGCCGTCCTGCTTCTGGCTGCATTGCCGATAGCGGCTTCAGCTCAGACTGCGCTTCCCAAAGTAACAATCGGCTTGGGCCAAGCCGGGACGCCGCAAGACGTCGCGGTGACGCTGCAGATCATGGTGATGCTGACGATTCTCTCGCTGGCCCCGTCGATTCTGGTGCTGATGACATCATTTACCCGAATCATTGTGATTCTGCACTTTCTGCGACAGGCGATCGGGACTCAGCAGATGCCGCCGAACCAGGTAGTGGTCGGGCTGGCGCTGTTTCTGACGCTGTTCGTGATGCAGGGGACGGTGGATCAGGTCTATGAGCGGGCGTGGAAGCCGTACCGCGATGGGCAGGTGACCATCCAGCAGGCGTTTTCGGAATCGCAGCAGCCGTTGAAGGAATTTATGCTCCGTCAAGCGCGCGAGAAGGACATCGCGCTCTTTGTGAAGCTGTCGAATAAACCTCAGCCTGCATCTCCCCAAGAACTTTCGCTTGCTGTTGTTATACCGGGCTTTATCATCAGTGAACTTCGGACGGCGTTTCAGATCGGGTTCCTCATCTACATGCCGTTCCTCGTTATCGACATGGTTGTGGCGTCAATCCTCATGTCAATGGGCATGATGATGCTGCCTCCGGCAATGGTCTCTCTGCCGTTCAAGGTACTCCTGTTCGTGCTGGTGGATGGATGGTATCTGGTGGTTGAGTCGATCGTAAAGGGGTTCAAGTAATTTAAGATTTAAGATTTAAGATTTGTTCTGCGAAGCGGAACCGTTCCTAAACTTAGATCTTTTGTGTCCTCTTGAATCCCAAAGCCCGAATATGAACCTACCCAAAATCTTGAATCCTAAATCTTAAATCTTAAATCCTCATGACTCCCGAATTCGCCATCTGGGTCTGCAAAGAGACCATCTACACCGCGTTGATAGTAGCCGCGCCGATGCTGCTCGCCGGTTTGGTGGTCGGGATCGTTGTGAGCCTTTTCCAGGCCGTGACTTCGATCCATGAAGCGACCCTTACTTTCATCCCGAAGATTCTCACCGTTGCAGCAGTGATGCTGTTCACTTTTCCGTGGATCATCCGAGTAGTACTTGGATTCACACGGCAGATCTTCGCCTTGATCGCCTCACCGGGAATGTGAGCCTCGTTGCTCGGCTATGATTGGAATATCATCGAAGGATTTCTCCTCGCCTTTGTAAGAGGAGCGACCGCCATCAGCATCATGCCGGTATTTGGCTACAATGCAGTGCCAATGCAGACCAAGGTGGCAATTGGATTTGTGCTGGCAATCGCGCTCGCGCCGACAGCCGGAATGCACCTGCCGGCGACAATTATTGGCCCGTTACCATTCATCGGGGCTGCCGCAGCCGAGGCCGCGGTAGGGTTGGTGATCGGAGCCACTGCGGCGTTGATGATGATTGGTGCGGAGTTTGCAGGAACGCTGGTAGGGCTTCAGATGGGGTTTTCGTCGGCTAACATCATGGATCCGCAGCTCGAGCAAGAAGTATCAATTATCGGCAGATTCGAGTATCTGCTGGCATTGATCGTCTTCTTATCGCTTGACATGCACCACTTGATGCTCGCGGCGTTGGGAGAATCTTACAACATCGTGCCTGTCGGCACTGGGGTGCTCGGGGTGAAACTGCCGCTGATGTATGGCAGGATGACCGCCGAACTGTTCGTGGTGGCGGTAAAGCTTGCCGCTCCCGTATTGGCGATTTTGATGATGACAGAACTCGCGCTCGGATTCGTCGCTCGAGCGATGCCGCAGATGAATGTCTTCGCCGATTCCTTTCCGGTAAAAATCGGAGTCGGATTCATGGCGATGGCCGTCACATTTCCGTTGTTCGTGTACGTCCTCTCCAAAACATTCGACAAGTATGGCGGATTCATAATCCAAGTGATCAGGACGATGACTCCGTAGCAAGTGAAAAGTGAAAAGTGGAAAGCGCTGAACTCTCCCACTATCCACTTTCCACTTTCCACTTTTAACTTTCAACTTTCAAATTCCTTGGCCGACAGCTCCTTTCAAGACAAGACCGAACAACCAACCGGGCATAAGTTAGAGAAAGCCCGGGAGCAAGGTAACGTTCCCAAGTCAGCCGATCTCAATTCGGCAGCAGCTCTATTGGCGGGAACGCTCGCGTTGATGGCGTTTGGTCGTGATATTATCTCTCAGATCGAACACGCCTTTCGAGGTGTGTTTGCTGCGGCTCCCGGACTGGAATTGACGCCGGATATGATGCCGGTGCTGCTTCAGGTCGCGCTCGTTTACTCCTTCAAACTGCTTGGCCCTTTCCTTTTAGTAGTACTCATTGCCACGGTGTTATCGAACATCGTCCAGAGCGGGTGGGTAGTTGCACCCAAAGCACTTGATCTAAACCCTTCAAAGCTCTCTCCGATGGCAGGTTTGAAGCGCATCTTCTCGTCACGAGGGATGGTCGAGCTTCTCAAAGGGATAGTCAAGCTGATTATCGTGGGCTGGGTCGGCTACTTGACCGTGAAGGGCGAAATACCGACCTTGATTCCGTTAATGGATGAAGATATCGGGCAGGTGATCGGAGCGATCGGGGCTGCGATGTTAAAGCTGGCGCTACGGTTGACGATTGCCTTTGCGATACTCGGAGCGATCGACTTTCTCTACCAGAAGTGGAAGTACACCAGCGATCAGAAGATGACCAAGCAGGAAGTGAAGGAGGAGCATCGGCAGATGGAAGGCGATCCTCTCATCAAAGGGAAGATACGTCAGCTCCAGTTCAAGATTTCGATGAACCGAATGATAAAGGCTGTCCCCAAGGCTGACGTGGTGCTCGCCAACCCGGTCCACCTCGCGGTGGCCTTGAAGTACGATCCCGAGACGATGAGCGCGCCGAAAGTTGTTGCGAAAGGTAAGCGGAAAATCGCTGAGAAGATCAAGCAGATCGCTCGCGATAACGGCGTGCCTGTGATCGAAGAGCCTGAGCTGGCGCGAGCGCTTTACAAAGCCGCGGAAGTCGATTCCGAGATCCCCTACGAACTCTTTCAAGCCGTGGCGGAAGTGCTGGCAATGGTCTATCGGCTGAAGCAGGCGGCGTAGCTCCTCACCTTGTCATTCCCGTGAAAGAGTCTGTCCGAAAACGCGATAGAAACTGCGCAGCTCAGCATTCCAACGAAAGTTGGAATCCAGATAGTGGCGAGACGAGAAAGCCGTCAACCCTCAGTGGTTGACGGCTTTCCGCTAACTACCCATTGCCGACCCGCCGGGGTCGGCAAGCCTCACCGCTTATGGCTGCCGCCACACCATCTCGACGTCCTGCCTCACCTTGACCTGATAACCTTGTCCCTGGCTGAGAGGCGGTAGATTGCTGAAGTCCACCGAGGTCACGTAGAAGTTACCAGATCCATTCTTGGCGATGATCAGCTCGTCCCGGATTGCCTCGAACGCCGGCCGCGCTTCCTGCTCCTCCGCAGGGAGATAGGCTACCATATTCCAGCCCTCGCTTAGTGGTATCGGCACGGCCGCAGATACCGGTCGCCCTTCAACTCGCAGAGTGCAGGCGTCACTCGCCATCACCTGATACCCCAGCAACGGGTCGAAATCGGGCAAATTGCTGAAGCCGCGATCTGGTCGCATAAACCGCCCGTCCCCATCTCTGACCATCACCAGCACCCCGGCGTCAATCAACGGTGCGAAGAGACCCTCGAATGTATTCTCGTATGCGATACGAGGGATCGAGATCAGGTTCCAACCCCGATGCAATGGTACTTCAAATGCCGGTCCGCGAGTGATACTCGGTCCTGCGATAGCAAAGCCGTCGTCGCCTTCGCCGACCCCATCTACTACCCAGTGAATGTTGATGACTAAACCATACTCTCCCGCCGGTACTGTTCCAAAATTGTGACTAAATTCAAACTCGGTCATCATCGGGAGCACAATTTCTGGCTCGTAGTACTCAAGGTCGAGATAGAGCAGATCCGCTTCAAAGTGAGACCCCGTCACGTCCCAGGACGGACCGAGGTTGGAAAGTACACCACTGAGAGTGACAATGATCGAGTCCGCATCGGTCGGTTCGGCAGGCGAGAACGTAATGTGTTCGAAGTATGGTTCTTGAGCGTAGCCTTGAACCGTTGGCATCTGAAAGATTACAAGACCAAGCGCCACAAAGCAGAGAATGGGCTTCATTTTGGCCTCCAGCCAAGTTTATAGTGCCCTTACCATTATTGA
>Ga0257141_1000172_pt1 | contig 11337 bp, 6 predicted proteins | sample saktaT_17_FD_193544 | JGI IMG/M metagenome (GOLD analysis project Ga0257141, IMG submission 193544) | Metatranscriptome of saline water microbial communities from Sakinaw Lake, British Columbia, Canada - sak_2011_1_27_36m (Metagenome... | ecosystem: Environmental > Aquatic > Non-marine Saline and...
GTGCGCCGGAGGCAGTGTTTTCGGGTTGAAAAGCGTTTTGAAACAGGGGCGAATAGTTGGTTTTTCCGGCATCGACTCCACTGCCCGGAATATTTTTTTTCGAGAGGATGTAAGTTCTGTTTTTTTACCCTTGACAAGCTCGCTGAGAGTGTTTATCATTGGTTCATCATTCGTTTCAGATAAATTAAAAAATACTAATTAATTTTAATCATTATAAAAGTTTACATGAAGCCTTCAGGTTAGTCAAGGAGGTGAAAGTCAAACCTGTAGGATTTTTGTATGGAATAACGGTATAAATACTCCATGTGATTGGGAGAATCAGGCTGTCATCTCCCGGAGAGCGCACTGTCCTTTCTGGGTAATAAGTGTGGAGGTTACATTGCGGAGATGCATTAAATACTGTGTAATGATTGTGTTTCTGGCCGGGCTCGCGCTCTTTGCCTTCGCGGGTACATCTGCAGCTAAGGTTGCGGTTGTAGATACCACGTATACTTCATGGCCGAACACAGTGTATTACTTTTTTGGCAGAAACAACGTCCCGAATCAGGTTCTGGGACCGAATGCCCCTTATACCGATGTCAAGATTCACATCACAGCCGTTGATAGATATACCCTCTATGTGAACGGGACCCAGTTGGGAACGGACGACAAATGGCAAACTGTCGAGACGTACACTCTTACCGGTTCTTTCTCCGATCTCAATATCGCGGTCAAGGTGGAAAATTTCGGTTTGGGAAACGGCAACGGTCTCATGGTGGATATCGAAGCCGGCCCCGACCGTTTCGGGACTTCCACGGTCAAGAGAAATGCACGTCTCGTAACGATTAACAACAAACCCAGCATGGTGGAGTATCCGTCGCGCTGGTATTATTTCACCGGCGACATCGAGACGGTGTATAAAAAAGACTGGTATAATTTCGACAAGACGCTTTTCGATAACGCCACCAAGCTCGGATTCAAATGGGTTATGCTCGGCAAAATGGGAAATATCCATTATCTGCCGGACAATCATGTGGAAATCGTGTCCGGTTACGATGGGAACGTCGATTCCGGAACTCCCCTGAATGGAGGGCTCACCCTCCGAAAGATCGACGGCGAGGATATAGCTCTCAAAAAGCCCGCCCAGGAAGAAAGGTTGGTTGACGGCGACCTTACCCAGGGGTATGCGTATGCGATGGATCCTTTGAACACTTCCCGCTGGATCGATCTTGAAAAGATGTACCGTGTCAATAAACTGGTCATCTACAGCGGTGACTCTAATCCCCAGAACTGGACGACGTATTCGGTCAAGGGATTCTCTGCGGAGATTTCGCTCGATAGTTTTCGTTATGAGGAAGTTGGCATCATCCATGACATCGGTGTTACCAACAAGGATAACGGCGGGTATAATTACGCGGAAGTGTCCTTCCCCGCTGAAATGGCGCGGTATGTCCGGTACAATATCAAAGAGTCCAGGCTTTCGCCTCCGAACCTTGGCGAAATAATGGTATATGGTACGGGATATGCCTATGATGCCGAATATATTTCGCCCTGGATAAATTGCGGTTCTGCAACCGCAATGAAGAATTTCGACAAGATCGTCTGGACGGGTGATGTGCCGAATGGTACGAGCATAAAGCTTCAGACCCAGACCAGATACACTCTTTCGGACGGCGGAGTTGTGACAAGCACCTGGAGCGAGGATAACTCGGCCAAAACATTCAAGTTCGCTTCTCCCGAACCTGCGACCGAGTTCAGGTACAAGGTCAGGCTCGCAACGGGGAATGTCGATCTCACCCCTACGTTCAAATCCATGAAGGTATCGTATTCAAAGACCGATCAGCCGCTTGCTGCCGCGAAGTCTTCGATCTTCCCGAATGCAGTGCCGATGGGAGCGGATACGAGTTTTGTGTATAAACTCGATTATACGCTTGCCGCCGGGACTCCCTCGCAGAATATCAAGAAGATCGTTATTTCTGTTCCGAACTTCGCTCGCGCCGATTCGGTGGTTCTTGCCGGGACGAAAAAATCGCTTCCCTTCACCTCCTATTCGACGAATGACAGTTTATATGTAACGTTGAACGATTCGTTGACGAAGACTCCGGATATCCTTCGGGTTTATCTCAAGACGAGTCTTCTGAAGAGTCTGCATGTTTTCCAGTCCGAGATTTATAATTCACGCGGGAATGACAATGCCGGTGGAGTGAAAGTCTGGGAAAACACGGATGAATCGTGGTCGGTGAAAACCACCACGGTCATGGAGAATATGCTCGCCGATGTAAAGGCTTTACCCAAGGCTTTTACACCCAACGGTGACGGTATCAATGATTTCACGGTCGTTGAGTTCACCCTTGCCAAGGTCGAGGCGCCGGTAAAAGTCAAGATTTTCAGTACGGATGGAACGCTGGTCAGGGTGTTGTTCGACGGTAAGCTTTCAGCCCGGGATTACAGGGTTCCGAACAAGACGGGCGGACTGAAGGCCGGAACAGCCGGCGATGCGAAGAAACTTCCCGGATACTGGGATGGAAAGAATAAGGATGGAGACCTTGTCCCGCCGGGAATTTATTTTTATCAGGTTATCGCTGATACCGATGAGGGTGTAAAGGTCAAGTCTGGTACGGTAGCGGTTGCGTATTAATCATGATATGCAGCGGTTTTCCGACAGTATCCTAAACGTGAAAACTCGATGTTAACTGCACAAATTGGACGGGTAAATAGGATATGGTAAGTACAATGTGGAAAACTTTAAGGAAATCGGGTCAAAAGCCTAAGCGGCATTATGTTCTGGCGATTATCGCCGTGATGACGTTTACTTCTGCCCAGATGGCGCAGGGCGCCTTTTTCGATACGGCAGGAAAGAGCGCCCGACCGATGGGAATGGGGGAAGTCTTCCTTGCTTCATCCGGGGATGCCTCCAGTTATTGGTACAATCCTGCCGGTTTGACGAAATTCGAACAAAAACAGGTCGGGTTGTCCTATGGTATTCCGATGGCAGCAATATCCGATCTGAACATTTCTCAGATTAACTTCGTTACCCCCATGGGGAAACGGAGCGGTCTGGGAGTGGGGATATCCTACGGCGGCATTTCCGAAGCTCACGACATGGTGATAAGCGGCGGATATGCAGTTGCGCTGACCGACAAGTTTACCGTGGGCGGAAATGCCAAGATCATGCGGTGGTCGGTACAGGGGCAGCAGGATGTATATACCGGCAAGACCGATGAGGATATTTCAAAAACTTCTTTTTCGCTCGATCTCAGCGCAACATACTCGCTGGGTGAATTGTTCGGTCTGGGTACTTTTTCGACCGGTGTTTATGTAAAAGATGCAATCATGCCCAATATTTCCGAATCCGGTGACAAGGGCGGAAAGCTTCCGGTCGAACCGGGAATCGGTCTCATGATGCAGAAGGGGACGCTTATGGTTGAAGGTGATGTTGCCACTGCTAATGGCAATACTATCTTCCGGGTCGGCGCCGAATCCGGTCTTCCGGGATCGAATCTGAAATTACGCGCCGGAGCCATATACGGAAGCGATTTCAAAGACGATGTAGAGAAAACCGATATCAATCTGGGACTGGGTTACATGTTCGGAACGATCATGTTCAATTATGCCTATAATATTCCGCTCGAGGTGAAAAACTCGGACGGCAGGCATTTTGTTTCGTTCGGATTATCGTTTTAGTCGACCGGATATAAATGCTGGTTATAGGAGCTATTGACATTGAGCAAGTTCTGGATTATACTGTTTTGGCGAGGTCAGGAGTGGTTGGCGCATCGCTTCAGCAGTTGACAGGCTCTCGATACCTTATAAGCGAGAAACGTGATGTGATCTGGTGTTATACCGTTCGAGTTGATTTCAGAAATCTTGAATGATGCTTTTGCGGTATGCCGGGAAGAATGAGAAATATCCATCTTCCTGCATTCTCAGGTTTCACATCCTTGTTGAATTGATGGCATCTGTTTCTCGATGTTTGTCCAGAATGAATAAATTTCTTGGAGATGCAGGTATAGTGTAAATCCGTTGATGAGTTTGAAGACAGGGTTTCTCCCCAAACGCTGTTCGTGACAGTTACACGGGAATGGGTTAATATCCCTGTATCTCACATGGATATGGTTGGTTCATGGCATCGGGAATGAATGCAATTCGGTGAATTGACCTTCTGGTGATGATTGATGTTAAGAGAATAATATATCGGGTATTGTCAGGGGGTACGGTTCCTCGACAAGTAATTCATCACTCTCCAATCAGAGGCGAATAGATAATGTATAAACGGGGAAAGAGAATGGCTAAAGGAAGATGGTTAAACAGCTGGGTTTGTATTATTGCCGGCATGGTTATGTTGATCATGGCAGATTCCGGTTATTGCCAGTTACTGTTTAAGTATGGGATGGAACAGGAGTTTTATGGGAAGACCGGGTATAATAAATACGGCCGGTCGATCGTTAACAGGTCTGCAAACCCCAAGTACGATGAGTTTGGCAGATATATCATGGATGGCGTTCGCATCTTCGAGTGGAATGAAGAGAAAAGAAGTTCAGCTTCCACCCGCGCCGATGCCGCGTTCAGCACCCTGTATAAAACGAACCCCATAGATGAAGGCGAGTATTTCCGCCAGTATTTGAATAATCTTGTTGTTGTGAATGAAACGAACAAGAGCTATTCAAGCCGCATTGTGGTCGGGAACGAAGTCCGGGTCAAGTTTTCGCCTCTGACCCTAGATATGGCCGCGATGAACGGTGTCAGGTGGGACACCAACTTCAATAACAACGATTTCACCATGGTTGCTTCACGAGCCGATCTTCCCCTGTGGTTTTCCCGTGATTATATAAATGAAAAAATCCGTGAACGTCTTTTGCCGGTATACCTGACGGCTGGACATTTTGAACGGCAGTTCGGTATTTTGAATGTAGCGGCGAACTATGTAAATGTCTATAAATCCGACAGTTCTCAATCGCGCAGTTACAGCAATACAAGCATTATTTCCGATTTGAGAGATTCGGTAACCGGCACCATGCCCCGACCGATCGGCGAGCAGTATTTCCCCGAAAAAGTAAAAAAGCTCGTGGTAAAGATCGAGGATGGAAGCAAGTTCGACAGCGATAACGGGCCTCGTATCTATGATATTTATCCGATTATCGAAGGTCAGCCGAGATATGATCTGCTCATCGGTATTACCCGCGGCAATTGGCAGCGGGATTTTACCGAGGTAAGAAAACAGGTGCAAAATCCTGCTCTTGACCTTTATGAAAATGTTTATATGCTCGATCCGAGACGAATTCCCCAGTACTTCAAATTCGGCCAGGCGCAGCTGTCCAGCGACCCGACTCTGCCTGACGGTTACATCATGTTACGCAAGTCGATAACCGATCCCGTTCATGAACTCGGGTACTATACAGGATCAGATCAGAAATATTTCGAAGTGAACGGCAACGATTATCTCCTTTTCTGGTTTCAAATTCCCACGAAATCCGGCAAGGACAACCAGGGTAAAACGGTCGATGTTCCGATCGAGAATGTCGAATTCATGGCAAAAGTCGGAAACGATTATAAAATCAGTATTTCTGAAACGTATGAAGACAATCAGGCTTCCGCGTACGGGAATGAGATGGCGAGGTATTTCTCTGTTGTGAAACAGGCGCCGGGAAATATCAAGGACATGTCGAATCTCAACTGGGTTTCGTTCCAGTATGGCATCCAGATGGCAGACATGATTATGGGGTTGAGGATCCAGTCGGAGATCAAGGGGTTTAATCTGGTCGCCGAGTACAACAAGAATTTCAATTTCAAGCAGTATCCACACTATTTGGCACAAAAATATCGTGAGAATGCCGCAGCTTATTATATCAATGTGAAGAAGGAATTCAACAAGTTTACCATCGGTACCGAGTATTTCAATATCGACCCCAATTATTCCACTACTTTTGAGAATACCGACCCGAACTACAAGCCGATGCAGGATATTCCCTACTCATCATGGGCTCCAGAATTTCTGGCTGATACTTCCGGTCGTGGAGGCGGCGAATCTGCGGTGCCTTCTGTATCGTCATCGTATATGAACAATACCATGGTCATCGATACCGTTGATGACAATGATGACAAAGACAGATACCCCGACTTTCACATGTTTTCCTCGGTGCGAGATCGAAACGGAGTATTCCCCGGACTGGATGCCAATGGCGACGGTCGTCCGGATACGAACAGAAACGAAAATCTTGTGCCCGATTGGGCCGAGCCGTTCCTTCTTTATGATTCCGATCCCGATGAATACGATTATGGTGACGATTTCAACAACAACCATGTGATCGATATCCGTGAAGATGACGATAAACCCGATTATCCTTACAATAAGGATACGCGCGGTTATCATTGGTTCGGATCGTACGGTTCCGATCAGGGATTGAAATTGACTGCCGGGTATATCAATTATTCTCAGATAGCAGGCGGCGGAGAAAACAATGTAAAATACGGAAAGCTCGATTATACAAAGTTCATTCCATTTTTTGCAACGGTCAATTTCACCACAACGTTCAAGCATACCGATGATACCATACAGGATAATGTATTCAGATTTTCGAGAAGATTGACCGCAACACTTCGCGATTCTCTTTTGTATCAGTACAATCCGTTCTATCTCAATCAGGGAATAATTGCTGACAGATATTACGATCCGCTCGATTATCGCGACAGTTATGTGAGCACCTCTTATTTTGAAACAAAACTTTTCAGGATTCCGAACCTTACCATTGGGATCAAGGCAAAATATGACTGGAATCATCAAAATTCCACCGCGACCCAGTCAAAGAACAACGTTATCGACCGTTCGCATGTTCTCAAGGCCGATTACCGGTATTACTTCCATGATCTCCTGATCATGCCACAGGTAAAATACATGTCGCGGAAGTACACCAATGGGAATGGATTCGAGAAAACGCTTCATGAAGAGTATTTCTATCCGATTTTGCGGGTGGAGTATCCTTTGACATTGAATACAACGTTCAAGGCCGGCGCTCAGGGCTTCCCGGGCTTGAACAGTACGGTTAGGAATCTGGTGAATCCGGAGCTTAATTATGACACGAGAGACTATCTGTTTATGGTGACAAACCGATCATTCTATAATGGATATGATTTCAGCCTGAACTTTGGTTATCAGGTTAACTGGCAGGATTTAAAAGGTGAAGCACGTCATCTATACAGCACATCTCGCAAGCTTATGTTCATCCGTCTGGTAGTTGGTATGGAACCGGTATCCTAAAAATGAAAAAGGGTATAAAACACGAAAGGTTGTGATGAAAAATGAATATTGGGTATGCCTTTTTAGTGGTGATCGTTGGTATGGCGTACTTCGTGTCCGGAGTACCGACGCCTGAAGAAATGACAGCAGAATTTCAGGCAGGACAGAAATTCTATGCGTCGAAAGCCTATGATCAGGCTCTCGAGAAATACGACCAGGTATTCAAAATGAAAAGTCGTTTTCTCGAAGATGAGAAAGTTATCGCTGAGTATAGTAACATGAGATTGCCGATTAAGGATCTTACCCTCTATCAGTCCGGAAACTCGTATTTCCAGATGGCTAAGGATGAGAAGACCCTTGCTACCAGCGCAAAGACCGATGCTGACAAAGAGAAAGCGAATAAACTTGCCGCCGAATACGTTCTCAAAGCGACGGATTTTTTCAACAGAACACAGATACAGACAAAAATTCCAGAACTGAAAGCCCAGTCACAGAATCGTGTTATTGAAACATGGTATCTTGTTAACGATTATGACAAGGTCATTCAGGAAGGAAATAAGCTGATCGAGAGCTATCCCAACAGCTCATATGTTCTCGATGCCATGTATAACATCGGATGGGCGTATTACGATACCAAGAGATTCGACCAATCCATCGATTCTTTCACGAAGCTGCTGACTCGTTTCCCCAGCGGCAATCTTCCCGACCGCGCTCTTTTCCAGGTAGGAGAAGCGTATTTCGATCAGAAGAAATATGCCGAAGCGATTCCGTTTTACCAGCGGTTGGTTGACAAGATGCGTATCAATGAAATGTCGGATTCGGAAATCCAGAAAATTCAACGTCAGAAACTTGCTGGTCTTGCCGACCAGACCGCTCTCGACCTTGCAGCCAAAGCTCAGTTGAAAGTTGGAGCGAGTTTCGCGGAAATTGGCGATTTCAAACAGGCAGAAGCTGCATATAAACGGGTCGCCCTTCTCTTCAGATTCGATAAAAACCTCATTTCCGAGGCGTATAAACGGTTGGCGGACATGTTTTTCACGAAAGGTGATTTCGAAGCCTCGATTAAAGCATACCGTGACGCTATCGATGAAGTGAACGACAGAATATTTCAGGCAAAGATGCAGGTGCTTATCTCTCAGAGATATTTCGAGAACAATTACTTTGACAAAGCAATTGCCGAATATACGCAATATATCAATGTGTACAATGACGTCGCATTGCGCGCAGGGTTCGATCTCGACAAAGCCTTCTACTATCAGGCTCGATCTTATTATGAGTATGGTTCAACGCTCATTTATAAGAAGGAGGTTAAGACCGGACAGGAAAATGTTGCTCAATCGGTAAAAGTGTACGAAAGGATTTTAAAAGATTATCCCGATTCCGATCTCAAAGCGGTTGTATACTACAATTTAGCTCTTGCATATCAGAAAACGGGAACTCCGGAATTTCTCCAAAAGGCAGTGGATCAATATGCTCTTCTTTTGAAGGAGTATCCTGAGACCCCGTATCGTCTTGGTTGTTATTATCAGACCGCAGTTGCTATGCAGGAATTGAAGAAATCCGATGAAGCCATTGCGATTTATGCAAAGATTATCAAAGAATTTCCCAATGACGATAATGTGTATAACGCATGGTTCCAGATGGGGCGTTGCTATCGCGAATCCGGCAAGGAAACGGAATCGATTGAACCTTTCCTGAAAGTATCACGGAAGAACAAGAGCCTGTTTACCACAGCGCGGCTGCTTTCTGCACAGACGCTGATAAAGGCGACGAAATTTCAGGAAGCGCTCGATATCATGAAGTATGCGGTAGAGGATACCAGTGCCATCGATGGCGTTTACCGACTTTCCCAGATATACATCATGATGGGCAGCGCATGCAGAAGTATGGCAGAAAATCAAAACAACAATACGGCAATGCTTGAAGAATCGCTGACCTTCTATAATAAAGCTTATGATTTGAACGTTCCTGAAACCCGGGAGCAGGCCTCCGTCTATCGAGCGACCGTTTATATCGACATGAATCAGTTTGCCCGCGCCGAAACTGATCTCAAAGAGTTGATGATAAGCTCCGACCCGAATATCAAACGGAATGCGCAGATGCGTCTTGCTATGATCAGTGTAAAGCAGAACAAGAGTGCGCAGGCAATCGAAACCTATCTCGGATTGTATAATTCGACTCAGGATCCGATGGAGAAACTCGGTTTTTTGAGAAATTTGATGCAAATAAGTTTTCAAGCTCAGGACAATGCAAATTTAACAAAATTCGCCGATATGATGATCAATTCGGACACGGCGGAAGGCAAGAAACCTGAAAATGCAGAGTTTTTCTATAAGGAAGAAGCCTATTATTATTTAGGCGATTTTGCTGAAAAACAGGGCGATTACAAAAAAGCGGTAGGATACTATCTTGAAGGATTCAAGAAATTCCCGAATTCCTATTTTTCCAGCGACATGCTGCTCAAGGTAGGGGTTATGTATCTTACCAAATTGAATACCGAGAAAGACGCTCTCGATACTTCTGCAGAGTATTTCAACCAGTATATAAAAGCATTCCCCAGCACAACGCAGACGGAAATGGCCCATTATTATCTTGGTTTCTGTTACTATAACGGCCGTCGTTTCTCTGAGGCTTTATCGGCGTTCAAATCGTTCTCCGACAAGTATCCGAGTTCCGAGTTCACACCGGAGGCCATATACTATTACTCCGATTGTAACTACAATCTCGGGAACTATGAGGAATCAGTAAAAGGATTCAATCAGGTCATTACGAGATATCCGAATCATGAAAAAGCTGAAGAATCCATCTTCACCAAAGCCTGGGCACTTTTGGACCTCCAGCGTGAAGATGAAGGTATGGCGACTCTTCGTCAACTCGTTGACAAGTATCCGAAAAGTAAATATGCGCCGCAATCTCTCTTCAGTGTTGCAGATTCGTATTATAACGCGCAGAAGTTTGAAGATGCTTTGAAAACATACCAGGAAGTTCTTCAAAGATATCCGGAATCAGAAGTTGCGAAGAAAATTCCGGAGACGATCAAGGAACTTCAGGAAACGGTCGCTTATATCGAATACGAAAAAGCATTTGAAGCTTTCGGAAAAGCCCGTGAAGGAAAAGCTGATCCTGCAACGATTCTCGCTTATTACAAGCAGGCTGCAGCAGGTTTCGAAATTGTCGTTTCGAAATATCCGGGAACAGAAAGCGAAACCGGTGCTTTGTCGAACATGGGTATTGCTTATGAAGAACTTGGCGAATGGCAAAAGGCAGCTAATGCGTTCGATAAGGTGATGAAAAAGTTCGAATCGACCGGATCGGTTACCCAGGAAGCATTTACATTTGCGAAAGCGCATAAGGACTATATTGTTGCAAACAAGTTATAAACTCGATATAAAGAGGGAGGCAAAATTGAGTATGTTAAGGGCAGTATCAATCACCGGCTTGTCAGTACTCCTCTTCTTTAGTACACTGGGAGTTACGTTTGCACAAAATGAAGAAAGCTTTGTGCGTGCCGCAACGGTTTCAAAACGCGAGGCCATAGTTCTTTCCGTTCTTTTCCCCGGTCTGGGACAGATGACGATCGGGCAAAAGTCGAAGGGGGTTGCATTTTTCCTCGCAGGAGTTACATCGTTAGCAATTTTTGTAAACGCCAACGAAAACTACAAAACAAAGCTGGAAAATTATGACCGTGACAGGGATATACTTTCCGGAATGGCAACTGTAGGGAGGGCGAGTTACGATGGTGTTAACGGAGCGAAGCAGTTTTATGACAATTTGAGCTCAAGAAACAAAACTCTCGATGACCTCAGCACAACGAGAAATACCGCATTAATTGTAGCGGCAGCCGTATATGCCTATAGCATTTTTGATGCTGTCTTTTTTACTCCTTCCTCCAACGAGAGCAAAAAAGCAGAAATAAAAAGCAGTCCCATCATAGTACAATCAGCTCTGGTTGACAGGAAACCAGGCATACTGTTATCAAAAAGATTTTAGGAAAAGGAGATACTTTCTGTGAAAAAGATATTATTATTCCTGGCATCAGTGCTGATTATTATTTCCGCCTTTGCATGCAGTAAGGATAATGTGGCGCCGAGCTTCAGCGCCTTCGAAAAGGCACAAAAACCAAC
>Ga0257141_1000173_pt1 | contig 11287 bp, 11 predicted proteins | sample saktaT_17_FD_193544 | JGI IMG/M metagenome (GOLD analysis project Ga0257141, IMG submission 193544) | Metatranscriptome of saline water microbial communities from Sakinaw Lake, British Columbia, Canada - sak_2011_1_27_36m (Metagenome... | ecosystem: Environmental > Aquatic > Non-marine Saline...
CTTACTAATTTTTTGTTTGGAGCTAAATCGTCCTGGTTCTGCCGCGTAGAAGAACAAAGATCGGTGGTTTTCCTTGCAAGTTGAGTTTTGCCGGGATGTACCATCCCGGCAAAACTTAACTTACAAGGAAAACCACCGATATTTGTTCTTCTACGAGAGGCGCCGAAAATCAAGCAGCCAATAAGGCAACCAGTTCCCGGCAGAAATTGGGGATGTCGGCGACCACTCTGCCCCAAACCTGGTTACCATCGCGGAAGGCTGATTCATCCAGCCAGGTTGCGCCTGCATTGACCAGATCATCCTTGATCCCAAGCGAGCCGGTTGCGCGGTGTCCTTTTACAATCCCGGCAGAAATTGCGATTAACCCTCCGTGGCAGATAATACCGATTGGCTTGCCAGCCTGGTTCATCTTCCAGACCAGGTCAGTGACGACAGCGTAGCGGCGTAATTTATCCGGAGCCCAACCACCGGGCAGGATCAAACCGGATAGCTGATCTGGATCGAGCGAGTCGATCAAAGTATCTGGGGTAATGATCAAGCCATTCTTCCCGATGATGGGTTTCAAGTTAAGCCCTGCGCTAAAAACCTCGGCGCCTTCTTCTTGCAGGCGCATGAGTGGTACATAATATTCCAAATCTTCTACGCCTTCGGCGACCAGGGTGGCTATTTTTTTCCCTTGCAGTTTCATCATTTTATCCTTACAAAATATATTTTGAAAATATTGGTTCAGGGAAATGGGATGAAGTATCAGCAACCCTAACCCTGGTGAATTTTTACACCTGGCTGTTTTGACCCAGATAAACCTGTGCCAGTTTTCGAACTTCGGCTGGGCTTTCGGTTTTAAGGATATTCTTTGCCAGTAACTGTGCTTGGGTTGTATCGATTTGTTTAATGAGCGATTTGATGCGCGGAATACCTCCTGAATTCAGGCTGAGCTCATCCACGCCCAACCCAATCAGGGCGGCGGCAGCCAGCGGTTCTCCAGCCAATTCACCGCAGACTCCCACCCATTTTCCGGCAGAATGAGCCGCATCGCAAACCTCACCAATTAAGCGCAGTACCGCCGGGTGCAGTGCGTCTGCCAGATCGGAGAGCAGCGGGTTGCCGCGTTCAGCCGCCAGGGTGTACTGGGTCAAATCATTTGTGCCGATGCTAAAGAAGTCAACTTCCTTTGCCAGGATGGGTGAAAGTAATGCGGCAGAAGGGATTTCAACCATGATACCGGTTTCGATTGGCCAGACGTGCGGAGTCTTTTCTTCCAGAAGTTCTTGATGGGCCCTTTCCAGCCATTCTCTGGCCTGGCGAATTTCTCCCACATTCGCGATCATGGGAAACATAATCCGGAAGCGATAGCCCACCCCGGCGCGCAATATCGCGCGCAGCTGGGTCAGGAATAATTCAGTATTGCGCAGACACATTCGGATGGCGCGCACACCCAGGAAGGGATTAGCTTCAGGTGGCAGTTTGATATAAGGAACTTCTTTATCGCCGCCCACATCCAGGGTCCGGATGGTGGTAGGGCGGTCACCCATGGCTTCGCCGATCTGGCGTAAAACAGATACCTGCTCAGATTCATTTGGAGGGGTTGAGCGGGTCAGGAAGAGGAATTCTGTGCGCAGCAAGCCAACGCCTTCGGCGCCATTACTCACAGCGGTTTTGGCATCCTGAACGCTACCGATATTTGCAAACACTTCTACTCTGTGCCCGTCGCTGGTTTTTGCCAGAATGTGGCTGGATTTAAGCAGGGTCTGGCGTGTATCCAGCCATTCCGTACGCCTGGCGATTAATTCAGCTTGAACGGCTGGATTGGGCTCCACCCAAACAGCGCCTTTAAACCCATCCAGGGCAACGAGCGTACCAAGGGGGACGCGTTCCAGGGTTGGACTGGCGCCTGAAATGGCTGGAATTCCCAGGGCGCGAGCCAGAATGGCGCTATGTGAAGTGGGGCCGCCACCGACCGTCATGATCCCCAGGATGGAGGTCATATCGAGTTGGGCGGTTTCAGTGGGGGTGATATCCTGCGCGAAAAGGATGACCGGATTTGCAAAAGTAATCTGTGTGGAGGTGATTTTCCCGGAGAGCGCCAGCAGTACTTGATTCTTTACATCTTCGACATCTGCGGCGCGCAGACGAAGGTAAGCGTCATCCAGGGCCTGATAGCTGGCGGATACGCCTTCAGCCGCATCATTCCAGGCCGCAGACGCATTTTTATGATCCGTGAAAATTGCCTGGCGCGCTTGATCGATCAAATCCGGATCTTGCAAAATGAGTAGATGCGCGTCAAAAATGGCAGCCTCGGTCTCCCCAATCGAAGTTTTGAGTTGTTGGCGGCGCAGGTTGATGGCCTGCCCAGTTGTTTCGAGCGCATTTTCCAGGCGTACCCACTCTTTGTCTGGATTCTTAGATGGTTCGCGCGATATTTCAGCGATTTGGGGTTGGTAGCGATAAAGCGGGCCCAGACCAACCCCATCCGAAATGGGGGTCGCCTTGAATGCGCCTTCAGGGCCAGGCAAGTTGTCGACCTGCGGTGCGATGGGCTGGCTTGAGACGGCCAAAGGCGTGGTTGGCTCGCCAAAATTATCATCCACCAGGGCTTTGAGTGCCTGCAAGGCAAGGTCTGCTTCAGGCCCAGAGGCCATTATTTTGATTTGATGTTCTTCGACTGCTCCAAGAGTGGCAATTGCGTTTAAACTGCGCGCAGAGACCGGGCCTTTGCCATTGGTCAAATTGATGACGGTTACAATGGCATTAAAACCGGCGGAAGTTTTGACAAATCTGGCAGCTGGGCGAGCGTGCAGTCCATGCAGATTGTGAAGGGTAAGCAGGATTTGCGGGCCGGTAGTTTCGACGAACTGGGCGGCTGGTTGAACTGGTTGGCTGCCCGGAGAATCAGCGATTTGTTCTTGCTTGGGTTGCAGAGCTTGCAATGCTTCCCGACAGATGGTATCCACATCGCTTCCAAGGCTGATCTGCACGGCAGCGGAAATGCAGCCTTCCACCAACGGGGCCGGGCAAAAACGAACCCTGGCAGCCATTTCCGGATCAAGAAATTCCAGAGCCATTTGGGCACTCAAGACTGCGCTGCCCAGATCCATCAACACCACAACGCCATCCGGCGAGTAGACCGATTGAATGGCTTCAGATATTTCTACCGCATCGGTTCCAAAATCTTGTTTAGCGTCTCCAACCCCGGCTGCGAATGTCATGGGGATATCAGGCGATGCGACCTGTTTTACAAGTTTAAAAAGCGCCTTTGCCAATTCACGGCTATGAGAGACGATGACAAGCCCGACCATATTCGATTAAGCTCCACTTGAAGCAATGGTCAAGGCCAGCCAGGTTCCATATACCACGGCTGAAATGCCCAGCAGCACAAGGATCCAATCGATAATTTTTAATACGTCGCGCCCAGGTTTTAGATCCAAAATGATGCCACGTAACCCGCTCAGCGAGTGGGTTACAACCGTAGCCAGAAAAACGATTTCCATGGCCGGAATGATGGGGTTCCGGTAGTAAGCGATGATGTCGGCATAAGTAAGCAGACCAGTTTCGCCCAGGAAGTGATTGACCAGCAGGTGAATTGCGAGAATAATAAGCAAGAGCGGGCCGGTGAGGATCTTAATCAGCCACAGCCATGTGTTCTCACCAGATTTGGGAGCCGAAATTGATTTGGAAGTAGTAGTTTCTGTCATAATATTGCTCTCATTCAGGCTGCAGTGAACATGCGCAGCCCAAAGACCAGGATAATGATCAGGGCGAGGGCCATCAGCGTGTAGAAAAGCTGTTTTTGGAGGGTTACACCGATACCAAAGGTGGTAAGAAAAATGCGAATGCCATTCAAACCGTGGATGATGCCGGCTGCCACGACCAGCAGCTCGCCGATAATGGAGATGGGATTGCGCATCAAGGCTACAAAACCATCGTACCCAGCGGGCCCTTTGGCTAGCTGTCCAAGAACAATCAAATGCAGGGAGAGATAGAACAATAGCCCGAGGGCAGTAATCCTGTTCAGAATGAAAGCCCACCCGCCGGTTTGTCGACCAATCGGATTAAACCAGGTCCAAAATTTGCCCGGAGTGGGTTGATTGTTATTGTTGTCCATATATCATTTCCTCATGTCAGGCTTTGCGGAACAAATTGCCAAAGCGTTCTTTTATGATTTGTGAGCGCAAATTCATGATGCGTCGGGCAGGGTCAACAAAGGATGGGCAAACAGCCGTGCATTCAAAAGCACTGTGGCAGCGCCAGACACCGTCTTCAGTATCGACGATTTCCAATAGTTCCGGGTTGCGCTTTAGCCCGTTTGCCTGGGCGCCGGCCAAAACAGCGGGTCCGAGGTAATCACTGGATGTCGCGGCGGATGGGCAGGCGCTGATGCATAATCCACATTCCAGGCAATCTGCCAGGCGGATGTACTGCTGGTCGGCAGGATCCCATTTGGATGGCGGGTTTTCAATTTCGGCCTCCGTTGCCGGTAGAACTGAACGCGCGCCAATTTCCTCAAGACGGCTGTAAAGCGACCCCATATCGACGGCTAAATCGCTAATCACGGGGAAATTGCGCAGGGGTTCCACTTTGAGTGTGCCAGCATTGTGGGTTACATCACGGATAAAAGTGATGCAGGTCAGTTTTTCCACATCGTTGACACGCATGCCGCAGGCTCCGCAGGTGGAGTGGTGGCATGCGTGTCTGTAACAAAGCGAGCGATCCATAAAAGCCCAGACTCGTTCGACAGCGTCTAACACATACTCATCCGGATCGACCTCCATTTTATATTCATCAAAATGAGGCGTTTCGCCGGCTTTTTGACGAGAAACCTTAAGCGTGATGTTCCATTTTTGGCTCATGGTGTCTCCTTAGTTGGGAAGAACGTAATATTGACGATAAGAAAGGAGCGGCACGTCTTTTGTGACGCAAGCAGAATGGATGCCAAGTTTTTCGCAGACAACATCCGCGGTTTTTTCGGCCATGGCGCGCAGTGTAGTGGCTTTTCCGCCGGTGATGGTAACCAGGCCCTCCACGTTATCAGTTTCCTTGTGGTCGAAGCATTTGAAGGTCCGCGCAGAACCGCGGCCCATGCCGCCGCCAATTAGAGGGCGTGTAGCCATATACTTTCCGCGCATCTTGGCATGCTTAATACCAGGGATCAGCTCAGCACCGCGCTCAAGCATGATTTTGACATGCTCTTCAAGCACGGGCACATAATCCAGTTCGTTGACTTCGAATGATGTGGTTCCAACCACCACCATGCGGCGTTGAGGTAAAACGATGTCTCCATCGCCTGGTTTGTTCAGTCGGTTGAGGGCGCGTTGGACGAAGCGTGGTTCGTACGCCACCATTACGCCAGGTGTGGGCTTGACCTGTACAATGCTGCCAGCCATTTCAGCGATTTCTCCGGCCCAGGCGCCTGTGGCGTTGACTACGATGTCAGCGCGCAGTTCATACTTCTGGTTGGTGGCGCGATTGACAACATTGACACCTGAAACCGCGCCTTTTCCATTCATGATCAGGGATTTTGCTTCGGTGAACGTGCGAAACCGGGCGCCATTTTTTTTGGCTGAAGCTGCAAATGAAAGCGCCAACCGGAGTGGGTCAAATGTTCCGTCTGGAACCAGAAATGCGGTTAATAATTTGGGGTTGATGTTTGGTTCAAGCGCCAGAGCCTGCTGGGGGGTGATCTCGTCAATTGGAATATGGCAGGCCTGGCAGCCTGAAATAAAGTCTTCCCGGTATTGCATATCACTTTCATTGAGGGCGATAAACATACCACCGTTAGGCTCAATGGCCATGGGCGCAATTTTTCGCAGCAGGATATTTTCATCGATGCATTCAATGGCTGATTCCTGGTCTTTAACGGCATAGCGACCGCCACAATGCAGCAGACCGTGGGTGCGTCCGGATGTTCCATTGCAAATATCGCCACGGTCAATGACTGTAACGTCAAAGCCTCGCAGCGCCAGGTCGTGGGCTGTGGCAGTTCCTGTGAAACCTGCTCCCACGATGATTGCTTGTGGTTTGCTCATAAGTGAACTCCATAATTGAAATGCGATGCTTGGGTTATTGGTGAAAACAATCTGGACAATCACTGACTTCGTGAATAATTGCGCTGGTTAAGGGTGTAAAAAGATCAACAGGCCCAACCTTAAAGCCAACTGCGCCGCACCAGCAAGCAAAGCTGCCAAACTCAACCTGATCAAACTTTAACCTGGGTGCTTGCAGGTCGATAGTTTCAATATCCAGATGCCACCTGGCATTTGTGATCAACTTTTTACAACCAAGTTTTAATAATTTATTTGCATAGGTCATTATGTGCGTGCAATGTCTCATTAACAAGACACCTATGGTGATATCTGGTGGAAAATTTTCGCTGAGCGCATCAGCCTGGATGGCGATTAAGTTTTGAGGTAAGGCAGGGCCGGTTAGCAAGCCCTGATTTAGAACTGATGCATTGATTTCCATTCCATACACTTTACGGGTTACAAGCGCCATTTTACGCGCCAGGCGCAGGTCACCTGCGCCAATCTCAAGAACGATATCCTGTGGGTCAAGCTGTTCAAGCACTGCCTGGTAGGTTGGGGCATCGTAAGGTGACCAAAGCAGCTCCCAATCGCCATGTCCAGTGGAAATATTATTGCCAGTAAAAGCCATAAGCCTTGGTACTTGCTATGTTTATTAACGTTTCAATAACCGATTTACAAATATCAAACCAAAGAATATCGCCCAGATCAACCCTCCAAACAGCAATGACCACAAGCTCCCTTCCAGCCACCCTTTTTGTGGAATTATCTGAATTGCGGTTAATACGGCCATGCCGATGCTGGTAATCGTGATGATCAAAGTGCCCTTCTGAAAAGAAATCCAGGGTTCTACCGGTAAAGACGGGGTTGATTGGTTTGTTTTCCTTGTTTGCGATTTCTTTTTATTAGCCACGACGCGCTCCACGAGGGAATGATAGTACCTTTTGACACAAATAATCCTAAAAAAAAGGAGGGGTGGGTTTATCCACCCCTCCCGGTCTTGCAGATAGGTTAGTCAACCCAATCGAACGTGCGGGTAACTGCTTTCTTCCAGTTCTTGTATTCCTTGGCGCGATGAGCTTCGTCCATGACCGGTTTCCATTCCTTGTCCTTGGCCCAATTGCTGCGCAGGTCTTCAACGTTTGACCAGAAACCGACTGCCAGGCCGGCCGCATAGGCGGCGCCGAGGGCGGTGGTTTCGGCAACCTGCGGGCGGACCACAGGCACGCCGAGGATGTCGGATTGGAATTGCATCAGGAGTTCATCATAGACCATGCCGCCGTCAACTTTTAATGCGGTCAAATCTACGCCGGAGTCCTTGTTCATGGCATCCAGAACTTCGCGGGTCTGGAAAGCGGTGGCTTCCAGGGCGGCGCGGGCAATATGACCGCGGGTAACAAAGCGGGTCATGCCAACGACAGCGCCGCGGGCATCGCTCTTCCAATACGGCGCGAAGAGGCCAGAGAAAGCGGGGACGAAATAAACGCCGCCATTGTCTTCAACGGTGCGGGCGAGGGGTTCGATATCAGATGAGCTTTCGATCATCTTGAGGTTGTCGCGCAGCCATTGAACCAGGGCGCCGGTGATGGCGATTGAGCCTTCGAGGCAGTACACGGCCGGTTCGTTGCCGATTTTATAGCCGAGGGTGGTTAACAGGCCGTTCTTGGACTGTACGGGCTTGGTGCCGGTGTTGAGCAGCATGAAGCAGCCGGTGCCATAGGTGTTCTTGGCTTCGCCAGCGCTGAAGCAGGTCTGGCCGAAGAGAGCAGCCTGTTGGTCGCCCAGGTCGCCAGCGACAGAAATGCCGGCGAGATCGCCAACAGCAGGACCATAGACTTCGGAAGAAGCCTTGATGGTGGGCAGCATGGCGCGTGGAATGCTCATGTGTTTGAGCATATCGGCATCCCAGTCCAATGTTTCGAGGTTCATCAACATTGTGCGGGAAGCGTTGGAGACATCGGTCACATGCACGCCGCCCTTGGGGCCGCCGGTCAGGTTCCAGATCACCCAGGTATCGATATTGCCGAAGAGAACTTCGCCCTTCTCAGCCTTGGCACGGACACCATCGACATTATCGAGGATCCATTTGGCCTTGGGGCCCGAGAAATAGGTTGCCAGGGGTAGACCAACCGTGGTGCGGAAGCGATCCTGCCCGCCGTCTTTGGCGAGTTCGTTGCAAATAAGGTCGGTGCGGGTATCCTGCCAGACGATGGCATTGTAAACGGGTTTGCCGGTGGCTTTGTCCCAGACGACGGTGGTTTCGCGCTGATTGGTGACACCAACAGCTGCGATGTCTTTGGGTGAAATGCCACTCTTCTTTAAACAGCCGGCAATGACTTCCTGGGTGCGGGTCCAGATTTCGAGCGGATCGTGCTCAACCCAACCTGGCTTGGGGAAGATCTGTTCGTGTTCTTTTTGGTCAATTCCCACCACTTTGCCTTCATGATCAAAAATCATGAAACGAGTGCTGGTAGTACCCTGATCAACTGCGGCAGAATATTTAGCCATTTTTAAAACTCCTTGTTTGAACGGGTTAAAGAATTGGAAATAAGGGTCTAGCGGGTCGCTTCAGGCCAGATCTCAATTGGTTGTTTCATAGCCAGACGCGATTTATTTGCACAATTTCCACGTTTCCGCGGCGATTTTCAACATCAAATAGGATGAGGTAGCCCCAGGATCCTGGTGACCAGCGCTGCGTTCGCCTAGGTAACTGGCGCGCCCTTTACGGGCAACGAGCGGGATAGTACCTTCCATTCCATTTTTGGCCGCGTTTGCAGAAAGCTCAAGAGCCACATTAATGGGTTGGTTATCTTGAAGTGCTTGTTTGAGTGCAGAGACGGCTGGCGTAAGCGCGTCCACCATGGTTTTATCGCCAATTTCAGCCTTGCCTCGCATGATAATGCCAGCTAGCGAAGCCTCAAGGGCTTCAGCCCAATCTGCCAGGGTCAGTTCCATTTTGCCAGCGGTTTTTAATCCAGCTTGCAAGAAATAAGTCCCATACAAAGGGCCGCCCGCTCCGCCGACGGTGGATAGCAACGTCATACCAACGGTTTTAAAGATGGTGCCGATATCCTTATCTTCAAATTCAGGAATTTTGTTGAAAACTGCTTTAAACCCGCGATCCATATTGGCGCCATGATCGGCATCGCCAATTGCAGAATCGAGCTCGGTTAAATAACTGCTATTTTCGGCAATCATTTCGGCAACAGCTTTTATCCAGGCAACAACGTCGTTACGAGAAACAGGCATAATCCACTCCATGGCATAACGCAGGGCGGTAAAAAGACCGCCCTGCGTTATCAATTAGTCTTAGATACCCCAGCGGAGACCAGGAGTCTTGACAGGAGCGTCCCACAACTTGAGCATGTCAGCGTCCATCTTCAACATGGTGATGGATGCTCCGGCCATTTCGAGACTGGTCATGTAAGGCCCAACCAGGCTGCGAACAACCTTGATGCCATGCTTTGTAGCGATTTCGTGCGCTTTGCGATAAATGATGTAGAGTTCAATCAGAGGCGTGCCACCCAGGCCATTGACGAATAAAAGGACTTCGTCGCCAGCTGCGTAGGGGATGTCGCTGATGATCGGTTCCATCAACATCTCAGTGATTTCGTCTGCGCTCTTAAGCGGCATGCGAACGCGACCGGGCTCGCCATGAATGCCAATTCCGATTTCCATTTCGTTTTCTGGGAGATCGAAAGTTGGTTTGCCAGCATGCGGAACTGTGCAGGAAGTCAACGCCATGCCCATGGAACGGCCAAGGTTCTTGGCTTTACGGCAAATGTCAGCGACTTCTTTGAGAGAGCGGCGCTGTTCAGCAGCGGCGCCAACCAGTTTTTCTGCAAGAACTGTCACACCAACACCTCGACGACCGGCAGTGTATAAACTATCTTTTACAGCCACATCGTCATCGGTTACAACGGCTTCAACTTCAATGCCTTCTGCGCGGGCTAACTCAGCAGCCATTTCAAAGTTCATAATATCGCCAGTATAGTTCTTGACGATGTGCAGAACACCAGCGCCGCCATTAACAGCCTTTGTAGCTTCCAGCATTTGATCGGGGGTAGGCGAAGTAAAGACTGCGCCTGGGCAGGCTGCGTCGAGCATACCCATACCCACAAAACCACCGTGCATTGGTTCATGACCCGATCCACCGCCAGAGATGACGCCGACTTTGCCCATGATTGGGCCATCTGCGCGCATTATGTAATCTGGGCCGTAGTGAACTTTTACGAGATCGGAATGCGCAATTGCAATCGCTTCCAATGCTTCGCGTACAACATTCTCGGGTTTATTGATGAGTTTTTTCATAATGGATTGCCTCCAAGGCACCCAACATTATCAACAATAATGCTATTTCTTGGGCAGGTAAGCAGTGATGAACATGTCATACAAATAGATACCGATAACTGCGCCGACGAGCGGGGCTACGACCGGGATCCACCAATAGCCATCTGCAAACAAACCTTGTGTTCCGGCGACGAGGCCGAAAAGACGCGGGCCAAGGTCACGAGCTGGGTTAATGGCATAGCCACTAGGACCACCCAGGGATAGGCCAACTGCCAAAACGGTGCCACCGACCAGGAATGGGCCCATATTATGCATCAAGCCTGTGTTCTTTGAATCACCACTTGCAAGGATACCCCAAAGCAGGACAGCGGTACCAATGACTTCGGCGACGAATGCATTTAAGAAGCTATAACCACCAGTGGAGGCTACTCCAGCCGCAGCGGCCGTACCCCAGAAGGATTGACCGAATACTGAGCCAGGACCAGTTGCCCAAACGTTTGGCATACCAGCGCCCTTAAGTCCGTCCATATAAACTAAATAAACACCCAGAGCGCCAAGGAAAGCGCCAACCATCTGAGCTGCGATATAAGGTAATACTTTGCTCCACGGGAAGCCGCGTTTGAAGGCGAGCGCGACTGTAACAGCAGGGTTCAGATGAGCACCTGAAACACCAGCCGATACATAAACCGCAACGATTACTGCGAATGCCCATCCGATAGTGATGGTGTTCCAGTTATAAGCAGCTGCGCCCAAGCGAGGGGCAAGACCAACATTCGCAACAACGCCATCGCCCAACAGGATTAGAACGAAGGTCCCAAAGACCTCTCCGATCAATTGTCCGAGCATATTTATTTCTCCTTCTGAAATGGTTGAATTGAATAAAATCTGGAAAACTTGGACCGATTACAAGACACTCGAGTTATCCGCTCTACGTCACCTCCATAAAAAACTGGTTCCGCAAATTCGCAAATTAACGCTTC
>Ga0257141_1000175_pt1 | contig 11262 bp, 8 predicted proteins | sample saktaT_17_FD_193544 | JGI IMG/M metagenome (GOLD analysis project Ga0257141, IMG submission 193544) | Metatranscriptome of saline water microbial communities from Sakinaw Lake, British Columbia, Canada - sak_2011_1_27_36m (Metagenome... | ecosystem: Environmental > Aquatic > Non-marine Saline and...
GCGATACCACCTGCGCCATGGGCTGGAATAATCCTAAATTATTTTCAAACTGTGATATTAGGGCCATCTCCTCTTTGTTCCTCTACAACTGCTGCATGGAAAAACGTATTTGCGAATGTTGGCGGTTTTCCCTTAGGCGAAATCTATGCAGAAGATAGCGACACTTGGTGTAGAATTGCGCTTTCATACCCAATTGCCTTTAGTCACAAAGTTACCGCAATATACCATGTAGATGCAACCAATCGAGCAATTCATTCAAAAAATCCACAGAGATACGATCAAATTGCTAAAACCATAGAAAATGCTTTAAGAGAAGGTGCATATAGAAGCGGTGTATACGCTGCTGATTTAGTCAAATATCGCAATATAATACTATTTGATATTGTAAAGGATTGCTTAGCTTCTGATGAGTTCGCACATATGCGAATGATATTGAGAGATATTAAGCCAAACACCGCACGCCATCAAATACGAAAATTTACATATTTGATTCTTGCATCGTCTCCATCAATAGTTCGCAAGATACTGTTATTTGTTTTGCGTATTAAGTGGAGTCTGCTAAACTGGCCGAAAGGATGATATGTTAGGCATACCAATTGCAGGATTTGTTTTCGCAGTTATTTCGGTCATTGCGTTAATAACCATTGTATATTTTTCGTTCACCCAACGGCTCTTGATGGCACTTACGGTACTAATTGTAGCTCTTCCTGTATTTGGTTTGGCAAAAAAAGCGTTTTCTGAGACTCCTTTATTCCCATCGTTTGAAACACTATCAGTTATATTTATACTGATAGGTTTTCTGGTTGTGCATAAAACTCGATATTCCATTTCTCAGCTTGGACGTAATAGCGAATTTCTTCTATGTGTATTTCTCCTAGCCGGATTGCTTTCTACAGTTTACTCGAAACAAGCAATGTGTTCTACCTATGTATTTTTGACGGGATGTATCGCACCTAGTATTTGTTATATCATTACGATACGATTAATAAAGGTATTCAGTGATATTGAGTCCATTATTCTTGCATACCTCACAATGGTGGTCTTGATTGCCATATATTGTATTATGAATTACTATGCTCGCTTCAGTATGGGTATCGGCATGAACATGGGAGACTTTTACTCCTGGGTGTACAATGAGTACCCAATTGTAAATGTGTTCACATTTCCATCTGCAACAACGGCAACAGTCATCTCTGGAATTCCGCTGTCTCTTTGGTACGGGAAACACGGGGTTCGTTATCCGTATCTTATTACAACTATTGCATTATTGTCATGTTTTCTTATTTCGTTGTTTAGCTTTAGTCGCGGTGCATGGATTAGTATATTGTTTATATACTTATTATCATTAATAGTTCTATTCCATAAGAGATTAATTAAAGTGATTGGATATTCTATGATCGGGTTATTAGTGTCATATTCGCTTAATCTTGGAAAGTATATTTCGCCAATCCTTGAATATCGTGAGCTATCTATTAACATATTTTCGAGTAGTAATGCTCAAGTGCGGGCAGGAAACTACATGTTAGCAATTAATTCATTTTGGAATCATTTATTCATTGGATATGGGTTGGGTAGTTATTCATTAATTTATAAGGAAATGAGCAGTGGTGTTGTTGAATATGTTTGGTTTGCTCATAGTCTTTTCCTAACACTAATTCCAGAAATTGGTGGTGCCGGTACAATCGCATTTGTATTGTTTTTCCTTGTTCATTTATTTAGACCAACTAAAAGTAAATGCAATAAGATATTCACTGATCTCGATCTAGCCCTTAAGTGTGGTATTATTGGTTATATACTTATAGCATCTACTTCTGGTTGCCATCTTGTAAATTATGTTGATAATCCATATTATATAACTTACTTTGGTGCGCCAGCTTTAATAGTTGTATCAATATTTATGGGTATTATTGCAAGGCCGCAGATGCAAGCTTAGAGTAGCAAGGATACTAACCATACATAATGCCTGTATTCTCTTATGAATCAGCGATTATAACCTCTACGCCTATTGAAACAGATAACAGCGCTTCTTCGTCACGAGACTGAACGAGGGCGCGGTCTAACGGGTACTACTACTGAGTCACGTAGAAGAGTCAAGATATCGTTCGGTAATTCGTGAAGCCGGCAATGCTGGCTTAAACAACTCGGTCATCATAATTTTAGCACTACGGTTAAAATGGCTAACTCGAAATCAATAAAAACGCCCCGACCGGCTTTCCTGACCCATATGCGAGGACTTGGGGGTGGCGAAACCAGTCTGTTGAATCTTCTCGAAGAATTATCTAGAAACGGGATCAGACCTCTCTTTCTCGTTCCAATGGGAGATTTATTCCGTGAGGCTTCAAATCTTAATATTGATATTTATCACATTGAATATCCGGATGTGCATCTTAAATTTGGTTTCATACCAACCTTTTCTATTCGTACAATTATTCGCATTGCTCAAATATTCCTCAAAGAACGTGTGAATATTGTACAAGCTGAATCGCTTATGGGGTTATATTATGGGGGCTTGGCCGCATTTCTCACCGGAATACCTTTTGTCGCAAGCTACTTTGGGTTTTGGCGGCTTGACTCACGCGTCAATCAAATTTTACTTAATCTCTTTTGTCGTCGTATTTACCCAATATCCAATGTCACAGAATCAGAGCTGCGACAGTTTCTTGGGTCTACAAACAAACGTATCTTTAACATTTCGCTAGGTGTAAATGCTGATTATTTGAAACCTTTGCCGACGCGTGAAGAGGCCCGGATTAGATTAGATTTGCCCCAAAACCGTTCAATTGTTTTGCATGTTGCTCGTTTCCAAGAGATTAAAGGGCATCACCATCTTTTAGATGCTCTATCTATATTGTTAAACGAGATGGGGTGCAATGCACCGATAGTGCTCTTCGTGGGCAATGTAATTGACCCACCATCGCAGGATGTACTGGATTATAAAAATCGTATTGAACGTAAAGCTGATAATCCAGAATTAAAACCATATGTCCGCTTCTTCGGTCATCGAATGGACGTTCCGCTGCTAATGCGTGCAGCCGACGTTGTCGTCAGTCCATCTGAATATGAAACATTCGGGATGACTATAATAGAGGCTATGTCGGTGGGGACGCCGGTAGTGTCAACTAATGCTGGCGGTCCTTCCGAGATTCTTGAGCACCGCTTAACTGGTCTACTCGTTCCACCCAAAGACCCTATATCATTGGCCGGTGCCATTCGTGAAGTTCTTGAAAACCAAGGATGCAACAACAGAATGGTTAAAAACGCAAGAGAGGTAGCCATGTTCCGCTACGGACCATCGAACCGTTGCAAGGCTCTTTTAGGTGAATATGAACATATACTGAGATGTCGGATTGAGACAAAAGATCTAAAACTACTATGAAGGTGACTCTAATACTTACAGTTTTGAATGAAGCCAATAATATTAGTGCTTTTCTTAATACGCTTGCTAAGCAGACCCGCTTCCCAGATGAGGTCATAGTCTGTGATGCTGGCTCGACGGATGGCACTACTGAGATATTAAGGGAATTCGCTACAAGCTTTTCGGCTCCCTTCAAAGTGATTATTGAACTTGGGAACCGTTCACATGGCCGAAATACGGCAATCCAAAAAGCGCAACACGACCTGATTGTTGGGACCGACGCAGGCTGTACACTAGATCCGAATTGGTTGAAATATCTTATCAATCCTTTTGAAATGGATGAAATTGTAGAAGTCGTTTCTGGCTTTTATTCCGCTCGAGGAGAAACAACATTCGAACGTTGCGCAGCGGTTGTTACCCTCTCTACTACAGGAGTAGATCCTCAAACCTTTTTGCCGTCTACAAGATCAATTGCGTTTCGTAGGGATGCATGGAAAGCTGTTGGTGGTTTTTCAGAGGATATCGAGTGTGCCGAAGATACAAAGTTTGCGCTTGATCTGCGCAAAATCGGTAAACACTTTGCTTTCGCCCAAAATGCAATTGTGTATTGGCGCCCTAGGCGGAACTTTCGACAAGTATTTCGCCAGTTTTGTCACTATTCGAGAGGTGATGCACAAGCACGTATTTTAGCTGTTAAATATGTGCGATTGCATTGCAGATATATTTTATGGATGTCAATATTCATAATGGCTTTCCAATCTTCTCTTCTCTGGATAATGTGGGCAATTGCGTTCATGCCTTATTCATTATTCTATTCAATACGTGGGCTACGCGAAGTACGCGATTGGCGAGCATTTTTCCTGACTCCTTTGATCAAATTAGTAGCTGACTTGGGTAACATCGCTGGGTATTGGAAAGGAAAGTACGAACTACTATTCAAATGAGAGAATTTATTTACATCACATCGACCCCGGTTGCCAATGAACCATATACTCACCGTCTTATTAAGAATCTATTTGAAGTCGCGGTCGATAAGGGATTTTCTATTCGACTTAAAGTACCGGACACTATTGAACAGTTACGACAATCAATGGTTTGTGAGTTGCTCAGCAAAACAACAAATAGCATGACAGGAATGACGGTAGAACCTTTTAATGTTAAGCTAATAATTGCATCAGTTAAGAGTGTCCTATTCTTTTCAAGCACTCTTGATTACTGGAGAGTCTTTCTTAAGAACCCATTGCTCGTTTGGCGTTGCAGAAAGGTATTGTGGTTTCAAGGTATTGAGAGTGAGGAATCCTATTATAAACATAGGAATATCTTTAGACGTAAAATCTTGATGCTTTTAGAGTCGTTTGCAATGAAGGCATGTAACGCCATAATATGTCCATCAGATAGTATGGTAAATGAATTGCTTAAACGGTATCAATTTCTGAAGCATAGCTCATTTGTCACCATACCAAATTTAGCTGACCAGATTGATTTGCCGGAGCATGACCCCACGCTATGGGACATACAAACACCTGCGCCATTTTCATTAGGATATATGGGCGGGTTATCGCAGTGGCAGTGCTTTGAGGAGACGTGTCGCATCGTCGTCGAGGTCCAAAAATTCTTACCAGAGTCGTGGTTTTTAGTTCTTACACGGGATGTTGAGAAAGCAAATAATATTTTACGAAATTTCGGTGTAAATAACTTCAAAATCCGAAGTGCAGCAACCGAGCAGACTGATCGATATATTATGTCCTTCAACATGGGGTTTATGTTACGACGCGATCATATTGTAAATAAAGTTGCTTGTCCCATGAAATGGTTGGAATATTGGCGTTGCGGTGTACCGCTTATAACGACGCGAGCAGTTCAAATACTTAACGAAGCACATGGAGCGGAATTAAACTGCATAATTGATATAGAAGATCCAGGCGCGGCCGCCCAACAAATATTGATCTTTGCGCGCCGATCTAATCAGGAGCATCAGTCAATCCGAAAAGATGTATTATATCAAGTTGACAAATACTGGATTTGGTCGATCGGTCGTGATGCAATTAGAGATTTGTTTAACATTTTAGAATCTACTTCACATCCTCATAATTATCTATGGAAATCACGAATGGAAATATTGACCTCAACGATTACGCAATAAATATTAAATCAAGGAATCATAGCGTAGCGATGTCCTCTAAAACTCGTTCCTCTGGTAAGTTGCGAATACTACTGATTGGGCCAAAACCCCCACCATCTAATGGTACGACTGTAAAGTTTGACATATTTCATCAATTTGTCGCTAACCAGTTAGGTAGTGATTTGGTTGATGTGATTGACACAAATATTTGCGATAATACCGTAGTAGCATTATTCACAGCAACGCGTCTTCGGGGATATGCGCGGATTATAATTCAGACCTTGTGCAGGGGGGTGCGGGCTGACGTGATAACAGTCTTTGGGTCACAACGCTTTGCTGTTATTTATGGTTCTTTGGTGGTTTCAATATTTAGACTGTTTGGCAAATCGATCTATATCAGTCTGTTTGGGGGTTTTATGGACAAATACTTGGAGACATTTGCTCGCGCCCAATATCAATTCGTTAAGTTACTATTTGCCAATTGTGATGGAATAATTGCGGAAACACGATGCCTTCAGCGGTCTTTAAGCGTTATTTGGCCCGGCAAAGTGTTCTACGCACCAAATTTCCGCCATGCACACTTAGTTCCAAATAACCATTTCAGGAATGAACATCTGCTTCGATTTATGTATGTGGGTGATATTCGTCGTGAAAAAGGTATTGGCGAACTAGTTAATGCCTTCACTCGTTTCGAGCAAAATTTGAGAACGGGGAATACACATACGCAAGTAGAACTTCATCTCTATGGACCTATTTGTGGTAATTCAAGCGATATGATTGACTTACTGCCAATAGAGCAGTCTTCGGTGATCTTTCTCCATGGTGAGGTTACAAATGAAAATGTACGACTTGCCTTCATAGAATCTGATATCTTTGTCTTTCCATCATACTATCCCGGTGAGGGACATTCCGGTGCAGTTATCGAAGCGTTAATGCATGGATTGCCTGTAATTGCTACTGACTGGCGATCTACGCCCGAATTAGTTCATCATAATGAAAATGGCTTGCTAGTTCCACCATGTAACGCTGATGCGCTACTCGCAGCTATGGAAATATTGACTAATGATATTGAGCTAAGATCTCGATTGGCCGAAGGCGCCATTATTTCAGCGCGAGAGTTTGATGCCCAAAATGTATGTGAAACGCTGCTCGAAATCATTTTAGGAAAACATAGAAATTTTAACCCCATTGTTCCGTAAATATAGCGAATCATATACGCCAACAAAGGCGCCTTGCTTCCACAGGAAAGTTCACTGCCAGCTTGGAAATATCTTGATAGCCTCACATGGTCAATGGTTATACATCAGTCGCGACAGTGGTTCTACATGGGAATCGATCCTCAAGCTACCCGTAACTTTGAAAACTGGATTGCAGTCTGTTTCTTCAATAACGCGTCGTTTATTTCGTCAAGATATATATCATCTCGTGCCTATTGGTGACAGTATCGTTGTAGTATTCGCATTTCATTGTATCTACGTATTGAATTTACATACCCACGAGATAGTCGGGCAGCCGACTCTAATCCATGGCTCACGTCCGCTCGCTGTCTGTCGCACACCTGAAGGCACATTGTATTATGGAGAGTATTGCAACAATCCCAAGAGATATCCAATCCGTATCCTTTGCAGTAAGGATCAAGGGCTTTCATGGGAGCCAATTTGGGAATTCAGTGGAGTGCGTCACGTCCACGGAGTCTATTATGATCCTTACGAAAATGCCATATGGGTGACCACAGGTGACAGCGACTCAGAGTCTGCCATTTGGATTTCAAGAGATCGATTTCACTCTTTAGATCGTATGCTCGAGGGTAGTCAACAGACTCGAGCTATTCGTCTCATATTCACCTCCGAGCATGTTTACTTTGGTTCAGACTCGCCAAATTCAGAGAATTACATTTATCGTTTGTACCGCCAAACAAATAAATTGGAACAGCTTACGCAGGTTGGTGGACCAGTATTTCACGGGTGTAAGACTGCATCAGGGTTGTTTTTTTCAACGGCGTGTGAACCAAGTGATGTGAACCTTGATCTGTATGCTGTGGTTTGGCATTCGCACGATGGTGAATCATGGCGGCCAATTCGTCGTTACAGGAAGGACATCTTGCCTTTCAAGTTGTTTCAATATGGCCAAGTTTTTTTTGCAGAAGGACAGGAGAATACTCCCGGGGTATGGCTTACGCCATTTGCTACTAGAGGAAGTCAACAAAGTCGCTATATTGACGAAAAGGAACTGATAGAATGAAAGATAAAGCAGTATCGAAATCAGTATATATACCAACATCGAGCAGCCCGACACAAGCTGATGTTTGGTTGTGGTATCAAAACGCTGCGATAGAGTTGCGTTTGGGTGTTTTACATGAATCGGATATTGATCATTTCTTTAACCCATATTTTGGCGAATCTAACCTGTTGAATTGGTGGAAACTTCCATACTTTCGATATCATTTCAGTCGAACCTTCGCACATTCCGCAACCTTCCTTCTTGAGCACCCTACAACTGGTACAATTGTCGATATAGGATGTGGTTGCGGCTCTCAGTCGCTTTATTTTGCCCTCAAGGGAGCTCGTGTTCTTGCTCTGGATATTGACAGAACGTCTCTTGATATACTTGCACGTCGGAAATGTTATTATGAAGGAATAACCCGTCGTAAGCTAGATATCACAATTGCACAAGCAGATGCCTTAGAGTATGATTATACGTCCTTAGGCGCGGTGTCGGGCGTGCACTCAATATTTGCCTTTAACATCATGCAGCCAAACAGCGTCCTCATTAATCGCCTAATGCTGGTTTTTCAAAACAATGGACGATTAGCAATCTTAGATGGAAATAGCCAGTGCTGGCGAAGTCGTCTTTTTGCTCAGTATCGACGTAACGTTTGGTCGCCAAAACAATTTGAAGTAGAATTGAATCGGCGTAACTTCCAGATTGTAAAACATGAGGGTGGAGTTGTGCTGCCACCTGTTTTATGGCGAATTCTCCCTTACTGGAGTTGCGCTGCGTTTGACGGCTTTCTGTCCCAGAGCTGGTTGTTTCCGATCTCGCACCACATCCTTGCAGAGCTGACCCCACAATTATCATCATTTCAAAGGTAGAGAGCGTGAAGATTGTATCCGTTGTTGGAGCGCGTCCGAATTTCATTAAAATCCTGCCATTTATCAGGGCCATTGATCACCATAACCTGACACCAAATAGCATAAGTATAACTCATGTGCTAGTCCACACAGGACAGCATTTTGATTATGAGATGTCGGATTCATTTTTTATTGAACTGGAAATTCCAAAGCCGGATTACAACTTAGGCGTTGGCTCGGGTTCACATGGTTACCAAATCGGCCATACCATGATCGAGTTCGAAAAAGTGCTGGAGATTGAACGACCGGATTGGGTGGTGGTGGTTGGAGATGTTAATGCGACAATTGCTTGCTCGTTAGCGGCAAAAAAACTCGGGATACGAGTCGCCCATATCGAAGCGGGATTACGCTCCAATGATTGGGATATGCCCGAGGAAGTCAATCGCGTGGTCACTGACCGCATCGGTGATCTGCTCTTTACACCGTGCCGTTTCGCAGACGCGAATCTTAAGGCGGAAGGCGTTTCCGATGATCGAGTCAAGCGAGTCGGGAATATTATGATCGATACGTTTGACCTCTGTCGTCCAAAATTCGCGTCGCGCAACCTCAGCGAGATACTTCGAGTGCAGACAATTGAAGGAAGAAAGACAACGCCTCAGTTGAAGGCCGATAATTACGGAATGCTGACTCTGCACCGCCCCTCGAATGTGGACAATGCTTCCACCCTCGGTTCCTTATTGGATGCCTTCATCAAAATTGCCCGGCAAATTCCCATTATCTTCCCCGTTCACCCACGCACACGCAAACGTCTCGAGGAATTTGGGCTCTGGGAGCGAGCGATCAACTGCTCTGATCTTGTTATGACTGGGCCGCTCGGCTATCTGGATATGATGAGTCTCGTTCTCAAAGCGCGGGTTATTCTGACAGACAGCGGTGGATTGCAAGAGGAAGCTACCGTATCTAACGTTCCTTGTCTGACCCTGCGATGGAACACCGAACGACCCGTGACCTTGATCGAACATGGCGGCACGAGCCAGCTCGTGGGCAACGACCCTGAACAGATATTGACCGCCTTTCAGAGAGTGCTTACCGATCCTCAGCATGGCAATCGTCCCGAGTTATGGGATGGACGGACTTCCGGACGGATTGTGAAGATACTGTCCAACAATCTTCTGAATTGAATTGTTGACGCCGTGCGCAGTTCTTTTTCAAAGAGGTGGCAACTCGCAAAAACAATTCCAAAATTGGGGTTGCGCCGGGTCGCCTACATGGCGTGGTACCGTCTGAGCCTTAGGACAGGCTTGCGATCTCGCATGTTTCCGGTTGCGATTGGGAAGTTTGACCATCCTTTGAACGAGTATTTTGACTGCTCAACCGTTGCTTATCCGTATGACCGATCCAGTCTCCTCAGTTACGCCGACCAATTATGCGAAGGTAAGTTACAGTACTTCTCTCGCCTTTTAGCAGCGGTTGGCAATACACCAAGCTGGTTTAGGAATCCTTTCACCGGTCAGAGCGTTGACAATCCCAGCGTTCATTGGACAAAGCAAGCCGAATTTAATGATAAACTCGGCGACGTCAAGTTCATCTGGGAGCCGTCCCGGTTCACATGGGCTCCTGTTTTAGCGCGCGCTTATCGAGTTAGCGGGGACAGGAAGTATTTGAAGCTGTTACAGGATTGGACTTTCGACTGGATTGAGCAGAATCCTGTGAATGCCGGACCAAACTGGATTTGCGGTCAAGAAACGTCTATCCGTCTGATGAATTTTCTGTTGTGTATTTATATTCTCAATGCAAAGCTTGAACGTGGGCAGATAGGCGTCGAGACCTTTGAGCAACTACCATGGTCGCACAAGTTTGTCGCGTTTTTTCTTCGAGAACATCTAAAGCGGATTTTGAGCAATTTTCGCTATGCAGTGGCGCAGAATAACAACCATGCAACCAGTGAAGCTACCGGGATGTACGTGGGCGGGTTGTTCCTGCGGCGGGTGTTGCATGATAATAGCCTACTCAAAGTCGAACGCGTCGGCAAGCAGAAGCTCGAATGCTTGGTCAAATCGCTAATCTATGATGACGGCACGTTTGTTCAGCATTCCCTGACATATCACCGGGTGTTGCTTGATACTCTCAGTATGACAGCATTTTGGAATCGACGACTCACTGACGATCCCTTTAGTGAGGAGTATTACTCTCGTTTTCGGCTCGCGATTTCATGGCTGCGCAGTATGACCGACGACTCAGGTGACGGCGCTAATATCGGCTCCAATGACGGCGCTTTATTATATCACTTGACAAATTGCGACTATCGAGACTTCCGCCCTTGTTTAATAATGGCTGAGGCAGCCTGTGGCGATCCAACGGATCGAGGAGACGGGCCTTGGACGGAAGCCGCATTCTGGCTTGGACTGAATGCCGTCCGACCGGTTGAAACAGCCGCAGTAAACCGAAGAACTCAAGTCTTTCGAGACAGCGGATTTGTTCGATTACAGGGGAAACACTCGTGGGGACTGTTGAGGCTTACGAGTGGAAAGGGCGCCCGACCCCCACATGCGGACGCTTTGCACTTTGACCTCTGGATGGATGGACGATACCTACTGCGCGACGCCGGGTCGTACTTATACCATACCGATCCCTATTGGGAGCACTACTTCAAGTCAACTGCGGCGCACAACACTGTAACAGTGGACGACCGCGATCAGATGGTTCCGTATAGC
>Ga0257141_1000178_pt1 | contig 11168 bp, 13 predicted proteins | sample saktaT_17_FD_193544 | JGI IMG/M metagenome (GOLD analysis project Ga0257141, IMG submission 193544) | Metatranscriptome of saline water microbial communities from Sakinaw Lake, British Columbia, Canada - sak_2011_1_27_36m (Metagenome... | ecosystem: Environmental > Aquatic > Non-marine Saline...
ATCAATACAGTTCTCGGCTACAAATATATTGGGGTTATCGTTTGAGTACCTTTTCTTGAGTTCGTTGGTGCTAACAACCATAAAATCTGAAAGTTGCATCTGCTGTAAACCTAACATAAACAGAGGCATACCTGGTAAATAGTTTGTGTGTGCTGCGTTATATTCAGGGACATTAAACATATAGTCATCAATTTCCATACCTATCTTTTTAGTTCCCTTTGAACACTCTCTAATGGCTTGAATAATCGCCAAACCCTTATCATTTAAAAATCTCTGAAAGATAATGACATCGGAGTTTTCTACTATGTGATGTAAATCTCTCATAACATTAGTGTCTTTGTCTGTAATAAAGTGTTGCCACACGGAGTTTTCTACACCCTTTTTATCCCACTTCGGCATAAGTACTGGAGTTTTCATATACTCGGCAAAGTTAGCCATACGGTACATAATAATCCCAGGTAATTGCGTGTGCATAAAACATACAGAAAAAGCACCCTTTTTAATTTTTTTCATTCTCATACTCCTTTTCAAGTAAGTCATCTGCTTTTACAATTTCATCTCTAAACTTATGCGAAACCATATCAATGTAAAATCTGTAGGTTCCCGCACATTGCGAAGCATCAGCTATATGCTGAAACTTAAACCCCGCTTTCCAAGCGTCAAGAAAGAAGTGGTGGTCGCAACCGTGCTTTACTTCGTTCCGATACGGAACTTTAAGTCCAACCTCTTTGGTGTAAGCAGTAAACCCATGTCCTATAAATTGACCGTTTACTTTTTTAAGTTTCTCGGCATTAAACTCCGGTACCAGTTTCTTTTCAAAAGGTACTAAACATACTCCCTTATCGCCTAAAGTCTTTTCCTGTGCCTTGTAGAACGGAAAGTAGATTATGTCTGCTTTAAACTTCTTAAACGCCTTTATAGCCCACTTTGCTCTATCGTGGTCATAAACATCATCAGAAGCCGAAACAAGGATTATAGGGCTTTCTACCATTGAAGTAGCTCTATTATACGTCTTGGCTATTCCCTGATTTACTTCATTTCTAACTAACTTAATTCTCTTATCTTTCTTTGCGTAAAACTCAAGTATGTCCATTGAGTAGTCAGTTGAGCAGTCATCAACTATGCAAAGTTCTATATCCTTTTCTGTGCTTTCTAAAATACTTGAAATACTTTCTGCAATATAACTCTGTTTATTGTAATTCCCCATTATAAAAGATACTTTAGGCATTTTTCACACTCCTTCCTTTTGACAGTTCCGTAAGATTTAGTTTTAAGGTTCCGCAGTCATAATACTCGTCAGACCACTCTGGTTCCTCTACTCTTTGTCTTGCCAACATCTTTTCTATGTTTCTCTTAAATCTATCAATAGAACAGAAGTTAGTGTAAAATGCTTTAATCTTATCCCAGTCATATACACTACTCGGTATCTTACTTAATCTGCGTATTCTGTTTATCAACTTGCCCTTATGGTCTATCATTGTTTCTTGTGCTATATCACTCATATAATAGGGCAAGTAGGTATCGTAAATCTCTGTGTACGGCATAGGGGTATTTGTAAGTACCTGTCTGCCCTGCAATAAAAACTCTACCGCAGAAACAGGCATACCGTCATGTTCCGTAAGCCGAAGCAACATAGATGACCTCTTGATTACATCTTGAGTATCGCACCAACCCATCCCCTCTACGTTATCCGTGCTTCCCTTATCGCCACCAAACACAACAAACTTTATATCAGGACAAGCCTTAATAACAGAGGTGCAAAGGTCAAGGTGATACTTCGTGACTGCACCGGCAACCGTAGGCATATAAATTGCTACCGTAAAATCTTTTGGCAACGGGTGTATAACCGTAGGTACTTCAACAGGTGTCGGTACCATAGGGCAAGTGTTTTGTGTCTTACCTTGCAAACCCATCTGTTCCAACTCGCCCTTTGTGTAGGGATATTCAGAAAGAGAATAATCAACCTTTGAAAGTATCAGTTCCTTTGCCATTTCTATCTGCAAGTAAGGAAACCCCTTCCAAGCCAAAATATCAGACCCTATCCAATGTGCCACCTTAATTACTTCGGGATTAACCCCAGACCCACCATACGCCTGTGTGGTGTCTAAAGAGTAATAACCCATTAAATATATCATTTTATATTTGTTAGGCTTCATTGCGGGGTGAGGTAAATAATCCTGTCCGCATAATTTAGCCAACCTCTTTGCGTGAAATGGAGCTCCAAAAGAAACAAAACAAACAGGGTTCTCGGGAAGTCCTAATTTCTTTTTAATGTAAGATACCCTTTCTGTCCAATTCTTTGAACTGTCATCAGACAGTCCACCCTCTTTCGGCATTTCGGCGGCATAAGTCCTGTTGTTCATAAAGTGAAACTTTGTGCCGTGAAGTGCTAACCGAAGTGTCCATTCCCAATCGTTTAAAGACTTACAGTCAACATCCCACGGTTCATAATTCTCTCTCTTAACAGGAAACCCACCGTCAATGTAAGGATGTGTCTTTAGGTTGTCAATATCAAACTTCTCGCTATAATAAACCGAGTGGGGTTCTCCGTTCTTTATTAAATCGTACCCACCATAAACCATTCCACAATCGGTGTGTGCTTCAAACTCTCTCGCCCAAGTAGATAACATACCAGGAAGCGAAATGAAATCACTACTAAAGAAAGATAGGTAAGCGACTTCGGGGTCTTTAAGTAGTTCCTCTGCACCCGTGTTTCTCGCAGCACATACTCCCTTGTGTTCTATTGTAATATGACTTATTCGTGGGTCTTTAAAACCTTTCATTACTTCTAACCCGTCTTTATTCTCTCCGTCAAACACTACTACCAATTTCCAATTCTCATAATCCCTGTTATCAATAATACTGTCTATTGCCCTCTTTAATGTCTTTTCAGAGGGGGTGAAAACGGGCATTACTATTCCAAATCTCTTTTGCATTATTTTGCTCCTTTTTTGGCAAGTGCCACATAACAAAGAAAATCCTTTGTCTTGGTTGCCAATTTAAATATGTTTTCATAACTTAAATGCCTACAATTATTCGGTATTATATCAACAAAAAACCAATCAATTCCTGACATCTCTTTTAACTTATCTTTACTTATTCCCCTGTTCCTACCACCATTTATCTTTTCGTTCTGTTCGTATATCATTATAAATCCACCAGGCTTTAACACTCTCTTTGCTTCACTTAATATCTGTGTTCTGCCTTCGTCTGTTTCTACATTTGACAAAACAACAAAGATAGAAACGACATCAAACATCCTATCAGGATAGGGTAAGGTCTTACCATTACCAAGAACTATGTTCATATTGGGGTGTAGGCTTTTAGCAAAAGATACTCTACTTTCTAATACGTCTATTCCGTAGCAGTTAGTGGGTCTTGCACCAAACTTTACCCACTTCCTTAAAGTTTCACCATCACCACAACCTATATCAAGAAATAACTTATACTCGTTTAAATACTTGGGATAACCTATTGACATTAAAATACGACCCATTGCGTTTTCAAGGGTATGCACACAAAATCGGAGATAATCAAAACACATACCGTATCTCTGTATCGTGGTGTTATCCTCTCTTTCGTAAGCAACTTTCAGTTTTTCAAGTTCTTTGTCCATATAACTCCTTTTAATGGGTAGGGGAGGCGATTAAACCTCCCCCATTCCATTACTTACTTAAGCTAACCCAGTGTGCAGGGTCATCAAGAAGTATGCTTTCTTCGGTTCCATTACAGTTGCCGCAAAAGTCACCTTTGCACCAACCGTTGAGTACAGGTCGCCAGGGTTAGAAGTATCATTCGGACCAGGGGTCTTAACTATAACCTTAACTCCACCTTTACCGGTAATCTCCGTCACCGCAAACGCACCAGAACCGTAAATCAGGGACAGATAACCAGAGAAGTTTACTCCAGTTAAAGCTGCACCATTTCCGGACATGTTCGTGACATTTGTCCAGACAGGGAAGAAACTCTGCGAAGGAACCCATTTAACACCCGCAAATTCCCCGATAACACCTTTAGCACCCTTTTCAGCATTTGAGTACATGTTCCAACGAATAAAGTCCTCGTCTGCCTGAAGTCTTGCAAGTACTCTGGGAGCAGCAACACCGTCAAACAACATACCATCGGCGGGTTGTGCATTGTTCTCCCACAGTTTCGCTACAACAGCACGTACTGACCTCGCTGTGATATTCAGGTTGGCTATGTCGCTTTTCAGGACAGCCGCCGTATCAGCAGTAAGGTAAGAGTGTACTTTTGCGAAAGTACCCATATTCGTTCCATCACTTGAGATATACAAAGTGGAAAGTCCACCTTGCTGACCGTCAAGAATATCGGAAAGAGCCACAGGGCTTTCTGAACCAGGATACCACGGGTCATTACTTTCCAGAGATTTGTTAATCGTCTGTCCAGTCAATCTCCACAGTATTTCTTTATCTATGGTCTTTGCCGCCCTATTGGAGATAGGGTCTATAGCAGAGTTAATAACGGGGTTAATCGCCGTTATATCCACTATATCAGAAACCTGATGGAACGCAAATTTCTGTTTCAGAGTTACTTCAACTGACCTTACGGACAGTTCCTCTGGAGAGGGAGTAGTACCTTCGGTTATGGTAGCCATACCTTTGGTAAACTCTTTAATCTTGTAGAAATGTACAATATGACCCTGATTAAGCGGTATAGCTCTTTTCTCGGCGGCTTCATAAAGAACCGTCTTGGGAACCAACTGCTCAATCATTTTCTTATCATAATACTTTCCGACTGCACCTGTAAACTCTGTGCCGTCTGTAAATACTGTCGTAGCCATAGTCTTATCCTCCTAAAGGATATTTTAGGCTTTGCCGTGTCGTTTTAACTCCGCCAGTATTTCAGTAGAACTTGCTTTATCCAAATCTATGCCTTCCGTTTCCACAATAACCTTTCCACCGCCCTCAACTACTGCTCTACTTGCTTTTGACAATCTTGCCTCTGTTTCTTTAACTCCACGTTCATAAGCCGATTTTTCGTAATTTGAAACATTTTCTCCACGTACTATTTTAGCCAATTCTAAATACGGGTTACCACCTTTATTTACTACTTGCTGTAAGAAGTCAATATTGGACTTCCAAGCACTTTCAAACTGCTTCATAAAAGCAGGGTCTGACATTTCCTTGATTTGAGAGATTGCTTCTTTGTGCTGTGTGGCAACCGTTCTGCTCTCAAGGTCTGCCTTAACAGGTTCTAAAGACTTGTTAACCCTTTCTTCCATAGATTTAATTGCCTCGTCAACCTTCATTTTAACAACCTTTTCAAAGGTTCCGGGGGCATCTTTCTCAAACGCTTCGTTCAGTTCTTCCTGTGTCTTAAACCCATTAAACTTCTCTATAGGCTTAATAGGTTCAACAGGTTTAGTAATAGCAAGTTCTTGCATCTTTGTTTCTACTGCCTTTGCAACCTTTTCGTCAAAAGACGGTTCAGGCTGTGTTTCAGTTTCAGTACTCTTTTGTACTGTTTCTGAAACGGGCTTTGGTACATCTACCACTTCTTTAGGTGTTTCCTTTGGTGCCTCTTTCGGTACTTCTTTGTGAGTTTTACCTTCCTGTAGGTTTTTCAAGGCTTCCTCTATTTGTGAGGAAGAAAACTCGTTTATGTTGCTTTCGGTTATTACTGTATCTTTTACTGCTTCTGGTGTACCAGATACAGGTACAGTTGCACTATTTTCTGGTACAGTTGCCACAGGTGCGGTTTCTTCAACCATTTTCATTCTCCTTTTCATCAACTTCTTCTTTTACTTGGCGAAGGTCTTTTATCAAAGATACAAGCATTTTTATAGAGCTTACTTCACCGTGTCTAAATTGCAATTCTTCATTTGTCAACCCCACCTTGTCAAGTAAGCAGAGCAGTCTTTTCACTCTTAATTCCTCTAACCATTTTATCAAATGCTCTCCACTTGTAGAACGAAGCAAACTTATTAGCACAGCGGAGTTGGGAAGTTCCGCTATCTCAAAGTCCTCTTTTACAATTTTTTGCTTTTTCCAAAACATTTAACCTCCTTATCTCGTGAATGGGTCTAACTGCATAGGTGCTGTACTTTCTGCTTGTGCCTTTGCTACATCAGTTGTACTTGTGGGTATACCCATTTCTCCAACTGGTGCCTGTTGCTGTTGCATAGGCATTGGTGCTTGAGGTACATCTGTCATTAAAGTATCTGTGTTCTTGAACTCGTAAGTATCAAATATCTGCTTGAATATAGCAGCCATATCTAATCTCTTTCCCTGCAGAGCAAGTAATTGAGGTGCTCCCGTACTTAAAATCATATTCAGTAAATTGGTAAGTTGAGCCCGTTTAGTTTCCTTTGTAGACATATCAGAGATACCCGCAGCAAATACATCAAACTCGCCTTGAATGCTCTCTCTGCTGACAGGTTTCATATAAGGGTGACCGGTCACTCTAACTATAAAGTTTTCAGGTACCCACTCTTGAATACATTTTGCTTCCAACTCAACCATTCTCTGTAAATATTTCTGACAGTAGAATAATTGAAGTTTAAGTCTGCTGTCGGCGGCTTGAGCAAGAAGTGAAGCACCTGTCGCACTCTCGGCTCCACCTGTATTAGTACCACGAGTATAATCTGAAAGTGATAGCGTTCTATCAAGATAACCGTTTAGCTGTGAAGTCATAGCAAAGGCTTCGGCGGGTAAAGGTTTCATATCCAAAGGTACAACACCATCCATTTGGTTTACTTTCCACTTCGCACCCTGTTTAAACTGCCAACTTGCAGAGTTTTCCCACTCACTTATTCCTACTTTCATTATTTGATTAACAGACCTCATTATATAATCCATTGTTGAATTATTGAAATCGTTAATCTGGTCTTGCAAGAACCTTATCGGCTCTAATGCACCTATACCATAAAAGTCTGTAGTATCAGGTATCATCTTAATCGGTGAATACGGGAATGTTCCGTGAGGGAATGGATTAGCTTCAGCTCTTATAAGAACTCCACCCGCTAAAGTAATCACAAAAGACCCGTTATCTATCCAACACTCAACCACCTGATACTGTGGGTCTGCGTCTATCTGACGCTTTACTTCGTAAGGATTAGTCAATCCCTGAACCATGTAATTATCAGTAGTTAAATCAGAGGGCTGTGCAAACTTCTCTCCGTTCTTTTCTACTTCGCTTATATTCTTATAAATACCCTGTTTTTCAAGGCTACGCAAATAAGATAAACTTCTGACCTTTACATCACCTGAATATTCACAGTCCTCTATTTCCATAGCAGCAGGGTCTTTGAAAAACTCGTTAATATTAACAATATACCGAGTGGGTCTTTTTAAATTATTGTCCCAACCACTTTTAATTATTCCCGTACCATAAATACAAACACCACGAAGGGCTTGTGCAACGGTAGAATATTGATTAGTCACATCTGAATAATACTGATATACTTCCGTTAAGGTGTCTGCAAACTCAACAGATGACGAATTGCGAGGTGCCATTTGAAACGGAGGGTTTACAGAATAAATAGCAAGTAGCAAACGAGGTACAATGGTTTCAACACTATCAAAAGACCGAGGTATAAAAAGAGTACTCTCTCTGCCACCTCTACGCTTCTGTTCCAAATAGGAACGATACTTCTGATAAAACTCTCTCCATTTTGGTCGCATACGTTCAATAACAAGAGTTCTATATTGGTTCCAATATTTCTGAACCTTTTGCCTTGCCTCTGTTTCGGTCATTTTGTTTTGTAATTGCATCTATTCCCCCAGAACCATATCACCCTTATAACCTACACTTATAATTTGACTATCTTCTTCTTCTCCAGAGATTAACTTTTGAACGGCTTTCGCCTGTTGCTTCTTTAACCATTCCTCACCAGACATCTTTAAGGTCACTGCAGAATACCCGGGCTTTAACCATAACTGAACTTGATAAGCCATTGCGTCTATTGCGTCATCGTGTTGGTTCATTAGGTTAGGACTGAACTCTGATAACTGCTGAATTAAATCATACTGACCCTTTTTAAGGAAAATCTTTAATTCTGCAAAGTAAGGTATCAACCCACAAATACGCATTGCCTTGTTTGTGCGAGTGTCTGTTTTTAATTCCTCTATCGGCAAATAAATACCCCTTTCACGAGCCTTGTCCTCAAGATATATCTTTAACATCTTTTGGAAAGCCACAACCTCAATTCCTATCTTATAAGGATTATACTGTCTGTTTAAGTTAAAGATAGTTTCTATTAAAGTGTGTGGCTCGTTTGGTGCATTGTAGGTATCAAGAACATAAATGTCACCGTTTCTATCAATACCACATATTATTATTGCCGACTTATCAGACCGCTTCTTTGTTGATATTGACGGGTCTATAGTCATAAACACCCGAAGCCCTGTTGGTGCTGTTTCGTAATATTGAAACCATTCGGGCTTAAATCTCTTATCCTCATCCGGTACAGGCATATTCATCATTTCCTGTGCAAAGGCATAAGGGTTCTGTCTTTTAAACTCTTGCAACTTCTCGTGGTTCCAACGGGCAGGGAATAGCTCACTTCCCTCTTTTTCTATTCCGCCAATATACGCTTGATAATAAAGTGGCAACCAATTATTCTTGCCCATTAACTCTTTCAAAAAACAATTCGGTGCTATCATTGTGCCGATATAAAGCATTTGACTTTCAGGGTCTAAAGTGTAAAGTAGTTCTCTGTCAAACCACTCTTTGAAAACCATCATTTGAACATCAGACCTAACTAAAGCATTACTTTCTAAATCATCACAAATAACCTTTCCGTAATGCTGACCTCTTACTTGCTGTCCACTACCTCTTGCATAAATCTTTGCTCCGTTCTTAAACCATAACTCGTCTGTTCTCCAGACATTACCCCTTAAATCCCCGAAATCCTGTAGTATCTGTTCGTTCTGCTCAAACTCTGTTTTAACATCTGTAAGCCACTTTTCTGCAAATGTTTGAGTGTTAGATATTAAGAGTACCGGCCTCGGATATGCATAGCAACCACAATGCACAGGGAAATCAAAACTACAAATTGTAGATTTTCCGTGATGCCTCGGTGCAGCAACTACTGCTTTTTTGGTATCTGATAACAACATCTTCCATAAATCTCTATGGAACTTTGAGGGTTCGCAATCGTGCTGCTTGGTAAGGTAGTACCTTGAAAAGAACTCCATATCATCTCTACCAAACTTTGCACTATAACTTTCCTCTTTTTCTGCCATAATACCCCTATTTGTTCATTGTTTTAGTCGGTTTCATTATCCCGTGACACTTCGGACATATCTCTGACGGGTTCATAACCGAACCCTGTTTTGAATTACTGCATTTCTGACATTTATACATTACCTTTGCTTTCATTTTTTCCTCCGATACTGCTTTTGATACACGAAATAAACACATCTTCAAAATGTTTGTAAGCCTCGCTGTTAATTGGCTTAACATAAAATATTTTCTTTTCTACTCTGTCTTGCATTATCGCTGTCTTTGACGGGAAATCTAAAGTAATGCGTAGTGAACCGTTTTCGTCTTTAGGTTTTAACTTTATCTTTATATTATTATAAAACATTCCACTTTCACTATCCAAACACTCTCCCCAACCTAAAAGAGATTTATTGGTTTCATCAGTGTTCGGTCTTATTTTTGCGTTTGTCAGCTTCATTTGTCACTTCCCTTAATAAGATTTGTCGTATTTCAGTTAAACTATTTTCTATAATTTTTAGTTGATGACCCACATCTATTTTATCCCGTATCTTATTGTAATCTTTATCTGGAAGTTCTTTGTACCAGGAACAATCCAAGCACAACCCAAAATGACTGTTAGGACATTTTACACCGGTACAGATTTTCATTTCCCTTCCTCAATTTGCTCTACCTTAATAACCCCCATTTCCTTACACTTCTTATCTAACAGTAATCTTCGTTTTTCTTGGTCTTTGCTGTTTACCGTGATATTAAGATTTTGAGACTGTCTTACTATCGGTTCGGTACGAGAGAGTATCTCGCTTATCATTTTTGCAACTATATTAGGGTTATCAGACCCAAGCAATTCTCTCGCTTTGTTAATTGCATCTTCGTGTAATGATGTTATTGATGTTTTTTCAAGATTTGTCAATGCCCTGTTTTGTAGTTCCAAAATCCTTGCCTTAACGTGAGGATAACCGTTCATCTTTGAAGAATAAATAGCCAACCGTTCTCTTGTGTTTGTCTGATACCCTGCGGCAATATAAGCCTCAATAGGTTTCATAAGTTTTATAACTTGGTTTTGACAAAATGTTTCCTGTTTTATGTTTTTAAGTATTCCCATTTTTCTCCAAGTGGCAAGGGGGTGTACTAAAACACCCCCGATTATCAATTCTGATTTGTGCCACTAAAGGCTGACCGTTATCAACCTTTAAATATATACACTATTTTAAGTATATCAACCGCACCACGAAGACCTACGGTTTTTATGGCAATATCGCATATCTGCAGAACTGCCTCTCTTTCCTGTGCAGTAAGAAGATAGGGTTTCGCTTCCACTACTACTTTTCCCATTTCCTTGCTTACGGGTATTTCAATTACGTTAGTTTCTTTCTCGTTTGACATTTGTTCTCCTTTTAAACTTATCACAATTTTTATTAAAAGCTGACAATCCTATTAACAACAGGACTATCACTAAATACATCAAAGTACAACTTATCGCTAATGCCCAGAACACAAACAGTTTCACTTACCACCATTTGTTTTGATGGATTTAAAGTATTGCTTACTTCTTATTAAAAGTTGCTTGTGAATAGATTTAATAAGTTCCGGATTATTGAGGTGTTCGGGTATTTGCAATGCTACCCGGCAGCGTTTCTTATCGGCATACAGCAAAACACTATATTTCTGCATTATCTTATTTATAGATGAACCCATTACAACAAAACTATTACTTAATTCTGATAACTCAAGCAACATCATAGATAAACAAGAGAAATACCTGGCTCTATCCACTTTATTTTTATCAATATCCGTCATTTTACCTCCGTGTACGATTTAAAACCACAAAAAGGACAATAACTTGCAGGTACAACTCCACCTATTCTATTTATCTTATCATCAAACTCCAATACGAGTTTAAGACCCACAGAGTGACAAGTAAACTTACACCCACAGAAACCACTGCGACAATAATGTCCGTCAAATCCATACTTCTTGTTGTG
>Ga0257141_1000181_pt1 | contig 11112 bp, 16 predicted proteins | sample saktaT_17_FD_193544 | JGI IMG/M metagenome (GOLD analysis project Ga0257141, IMG submission 193544) | Metatranscriptome of saline water microbial communities from Sakinaw Lake, British Columbia, Canada - sak_2011_1_27_36m (Metagenome... | ecosystem: Environmental > Aquatic > Non-marine Saline...
ACCTTGTCCGTTTCTATCGCCTTCCGGCTGTTCCGTGTATTCGCATCGTCCGGAAGCCTGCCGCATGTTTCCGATCGAGCAGGGACTCCTCTACGAAGCCAAAACCCGCCGAAATCGAAAAATCCATTATTTCAAGCCGCCCGGGTTCTGCCAAGGGTCAAAAGGCCGGAAACAATGGACAGCATCCGCTTGGATCAAGGACCAGGGCGCTGAAGACTATAACCGGATGACCCAAAGGTGGTCCGAGTTGATGCGTCTGTTCCGGAGCGATCCCTGGTCAGGCGAGGGGCCGAACGGAAAGCGGGGGAAAATGGCGTTTATGGCTGCCTATAACATGGATGCGTTTCGGGATTTTGTATTCAAAAGCAGTTTTTTGAAGCGCTACCGGATCGCATCCGCGCTTTTGGATAAAGCCAGGACCGATGATGTTGAGCTGCTGAAAATTGGCCTGGCATGGATCGCGCTTTTTGTCTGGGGAAAATCCTCCCCCCTGCTGCGACCCAGAAAAAGCTGAGTTTACAATATCCCTTCGGGCATGGGCGCCACGGCCTCACCGCCCAGAACATATCCGCCGTCCAGCCGCAGGATGCCGCCGGTCATAAAGGGCGCATCCCGCACCACAAAAAGAACCGCCTTTACGACATCTTCAATCTCGCCCATGCGCCCAACCAGCGTATGTTCCACAATCGTTTGCCGCTGCCGAGCCGTCAGCAGCCCCCATCCCCTTGTTTTATCGCCATGCCGGGTTTCGACCATCCCCAGCATGATTTCGTTCACCCGGACCTGCGGCGCCCCGATACGCGCCCAGGTCTCCGTCAAAAGCGAGACGCCTCTGCTGGCGGCGGCATATCCTTCGTTAAACACATAAGCGGCAGGACCGGTTCTGCCCACAATCCCGGCGATCGACGACAAATTGATCACAACACCGTCCCGGCTTGATTTTAAAAATGGCAGTGCGGCATTAAACGCCCACATTTTGGCGCGAAGGGTGGTTGCCATCTCCAGATCCCACTGCCCCGGGGTATACGGGCCGTGAACCACCGGCCAGCCGCCCCGTTCGATATTGTTGATCAGGATATCGAGCCGGCCGAACCGGTCCATCACCTGCTGAATCAACGCTTGAATGCATCGGGTATCCAGCAGATCCGTTCGAACGACCAGTGCATTTGAGCCAAACGGCGCCACATCGTCTTTCAGCGCAGCCAGGCTTTCTTCCCAGTCAAAATAATTAAAGGCAACCCTTGCGCCCAGACGTAAGAGTTCCATCCCGATACCCTTTCCAATGCCTTTTATGGCGCCCAGCACCAGTGCAACGCGGCCTTTAATTTCCATTCAGAGACTCCAGTTCCTCCCAGCGCAGACAGGCGGTTTCGATCTCCTGATCAAGGGCCTCCAGCCTGGCCTTGGCGCTGGCGATTTCGTCGCCGGCCTGCTGGTAAAACAATGGATCGGACATGGCCTGATACAGGTTTTTCTGCTCGGCTTCGAAAGCCTCGATTCGCTGCGGCAGGACTTCCAGTTCCCGCTGCTGCTTGAAGCTCAGCATCTGGCGGCGTTCGCCCGCAGGCTTTGGTTTCTCAGCCTTAACCTTTTCCGCCTTGATCGGCGGTTCCGGAAGCCTTCGTTGACGCAGCCAGTCATCATAGCCTCCCACATACTCACCGACACGGCCCTGGCCTTCAAAAACGAGGGTGCTGGTCACCACGTTGTTCAGGAAAGCCCGGTCATGACTGACCAGAAGCAGGGTTCCCGGGTAGTCAAACAGCAGCTCTTCCAGTAGTTCCAGGGTTTCGGTATCCAGATCGTTGGTCGGCTCATCCATGATCAGGACATTGGACGGTTTGGTGAAGAGTTTGGCCAGCAGCAGGCGGTTCCGTTCTCCGCCGGAGAGAATTCGAACCGGGGACCGGCTGCGTTCCGGGGAAAAGAGAAAATCCTGCAGATAACCGATGATATGGCGGGACTTGCCATTGAATTGGACCGTGTCATTTCCTTCGCCGACATTATCGGCTACGGATTTGTTTTCATCGAGCTGGGCCCGGAGTTGGTCAAAATAGGCTGTCTCGAGACGAACACCATGCCGCACCGCACCTTTTTGCGGTGAAAGTTCCCCTAACAGCAGACGAAGGAGTGTGGTCTTGCCGGAGCCATTCGGGCCCATGATCCCCACCTTGTCGCCGCGCTGGATGACCGTCGAAAAATCACGAATCACTGGCGCCTCTCGGTCGTAACCGCAGCAGACATCTTCGGCCTCAACCACGAGCTTCCCTGAACGCCCGGCCTCCTGGGCCCGCAGCCGAACCGATCCCACGCGGTCGCGCCGGCTGCGTCGATCCTCCCGCATCTTTTCCAGCACGCGCACGCGGCCCTCATTGCGGGTGCGCCTGGCCTTGACGCCTTGCCGGATCCAGGCCTCTTCCCGGGCCAGCTTCTTGTCGAACTCGGCCCTGTGTCCGGCTTCCGCATCAAGGGCTGCCTGCTTTCGCTCAAGAAACGTTTGATAGTCGCAGGACCAGTTCGTGAGATAGCCCCGATCCAGCTCAAGAATGCGGGTGGCAAGCTTTTGAAGAAACATCCGGTCATGGGTGACAAATAGCAGGGTTCCGCCGTAGCGCAGCAGAAAATCCTCGATCCAGCCGATGGCGTCGATATCAAGGTGATTGGTGGGTTCGTCCAGGAGCAGAATATCCGGATCGCATGCCAGGCCTCTTGCGAGCATCACGCGGCGCTTGAGCCCGGCAGAAAGCGTTTCAAACCGGGCCTGAGGATCCAGGTTCATGCGAGAAAGGGTTTTTTCGACCTGCAGGCGCCCGGCGGCATCTTGCAAAACGGGCAATGCCGGGTTCGTTTTCTCCAGTCTGCCGGCGACAACATCAGCCGTTGCACCGGCCAGGCCATGCGGCACATCCTGGGAGAGCATGGCAATCCGAATGCCCTGCTGACGGACAATCTCGCCGTCATCCGGGAAAAAATCGCCATGAATCAGCCGCATCAAGGTCGACTTGCCAGCGCCGTTTCTGCCCAGAAGGCAGACGCGTTCTCCTCGCTCGATTTGAAAATTCACATGGTCCAGCAGTGGATGCCCGCCGAACCCCATACTCACATCTTTCAAACTGATCAGCGCCATGCAAAGCACCCTTCACGTTCAGGTAACGGCATCATTCCAAATCCTTTCTCAATGTCACATCGCGTTCGGGTCATTCTTTGATTGCTGATATTTTCTCCTCAGGACCTTGGTCTTTCCTCTTTTAATCTTGCTGTCCAGGCGTTTTTCCTGAGAACTGCGCGTGCGTCGGGTGGGCCTGCGTTGTTTCGGCGATATGGCCACGCTTTTGATGAGTTCCTGAAGCCGGCGAAGGGCTTCCTCCCGGTTTTTTTCCTGGCTTCGGTGCTGCTGGGCCTTGATAACGATGACGCCATCCAGACTGATGCGATGATCCTTCAGCTTTAAAAGCCGATCTTTATAAAAATCGGGTAGCGACGAAGCACCGATGTCAAAGCGCAGGTGTATGGCGGTAGAGACCTTGTTGACATTCTGGCCGCCTGCTCCCTGTGCCCGAATTGCAACGATCTCGATCTCGGTGTCAGGGAGGGCTAAGGTGCCGGAGATTTGCAACATTGACGGAAGGTAATGGAAAAACTTACGATTAAAGGATAAAAGTTCTCTCGAACAGTTCCCGGATGGCTTTTTTGCCGTTTTCTTCCAGAAAGCGCGTTCCCGTGCCTGCAAAATGAACATGACTGATGACCGGTTCATCCCCTTTTTTTCGTTCAACCCAATCGGTATGATTCCAACTGAACCATGCATTGCGCTTCTGATCGAACACATACAAGGGTTTGTTGCAGAGTTTGCTGAACTCGGCGCCCCAACCCGTGCCGCCCTTTACGGTTTTATCCGCTAGTATCTCTCCAATCACGTAAATTTCCTGTCCATTGTTGATCTGATACCAGATGCTTTGCAGGATTTTACGAAATGTGGGATTATCCGTGAAGCGGCGATTCATCAACCGTGACACATATTCCAGGCTCACGTCTCCATTTTTTAATTCCTCGCGGTTCAGGACTCGCAGGCCGCGCTGCCGAATTCTATTGTGTCCTTCAAAAGTGAAATTCACTTCTTCAATTCCAAAATGCTCGGCATTCACACCAAATTCCGCTTCAGCCCCATTTGCGCCTCCGCTAAAGAGAATCACATCTTCTGTCTTCATCTTCTTTCCTTCCTTAAAACCCCTGTATTTTATGTACTGTAATTAATGTTACTGAATTGGTTAATGCCATTTCCGGATTTTCAGACATTTCCTCCTGCACTGCCATCGTCACAGGGACCGGAAGCGTCGTCCATCCTGGAATGCTCCGCGCTCGGCGCCATCTCGCAGACCGGAAGCGGTTCGGGGTTCATGGTCCTTTTGCAGCATTCCGGTGTCGGCTCATCCGCCGGAATGCTGCGTTTTTTTCCACATGCGGCACACACGTAATTGATGCGATCTTTCATAAGTTACCCCTTTCATTCTTGCTCTTTTTATCTAAGGTTAGACGGGCTGGAACAACCCACCATCATCCTCGAGTCGGTCAACTCCATTAGAATCCCCCCCCCCCAAACCAGCCAGACCACCGTCAGAATGACAACGAAATAAAAGAGGACCGGCAGTTTCAGCTTACCCAGAAAATCATGCCAAAACAGTGTACATGAGAACGCCGTAGATGACAAGGGGAACCAGTGGCCACATTGTCACACCGCCGGTCCGTGATGCATAGGTCGCGATCTTCCGCCCGAATGTGAAAAGTTGCCAAAACCAGGGCCGGTATCATGAGGATTTCGCCATTTTCTCTATTTTCTTATCCGGCTTCTGATGTTGGCTATTTTTTGCTTGATGTCCTCAGCTCCGACAATTTCCGTGACCATTGCGATGCACTTGGCCCCCCGGCCGGAAATCTCCCTGACATTGCTCTCCTTGATGCCACCGATGGCGACAAATGGGATTTTGATGTTTTCAACAACATATTCGAGGTATTGGAATCCCACCGGATCACAGACATCTTTTTTGGTGGTTGTCCTGAAGATCGGACCCACCCCGATATAATCGACTCCGATCCGTTCGGCTTCACGGGCCTGCTCCGGAGCGCGGGTGGAAAGTCCGATGATCATTTTTTCCCCAACCAACCTCCTGATGTCGGGCACAGGAAGATCATCCTGGCTCACGTGGATCCCATCCGAACCTGTCATCATGGCAAGGTCAACATCGTCGTTAACGATGAAGGTGACACCTGCCGCTGTTGTCGTCTGCCTGATCTTTTGGCACTCCTGGAACTTCTCACGCATTGATTTGTCTTTTTCGCGATACTGTATCACCTGGATACCCGAAGCAATCATCTCGGCCACCACCTCCGCATTTGTCCTTCCCAGTGAATACGACTCGGCAGTCAGGCAGTATAGATCGGCATTTGGAAAATTTCTCAAATCATCGCTCCTTCTTTTTTCGTAACGACTCAGGTGGTTGGGCTTCCTGCCAAAGGCCGGATTTAACGCGGGCCAGATAATAGGAAAGCACCACGTCCGCCTGCTTGGCCGCGGCAATGTTTACCGCAGGGGACATGGCGGGACATTCCCGGCTTGTCTCGGATACCATGTCCCCGACAATGAAAAAGTTCTGCCGGATTCTGCGGGTCTTGATCCGATCGCTTTGCCCCCAGCCCGAGATTCCCGAAGCTGCAACCAGAAGCTTTTCGGAATTCATATACCTCTCAACAATCATCTTCTTGCATTCCGGCTTGTCAAAGGCTTTGACAACTGCCTGACATTCGCTGAAAAAAATCGTTCAAATTATTTGTATCGATTTTTCTCGAATGGATGGAAATATCAAGGTCGGGGTTGATTGCCAAAAGATTCTGCCTGAGCATCTCCACTTTAGGCTTTCCGGCCTGGGCGCAGAAAAAGAACTGCCGATTGAGGTTGGAGTATTCAATAATATCGAAATCCACGATGACAAATTGTTTAAAACCGCTCCTTACGAGGTTGGCCGCGCAGTTGGAACCCAATCCTCCGGCCCCTGCAATCCCGATCCGCACGGACTGAAGCAGTTCGAGAGCTTCTTTTCCGATATGACATGCCACCCCTCTTTCAAACGGATTCATCACCCCTTGCCTCCATGGGCTGCCAGTCCTTGTAAACAGGCTGGAATCCGAGACTGGCAAGGGCTGTCGCCATCTCCCCGACACCCCTTTCATCGGATATCTCAAACTGGCTGGACCCACTCTCTTTGCTGGTATGGCCGCCCACGGAGGTGCAGGAGCCCGCCGACATCTTTGTTACCCCAAGAGGCAGAATGCTGTCCCGAAATACAGCACTCTCCCTTGTGGAAACGGTGATTCCGGCCCTTGGGAGAAACAGGCGGAAGGCCGTCATGATCTGGACAAGGTTCCTGTCCGAAACCGTAAACTTGGGCTGGAACCCGCCGACTTGGGGTCTCATCCTGGGAAGGGAGATGCTGATTTCCACCTCGGGATATTTTCTCTGGAGGTATTCCGCATGGAGTCCGGTGAAAAAAGCCTCGCTACGCCAATTGTCCAACCCGAGCAGAGCGCCAACATTTACAGAGCGCATACCCGCCATGCAGCCTCTTTCAGGAGCATCGATCCGAAACCTGTAATCCCGTTTCGGCCCCTTTGGATGAAGCGTTTCATAGAGTCTCTCGTTGTAGGTTTCCTGGAAGATGGTAAGGGAATCCACTCCGGAGGCGATCAGCTTCCCATATTCATCGGTCTCAAGGGGGTAGATTTCGATGGCAATGGAGGTGAAGTAAGTTTTAAGAATTTTAACGCATCCTTGGAGGTATTCAATACCGGCCTTCTTTTTTGCTTCTCCGGTCAGGATCAAAATATGCTTAAGGCCCGTTTCGGCGATCTTTGCAGCCTCTTTTTCCACCTCATCGAAAGAAAGCCTCCTTCTGCCTATTTTGTTTCGGACATTGAAACCGCAGTAGACGCAATGGTTTGTGCAAAAATTAGAAAGGTACATCGGGGTAAAGAGGAAAATCACGCTTCCGAACTGGTTCATCGTAAGACGGTGGGCTTTCTGGGCCATGTCTTCAAGAAATGGTTCGGCTTGGGGGGAAAGAAGGGTGAGAAGGTCTTGCTCCTTCAGCCTCTCTTTGGAAAGCGCAGCCGCGGCCTGGCTCTCGGTGATCGCGTCAAGATATTGAGCAAAAGGAAAATCCCGGTATCCAAGGTAGCTCTGGTAGAAACTCATCGCGGGTCTCCGAAATCCAGAAAGCCGGTAAGGGGAGAGGAAGCGGATGCTGTTTTACGCGATGCTCCGGGGCCGGCAAGGAAGGCAGACCTTCCCGCGCGGACAGCATCGGCGAAAGCGCCCGCCATCCTCACCGGATCATTTGCACCGGCTATGGCGGTATTCACCAGGCAGGCTGATGCGCCCATCTCCATGGCCCTGCAGGCTTGGGAGGGTTTCCCGATGCCCGCATCAACGATAATCGGAATGTCGATCTCGTCGATCAGAATCCGGATCATCTCCCCGGTTTTAAGCCCCCGGTTCGAGCCGATGGGTGCACCCAAAGGCATCACAGCAGCAGCTCCGGCGTTTTGAAGTTGCTTGGCCACCATCAGGTCCGGGTTGATATAGGGAAGCACCACAAAACCCTCCCGAGCCAGGATTTCGGTTGCCTTGACGGTTTCGTAGCCATCCGGCAGAAGATATTTGTTGTCCGAAATCACTTCGATCTTTATCCAGTTCCCGCATCCCATGGCCTTTGCAAGCCTTGCAATACGGATTGCCTCGTCGGAAGTTCTGGCTCCTGATGTGTTGGGCAGAAGCTGCATTGTTTTGGGGATGTGCTTGATGACATTTTCCGTGTGCGATTCGAAATCCACCCTTCTGAGAGCAACCGTAATCACCTGGGAACCGGAACTTTCCGCAATTTGCGGAATCAGCGCATCCGATGCGTATTTACCCGTGCCGATAAAGAGACGACTGAAAAGTTTTGTCCCGCCTATTTCGAGATAATCTTCATACTTCATTGTCTCATCCTCCCCCTACAAATCGCAAAACCTCGAGGCTGTCGTTCTCCTTCATGACAAACTTGTGGAAATCCTCTTTATTGATAATGCGCCTGTTGTGCTCAATGACAACAGTATCAAAATCGAGTTTTTTCCGGACAAGGAACGCCCCGATGGAAATGCTTTCGGTGAGTTCCTCCTGTTTTCCGTTAATGACGACAACCATCTTCTCGGGTCCTTTCGGATTCGCGCTCATTTCGTTAAGCGTACAAAAACCGTTCACCGCGCGCATCTCTTACTGATGAATCAAAGAGCCGAACAGCGCCTGCTTCAGCCAGTTCAGACTGAATTTCAGAAGCTCGACATCATCTTCCAGAAGAAGCTTCCAGGAGTCGGCACTCAGGCCAAGACGCTGATACGAAAAGTTATCCGTCAGATATTTTCGGAATGCATCCAGGTCATAACAGGCCATGGAAAACAGATGTCTGGACTTTAGATCCAATGCGCCCGGAATCAGCCGGTTTTTCAGACTGATGATATCCATCATCCTGTCGTTCATGGCGTCATAGGGGGCAATGCCCTGGGAATCGATCCACTCCCGGACGGTCTGCGTGCAATTTTGACCGTGCCCATGGCAATGGGGTTCAACCAGCAGGCCGTACTGAATCGTTATTTGACCGGTTTCCCGGGATCTGGAAAGCATTCTGGCCAGCGGATAGGTCCGGCAGGAGGACGGCCGGCTGTCATACACCCGGCATCCTTGCGGAGATACAAAGGGGCAGGTAAAACCATCCGCAGGATCGGTTTTCAGGCAAACCACGGGGAGCCCGGTTTCAGGGCCCATATGCTGAGTCGTATACTTTTCCAGAAATTCTCCGGAAGACATATTATATTTTGGCCCAAAATGGCGTTTGAGCCTCAGCACATCATAAGGGGTTAAAAACTGGTTCACATCCTTGCAGCATTCATTGAAACAAGGGACGCCTGAGCTGCAAGAGAATTTGAACGTGTCATCCAACGATAGGGGGATCAGGGTATGTTCCATAATTAGTTTCAGATGTTAAGTGTTAAGTTATGGGTTAAGGGATTTGTCGGGCAAACAAATCCGACCTTCTGACTCCTGGCTTGTGGCCAAAAGTCACCCGGATTTTCGGATTAAATCATGAACATCATACTGGCCGTTCAGTAATATCCGGACATGGGTTCCGGTCTGAGTAAAATCAAGGGGAGCGCCGCTTAAGTCGAAAAGCTCCCGAACCGTGTCGGACCGGGCAGGGCCACTGCGTGTCAGAATCTCTACTGCATCTCCTTTTTGAATCTTGTTCCGGATATGACAGATCGCGCTGCCATCTTCAGACACCTCGATGATTTCCGCCATAAAAACGTGATCATGAAATGACTTGTAATTGTCAAAATTGGGAGAGGTCTGATCCGGGTCTCCGAAATAGAATCCCGTACAGTATCCCCTGTGGCTGATGCGCAATAGCTCTTTCATCCATGAAGCATCGGCCTGGAAATCTTCCGGGTTCGCATACCAGGCATCGATGGCATCCCGGTACACCTTTACCACGGTTGCCAGGTAGTTGATACCCTTCATCCGGCCTTCGATTTTCAGCGAACCAATTCCGGCCCGGATCATTTCCGGAAGATGTTCGATCATACAGAGGTCCCGGGAATTAAAGATATAGGTTCCCCGGTCATCTTCCAGAACCGGCATGAATATTCCGGGCCGCAATTCTTCAACAACCGCATACTGCCACCGGCAGGGATGACAGCACATCCCCCGGTTGCTGTCCCGCTTGGCCATGAAGCTGCTCAGCAGACAGCGTCCGGAATAGGAAATGCACATGGCGCCATGAACAAAGGACTCCACCTCAATCCGGGATTGCTGGACGATTTCAGAAATCTCGGAAAGGGTTATCTCTCTTGCCGTATTGATTCTGGCAGCGCCCATATCTCTCCAGAATATGGCACCGGCAAGATTGGTGATATTGGCCTGGGTGCTGATATGGATGGGAACCCCGGGAATGATGCGGCGCGCCATCATGAATATTCCGGGGTCGGCCACAATGAGGGCATCCGGCCCGAACTGCCCGATTTGATCCAGATAGCCGGATATGGCGTCCAGTTCATGATTTCTGGGATAGATGTTACAGGCAACATACACTTTTTTCCCAAGATCATGGGCAAACCGGATCGCCATGTCAAGTTCCGGAAGGGTAAAATTGCCGGAAAAATTTCTTAAGCTGAAATCCTTGCCGGCAAGATACACCGCATCGGCCCCGTAATGAATGGCGATTTTCAGCTTTTCAAAATTCCCTGCGGGAGCAAGCAGTTCGATTTTATGATGTCTTTTCAAGGAGCGACCAGCATGTCCCGCGACTCGGCCATATCCACCTGGGTATAAGCCGCGCAATTGATCACCGGGGATGTGCCGGCAATCAAAATATTCATGGGACAACCTCCATCCGAGGATACTGATGCGGCTGAAGTGCCGAAAGACAGGGAAGCCGGTTGTCCTTGTCTGAAATGATGGGACCGGTTATGGGCCACTCGATGCCGATGGCCGGATCAGACCACAGAATACCGCCTTCATCCGCCTGCGTATACAGATCCGAACATTTATACAGGAACAGGGCGGTTTCGCTGAGTACACAGAAACCGTGAGCAAAGCCTTCGGGAACGAACAACTGCCGTTTGGTTTCGCTGGACAGATGCACGCCTGCCCACTGCCCAAATGTGGGGGAACCTTTTCGGATATCCACGGCCACATCAAAAATCTCACCGGAAACGACCTGAACCAGTTTGGCCTGGGGTCGGTTGATCTGAAAGTGAAGCCCTCTTAAGGTGCCTTTCACGGAAAAGGAAAGGTTATCCTGGATAAACGCTTGCGAAATACCGGCCTTCCGGTACCGCTCCTGGTGATAGGTTTCCATGAAAAAGCCGCGTTTATCCGCATACACGTCGGGTTCAACAAGAAGCACTTCTTTTAAGGATGTTGGGATGACATTCATAAACGTTCCTTCTGCGATTGATCAATTGGACTCCTGATGCGTTCCTTATCACAATCACAGTCCGGCAAACAAGTTGATTATGGCCCAA
>Ga0257141_1000187_pt1 | contig 10975 bp, 6 predicted proteins | sample saktaT_17_FD_193544 | JGI IMG/M metagenome (GOLD analysis project Ga0257141, IMG submission 193544) | Metatranscriptome of saline water microbial communities from Sakinaw Lake, British Columbia, Canada - sak_2011_1_27_36m (Metagenome... | ecosystem: Environmental > Aquatic > Non-marine Saline and...
TGTATCTCTCAAAAGCGATTGTTCTTATTTATCTTCCAAATAGGAAGTTTTCGTACAAACCTCCACCAAAACGGTCATAGCCGTAAAAATCATTATAAAGTCCGCCGGGAACACTTCTATATTGCACGCTTAAATTAACGTCTTTCCACGGCTGATAATTCAATTGAGCGCTGCTTAAATAAATTCCGCTTATTTGATCTTGATAATTCTTTCCAAATGAACTGTATGGGGAATGGACCAAACTTGCATCAACCTCCATATTAAAATTATCGGCAAATTTGTATCTCATCGTATTTGTATAGACACCAAGAGCCAAGCCATTTTTCCCGGATGCCGTGTAAGACATACTGTACGAATGCGACATCGAAAAGTTATCCGGATTAAAAAATCCAAACATCAATGCTGGGGCATTTTCGTTTATCATTCCTTCTTGAATCGACGGTTTAAAGATATTTTTATCCTTAAACTGTGAAAAGCAGTTAATGGATGCCGCTACCAGCACGATCAAAAGAATTTTTTTCATAATAGTTCCATCTCTAAATTTCAAAAAAATGATCACTTCCCGAAGCCATAAAGAGTTAAATCATTCTTCTTTGCAAATATAACCAGAAAAGAAGGCGTGATGCAACACTATTTAGTCGCTTTTTCTCTAATAAAGTTCCTTTTTGATGATAAAGTCTTTAAAATAAGAAAAGCCGCGTCTCAGCGGCTTTTCTTAAAAGAACAGAGCTATGACTTACTTCATCAAGATCATTTTCTTGGTTGAAGAGAAATCATTTGCTTTAATTGTGTAGAAGTAGATACCGCTTGTGAGGTTTCTCGCATTGAACGAAACATTATAAACACCAGCAGTTTTTTCTTCATTTACTAAAGTAGCAACTTCTTCACCGAGCGTATTAAATACTTTTACGGTTACAAAGCTTTCTTTTGGAACGTTGAAACGAACTATGGTTTCAGGGTTGAATGGGTTTGGATAATTTTGTTCGAGCATGTAAGCAGTAGGAACAGTATTTCCAAGTTTTTCAACTTTTGTAACATCAATAATTTTAGCTATACCAAAAGTATCAACAACAGTTGCGTTAGCAGTTAATGTACCCATCTGGAGATGATGATCAGCGCCTACGCCGTTTTCATTATCATTTGCTCCACCATTTGTTGGTAAGCCCCAGTTTGCGCCGTATTTATACGTAACATATAGGGTTGAGTAAGCCGGGAAAGTAATTACATTCGTAAAGATTTTATCTCCTGCAACCGCATCACTGTGTGTGCCGTCATCAAAAAGTTGGATAACTTTTGTGATGTCTGCATCCGGCCATCCACCACCTGGCCATTGGAGTGGTGAATTACCACCAGCAATGTATACATTTGTAAATGGAGTGTTGGCTGGCGCATTGATAATTGATCTACCGTTGGTATTAACCGTAAATTTAATATTAGCTGGTTGATTCAATACTGTTTTAATATCACCGTTATTAAAGCTTCCTTCAAATACTGCAGAAGCAGCATTAAAATCAGCTTGGGTTACAGTATATTTTCTGTTGTCTATACTTTCCCATGCACCTGGGGTGTAGAAGAATTTGAATTCAACAACTTCTCCAACTGCAAGAATTATAGGAGTAGTGACTTCATAAATGTCAGCATTCGTAGGAGAAGCAGCCATTTTTGTTTGTCCCCAACCGTTAAGGGTACCACGAACCGAAACAGTATCAGTCGCTGGTTTAAACAAACCTGATAATCTTTCAAGTTCCATATTAACCGTGAAAGTAAACTGAATTGTTTTTGAATTAACATATACAGTAACGTTATCCCAGAAAGCGGTATAAGTATTGGTACCTGAAACAACAGCTAATTTTCTGTTATCAGCAATAGTTTCCCAATTATCGGTACCGCCATGGTTATTAACGAACTTGAATTCAATATTATCACCAGCAGCTATTCCAGTACTAACAGTAGCTGTGTAGATTGAATCGCCGTTAGCGTCAGTTAATTCGTTAGTTGTTCCTGCCCAACCATTGAATGAACCGCGAACCCAAACTTTATCACCAATTGAGAACGTTCCTTTTTTCAATTGAACACTCATGTTACAACTGAATTCAACAGTAGCCGGACCTGTTACACGTGTAAATTTTTGCATTGCATCTTTACCACCGTAGCCAAACACAGAAAGATACGCAGTGTTTCCATCAGCAGTAAAAGCTATTCCACGAGGTTTTTGATTCATAACATCCGTTGGATTATGCCATTCCATCGAATCCTTAATAGTATTGGTTGTAACATCCCAGGCATACCAAACCATACGGCGGTAGTACGTATTAATAAGTGTTCCGTCTGGTTCAGTATAGCCATTTGGATCATCTGATCCTGCGGCACTCATCCATAACCAGGTTGGATGAAGCGGATCCCATGCGCAAGATTCCATATGGAAACCTTTTGCAATAACTCCGACTGAATCAAATGCCGAAAATTCATCAGCTCTGTGGTAAACGTAGATTGCTTTCATTGTATATCCCGCCCAGTAAATAGTATTACCGTCAGGAGAAACCTCAAAAGCTCTATGAAATCCCGCAGATGCAGCGACTGCAACACCAATTGCACCCATGTTAGCATCCCATTCACGAATTGGATTTCCACCAACAACATTACCAGTAAACATATGGTTATTGCTTGTTGCAAAAGCAGGAGCGCCAATAGAACCGGCACCGCCTGTTCCTGTTAAATGAACGGCTTTACCAAGACCTAAACCGGTTTTGTAATTAAATTTATAAAGAATGTTGAAGTAAGATGCGACAATATTACCATCTTTGTCGGCGCGCATTCCACGTCCTGTATTAGCATAAGTAGCTAACGGAATCCATGGGAATAGACCTCCCAAGGTGTCACCTTTTACTCCGGCGTTATCCATATAAACCAAAATCGGATTAGATTGTTTTACACCGTTTGTCGTCGGGAAATTATAAAGAGATCCGTCCGGGTTGTAAACATATAAAGCACGTAATGCTACAACTGTATCACGAAATCCCGCGGCAGCGGTCCAATATGGAACCTTCATTGTATCACGCGTTAACGCATAATAGTTCTGCGCCCAAATTTTGCCATCAGGATCAACTGCCAAACCATGCACATTGCCTGTCTGCCAAAGCGCGTCATTCGTAGTGTCTGGAAAGCTAACGCCCGCCGTCCACTGTGAAAAGACATTTCCTGTAAGCATAAATGCTAACAGAAAAACAATTCGAAGAAAGTTTTTGTTCATTTGTGTCTCCCTATTTTTTTTGTTTTTGATCTGTAATTAAATTACCAATTTTTTAATTATTTCCAAAATACGGTGCGCCAAATTTCCTCGTGTTCACTTTTATGATAGCGTCCGACAAGGGTAATGGAACCGTTTTATCGTCAGTATTTATTATTTGCCTTACATAATAAAGATAATAGCCTTCACCCCAAAATAACGCAATTAATTTATTTTTCTTTGTGGGATTTAAGACGCCCGGGAAAAGCGGGGCGCTGCTTTTATCAGTTGGATTAACAATAATAATCGGTTCCGCGCCATCGTTCCCAATGTAGAGGAAACCATCTTGAGAAAAAGTAATACCCTGGATTGTTACCGGTGTAACAACAGAAGAATACCCTGCTGCCGAGAAGTCAAAATAGACTTCAGCAACACCAATGCTATCGGCATTAACAATTGGAAAGCGCCAAACAATTTCTGATTTATCACTTGAACTTTTTTGTCCCGCAGCATAAAGAAAGCCGTTATAAACTCTGCAAACTCTAAAGAGTCCTACGCGTGAAAAAGTTTTTTTATCCTTTGTAGCGGGGTTAATCCTATAAATTTGATCCTGTGAACTCACAGCCCAAATACTACCATTCGCATCATAATCAAAATCAACAATCGCTGAACTGAAACCTGAGAGATAAACTACTGGAACAGCACCTTGCGCAACCTTGAAGATCGCGGTCACTTTTCTTGAACCGAGCAGTCCATCAGTTTTGGCAAACTTTAGAGCGCTGTAAAAAGTTTCGCCTCCCTTTTTAGCATACTCGGAAGCAACACCATCAGGAGTAATTTTTATCACTCCTTCACTTACACTATTCAGAGTAGAACTATAATAGAGGTTCGCTGAATTATCAAGTGTGATCATATATGGTCGATTTCCGGTAGAAAATTCCTTTATCGTTTGAGTTGCGCTAATTAATTTATAAGAAAGTACATTACTTATCTTCAAAGCGTTAACCAGCTTATCAATTTTTATCGATATTGAATCTTTAACAATATTTGGAGCTTTTACAACAATTTTGTTCGAATCAACTGAAAGAATAGTGGCTACTGTAGTATTAAAGTAAACGAGCAGTTGTTTAGAATCTGTGGGAAAATTATGACCTGTAATCGTAAGTTCATCAATGCCTGCAAATGCGCTATCCGCAGGAGAGATTGAAACAATTTGAGGATCAGCAGTATTTGAAAACGTTTGACTATAAAGAGGAGAAACGTTGTCTACCTGGTTGCACCCCCAAAAGAAAAGCACAATAATAAAAATTAACGCTGCTAAAACAATTGAGGTTTGCGGAAGTTGTAAATATTTTTTTTTCATAAGTAATACCAAAATTTTATTAACTGTTAAAGTCCAAAATGAATCGAGAATTTATGAACATCGGAAAACGTTGTCCAGGGGATGTAGGCGTAATCAAGTCCAACATCATATCCTGCGAGTGACTGAGTGAACCCAATTCCGGCAGTCATGTTGTATTCATCTTTTCCAGATAAATAACCGGCTCGCAGAGCAAGTGAATTCATAAATTTAAATTCCACACCGAGATCAACTTCTTCAACATTATCACGTGGGACAACAGAATCAAAAGCTAGTTGGATAGAGTACTCTGACTTATCAAGCTTTAACATATCGCTTACATTATAAGCTAATCCGACACGAAATGTTAAAGGGAGTTGAAATTTTTCTTGCTCTCGTTCTAACTGAATATCTTTTGAAAAATTCTTTACCGATGCGGCAAAATCTAAACTCTGAATTCCGGTGTGATAAAGAACCCCAAAGTCGAAGACCAGAGAATTCGGTTTATAATTTGTTGTTGTCATTTCACTCTCAGTAATGTTCACAATGCCCGAGGTTAAATTTTGCAACGCATATTTTACTGAACCGCCAATAGAGAATTTATCATTTAACGCTTTACCGTAATTAAGACCAATGCAATATGCGTTCGGATTAAAAATTCCGGTTTCAACATATCCTTGGTTATTACGAATAGTTCCCATAAAATCGCCGTAATTCACGTAAAGAAATGAGATGCCTAAGACTCCATAATCTCCATTTTCCGGCGCAATAGTAACACCACCGGCATAATATTTTATATCAGCTATCCAATTTACCTGCCCGGTAGTTGCATCTAGTAAATTTGTTTGTCTGGCTATGGATGCAGGATTTGAGAAAAGCCCGCTTGCTCCAAGATTATCAAGGGCAGTTACGGCATCTCCCATTCCAGCCATTTTTGCATCGAGAGAAACCTGAAGAAATTTCATCCCGGTTTGTGCTAACTTCTTTTGGGCAAGTCCGGAGAATGTGAGAAGTAGAACAACAATTGAAACAGTAGTTAATAGTTTTATTTTCATAAAGTTTCCCGTGCCTTTATCGGATTATTACAAATTTTTGAATTTTTGTCTCGCCTGTATCGCCATCACTTAATACCGCGATATAAATCCCAGAAACAATAATTTGATTGGCGTCAGTATTTAATTGATTCCAATCTACCTTTTTAGAACCTTTAGTGAAATCAGGGTCTTTATCGGTAAAGGTTTTAATTAACTCCCCATATTCAGTGTAAATTTTAAGCGTATGCTTATCAGGAATACCGTAAAACGAAAGACGTTTATCGGAACCGCTTGTTCCCAAACTTGTAGAATTAGCAGCAGAAATAAATGGATTTGGAACCACCCTGAAATCATTAAAAACTACCACAGGTCCCGGAAGTGAAGGATTATACAACTGAGAATAAAATCTGTTGCTTTGAAGTTTGCCGACAGGAATATTTAATGTTGCATCCCCGGCAAAATCTTTGCCGATAGTAACAATATAGTAATATGAGTTAATGCTCGAAGGGGCTGAGTAATCATTATAGGATCGAACTCCTTTGTCTAATGATGCGATTCTATAATAATTACTATCTATTTTGCCAAGGGCACGATAAATATCGAACCCCGTAATATCAGGATCGTTTTCGTTATAAAGTGTCCATTTCAACCCGACACTGCGAGGTGAAGCATCGGAAGAGAATGAACTTACAGGAGCCGGAGTGCTAAGTACTTCCGGACTTTTCCAGTTCGCGTCATAATTTGCTTTCGCACGTTTAAACGTTTGAAATAAAGAATCTTTCCCTTTAAAAAATTCTGTGTTTTTAACTAACGCATTTTTATCAGCCTTATATTGTCTTCCAACAGCAAGAGCTTTTTCTTGACTAATTCCGGCAACTGCTTCAACCAAAACAATGTGAACACTATCACCATAATTTAAAGTATATGGTCCGTATCCGTTTCCAATTGAGAAACCGCCATTGGTTCCGGAGGCTGGATCTTTTGTCGGCATTATAGGATTCGTTTCACCGATTTTATCCAGATGACGCTTGTCATGTCCAGCAGTCATAAATTTATATTCGTCGGTCATCTTTGAAAGATTATAAGCGTCGTTTTGTGACTGAAGAGCTCCATCAGAATCAAACGTATTTGTAGTTGACGGCTGATTGATATCATCAGATTGATCTGCGGCAGATTTATCGGCATGTACCGTTAAAATACCTGCAAATTGAGGAGCCCCTAAACGACCGGTTGTATCGCTTGAAGCTATATTAGTTGCGGTTTTCCAAATCGGTCCACCCAAATTATCATAATCAACAAACGGAGGAAATTTACCATGCCAAACGTATTGAGCGCGGAATTGATTTTCTCCCGATTTTTCCCATCCGGCAATACTGCTTGTGTTTCCATCACCACGAGTATCATACGTAGAGTTCATACCCCATCCGGTCGGGTTTCCGATTTCGTATCTTGTTAATGCGCAGGGAGCTAATCGATACTGTAAAAAAACAACAAGATTTTTTATGACACTATCTTTTCTTTCGATGGTTTTAGGATCACCATCCGTATCTCCCGTATTTTTAAAAACATAATCATTTACGATGTAGTTTTCGTGAAACTGATTTTGAAATTGAAAAATTCTTCGCGTCATCGTTACGCCAATTTGGGTTCCCACAACATTAACAATTTCTCTATCCCAGGGCATAGTTGGATCAACTTCATCAACAGAGAAAGGCTTGCCTTCGGTTGCAGCTCCTTTAACCGTGAGATTTGGTTTTTCGTATTTACTCTTCATATAAAAAGAAATAGAAAATACTTCCCCTTTTCCAAATACGCGGGGACCAACATGCACAACTTTTTCGCTTACCATTCCGCCTATTTTAGCGTCGTAGAAATCCTTCACTCCAATCCACATCCCTTTCCATGCTTGGATATCCATGTAGTTATAGATGGCTGGCCATTGCATACCGTCCTGTTGTGTTTTCGCCGGTCCGGCAACTTCAATTTCACTTCCAATATCAGAGTACCAATTATGGAGGGAGCCAACCGACATATATTTAATTTCTTGCGGGAAGGCAAAAACATTCACTAAAATCATAAGTATGAAGGTTTTACCGAAAAGATTCTTTAAGAGTTTATAATTCATATTTTTTCCTTCTACTTTAATTCGACTGAAATTTTAAGACCCCAGTAGATATTCCGGGGGTTTAAGAACGAGGCCCATGATTGGTTGGGCATATCGATATACTGTTTTTTGTCTAAGATTTCTTTAAGTTTGCTATCCGGAACTTGAGACCATGCACCGTTTACATATTCCTTATACATACCGGATGTAGTTTCATAATAAATAGCGCTGGCAACCGGAAACGATTCATTAGTAACATTTTGTACAGGTTTAATTGGAACAAAAGATCCTTGACGATAATCACCTGGTCTATCATCTCCGGCAATATTGATGTATCCATATTTTCCTTTTGATTCATCAATAGCTGCAGCAGGAAGATGAAGCGAACGCATATAATCATAATAATCATTCGCATCAATAAAGCCATATGAACTCAAAGTTTTAATATTCAATGCGTTGTTAATATCCGCAAACACCTGAACATTAACCGGACCGAATTTTATGCTTTTGCTAATTCTTAAATCTAATCCATATGAATCGCGCCACTGGACATTATTAGATATCCCGGTGATTGAGCCTGATCCTCCGGTCCATGTAGTATAAGAACCTGAACGCCAGCTCCCTATCAAACTTAGTCTCCAATCTGTCAATAATCCAATTCCCTCAAAGGCAGGCCCAAAATCCTGGCTAGGTGTAAATAAATCAAGATTCACTCTCGCATAAGGTTGCGGAACAGGTTTGGACTGTTCCCCTTCTTGAGTTGTCGTCAAATAATTTAACATCAACTGAGAATTTTGGTATTCTGTCGAATAATTAAAATATCCGCTTGTTGATATGGCGTACGTATAGTTTGCAAAACCCTGGAACCAGTTTCCTCTGTTTTTTGAAGCAGTTATTTCTACACCACGAATGTCTTCATAAGCATCATTCGCCGGAGCGTAATAGTCAACAGAATTATCTTTACTTATATAATGTACATTTCGCTGTTGTTCAGAAATGTTTTTATAATAACCGGCAACTCTTACGAGGTACTCATCAAAAAGCCCTTGCTCATATCCTAATTCATAGGCAATTGTTTTTTGCAATGGAAGGTTTGGATTTGAAAGCCTGTCTATTCTTCCGGTGTATTGATCAACTCTTACTCTATAAAGATCTTCAGGAGAAGGCATTTGACGGAAGAATCCATAGTTAAAATATAATTTGCTGGTTTCCGTAATTGGAAAGGCTACACCAAGTCTGGGGCTTACATTTACTCTTGCTACCGCCGGTTCTTTTTTATCAATTTGGTCAATAGATGAAGCATTTTTAGCAGTCAAAGCCTTATCAAATTCACTTGTCAGTACGTACCAATCCGAATTAGGATCTGAATAATCAAAACGGACACCTAGATTGGCGATCATTCCTTCGAATTCAATTTTATCCTGTATATAGAATGAACCGCGAAGCGGTTTAGTATGCCATTTTGTAACAGAATTATTTGACGGCAAATATTTATCATACGAACCATAATTTATAAAATTATCCGTCATGTTAAATTCAATACCGGTTTTAATGTTATTGAATTTATCAATTTGATTGGTATAATCAAAACGTAGATTGTAAGTAGTAACCTTGCTGGTATCGCGTGCGTTGCTCATACCAACACCCATTCGCATATTGCTTCCTATACCTGTTGCTGAACTATCTTCAAAACCGAATGGAGCTTCATCAGTAAACATCCCAGGAACATATTCATAAATTTGTGAATTATTTCTTGATCTGCCGGGATACGTAAAATATCTCGATTGGAAGATACTTAACACTCCTTCCAAAAATGAGGTCGGCGACAAAACGTTCGTATATTTTGAACCTAACATTCTTCTTTTAATAATACTCGGCGCCCAATAATCGGTTGAGAAAATTCTAGTATCACCATAAGCCGATTTTGAATAATACAAACCATTAGCTATTCCGGCTGAAGAGGTAAATAACCCGGGGGAGCCGTCTCTATTTGCAGCTGTCCCATCGGACTCACTCATTAAACCTTCGACAGTAAGTTTCTGAGTTGTCGTTAAATCGGCAGTAAATTTAAGATTCCCAGTATAATCCAGATAAGCATCCGTTGCGAGTGGAATAATATACATCGATTGTGAAGCTCTGAATGAAGCAAGAAAACGCAAGTTGCCTAAGGATTGTCCACCAGGAACAGGACCTGCTACAGACATATCCAAATCATAATCGGGGCGAAGAATACGTAAATCCTTCCTATGTTGGAACAAAAAAAGTCTTTGCGCAGCTTCAGGGGTTAAATCGTTGTTAGGATTATTATCACTTAATAATTTTTGTGAAATTGAATTCCATCCTTCAAAAGTAGGATATTGTTTTTGAGTAAATTCATCCCATCCACTTGTTGTTCCAGTCCATGCGACGCTATTATCTATATAAGGACGAATCCAATAAGCATTAGATGAGGATGGTCCATCACCAAAATATTTTTGTCCCGCCGGTCGAACTCTCGAAAAAACATTAATTGAATATCTGTCGGTCTTCCCTTCTTTGGTTACAATGTTTACTAAACCGGAACGGATATTTCCATATTCGGCATTGAATCCGCCGGTTTGAATTTGAATTTCTTCGACCGAAGTAAAACTGATCCCGGTAAATGGAGTATTATTTCTCTCATCTCTCATCACCATTCCGTTCAATAAATAGCCGGTTTGATTTGTGTAGTCAGTATTATTGGAAGAACCTCCGCGAAACGCGCCGCCAACAATACCGGCTTGCAGACCAACAACGGAGGTTACACTGGCAATAGGCATGTTTTCAAATTGTTCCGTTGTAACGTTCACAACACTATTGGAAACATCTTTCTGTACAACCGGGGCTGTTGCTATAACAACAACTTCATTTGCCTGGAATGATTCTTCTTTTAGGGTAACGTCAATTGTTGAGGTTTGGTTGATACTTACACGCACATTTCTTAAAAGCGCAGGTGTGTATCCGATCATTGATACTTTAAGAACGTAAGTTCCCGGCGGAACATTAAGAATAGAATAAGATCCATCTAAGTTAGTAGCCGCGCCTGAGTTAGTGCCTTGTATCATCACACTGGCGGATATCAACGGTTCACCGGATGCGGCATCTTTTACCACTCCCGAAACTTTTCCCGTTTGCGCCTGTATTAAAAAAATTGGAATGAATATGAACAGAAAAACAATTTTGTAGCGAGATTGCATATTTCAGCTCCTATTTTTACTCACCTGCCTTCCGGCAGGGTAGGACATAATTTTCAA
>Ga0257141_1000191_pt1 | contig 10874 bp, 10 predicted proteins | sample saktaT_17_FD_193544 | JGI IMG/M metagenome (GOLD analysis project Ga0257141, IMG submission 193544) | Metatranscriptome of saline water microbial communities from Sakinaw Lake, British Columbia, Canada - sak_2011_1_27_36m (Metagenome... | ecosystem: Environmental > Aquatic > Non-marine Saline...
CAGAAACTGGATCAATCCTTTAAGGGAAACGATGCGCTGGAAGATGTCGAATTAAGTCGAAGACCGGTTCAGTACATTTTTAAGGACAGCAATTTTTACACCTTCATGGATACCGAAGATTACAGTCAGTATGTCCTGAGTGAGGAAACCCTGGAAGACCAGGTTGTCTGGCTCATAGACAACCTGGAAGGCATCACCGCCCTTCTGAATGATGGAAGGATCATCAGCATCGAGCTGCCTCAGTCCATTCAACTGGAAATCACGGAAACCTCCCCCGCCATCAAGGGGGCGACGGTGACCGGCAGGACTAAATCCGCAACGCTTTCCAATGGGGTTGTTGTTCAGGTTCCCGAGTATATGGAGGCTGGAGAGCAGGTCAAGATCAATACGGAAACCGGGAAATACATGTCTCGCGCGTAGTCGGCGTTGGAGATGAATAGATTTGGGTTGACAAGATCAGGTGTTTTTATTTATTTAGTCGATATACAAGATAGTCTATTGAAAATCCCGCAGAGGAGGTGGTGATATCTTTTCCTTTTTAGACGAGACTCAAAAAGACGGTGACGTTCATATTAACCGAAGGGGGTTTCTCAAGATAGGGGCAATGGCAGCTTTGGTGGGGGTGATTCCAAAATCGGCTTTTGCCGCAATTCTGCGGAAATCCAAACCCGCAAAAGCTCTTTCATCCAAAGCGCTACACTTCTTCAATCCCCATACCGGCGAAAAAATAGATGTTTCCTATTTCGCCAAAGGCCGATATTCACCCGCAGCACTCAAAGATATCAGTTATTTGTTCCGGGATCACCGAACGGGAGCCATAAAAACCATTGATCCGCATCTTCTTGATTATATTTATGGCATATCTCTCAAGTTGGAAACCCGCTCTTCCCCGTTTCACATCATATCCGGATACCGGACTCCCGAGACCAATGCCATACTTTGTCGGGAAAGCGGAAATGTCGCCAAGAACAGCCTGCATATTCAAGGCAAAGCAGTCGACATTCGCTTGCCGGATCGAAAAATAGCCGCGATAAGACGGGTTGCGGTATCGCTGAAAAAAGGCGGAGTCGGATATTATCCTTCTGATAACTTCGTTCATGTGGATGTGGGGGATGTCCGGTACTGGTAGAAAAGACAATCTTTAGGTCAATGCCATCATTCCGACATTGACTTTTCAGCATCAGTTTTCTGCTCTCAGATCCGGCAGGTTCTCCGCAGGAATGAACGTATCCTTCAGCTTCGCTTTAAGCGCCCTTGAAAGCGGCGGATCCCGATTGTAAATATCATTTCCAAAGTGGATAGTTCCCGTCTCAGCCACCCAGGCCGTCCAGTAAAGGAGGTGAACCGGAATGGGGTCCTTGATGCGCACCACGGTCGTCACACCGCTTCCGATGGTTTCCATGATCTTTTGGTTGGGCCACTGTGTATCATTCTGAAGCAGATATTTTGCCAGTTCAACCGGTTTTTCAATACGAATGCAGCCCGAGCTGAAATCTCTGGATGCCCTTTTGAACAAACTGCGTTGGGGCGTGTCATGAAGATAGACAGAGAACTTATTGGGAAACATGAATTTAATTCTGCCCAAGGCATTTAATGGGCCGGGATCCTGCCTCAGCCTGTAGGGGAAATAATTCGCATTTACACTGTACCAGTTGATAATTGCCGGGTTGATTTCAGGAGCATCTTCCCCCCAGTTTTCAAATACTTTGATGTGCTGTTGGGTTAAGTAAAGTGGATTTTTCCGGATAATCGGGAGCTTGTCCTCCACAGCAATCTTTATGGGGACATTCCAGAAAGGATTCAACACCAGGTATTTCATTTTTTCGCTGAAAACAGGCGTTCGGCGATAAGATCTTCCGACAACCACCCGCATATCCAAAACCGTCGTTTGATTCTCCACGACAGCCAGACTGTAATCGGCAATGTTGACCAGTATGTACCGGAACCCCAGATCGTGGGGGATCCAGCGCCACCGTTCCAGATTCAGCTCTATCTGACGTATGCGATCCTCAACCGGAACATTCATCGCCGTCAGGGTACTCAGCCCAACCACGCCGTCTGGCTCAATTCCATGGCGATTCTGAAACCGCTGAACCCCTTTTATCAGAGATTCGTCAAATTCGGCGGGGTTGACATTGCGCGCAGGTGGATCGGCGTCTTTGGTTACGATCAGGCGTTTTCGAATTTTATCTACCCGAGCATCGGTATCGCCGATTCTCAAGCTCGGTCCAGGTGGAATAGAAGGCCAGCCACCTTTCTTCTGAATACCGATATAATGCTGAAGCGCATTCCGCAACCGATAATAGGCAGCGTGCGTAGGCCGAAGTCCATCAAAAAAAAGATTCAATTCGGCTTGAATAGGCATTGGAGTTCAGAATCAGAGTAATATCGGATACAGGATTGAAAAATAACCAGGTCGAATCCACAGAATTAGGAACCACCCTGCCTGAAAGCAGGTGAGAGCTGAAAAGTAAAAACGCATCCGTGAGCAAAAGATCCAGATCCGCCTGTTTTTCAGGATCGAAAGACTGTCTCTGCAGCAGCGCTTGATTAAAATATATAATCAGGGATTTTAGCTGGTATAAATGATAGTCCTCGGATATCAGTCCATCCAGGTCTGCTTCTTCGATAGCTCGAAAGAGCTGGTCTGCCTGGGATGTTAGACCATTATCCTGTGTCCATAATGGATTAAAATCGCGTTTCTCATAAAAATTCGATAGGATTGCACGATAATAAATTGGCGGAAATGATCCGGTTGTATCCGCATCCGTCTTTTCGGATCTCAGCCTTTTCATGATGTGCGATTTGAATGTAGGTTGCGAAATATATGCAGCCGAGCCTTGACTCGAATCCGCACCAAGAAAATCCATCCCGAATATCGCGATCCAAACAGTTGCTATAATAAAAGCATGGTATTTTCTTTTCATCATCGTTTGAAAAAGAAACGTTTCAGGAATATAAAAATGACTTGATAGTGTTGGTAATTTCATCCAGGTGATCCGCATCTATCCATTTTACTTGTGAGTCAGAGTTAAACCATGTCAATTGTCGTTTGGCATAGTGTCGTGTGTCTTGTTTCAGCATTTGAAGGGTGTCATCCCAGCACATGCGTCCATCAAAAAAATCCACAATATGTCTGTATCCTATGGATTGAAGGGGTTTTAACTCGGATGAATACCCTCTATTCAGAAGGGATTTGACTTCATCGACCAGCCCATCTTCAACCATCAAATCCACACGATGGTTAATCCGTTCGTATAATAATTCTCTTTGCCGGAAAAGTCCAATTTTTAGGACGTCAAACAGAGGGGGTGCCAACCGGTGCTCCTGGTGACAAGTCGAAATTGGCTGGCCCGTTGTTTCATAAATTTCAAGAGCTCGAACAATCCGGAAAGCGTCGTTGAAATGAATTTTTGCCGCGGCTTTGGGATCACATTCACATAAGCGGTGATAGAGTTCAGCTGTCCCCTTGGTATCCGCTTCTTTTTTCAGATTGAGGCGTATTTCGGAATTCCCGGAACCCGATTCAAATAATCCATGAATCAAAGCGCGAATGTAAAATCCGGTTCCCCCAGCGACCAAAACAGGGATCCCCTGTTCGGCAAGCTTAAAGATGAGATTTTGGCCCATATCCGCATACTGCTGTGCATCAAATGGCTCGTCCGGAGCAACAATATCGATCATGTGGTGCGGGATTCGCGCCTGTTCCAGCGTGGAAGGTTTGGCGGTTCCGATATCCATGTATCTGTAAACCTGCATGGAATCCGCATTGATGATTTCAGCATCCAGCGCGGAGGCGATTTGAATGGCTGCCGTTGTTTTTCCGACACCGGTAGGGCCGCATATTACAGCTATACGGGGAGGAAAATGGATTATCATAACCTTTCAATGCCCCTCAATGATCATTTGTCGGGCCAAATAGACAACATGAATCTGCTTATCAGCAATTTAAGCAAAAGGCAAGACATCCCCCCATAAAGAGGCAGATTCATTGAAAGCAGGGGATGGAGAGGAGGGAAATTTAATGTCAGAAAACGATGATAGCGGCAACTACGGAATAAAATAAATAAAAGGCGGAATTGCCTTAAAGATGGGGGAGAAGTCAGAAAAAATGAAACGGGGGCTGTTCGGTGTAAGGCGCACATTCGCATGGCGCCATTACACCGTCTTTAGGAAAAACGGAACCTAACGGTTAATCCGGTTATTTTTTCTTTTGTTTCTGTTGACCGACGCGGACTTTCTCTTTAGAAGCCGTTTCGGAAAATTTTGCTGCATTGAATGCACAACCAACTTTGATTTTTTTATCATCCACCCAGCGCATCATAAATGCGGGATTGGGATAAACCGAACAGTCGCTATTGGCATTAATTTTTACACAGCCTTCGCAGTGAGGGGTGATGTTTGCCATTGACGCCTTCCTTTCGTTTGAGTCATAATGAAAAAAGGGATTACAGCAATGTGTAACCCCTCTGATAATCGCGTGGCGGGAGCGACGAGGCTCGAACTCGCGACCTCCGGCGTGACAGGCCGGCGCTCTAACCAACTGAGCTACGCCCCCGTTTCTTTGTGAAATTGCCAAACCAAAATCAGCAGAATACAACCGATCTGGTAGGCGGAACAGGGCTTGAACCTGTGGCCCTCGGCTTGTAAGGCCGATGCTCTCCCAGCTGAGCTACCCGCCCTTCTTTTTCAATCACAAAGAGATTGAACTTATACAGAAAGTTACAAAGCGTGTCAAGGAAAAAATCAAACCAGCGGATGGGTCTGATGAGATTCCTGAGATTGCTGGGGGATGATGTCAAAGGCCATATCATTGCCATTAAACAAGGGGGTTCCAGGCTCCAAAATCAATGCATGGGTAAGCACTTCATCCATGTGATCCACTAGAATAAATGTCATTTGCCTGGCGATGGTTTCCGGAATATCTTTTAAGTCCTTCTCATTATCCTTTGGGAGAATGATTTTATTAATTCCTCCCCGATGAGCTGCTAAAATCTTTTCTTTAAGTCCGCCGACTGGAAGAACGCGACCTCGCAGCGTAATTTCACCCGTCATGGCAACATGACGATCAACCGCCCTGCGGGTTAGCGCCGATACAATGGACGTGCACATGGAAATTCCGGCGGATGGGCCGTCTTTAGGGATAGCTCCTTCCGGAATGTGAATGTGAATATCAAATTGTTTGTGAAAATCCCTGTCAATCATCAGATGTTCCGTGCGGGACCGGACAAAACTGATGGCGGCCTGGGCGGATTCTTTCATGACATCTCCCAGTTTGCCGGTAACGATCTGCTCTCCCTTGCCCGGCATGATCAGGGTCTCGATACACAACAATTCTCCGCCAACTTGAGTCCAGGCCATTCCGGTTGCCAGCCCGATCTGATCCTTTTCTTCAATCAGGCCATGGCGATGTTTCGGAGGACCAAGATATTTCTGGACCGAGCGCGAATTGACGGTTATGGCATCGATGGATTTATTTTTTACAAGGTCACGGGCAATCTTACGGCAGATGGAAGCAATCTCCCGCTCAAGGTTTCTCACCCCGGCTTCGCGGGTATAGCGTTGAATCAGGGATAAAATGGCATTCTTCGTAAATTCGACGGTTTTCCCTTCAAGACCATTTTGCTGAATCTGTTTGGCAATTAAAAAATCTCTGGCAATGCGATATTTTTCATATTCGGTATAGCCGGACAATCGAATGATTTCCATTCGGTCCTGAAGGGGAAGCGGAATGTCCGGAAGGGTATTGGCGGTGGTTACAAAAAGGATATCCGACAGATCGTAATCCACATCCAGATAATGGTCATTAAAAGATGAATTTTGCTCAGGATCCAGGACTTCCAACAGTGCAGCAGACGGATCTCCTCTGAAGTCCATGCTCATTTTGTCTACTTCGTCCAGGCAAAAAACCGGATTGTTGACGCCGGCTTTTTTTAAGGACTGAATAATTTTTCCGGGCATGGCCCCGATATAGGTTCTGCGATGACCGCGGATTTCCGCTTCGTCTCTGACTCCTCCCAGGGAAAGGCGAATATATTTCCTGCCGGTTGCCCGGGCAATAGATTTGGCCAGAGAGGTTTTCCCAACGCCCGGCGGGCCGACAAAGCACAATATTGGGCCGCGTATTTTTTTCACAAGGGATTGAACCGCCAGGTACTCCAGAATGCGTTCCTTTGGTTTTTCCAGGCCGTAATGATCCTCGTTCAGGATTTTTTCAGCTTCAACCTGGTCCTCCTGAACTTCGGTCTGGTCAAACCAGGGAAGGCTGGTCATCCAGTCAATGTAGTTTCTAACCACTGTTGCTTCCGCTGACATGGGCGCCATCATCTTCAGTTTCTTGAATTCATGCAGGGCCTTTTCAGTGGCTTCCTTAGACATTTTTTTCTGATGAATATGACTTTCAAGTTCCTTGAGTTCATCTCCGGCGTCTTCATCCGTCCCCATTTCCTTTTTGATGGCGCGCATCTGTTCGTTCAGATAGTAGCTTTTCTGGGTCTTTTCCATTTGTTCCTTGACCCGATTCTTGATCCGCTGGTCCATCTGATAAGCATCTATTTCCATTTTGATCAGGCTCAGTAAAAGCGTCAGGCGCTCGTTCAGGGAGTCTGCTTCCAGCAGAAGTTGCTTGTCCTCAATCTTGAACGAAAAATGAGCAGAGACGGTATCGGATAACTGAGAAAGGCTGGTAATCGCCGATACGGTATTCAGAAGCTCTTTGGAAATATTTTTGGCCACGTCTGCGTATTCGCGAAAGGCGATAACAATCGCTCTTCCCAGTGCCTGGCATTCGGCATCTTCAGCAAAGTCTTCTGTGATGGGTTCAATTTCAACCTGGAAAAAATCTTCCTGGTGTAAAAATCGTTTGATTCGGGCCCTGGATTTGCCCTCAACCAGAGCCTTGACCGTCCCATCGGGAAGGCGAAGCAGCTGCAGCACCTTGCCAATGGTTCCAATGAGACTGATATCGTTTATATCGGGATTTTCTTCACCGATTTTTTTTTTGAGTTGCCAGAAAAACGTTTTTCTCATTGTTCATGGCATCTGCCAAAGCCTTGACAGATTTGGATCTGCCGACAAAAAGCGGCGCAACCATGTAAGGAAAAACCACAATATCTCTCAGCGGCAGCAGGGGCAGCAGGATAACCTCTGGTGCTGGGCCATCTTGTCTGAATTTTTTTGTCAAATTAATCATTGTATGGGGAAACCATCATGCCTGTTTTTTTACCGGTTCATAAAGCAATATCGGCGATTCGTTATTGAGGACCACTTCTTCACTGATAACGCATTCTTTAACATCTTCAATAGAAGGAATTTCATACATAATGTTAAGCAGGCAGTTTTCAAGAATAGCCCTCAGTCCTCTTGCACCGGATTTTCGTTTGAGTGCCTCGCTGGCGATGGCTGAAAGCGCGCTGTCGGTCAATCGCAAATTGACCCCTTCCATCTCGAACAGTTTTGCAAACTGTTTGATCAGCGCATTTTTAGGCTCTTTCAGAATTCGAATCAGCGAGCTTTCGGTGAGTTCATCCAGTGTGGCAACCACGGGAAGTCTGCCCAGAAATTCGGGAATCAAACCGAATTTAACCAGATCCTCGGGCCGAACCATTTTCAACAATTCACCCACATTATGATTCGATTTTTCGACAATCTTGGCGCCGAAGCCCATTAAATTGGATCCCAACCGGCGCTGGATTATCTTCTCGAGGCCATTGAATGTTCCCCCGCAGATGAAAAGGATGTTGGAAGTGTCCACCTTTACAAAGTCCTGCTGGGGATGTTTTCTGCCGCCTTTGGGCGGGACGCTTGCTGTCGTTCCCTCGATGATTTTCAGCAGGGCTTGCTGGACCCCCTCGCCGGATACATCGCGGGTAATGGAAGGATTGTCTGATTTAGAAGCAATCTTGTCGATTTCGTCAATGTAGACAATGCCGCGTTTGGCCTTGTCCAGGTCGTAATCCGCATTCTGGAGCAGGGACAAAATGATGTTTTCGACATCTTCTCCCACATATCCGGCTTCTGTCAAACTGGTTGCATCGGCGATGGTAAACGGAACATTTAAAAATCTGGCCAGGGTCTGGGCCAGAAGTGTTTTTCCGCTTCCGGTCGGTCCGATCAGAAGGATATTGCTTTTTTGTATTTCCACATCATTCTGGCTGATTAAAGAATCCAGCCGCTTGTAATGATTGTGGACCGCAACAGCAAGAATTTTTTTGGCCCGATCCTGCTCAATGACATAATCATCCAGCATTTCCTTGATCTGTTTGGGCACCAGGGTTCGCTGTTGGGAAGCGGCGTTTTGCTCGGTTTCTTCTTCAATGATTTCGCTGCACAACTGGATACATTCATCACAGATATAGACGGCGGGGCCGGCAATCAATTTGGCCACTTCTTTTTGGTTTTTTCCGCAGAAAGAACAGAAGAGATTGTCCGTCGTATCATCTTTTTTTGCCATGTTTATACCTCCGTTTTGGCCAGTTGATCCAAATCGTCCCTATTGGCGATGACATGATCAATAATTCCGTATTCTTTGGATTCTTGGCCGGACATGAAAAAGTCACGATCCGTATCTTTCTGAATTTGTTCCAGATCTCTTCCAGTATGGTAAGCCAGAATTTCGTTTAAATTGTCCTTCATTCGAAGGATTTCCTTTGCTTGAATGGCGATATCCGATGCCTGTCCCTGAGATCCGCCCATCGGCTGGTGAATCATGATCCTGGAATTCGGGAGCGAGTAGCGTTTGGTTTTTGTTCCAGCGGCCAGCAGCAAAGCCCCCATGCTGGCTGCTTGGCCAATGCATACGGTTGTGATGTCCGGCTTGATATACTGCATGGTATCATATACAGCAAGCCCGGCCGTAACAGACCCTCCCGGGGAATTGATATAGAAGTTAATCTCTTTCCCAGGATCTTCCGATTCCAGAAAGAGCAGTTGCGCGATCAGCAGATTGGCAACCTCATCGTTAATGGGAGTTCCTAGAAAAATAATCCTGTCTTTCAGAAGCCGTGAATAAATGTCGTATGCACGCTCTCCCCGGCTGCTCTGTTCAATGACCATGGGTATTAATGGCACTGAAATTCTCCTTATGATGACAACATGGAAAATGTTATCTGAAGTTGGACCCTGAAGAAGTCCATCAAGTAATCGATTGATTCGCCGCTACGATCCCCATGATAACGAGGCCATCACCGCCTTTGGTTATTGGCTCCGAGGGGTTATGACGAATCAACCTCGATAGTAAATCGGGAATCCGTTGCCGGCGGCCTCCGAAATGCATTCGCTTTAATAAAATTAAAGCAATTATCGTACCAAAAATCATTTTTCAGGTGAAGAGTCTGGCTGATCTTCCAAAACGGGTTCAATCTCTTCAACCGTGTTGTTATCAATGATAAGCTTGATCGCCTGTTTTTCAAGGAGCGTATGTTTGAAAAAGCCCAGGTCATCGGGATGCTGGTCATAATACGATTTTATTTCTTCAACCGGTCTGCCATAAGAGGCCGCCATGTCCTGTAATGCATTTGTCAGTTCCGTATCGGAAAGTGTCAATTTTTCTTGAGAAATGATTTTCCCAAGAATCAGGTGTCTTCGGACCTGTTTTTCGGCAGTATCACGATATGTTGCGGCCAGTGATTCATGGGTCATGCCAAGGGATTCCATCTTGACCTGCTGATGTTCAAATGATCGTTCAATCTCCCGAATAATTCCAGCAAGTTCCCAGTCTATCAAGGTGTCGGGAACTTCAAATGGCGCTTTTTTAATCAACGCTGAAAATATCTGTTCATTGATTTCCTGCTCGGCACGTTTGTTGTAGCCTTGCAGCAGGTTGCCTTGTATGGCTGTTTTTACCTCTTCAATCGTTTTAAAGGATCCGAGCCTTTTGGCAAAGTCGTCGTTGATTTCCGGAAGAAACTCTTCACGGATTTCATGAATGTGAACATGAAATGTCGTTTCCTGACCAGCAAGATCGGCATTATGATAGTCTTCGGGGAATTTGATCGAAAAATCTTTGTGATCGCCTGGCATCATTCCAACGATTTGCGCATCAAAATCCTTGGAAATTTTTGACGTTCCGATTTTTAAAGTCATGTTTTCTGTTTTTTGAAGGTCTGGATGAGGGGCGCCGTCTCTAAACCCTTCATAATCCAGAATGACAAAGTCGCCTTCCTGGGAAGCGCGGACGGGTTCAACCGGTTTGCGTTCTGAAAGATTTTTCTGGAGCATTTTCAGCTGGGCTTCAAGCTCGTCATCAGAAGGTTTATAAAGCGATTTTTTTAAGGTGAGACCCTTAAAATCGATATTGGGAATTTCCGGATTAATCTCAACGGTCGCGCTGTACCGATAAGCACTCTCGGAGCTGAGCTCCGGCGGGTCAATATCCGGATGCCGTAACGGACTTAAGCCGGTTTTGGTAATGGCTTCCGCAAAAGAATTCTTGATCAGCCGGGAGGTTACATCTTCATAAACATCTTTTTTATAAAGCCGTTCCAGAACCGATCTTGGGGCTTTTCCCGGACGAAACCCTTTAACCTTGGCAGTTTTATTCAATTCTTTATAGGCACTCTCAATTTCGTCAACCACCTCATTCTGAGGGATTTCAATATGAAGTACTTTTTTTACAGTGCTGGTGTCTTCTACCGTAAATTCCATAAGATTGTTTCCATTTCCCTTTAAGCAGTATCGACGGATTTTAGATCCGTCCGTGTGGCAAAAAAACAGTTTATAAAAAATGTATAATTTCTTGAAAATTGTGGATTTCGGTCATCACGAGCCCAGGCAGCTCCGTCTCTGCCCCGGCCTGGATAGCTTTTGCATTGTTAACAGAGGTGGACGGGGAATTGAGTATGCTGGTGCGAGAGGGGAGATTTGAACTCCCATTC
>Ga0257141_1000195_pt1 | contig 10835 bp, 9 predicted proteins | sample saktaT_17_FD_193544 | JGI IMG/M metagenome (GOLD analysis project Ga0257141, IMG submission 193544) | Metatranscriptome of saline water microbial communities from Sakinaw Lake, British Columbia, Canada - sak_2011_1_27_36m (Metagenome... | ecosystem: Environmental > Aquatic > Non-marine Saline and...
CCTAGCCGGAAGGCGGGGACGACCGGTGCTATCTGACAACGGGAGGAGGCGAGATGGATGCCCGGCGTCAGGGTAAAACCCAACGAACCTTTCGAGGTCGCCTTAAAGCGCTTCAAGAAACAGTGCGAAAAGGCCGGGATTCTCTCTGAGATTCGCAAACGGGAACATTACGAAAAGCCCAGCATTAAGCGGAAGAAGAAGATTTTGGCGGCCAAAAAGCGGGCTTTGAAGAAGCTGCGGAAAATTGAGGGGTCATGACCTCCCTTTACGAGCGGCTGGATCAGGCCTTAAAAGAGGCCATCAAAAATCAACAACCGGTGGCGACGTCCACCTTGCGGCTGTTGAAAAGCGCCATCCGTTACCGCGAGGTGGACGTTAGACGTCCGCTCACCGAAGCCGAGCTGCAGGCAACCATCAACACGCAGGTAAAGCAGCGTCGGGAGGCCATTGCCGAGTACACCAAAGCCGGCCGGCCCGAACTTGCCAAACAGGAAGAGGAGGAACTTAGTGTCCTCCTCTCTTTTTTGCCACCGCAACTGAGCCCCGAAGAGATGACCGCCGCAGTGAACGCGGTCATTGCTGAACTGGGGGCTACCGGCCCTAACGACCTGGGAAAAGTAATGAAAAACGCCATGGCCCGCCTCGCCGGCCGGGCTGATGGCAAGCTGATTCGAGACATCGCGCAGCAGCGTCTGGGTTCATAGACCTTCCACCCTCAAACGGAAACCTGGAGTGCTATGCCAGAGCCAACCTTGACCGCCCTGGAATTTCCTCAGCTTCTCCGGGTGGTCCAGACTTATGCCGTCTCCGACCTCGGGCGGGATTTTCTGGGCGCTCTCAAGCCCCTCGCCGATCTGCACCAGATCCAAGCGCCATTCCGGCAGATCCACGAATTACGTGAACTCCAATACCGTGAAGGCCCCATCCCCTTTACCGATTTTCCCCGCCTGACCCCCTGGCTGACCAAGGCCGTCGTCCGGGGCAGTTTACTGCCCGCCGAGGCCTTCAACCAGGTCTTGCAGGTGCTGCGCCTGGCCCGGCACCTCAGACGCTATATCGGCCTAGGGGGCAGTCTGACCCCGCGCCTTACGGCCCTGGCCGGTGATCTCAGGGACCTGACCCCCCTCACCGAAGTCATTCAACAGTGTATCAGCCCCCACAACTTTATCCTGGATCAGGCCAGCCCCGGCCTGGCATCGGTGCGCCGGGAGCTGACCGACACCCGCGAGCGGGTCAACCGCCATATCAAGCAGGAGTTTTTCCAACCGGCCTTTCAGGACGCCCTTCAGAGTCCCCTCATTTCCCAGCGCCACGGCCGCTATGTCATTCCCATCAAGGCCGACCACCGGGGCGCCATTCCCGGCATCATCCACGACCAGTCCCAGACCAAGGCTACTTTGTATCTCGAACCCCTGGCCATCGTGGAGCACAACAACGCCTTGAACCTCCTGCACAACCGGGAAAAACGGGAAGAAGAAGCGGTGCTGCGCCGGCTCACCGACCTGGTGCGGAATCATCTCGACGAAATTCGTCTGAGCCTCACGACCCTGGGCGAACTGGACGCCATCCATGCCAGGGTCAGATTTGCCGAGGAGTTTAGGGGCCGAGAGCCCATCTGGCGGACTCAGGGCGGCGCCGACTTCCGCCAGGCCCGCCACCCCTTGCTGGTGCAGCAGCGGCGCGAGACTAGCGCTGCCCCGGACGTAATCCCGATTGACCTCCGGCTCACCTCCGAGCACCGATTTCTTATCATCTCCGGGGCCAACGCCGGCGGCAAGACCGTGGCCTTGAAGACCCTGGGCCTTTTGACCCTCATGGCCCAGAGCGGCATCCCCATTCCCGTGGACGAAGGCAGCGAGCTGAGCCCCTTCGGGGCGGTGTTCGCCGACATCGGCGACCCTCAGGACCTGTCCCAGAGCCTCAGCACCTTTTCGGCCCACCTGAAGCGGGCCCTGACGATGCTCACTAATCTTCCGGAGTCGGCGCTTATCCTGCTGGACGAACTGGGCACGGCCACCGACCCCACCGAGGGGGGCGCCCTGGCCCTGGCCCTGCTCCAGGCCTTCTTTAAGCAAGGGGCTTACGGCGCCGCCACCACGCATCTGCCGATACTCAAGAGTTTTGCCCAAAAAACCGATGGGTTCGAGAATGTGGCGGTGATCTTTAACGAAGAGACCCGGCGGCCCACCTATCGCCTGGCCTACGGGGTGGTGGGGGCCTCCAACGCCTTGAAGCTGGCCCGGGAGATGGGCCTGGCCCCGGAGATTTTGGAGATGGCCGAAGGCTATCTTAACCAGGACGAACTCCGGGCCTACCGGCTCCTGGCCTCGGTGGAGGCGGCCCAGCAGGACCTGGCCCGCCAGGAGATGGAGATCAAGCGCCGGGAAGCGGAAGTGGAGCAGCGCCAACATGAGTTAGAGGCGCGCCAAACCGAACTGGAAGCCGAGCGCACCCGGCTGGTGAACGAAGCCAAGGCCGCCGCCCTGGCCCGCATCAAAGAGGCCGAGACCGAGTTTAAGGCCATCGTCCGGCGGCTGCAACGCGGCCGCGAGCCCTGGGGTAAGCTGCGCCAGGAGTTTTCCGGGCGTCAGGCGCAACTGCTGGCGGACCTGGCCCCCGAACCGGCCCCGGCAGTGAGTCCCCGGTTTTTGCCCGGCCAGCAGGTCTTCCTGCCGGCCCTGGGCCTGACCGGCAAGGTTGTGGCCGCCGACATCCAGGGCGGCCGCCTCGAGGTCCAGGCCCGGAACGTCAATCTTAGGGTCAGCCCCGGGGAGGTCACCCCGGTGGGGGGCGAGGCCGGCAAGGCGATCAGAAGCGGCGCCGCCTCGGGCTACTACCGGCCGCCGGCCTGGCTCCCCAGCCTCAACCTGGTGGGCCTGCGGGTGGACGAGGCCCTGCCCCTGGTGGACCGGCTCATCGATCAGGCGGTGCTCCACGGCCAGGAGAAGGTGGACATCATCCACGGAGTAGGCACCGGCCGGCTGAAACGGGCCTTATGGGACCACCTGAAACACCACGGCCTGGTGAAGGAGCTCCATGCCGACGCCAACCCGGGGGTGACAGTGGTGGATTTGAAGGAGTAGGGGGCAGAGGGGAAAGGTGGAAAGGACGAAAAGGGGAAAAATGTAGGGTGGGCATTGCCCGCCATGAAGGCGCCAAGCACGGAGGCCTCCCCACCACTGGCCAAGCAGAGCTTGCCGAGCAAGTGCGTTCCCAAGCTGGAGCTTGGGAACGAGGGGGAATCAATCTTTTCTCGTTCCCAAGCTCCGGCTTGGGAACGCACTTGCAACCAAAGCTCTGCTTTGAGCGCCCGGAATGAGAACGCGATATAAAATTATTGACACCGACAAAATATACTTTATCACTGCAACTATAATTGAATGGCTGCCGGTTTTTACCCGGAAACCCTATTTTGAGGTCTTGATAGATTCCTTTAATTATTCACGAAACAACAAGGGATTGAAGATATATGCCTATGTGATCATGGACAATCATTTTCACCTCATCTGCCAGGGAGACGATTTAGGGAAGACTATAAAAGAGATTAAAAGTTATACGGCCAGGGAAATCATCAAATTGGCTGAACAAAACTACAAAACCTGGTTGCTGAACCAGTTAAGTTTTTACAGGCTTAAGCACAAAGTCGGCAGCATTCATCAGGTATGGCAGGAAGGGAATCATCCGAAGCAGATCAGTTCAGGAGAGATGCTGCGGCAGAAGTTGGATTACCTGCATCATAACCCGGTGAGGGCAGGACTGGCGGAAAAACCGGAGGATTGGCCATATTCCAGCGCCCGAAATTGGGCCGGGTTGCCAGGGACGTTGGAGATCGATCTTTTGGAGATTTAGAGACAAAGCCAAGCAGAGCTTGGCGGGCAAGGGCGTTCCCAAGCAGGAGCTTGGGAACGAGAGAGGGGAAATGCAACGGCTGGAAGAAGGGGCCACCAAACAGGTAAGCTTTTAACCAAAAACCAAAAACTAAAAACTAAAAACCGGCATCTAAATGGCTTTTATCCCTGAAGACAAGCTCCTGGAGATCAAAGACGCGGCTTCCATCGAAGAGGTGGTGGGCCAGTACGTCAAGTTGACCCAAAAGGGGAGAAATCTTCTGGGGCTGTGCCCGTTCCATTCCGAGACCAAGCCGTCCTTTACTGTGGCGCCGGAGAAGGGCATTTTTCACTGTTTCGGCTGCGGCGTCGGCGGGAATGTCTTTTCTTTCCTGATGCATTACCACCGCCTGAGCTTCCCCGAGGCGGTGCAGGAGTTAGCCCGGCGTTACGGCATCCCGGTGTCGGTCAAGGATTTGGGACCGGAAGGGGCCCAGCAGGCCAAGAAGCGCACCAGGGCCTATGAGGCCAACACCGCCGCGGCGGCTTTTTACGCCGCCACTTTGGCGAGTTCCGATGGAGCCCCGGGGCGGGCGTATCTGAAAAAACGCGGCCTGACCCCGGAGATCATCCGGGCCTTTCAGTTGGGTTATGCCGTGGATGAGTGGGACGCCCTGCGCCGCCACTTTCAGCACCGGGGCATCTCCCTGGAACTGGGCCAGGAGGTGGGCCTCCTGGCGCCCCGGGACCGGGGCGGGTTTTATGACCGCTTCCGGGGCCGCATCATCTTCCCCATCTTTGACCGGCAGAGCCGGGTCATCGCCTTCGGGGGGCGGATCATCGGCGAGGGCGAACCCAAATATCTCAACTCGCCGGAGAGTCTTTTATATTCCAAGGGGCGCACCCTCTACGGCCTGCCCCAAGCAGCCGAGGCCCTGCGAGCCACCGGCGTAGCCTTGGTGGTGGAGGGGTATCTCGACCTCATCGCCCTCCAGGTGCACGGCGTGGCGAACGTCCTGGCCACCCTGGGCACGGCCCTGACCCGGGAGCAGGTGCGGCTGCTCAAGGCCGTGGCGGACAAGGTGGTCCTGGTCTATGACGGCGACGCGGCCGGGGCCAAGGCCATGAAGCGGGCCTTTCCGCTGTTCGCCCAGGAAAATCTGGCGGTGCGCGCCTTGCCGCTGCCGGCGGGGTTGGACCCGGACAGCTACGCCCAGGCCCACGGGGCGGAGATGTTCCGTTCGGCCTGGGACACGGCCCAGCCCTGGTTCAGCTACCTGTTGGAAGACCTCATTACCACCCACGGCCTGGATATTGAAGGCCGGGTGCAGGTCCTTTCGGAACTGCGGCCCTTTGTTCAAGTCCTAACGGACCCGGTGGAGCAGGACCTGTGGCTGCGGAATACCAGCGACCGGCTGGGGGTGGACGCGGCGGCGCTGCGGAAAAGCCTCACCTCCCTGGCCCCCATCTCGGCCGCCCGGCTGGACCCGACGCGGAACATTGTCGTGGACCAGGAGAGGAAACTGCTGCGCTGGGTCCTGGCCCACTCGGAAGCCCTGTCCCTGGAGGAGTTGGAAGAGTGGACCGAGGAGTTCAAGAACCCTGAGTTAAAAGGGCTGTTAGAACTGATTATCACCAGCTATCGTGAACATGGCAGCATGGATCATGGCCTCCTGGTCCAGCAGGCGGCAGGAGAAACCCAAAGGCAGCACATCTGTGCCTTGACCTTAGAGGAGGACGAATCAGAAGGCCCGGCGGGGGATTTCCGGGCCGGCGACTGGCGCCGAGATCTTAAGGTAAAGCACCTTAAGAAGGCCCGTGCCAGGCTGAAAGCAAGGCTAAAAAACGCTTCAGATGGCGAAGAGGTGCCTTTGCAGGTTCAGTGGCGGGAAATCGATCAGCAACTGAAAGACCTATCGGCTTTATAGCAAAAGGAGAGAATGGATGAATAAGGGAATGGGAATGGACGGCTTTCAGGGTATCATGCCGATGGGGGATGATGAGCACTTGATCACCGTGGATGACCTGAATGACTCCCTATCTCCCGAGAGCCTGTTAAGTACGCAGATGAAGGACATCATGATCTTCGATGACCTGGAATTACCCCCTCCCGAGGCCTCCAGCCTGGGCCTGCCGTCGCATCCGGGGATGCACGAAGGCGAAGGCGATTTGGGCCTGGAAGCGGATAGCGCCGCCAAATTTGACGATCCGGTGCGCCTCTACCTCAAGGAAATGGGGAGCGTCTCCTTGCTCACCCGGGAAGGTGAAGTGGAGATCGCCAAGCGCATTGAAGAGGGGGAAAGAGAGGTGCTCCACACCCTGCTGGAGATGCCCCTTACCTTTAAAGAGATCATGGGGGTGGTGAACCGGCTGGAGGAGGAAAAGCTTTCACCGCAGAACACCCTGGATGATTTCGGTGAAGATGATCCAGTCCTGGACCTGCCCACCCAAAAAACTCGAATCCTGAAATTGATCCATAAATTTCGCTCTCAGGAAGAAAAAATCCGGCAGGTGATGAAAGAAGCGGCGGCCCTGCCCCGCAAAGACGAGGCCCGTCTCCAACTGGAACAGAAGATTACCGGACACCGCCAGCGCATGGTGGAACATTTCAAAAATCTCCGGGTGGAGCGCCACTACCTGGAAAACATCCTCGACCGGCTGCGCCAATTCGGCTGTATCATCCGGGATTGTCAGCACAAACTGGAAAAAAGTCTCGGGGCTGCGGGCCTGTCGGCCACCCGGTTTCGCCACCTGCGCCGGGAGCTGAAAAACGGCGGGCCGCCCCCGGCTTTGCCCCGGACCCTGACTCCCGAGCGGCTGGTGGAGTTGGAGGAGGTCTGGACCCATAGCCGGCGGCAACTGCGCCGGATCGAGACCGCAGTGGGAATGCCGGCCAGCCGTCTGCTGACCACCCTGGTTAAGGCGGAAAGGGGGGAGTACCAGGCCCAAAAGGCCAAGCGGGAACTGGTGGAAGCCAATCTGCGCTTGGTGGTCTCCATTGCCAAGAAGTACACCAACCGGGGATTGCAGTTCCTGGACCTGATCCAGGAAGGCAACATCGGTCTCATGAAGGCCGTGGAGAAATTCGAATACGAACGGGGTTACAAGTTCAGCACTTACGCCACCTGGTGGATCCGCCAGGCCATTACCCGGGCCATCGCCGACCAGGCCCGCACCATTCGCATCCCGGTCCACATGATCGAAACCATCAACAAGCTGATCCGCACCTCCCGCTACCTGGTCCAGGAGATTGGCCGGGAGCCCACCCCGGAAGAGATTGCCGAAAAGATGGAGTTTCCCCTGGAGAAGGTGCGCAAGGTCCTGAAGATCGCCAAGGAGCCCCTCTCTCTGGAAACGCCCATCGGCGACGAAGAAGACAGCCACCTGGGGGATTTCATCGAGGATAAAAAAATCTCCACCCCCATCGAGGCGGTGGCCAACCTCAACCTGGCGGACCAAACCCGCAAGATGCTGTCCACTTTGACGCCCAGGGAAGAAAAGGTGCTGCGCAAGCGGTTCGGCATCGGGGAGAAAACCGATCATACCCTGGAGGAAGTGGGCCGCGACTTCGAGGTCACCCGGGAGCGTATCCGCCAGATCGAAGCCAAGGCCCTGCGGAAGCTCCGGCATCCGTCCCGGAGCACCCGGCTGAAAAGCTTTATCGAGACCTGATTTTGGCCCGGCCGGGGATCAGCTATTGAACAATTGAGGAGGAGAGTTATAATAACTTTTATAGGGGGCAGACCGAAAAAGATCAGGCCGACCCGAAGGGATGCCCCCCTTATGACTGATAGGTACGGGCCCATAGCTCAGCGGTTAGAGCAACCGGCTCATAACCGGACGGTCCCTGGTTCAAATCCGGGTGGGCCCACCAGGCATCCGGGAGCAGCGGGTATTTTGCGAGAACGAGATAGAGCTTCGATTCCACAGGGGTTTAACCCCGGGGGTGCTCTCTGCGCACCCCTTTTTTACGTTCTATGAGCGCGACGCTACAAGACATCGTCAACCTGCTGGAAAGCCGCTATCCATCGGCGTGGGCCGTGGCCGGGGACCGGACCGGCTTTGAAGTGGGTGACCCGGCGCAGCCGGTCGAAGCCATCCTGGTGGCCCTGGAGGCTAGCCCGGCCGTGGTCGCCGAAGCCAGCCGCCGGGGCGCCCAACTGCTCCTGACTCACCACCCGCTCCTATACCGGCCCGTGGAAAACGTGCGGGAAGACCGCCCCGGCGGCCGGCTGCTGGCGGCTCTCGTCCGGGCCCGGCTGGCCATGGTATCCTGCCACACCAACCTGGATATCGCCCCCGGCGGCCTCAACGACTACCTGGCCCAAAAACTGGAACTGACCGGGGTGGAGGTCCTGACCCCCACCACCCGGGACCCCTGGTATAAGCTCGCAGTGTTTGTCCCGACGGGCTACGAAGACCGGGTGCGTCAGGCTTTGGGGGACGCCGGTCTGGGGGTTATCGGCCGATATTCCCACTGCTCTTTCTCATCCCCGGGGCAAGGGACGTATCGCCCCCTGCCGGGGGCGCGGCCCTTCAGGGGTGAAACAGATCAGCTTTCCCGGGCCGCTGAGTCCCGCCTGGAAATCCTGGCCCCCGAGTCCCTGCTGCCTCTGGCCCTGGCTCGCCTGAAAGAAACCCACCCCTACGAGGAAGTGGCCTACGACCTCTATCCCGTGCAGCATCCCGGCACCCCCCTGGGATTGGGGCGCATCGGCGGCTGGACCGAACCGCGGCCCTTGGCCCAGGTAATCGTGGCCCTCAAGGAGATCTTCGGGGTGGAGATCGTTGAGATTTGGGGGCGCCCGCCCCAGGAAGTGCAGCGCCTGGCGTTGTGCAGCGGCAGCGGCGGCGACCTCTTGGCCGACGCCATGGCCCGGGGCGCCCAGATATATCTGACCGGGGAAGTGCGTCATCACCAGGTCCCGCCGGGGCTCCGGGAAGACTTTGCCGTGGTGGCGGTGGGCCATTTTGCCAGTGAAGTGGTGTTTATGGAACCCTGGGCCCGGCAGCTCCGGGACCTGTTCCAAGAGGCGGGTCTGGGGCTCGACGTCATGGTGGCGGCCGCCCAGCCCGCCCCATGCTGCCACCGGTGAGGCGACTCTATGGTTGTTAACCATGACTATAACCCATATTCCCGGTGGCGGCGGCCGCAACAGTCTGCCCGCCGGGGGAATAATGCCCAACAGCGTGATGAAATGCGGAGGTTGAACTTTGCTGACGGAGTTAAGTAGACTCATCGATGTTCAGGAGATCGACAAGGTGATCCAGGAGGTCACCCAGGGGCTGGCAAAGCTCCCTGAAGAGCTCCAGGCCGGCGAGGCCGCCCTGGAAGAGTTGAAAGCCGCCCATGCCGTCCGGCTCCAGGAGTTGGAGAATCTTAAGGCCCAGCGGCGGGACACGGAAACGGAAATGGCGGACATGGAGGAGGGCATCAAAAACAGCCGCCAGCGCCTCATGGAGATCAAAAGCAACATCGAATACAAGGCGATGCTCAAGGAGATCGCCTTTAAAGAGGACCAGCGGGACCAGCGGGAGACCCGGATCCTGCAATTCATGGAACTCATGGAAACCCAGAATCGCCTCATCGCCGAGCAGATCGGGCAGATGGAGGAGCAGGAGACAATTCTGGTCCAGCAGCGCCAGGAAGTGGCGGTCCAGGTGGCAAAATTACAGCAGGAATTGACCGAACTGGAGGAAAGGCGCAAAAAAGTCCGCAAAGCCGTGCCCGCGCCGCTCATGAAGCGCTATGAATTCATCCGCCAGCGCCGCAACAGCTCCGCCATCGCCCCGGTGCACGAGGGTGTTTGTCTGGGCTGCCATATGAACATTCTCCCCCAGCAGTTCATCGACCTGCAGAAAGGTCTGGAGATTCTCCAGTGCCCTCACTGTCAGCGCATTCTCTACTGGGCCGATGAAATGGGGGAAACCGACGCCGCCAACCAGCCGGCCCTCTGAGGCGGCCAGGCGAGACGGTTGGACAAGCGAGCTGCCATCTTTGCGGCGCTGGCCCAGGGACTGGACCTCCCCGGGGTGCGGGAGCGTTTTGACCTGACCCCTGAGGCCTTGCGGGAGTTGTTCCGAGACGCCGCCGATCTCTTCCGGGTGCGGGAGGAGGGCTTCTGGCGCCTTAACTGCGACGGGGCCTCCCGGGGCAATCCCGGGCCCGCCGGCGCCGGGATAGTCTTGGCTGACCCCCAGGGCCGCCTCCGGCTCAACACCGGCCGCTACCTGGGAGAAACCACCAACAATGTGGCGGAATATCAGGCCCTGCTCCTGGGCCTGGCCGAGGCCCAGCGGCTGGAAGTGAAGAAACTCCGGATCCTGGCCGATTCCGAACTCATGGTGAAGCAACTCACCGGCCGTTACCGGGTCAAAAGCCCCCACCTCATCCCCTTATGGCGGGAAGCGCTCAATGCCCTGAAAAATTTTGAGGCCTGGGCCATCGCCCACGTGCCCCGGGAGGAAAACCATCTGGCCGACGCCGCGGCTAACCGGGCCATTGACCAAAAGACGGCGGCGAGGTAAAATAGTAATCAGGGGTGATGGTTCGCCGCACCCCGAAGTTTTACCCCCACAGGATCGCGAAGCAGGCCAGATGATCGCCGGCCGCCCTTGAGGCCGCCGGAGGAAAGTCCGAGCTCCACAGGGCAGGGTGCTGGGTAATCCCCAGCGGGGGCAACCCTAGGGAAAGTGCCTCAGAGACCAGACCGCCGTGGTACGTCCACGGTAAGGGTGAAAAGGTGAGGTAAGAGCTCACCAGCGGCAGTGGCGACATTGCCGGCTTGGAAAACCCCACCCGGAGCAAGACCAAATAGGGGAGCGTTTGAGGGTGGCCCGCCCGAAGCTCCCGGGTAGGTCGCTGGAGGCCCCGGGCAACCGGGGTCCTAGAGGAATGATCATCACCGGGGCAACCCGGGACAGAACTCGGCTTACGGCCTGCTGCGCGCCTCCTTTGGGGCCACCGGTCCAGACGCGCCGGTGGATTTTTTCATTTGTTCATAAGAG
>Ga0257141_1000196_pt1 | contig 10827 bp, 20 predicted proteins | sample saktaT_17_FD_193544 | JGI IMG/M metagenome (GOLD analysis project Ga0257141, IMG submission 193544) | Metatranscriptome of saline water microbial communities from Sakinaw Lake, British Columbia, Canada - sak_2011_1_27_36m (Metagenome... | ecosystem: Environmental > Aquatic > Non-marine Saline...
CTTGCGCAGTTCAGGAATCCGAAAGGTATTGGCGAATGCGGCGAGCATGGTTGGTTCCCTGCGAAGAATTCGGAAGTCAATATTCAGAAGTCAGAAGTGTCACCGTCATGGATCGCTCTGTATTCTGAATGCTGTCTCCTGAATCCTTTTCTATAGTTTGACGCACGATCCCCCGGCGGCTTCGATCTTGGACTTGGCCGTTTCGCTGAAGGCATGCGCCTGAACGGTCAGTTTTCGGTCACACGAGCCACCGCCTAAAATTTTGATGCCTTCCGGATGGGTGGGCGCGAGTCCGGCGCGGCGCAGCCCTTCGGGGGTCACCTCGGTTCCATCCGCGAACACGGCCAGGGATCCAACGTTCACGCCGCTAAAGGAAATGCGGCTTGGATTCTGGAAACCGCGTTTCGGCAGGCGCCGCATGAGGGGCATCTGGCCGCCTTCAAAGGCGAACTTCACCTTGTGGCCCTTGCGCGCCTGCTGTCCCTTGTGTCCACGGCAACAGGTTTTGCCATGGCCCGAAGCCATCCCGCGCCCCACGCGTTTCCGGGGATGGCGACTGCCGGGGGTTTTGGTCAGGGATGCGAGGTCCATGTGTGCTTTCTCCAGAATGCGCCGGACATGGGAATCCGGCGCGCATCATCCAAACTGCTTTCAAGCCCGCGCCGCGGCGATCGCCTCCGCGGAACGAAGGTTACGAAGGGCCGCCAGGGTGGCCTTCACCACGTTCAAGCGGTTTTTGCTTCCGAGCGACTTGCCAATCACGTCGCGCACGCCGGCCGCCTCCAGCACGGGACGCATGCCGCCGCCCGCGATGACTCCGGAACCGTCCGGGGCCGGTTTGAGCAGCACGCGGCCGCCGTCGCACACGCCATGAACTTCATGAGGAATGGTTTTGCCGTGCATGGTGACGCGGATCATGCGCTTCCGCGCGTTTTCACCGCCCTTGCGGATGGCTTCGCTGACTTCGTTGGCCTTGCCGAAACCGAAGCCGACTTCTCCCGCGCGGTTTCCGACGACCACGACCGCGCTGAAGCTGAAACGCCGGCCGCCCTTGACCACCTTGGCGCAGCGGTTCACGAAGACCACACGTTCGTCCAACCCATCCTTGCTGGCGGATCCCTGGGGATTCTTGTCCATCGCGCTCACTTCGTCACCTCCGCCGCCTCAGGGGCGTCGTTCGTAATCTTCAGGCCGGCGGCCACAGCGGCCTCGACCAACTGCCGGATGCGGCCATGAAACTTGAATCCGCCGCGGTCGACGACCACCTGCCGCAATCCCTTGGCCAGCGCGGCCTCGGCGGCCAGCGCACCCACCTGTTTGGCGGTGGCCAGGTTCGAGCCTGTCACGCTCTTGCCGGTGGCCGTGGCGGCCAGGGTGCGGCCGACGACATCGTCGATGAACTGCACATACATGTGCTTGTTCGAAAAATAGATCGCCATGCGCGGACGCTCCGCCGTCCCCTTGACGCGCTGGCGGATGCGTAGATGGCGATGGCTGCGTTGTTCCTTGCGATTGAAACTCATTTCTCGCTCCGCTTGCCGACCCCGTATTAGGCGACGGTCTTGCCCTGCTTCCGGCGGACTTGCTCGCCGACGTACTTGATTCCCTTGCCCTTGTATGGCTCGGCCGGGTAAAACCCGCGAATACGGGCGGCCGACTCACCGACCAACTCCTTGTCGATTCCCTCGACGAGGAGCTGAACGCCCTGCTTCTCGGTAACCTTGATGCCGGCGGGAATGTTGAAAATCTTGGGGGATGCGAATCCGAGCCAGAGGTGGAGCTTGGTCCCCTGCACCTGGGACTTGAAGCCGGTACCCTCGATGGTCAGTTCCTTCCGATAGCCTTTGGTGACGCCCACAATCATGTTGACGATCAATGTGCGGGTCAGACCGTGCAGGCTCTTCTGGCTGCGGGAGTCATCCAACCGCGAGACCAGCACTTTGCCGTCTTCAACCGCGGCGGCGATGCCTGCCGGCAGACTGTGCGCAAGCTGGCCCAAGGGACCTTTGACGGTCGCCTGGCCCTCGCTGACGGTCACCGTGACACCAGCCGGAACGACCACCGGCATTTTACCAATTCTGGACATCGTGCATCCCTCACCAAATCGTGCAGATCAATTCGCCGCCCAGCTTGCGCTGACGGGCCTCCCGTCCGCTCATCACGCCTCCGGACGTGCTGAGCACGGATGTGCCCATGCCCCCGAGCACGCGCGGAATTTCCTGACAACCGCAGAATCTGCGGAGTCCCGGTTTGCTTTCACGGCGCAGGCCGCGAATGGCGGGTTCGGCGAGCGCGCTGTACTTGAGATCCAAGTGCAGCACACGCCGGCCATCGCCCGCCAAGGCGAACCCGGCGATGTAACCCTCGGCCAGCATCACCCGCGCAATCTCGCCTTTGAGGCGGGACCCTGGCATGTCCACCGAAGGCAGACCGGCCTTTTGCGCGTTGCGGATGCGCGTCAACATGTCCGAAATGGGATCCGACCAACTCATCTTCCTGCCCTCACCAGCTTGCCTTGGTCACGCCGGGGATCTGTCCGGACACAGCCAGCTCTCGGAAACACAAACGGCAGAGCTGGAACTTACGCATAAAAGCGCGCGGCCGCCCGCAGCGGGTGCAGCGGTAGTACTTTCGCACCGCGAATCGTGGCGTGCGTTTCGCCTTCTCCATCAAGCATGTCTTGGCCACAACGAATCTCCTTACCGACCCACGAACGGAAATCCCAACTGGGAAAGCAGTTCGCGCGCTTCCGTATCGCTCCGGGCTGTCGTCACAAACGTGATGTCCATGCCCTTTTCCGTGCCGCCGCCCGAGCCGGCGTCAACCTCGGGAAAGATCGTCTGTTCCTTCAGTCCGAGCGTGTAATTCCCCCGGCCGTCGAAGCCGCGGTTCGACACGCCGCGGAAGTCTCGAATACGCGGCAGCGAAACATTGATCAGGCGGTCCACGAACTCGTACATGCGATCACCGCGCAAGGTCACCTTGGCGCCGATCGTCATGCCTTCGCGGAGCTTGAAATTCGAGATGCTCTTCCGGGCTTTGCAGATAACCGGCTGCTGGCCGGTAATTGCCGCGAGGTCCTGGAGCAGCCCCTTCAGCACGTCCTTTTCGACGATGCCGAAGCCCATGTTCACGACCACCTTGGTCAGGCGGGGAACGAGCATGGCGTTTTTCAAGCCCAGCTTCTGGCGCATTGCGGGCGCCAGTTCCTTTTCGAACTTATCCTTCAGTCTGGCCATTGGCAACTCCTACCCAAGCAATTTGCCGGAACTCTTCGACCGGCGCGCAAGACCGCTTCCTTCGCGAACCCGCGCGATCCGCACGCCCTTTTTCTTGTCCGGGTCGTAGGGCATGAGATTCGAAAGATCGATGGGGGCCTCGCGGTCGATGAAACCGGTCTTGGCCTGGGGGTTCGCCTGCGAACGGCGAACGGTTTTTTTAGCCAGGTTCAACCCCTCGACGAGAGCCTTTTTCTTGCCAGACAGGATGCGCAGAACCTTGCCGGTCTGTCCGGCATATTCTCCCGCGATGGCAATCACGGTATCGTTCTTCTTAAAACGTGCCACGCTCATTCAAACCACCTCCGGCGCCAGGGAGATCACCTTCATGTAGTTCCGGTCACGCAGTTCGCGGGCCACCGGCCCGAAGATGCGCGTGCCGAGCGGATTCAACTTGGCATCGACGATGATACAGGCGTTCTGGTCGAAGCGCACATAGGATCCGTCCGTCCGGTGAATCGGCTGGCCGGTCCGGACAACGACCGCCAGACAGACCTGCCCCTTCTTGACGGCGCCCGTCGGGAGGGCTTCCTTGATCGCCACCTTGATCACGTCGCCAATGTGCGCGAACTCTTTGCGCTGCCCGATGATGCGGAAGCACATGGCGAGTTTCGCGCCGGTGTTGTCGGCCACCACCAGTTCGGTTCCTTCCTGAATCATGCCTGCTGCGCTCCTTCGGCGGCCTTGACCACCGTGATCAGACGCCAGCGCTTCAGCCGGCTCAGCGGGCGGCATTCGACGATCGTCACCTGATCGCCAACCTTGGCCGCATTGTGCTCGTCATGCACATGGTACTTCTTGAACAGGCGGATCACCTTGCCATACGCGGGATGACGCCGGCGCCGTTCGGACTGCACCACGATGCTCTTGTCTCCACTGCGGCTCACGACCACGCCCTTGCGGGTCTTGCGGCTGTTTCGCTCCAGCGCCCCGGCGGCGGCTGGTGCTGCGGCCGGCGCTTGCGCCCCCGCCTGTACGTCTGTCGTCTCGGCCATCACTTGCCAGCCTCCCGCTCACGAGCGATCGTGAGCATGCGCGCCCTTTCGTGGCGCAACGTGCGAATGCGCAGCGGCCGGTCGACGCCTGTCCGCTGTTTCACCCGCAGATCGCTCAACTCCTGCGCCGTCTCACGGATGCGCTGGTCGAGCTCCTCCGCCTTCAACTCTCTCAATTCTCTCGCCTTCATGGCTGCCATGCTCCCGTCCGGTCTCCCGGCGCGTCGCTGCTACTTGCGGCTGATCAGTTGCGTGCGGATGCCCAGTTTCGTATCCGCCAGGCGCAGGCACTCGCGCGCCACAATGTCCGGAACACCGCCGATTTCAAAAATCATTTTCCCGGGAAGGACCACCGCCACCCAGAACTCGGGGTTGCCCTTGCCCTTCCCCATGCGCACTTCGATCGGTTTGCGCGTCACCGGCTTGTCCGGAAACACGCGGATCCAGAGTTTTCCCTTGCGCTTCATGTAGCGGTTGATGACCACGCGGCAGGCCTCGATCTGCGTGTTCTTGAGCCAGCCGCGATCCAGCGCCTTAAGACCAAACTCGCCGTAGGCCAGTTCCGTTCCGGAAGTGGCGAACCCGCTGCGATTGCCCTTGGATTGCTTGCGGTGCTTGACCCGCTTAGGCATGAGAGGCATTGTTGCGTCTCCTGGCGTTGGTGCGCGCCGGCTGGAAGTCGTCCTTCTTGCAGATCCACACCTTGACGCCGATCAAACCGGCCGTGGTGTGCGCCTCGGCAAAACCGTAGTCGATGTTGGCCCGCAGGGTGTGCAGAGGCACCTTCCCCTGCTTGCTCCATTCGACGCGCGAAATTTCCGCGTTGTTGATGCGTCCGCTGCAACGGATCTTGATCCCGTCTACGCCCATGTCCATCGCGACCTTCTCGGCGCGCTTGATGGCGCGCTTGATGGCCACGCGGCGTTCGACCTGCTGCGCGACGCTCTCGGCCACCAACTGGGCGTTGGCGTCCGGGTCCCGCACCTCGTGGATCTCGATGTAAATCTCCTTGCCGGTCTTCTTGGCAAGATCGGCGCGGATCTTGTCGATATCCTGCCCCTTGCGTCCGATGACAATCCCCGGACGCGCGGTGTGAATGTTCACGCGCACGCGGTTGGCGTATCGTTCGATGATGACCTTCGCAACCGCCGCGTTTTCAAGATTCTTGGCAACCGCCTCGCGGATCATGCGATCTTCGGCGAGCAATCCGCCAAAGTGCTTCTTGTCGCTAAACCAGCGTGAACGCCACTGTTTGTCGACGGCGAGCCGGAAGCCGATCGGATTGACTTTCTGTCCCAACGTGCCGCTCCTTCCCCTGCAACTTTTGCCGACCTACAGGCCGACGGTCTGACCGTCGGTCAGGACCACTTTCACATGACACAACCGCCGCGAGATCGGACTGGCGCTGCCGCGCGCCCGCGCCCAGTGCCGACGCAGCCGCTGACCTTCGTCAAAAACCGCCATCTTGATCCGCAGGCTGTCCACATCGAGGTTCGCGTTGGCCCGCGCGTTGGCCAGGGCGGACTTGATCGTCTTGCCGAGGATCAACGCCGCCTTCTGCGGACTGAAATCGGTGATCTGCAACGCCTGCGCAACCGGCAACCCTTTCACCTCCCGGGCAATCGGGCGGCCTTTCAGGGCCGACAGGCGCACACCGCGCGTGATGGCTGTCACTTCCATGCTGCTCTCCTACTTCGCCACGGTCTTGTCGGTATGCGTGCCGTGCGCCCGGAACGTGCGCGTCGCGGCAAACTCTCCGAGGCGGTGACCGACCATGTTTTCAGTAATAAAAATCGGAATGTGCTGCTTGCCGTTATGGATGGCAAACGTATGCCCCACAAAGTCCGGTACGATCATCGAACGCCTGGACCAAGTCTTGATCGGCATCTTGCGGCCGGACTTGTTCATCAGCTCGACCTTCCGGAGGAGCTTCGGCTCCACATAGGGGCCTTTTTTGATGGACCGCGCCATGGTTTACTTTCTCCGCTTCACAATGAACTTGCTCGACGAACTGCGGCGCTTGCGCGTCTTGCCGCCCTTGGCCAACTGGCCCCAGGGAGACCGGGGGTGGCCGCCGCCCGAGGTGCGGCCTTCGCCGCCGCCCATGGGGTGGTCCACCGGATTCATCGCCACGCCGCGTACCGTGGGCCGGATGCCCATCCAGCGCTTGCGGCCGGCCTTGCCCAGTTTCACGCCGCTCCACTCCGCGTTTCCGACCTGTCCCACGGTCGCCAGACAACGGACATTCACGCGCCGCACTTCGCCGGACGGCAGGCGCAGGGATGCGAAACCCGATTCGCGCGACATCAACTGGCAACCGTTGCCGGCGGACCTGGCCAGCACGCCACCCTTGCCCGGGATCAACTCGACGTTATGAACCACCAGTCCCAGCGGAATTTTCTCCAGCGGCAGGGCATTGCCCACGCTGGGTTCGGCGTCCGGACCCGACAGCAGCAGCGTACCCACGACCAGCCCGTCGGGAGCGAGAATGTACCGCTTCTCGCCGTCCACGTAACTCAGCAGCGCCAGGTTGGCGGAACGGTTGGGATCGTACGAAATGGCCGACACGCGCGCCGGAATGCCGATCTTGTCGCGCCGGAAGTCGATGATGCGATAGCGCCGCTTGGCCCCGCCGCCGCGATGCCGCACGGTGATCCGGCCCACATTATTCCGGCCCGAACCGCGCTTGATCGACTCGGTCAGACCGCGGATCGGTCGATCAGCCGTCAAATCGTCGAACGTCTGCGCCACGCGATGGCGCAATCCGTCGCTTCTGGGTTTGAAAGTCTTGAGCCCCATGTCCAATTTCCTCCGGCGTCTACACCGACTCGATGCGCTCTCCCGCCTTCAGCGTCACGATCGCGCGCTTCCAAGCGGAGTCGCGAACCGTGCGGCGGTTCCGCAACACGCGGGTCGCTCCCTGGTAATTCTGTGTGTTGACCGCCAGCACATGCACACCAAACTGTTTCTCGACCGCCTGCCGGATCTCGATCTTGTTGGCCTTCGGCGCCACTTCGATGAGAAACTGGTTCCGGACGGCCAACGCCGTTCCCTTTTCCGTCACTTGAATCCCGCGGATGATTCCGGCGTGCTTCATGCCGTCACCTCTTTCTTCGCCATCCGCGCGGTCAACGCGTCCAACCCGGCACGGGTCGCCAGCACCGTCCGATAACGGACCAAGTCATATACACTAACTTCAGCCGCTCTGACAACCGCAACTTTGGGAATATTGCGCGCGACACGGACCAAGGTGGCATCCGCCTTGTCCACGACGATCAGGCAACTCCTCGAAAAATCCAGTTTGCGCAGCAGCGCGGCCAGGGCCTTGGTCTTGACCTCGGGCAGTTCGAACCGCTCGATGGCTGCGATCTTGCCCTCGTGGATTTTGTCGCTGAGCGCGTGGCGAAAAGCCAGTTGCGCAACCTTTCGGTTGATCTTGATCGCGAAATCGCGGGGGCGCGGCCCGAAGGCCACGGCGCCGCCGCGCCACACGGGCGACTGGCGCAACCCGGCGCGGGCGCGGCCGGTTCCCTTCTGTTTCCACGGTTTCTTGTTGCTGCCGGCGACTTCCCCTTTCGAGAGGGTGGAAGCGGTTCCGGCGCGGCGGGCATTCATCGTGGCAACCACGACGTCCTTCACCGCCTGGGCGCCCTTGTCGAGCGCAAGCAGCGCATCGGAGACCGTTACGTCGCCAGCGGAAAGTCCGGTCGGATTGTATAGTCTGATCGCGCTCATCGCAGCCTACCCCTTCTTCAAGGCCTTCCTGATCACCACCATCGAACCGGTCGGCCCCGGAATCGCGCCCTGGACCAGAATCAGGTTGTCTTCCTTCCGAATCTGCACCACGACCAGGTTGCGCGCCGTGCGCGTCACCGCGCCCATGTGTCCCGGCATGCGCTTGCCTTTTTCGACCCAGCCCGGCAGGTCGCGCGCGCCGATCGATCCGATCCGGCGCTTCGAGTGGCCGCCGTGCGTCATGGCGCCGCCGGCCATGCGATAGCGGCGAACCACGCCCGCGAACCCGCGGCCCTTGGTGGTGGCCGACACGTCCACCCACTTGATCCCCTCGAAAATCTCCACGGTCACCTGGTCCCCCGGCTTCCGGGTTTCGCCTTCGTCCAGGCGGAACTCGCGCAGCATGCGGCACGGCGCGACGCCGGCCTTCTCGAAACGGGCGGCGACCGCCTTGCTCAATCGCCTGGCCTGCTGCGCGCCGAATCCGACCTGGGCGGCCGTGTAGCCGTCCTTGTCCGGAGCCTTCATCTGCACCACCGGGCAGGGCCCGGCTTCAATGACGGTCACCGGAACCAGACGCCCCTGGGAATCCCAGACCTGCGTCATGCCGATTTTTTTTCCAATCAATCCTTGCATGGTTTTCCGCCCCGCCTAAATGCGAATGGAGATGTCCACACCCGCCGGCAGATTCAACTTCTTGAGTTCATCCACGGTTTTGGCCGTGGGACTCACAATGTCGAGCAGCCGCTTGTGCGTCCTCATTTCAAACTGATCCATGGACTTCTTGTCCACGTGCGGACTCCGGTTGACGGTGTACCGCTCGATCCGCGTGGGAAGCGGGATCGGCCCCACCACCTGAGCCCCGGTGCTGCGGGCCGTGTCGATAATGTCCGTCACGGCCTGGTCGAGCACCCTGTGGTCGTACCCCTGCAACCGAATGCGTATGCGCTGACTTTGCATGCTCGCGTCACCTGTTCAGTAGTTGTTCTCTCTCGGCTTTTGGCACCACGGCAAATTCGTCCGGCCCCATCGTGTAACTGGCCCGTCCGCGCGTAAGCGACCGGATCGCGCCCGCGTATCCGAACAGTTCCGCCAGCGGCACTCGCGCGTGGATCGTCTGCATCTCGCCGCGCATCGCCATCTCCCGGATCTGTCCGCGCCGGCCGTTCACGTCCCCGATCACCTCGCCGACGTGCTCCGGCGGCGTGACGATGTCCAGCGACATGATCGGCTCCAGCAACTCCGGTTGCGCGGCCAGCGCGGCTTCCCGGAAGGCCATCACCGCGGCTGTCCGGAAGGCCACGTCCGTGGCCGTCTCTTCGTCCGCGATTTCGACCGCCGTCACCCGCGCCCGCACATCCGTCATCGGATATCGGGCCAACACCCCGGTGAGGATGCCGTCCAGCAGGCCCTGTTCGAGACACGACCGCAGGACATCGCTGTCCAGCGCGCGACTCGCCGCGGGCGCGATCTCGACCGCATGGCCGCTGTCGCGTTCGCGGGGCGCCACCTCCACCGTGACCTTGGCCCAGTGGCGCCTGCCACCGAGATCGCGGTCGAAGAGATGCGTGGCGCAGGCCGTCGCCGTCACCGTCTCGTAGTACGAGACCATCGGCTTGCCGGTATTGGCTCCCACCGAGAATTCCCGGCGCAGACGGTCCACCAGAATCTCCAGGTGCAACTCGCCCATGCCGCTCAAAATCGTCTGCCCGCTTTCGGGGTCCACCCGCACCACACAGGTCGGGTCTTCCGACGCAAGCGCCTTCAATGCCTCATCGAGCTTCTCGCGGTCGCCCCGCGACTTGGGCTCGATGGCCATGAACATCACCGGGTCCGGGGCCTGAATCCGTTCGAGCGCCAGGGGCTGATTCTCCGCGCATAACGTATCCCCGGTCGTCGCATCCTTGAGTCCCACAACCGCGCCGATCGCTCCGGTTCCGAGGGCCTCGACATCCTGTTGGGCGTCGGCATACAGCCGAACCAGCTTCATCACCCGCTCTCTCTTCTTCGTGCGCGGGTTGAACACGTTCTGGCCTTTGCGAAGCCTGCCCGCATACACTCGAACGAAGAAGAGCCGCCCGACATAGGGATCCGTGGCGACCTTGAACACCAGCGCGCTCAAAGGCTCCGTCTCGCTCGCCTTCCTGGAAACGGCCTCGCCCGTGCGAAGGTCGGCGCCTGTGACCGCCGGCCGGTCCACCGGAGACGGCAGATACGCCACCACCGCATCCAGCAGTTGCTGCACACCCTTGTTTCGCAACGAAGACCCGCACAAAACCGGCACCATCTTGCCCGCGAGCGTCGCCCGCCGAATGGCCGGCCGCAACTCTTCCGCCGTCAGATCCGGAGAGGCCAGATACTTGGGAAGCAACTCCTCGTCCGCCTCGGCCACCTGTTCCACCAGATCGGTCCGGGCGGATTCGACCGCGGCCCGCATCTCTTCGGGGACTTCCTGAACCAGAATCTGACGGCCGTTGGTGCTCTCGTCGAAGGTGTAGGCCTGACGCGTCAACAAATCGACCACCCCCTGAAACTGAGCCTCGCGGCCCCAGGGAAGCAACAGCGGAATCGGATTGGCGCCCAGCTTTGCCCGGATTTCCGCGACCACGGCGCCAAAGTCGGCGCCCATGCGGTCCATCTTGTTGATGAAGACCAGCCGGGGAACATGATACTTGTCCGCCTGCCGCCAGACGGTTTCGGATTGCGGCTGCACGCCGCCGACTGCACAGAACACGCCGACGGCACCGTCGAGAACGCGCAGCGAGCGCTCCACCTCGATGGTGAAATCCACGTGACCGGGCGTGTCGATGATGTTGATC
>Ga0257141_1000199_pt1 | contig 10801 bp, 2 predicted proteins | sample saktaT_17_FD_193544 | JGI IMG/M metagenome (GOLD analysis project Ga0257141, IMG submission 193544) | Metatranscriptome of saline water microbial communities from Sakinaw Lake, British Columbia, Canada - sak_2011_1_27_36m (Metagenome... | ecosystem: Environmental > Aquatic > Non-marine Saline and...
CACTTCTCATCTTCACTATTTTCTGTTCTACCCAAGGTAGCATCCGGGGAATTGTTGCGTTGCACACAGACGCAGGCTTCAAGACCGACTCTTGAACCTGCAGATGACATTCACACAATGAGATTGCTATACAACAGAAATCAACTTCACAACTACCATTACAACCACAACCATCATTCACTTATTCTAGGAGCGAACCGAATGAACAAAGTATACAATACGAGTTAAGTGCATGTGCTATTGGTATCGCATGGACGTGCATGGTAGTTGGATGCGGCATGCGAACGAGGTTGGAACGTTTTTTGGAAGGTTAGAATATGCAACAAAGCTACAAATCTCTTAATTAACAACCATAAACAGGAGTAACAAATGAACAATAAATCAGTTTTCAAGCATCTTCTATTGCTTGTCACTGCCTTATTTGTGCTCGGCAATATCTCGCTGGCGCAGGTAAGAACGTTCTATGTTGATAATCAGATCGGTTCCGATGGCTATGATGGTTTGACCACATCAGTCACGTTGCCCGCGAACGGTCCGAAGCTCACCATAACGAACGCGATTGCAGCAGCAAATGATGGTGACTTTATTATTGTGAAGAACACCAGCGTACCCTACGTTCAGAATATCGTGATCGCCGATGGCGGCGTGACACCGAAGGTTCTGACGATCGGCTCGAGCAACGGCACCCCCGTTGTGACAGGAACGCTTACTCTTAACAATACATCATCAAGTCGGAACCTGAAATTCAACGGTCCGATTCAGTTTTCGAATGGTATGGATTTGGTAAGCGGCCGCATCATCGGTGCAAGCAACCTGACGATCGGCGTATACGTTACACGCACAGACACGGCGTCGGTTGACACACAGATCCTGTTGGCAGCCAACGGCGTGAACTATACATACACGGGCACCACAAGCTATACCACAGGCTTTGAACTTCCTGCGGCGGGTGCCAGGACGATCGGCTCATTGACAACGAATACTGCAGGCGTCAAACTGACGTTGGATCGCAATGTCAGCATGACCGGCACGTTAACGGTTGGCACAGGCAATATGGATCTCGGCGGCTTCATCCTTTCAACAAATGCCGCGATCGCAGCAGGAACATATAACATCGTCAATGGTGTTATCGCAGCAACAGCAAATGGCCAAACATTCACGGCGCACATTCTTCCCAACGTTACTGCGACAAAAGCTACGTCGAGTCTTGCCACAGTTACAATTGGTGTAGACACAATGGGAACATTGTCCTCGACATTGAATGCAAGCGTCACAGCAGCAGTGACAGGTCTCGCAGGCGACGTTTCATTCGCCGGTGCTGGCATCATCACGATCAGTGGCGTGAGCAATATCGGCAACGTTACGGCGACCGATAGCGTGAACGTTGTAATAGCAGCAAAATCGATCAAAAATTTAACGACTACAGTGGGTAACTTTGCGAACTCAAAAGTTGTCGTAGTCACACTGAGTGGCGGTACGGACAACACCGCTGCCAATGCGAGCGTTCGCGGCACAGTGACGAATAACGGCAAGAGTGTTGTGGTAGTCGATCGTTCGGCTGGCGCAGCTCTCTATATATCGGGTAATATCGTCAACACCGGTGCCGGTACAATTAGCCTCGGTGCAATCAATGCGACTGCCTACGATATCGCAGGCGATATTACATTGAACGGTGCCGGTTCGATCGACTTGCAAGGTGCCGTGATTGCTTCTTATAACACACTTCACAATCTTACGACAGGTGCAAGCTCCACCGGCACCATCAATGTGAATGCCGCAACACCGACAGCATACGCCTTAAGCAACGTTACACTGGGCGGCACAGGAAACATCAACCTGAACGGTGCTCTTGTCACAGCGTATGTTGTTGGAAACGTCACGTCAACCGGTTCGGGCACGATCGAAATGGGCGGCGTGTCGGCAAGCACATACGTCATCTCCGGCAGTGTTGCATTGAGCGGAACAGGCCTCATCAACATCAACGGCGCGTCGGCAACAAACGCAACGGTGAGTGGTAGCGTGACGTTATCTTCTGCACTGTTGTCTGCTAATACCAGCAACAAGGCAGTGATCACGTTTGGTAATTTCCCGACGGCGATCGCTGGCAGCGTCTCCAATAGCGCCACGTTCACGGGTGCAATTGACTCGGGAGCCACACGCACAAACAATGCGGTCATTGCATTCGGCGCGACCGATGCGTTGGTGTCGTTTGGTTCGATCTCCAATACGGCAGACCTCACAGGCGCAACATATGGACTGAACGCGCTTCTGACCAATAGCGGCAACATAAATTTCGCATGGACAGGCGCAACACAGGCCAACAAATTCACAGTTGGTTCGGTGACGAATGGCGCGAAGTACTTATCTCCTGCAGCCAACGGCACAGGAAATGGCAATATCTCCTTGTCCGGCGTTTCGGCAACAGCAACAGCGCCGATAACGACAGGCGCGATCGTGAACAGCTCGACGATCGGCAGCACAACAAGCATAACGAACTGCCTTATCGACTTCAGGGCGGTCGGCGGCTCAGCCATTACTGCAGCTTCGGTCCAGTCGACCGGCGGCTACGGTGGTGACATCCAGTTCGGTATCGATACTGTCACGGTTACCGGTGGAATCACCACGGACCGTACACAAATTGGTGCAGACATCCTCTTTGGTGCGGCGACATCTGGAACGACGTTTACGGCTGGCTCCATCTCAAACTCAGGCAAGAGCGCAGTTACAATCACGAGCGTCGTGAACGCTCCCGTGCTTGTCTCGGGCGGCGTTACAGTGTCCGGCACCGGATCGGTTACCATTCCCAATGACACATCGGGCAATGTGACTGTTTCAGGCGCAGTCTCCGTCACAGGTACAGGCGGATTCACTGCAGCGGCATTGACAACGGCCAATGTGACATTCGGTTCATTGAATGTGGGCAACGGAACGCTGACGATGCGCGGCGCTGGTACAGGTACATTCACGATTAACGGAACGACGATCTCTGGCGGCGCGGTTGTGCTTCCGAGCGGCGTCGGTGCGTTTGGCAATTATACGCAGTCCGGCGGAACCTTGACGCTCAGCGTCTCGGGCTCGGCCCTTACGACTCTTAATTTCCAGGCTACATCCGGCACGATGAATTTGGGAACATTTGCCCGCACATTGACGATCAAAGGCTTAACGCACAAGATCGGTGATGCAGCCGGCGTCCCCACATTCACGAATTGTGCATTGACAACAATCGTGGTTGGCAACCCCATCCCGGACAGCACTGCAACAGTCACAATGGGTTCGCAGAATCCGACATGGCCCGGTCTCCTGACGGTCCTCAACACATCGGATCCGGTGAAATTCCCGACTGCAGTGATCTTCACGGGCGGCAATCTGTTCTTAACAAGCACCGCAGGCAAAGTGAACTTCAGTGTCGGCGGCGTGTTGATGAACGGCACAAAATTATACATCGCCAGCAACACGGGTTCGGGCGACTTTACGAACACGAGCGGTTATTCGACCATCAATAACGGCTTTATCTCGATCGCAGCTGCCGCATCGACCCCGTCTATTACAGGCGTCGGTTCATTCGGTGATTTCGAAGTCTTCTCGGGTCCGGCGACCGGAACGGTGGGCTTTGCAACACCGATCGGCAATTTCAAAGGCAACTTCTATCTTACATCGGGTGTGGTCGATGGCACGAACGTGAAATTCAACAATCCCGTTCTGCCGTATCCGACAATCGTCCGTAATGCCGGCAGCTTCTTGAATGCACCTGTATTCAATTCGTTTGTCAACGTTACCTATATCGGTATCGACAAAGCGACAGGTCTTGAAGTTCCTGTCGACAGCCTTTACAACCTGGAAGTCGCCACAACACGCGGCGGCACAGGCGCGGGGACAACGACCTCCGGTAAAGGTCTTCCGACACGCGGCGTTGTGACGATCACAAGCGGTAAAGTCAATGGTATGTTGACGGTTCGTGACGGTCAGGTCCTTGCCTTGGCAACAGGCGCAAACTTGACATTGAACGGCCCGACAGCAAACATCATCGGCGATTTGGTCAATTTGGAAAGAGGCGACACGCTTATCCTCGCCGCAGCAAACGGAACAACGATCACAGGCAAAGGCTTGTTGCCCCCGGTGAAAGTTGCAGCTGGTTCGGTTGGCAACATGTTGACCGGTCAACGCGGTCTTGTTGATGTTCAGCTTGGTGCAGACAACACAATCGGCGGCGCAGATGACATCATCCTCTCCGATTCATCCGCATCGAACGGATTCCTTGTGTTTGGCAACGGCAATGCCTCGCTGACCGCCGGTTTCTCGGCTGTCACACTCTGGGGCTCGCATGTTGACACAGTGATCACACTGAATGCAGGCAACGGCTTAACGCTTGGCAGCAATTTGGTCATCAACGACAAATTGACGCATGCAGCAGGCACGATCAATGTTGCAACGTACACGTTGTCATTGTTCGGCAAAAATGCTTCGAGCCAAGACTTTACAAGCGGTGCAAAAGTGATTGGCACGGGAACACTTTCGTTCGTTCCCCCTGTCGCTGGAACAGTGTTGAACGTGTTCACAGCGGCAGATACAATTGATGCAAACGTGAGCGTGAATGGTTCATTAGGATTGCTTACACTGGCATCAGCCAACAATAACCTTGTCCTGAATGGCAATTTATCGTTGATCGGTGGCAATGGTGTTGCGATCGGAACCGGCCGCGTCTTAACGGCGCGCGGTGCAAATGTTTCGATGGCGTCAGGCACCGGCTTCACCGGTTCGGGCACATTGAAACTTGATGCAGCCGTTCCCCCGTTAACATTCACGTTTTTGGGAACACCGTCCCTTCAGAATGTCCGTATCAGCAATTCGGTTACACTTGCTGGCGACGGTACACAGCTGACGGTTACAGATACCTTAACACATGATGCCGGCGTGCTCGATTTCGGTTCACGTACGCTTGCAGCACAGGGTATCTATCGCCGCACAACGGGCACATACTCTGCAACATCCGGCTTCTTCGTGTTCAGCGGAACGAAATTCAATAACGGCACAGTCGCCGATACGATCCCGAATTTCCGTTTGTTGAATACGGCAGTCGTCGATACGGTTCATGGAAACAGTATTCTTCAGGTATCGAAGATCATTGAGTTCAAAAACACAGCTCAATTCGGTGGCCTGGTGAATGTCAGCGACCTTGCGACGGTGAATTATTACACGAGCGGCGGATTGTACTATAACGTTGGTTACGACAACACCGTTACAATGAATCTGCTCTCGACGACCAATTCAACGATCCCTGGAAGTGTGTGGCCTGTCATTGCAAAATTGGTTACCACACTTAATCTGAACCCGACGTCGGGTGTTACAGTAACATTGCCTAGCGGTTCAGATCGCACGGTCAACACGAACCTGATTTTGAACAAAGGCATCTTAAATACAAATGATAATTTGGCATATAACAGCAATGGTATTTTGGTCAATGTGAACGATGGTGCTCTCACCGGCACGGTCGTCTACAATGGTTCGAAAACCAGTGTAGTGTATGGAGGAACGCTTGCTCATTTCAGTCCTACAGCACTTCATGCAGCACGTTCGGTCAGCATCGCATTCGGTGGCAGAACCACCGGTAACGAACTCCCGGACATGCTTACAAATTTACGTTTCACACGCTCGATCAATGATGCGAACTTCTCGACATTCTTGTCGAAAGTGATCACGGTTATGGGAACATTGAACATCAACAATGACCTCACGACCACGTTTGCTTCAACAAACAACGCATTGTCGGTTCAGGGTGATGTGAATATCGTAAAAGATACCATTGCGTTGAATCTTGCTTCAGCTACCAACGCAACAACACCGGTTACAACGTTTGGCGGCGACCTGACCTTTACCGGTCCGAACGTCCAGGCGTTAACGTATCCCGATGCAGGCATCACAATCGGCGGTAATCTTGCGATCAGCAAAGATAGCGCACAGAATGTTGTGAACATGCATGGCGGCGATCTTGTCGTCTCGGGTAAGGTAAACTTCATCAATGGTTTGCTTTATACGGGCGTAAACGCAGCAGGCGTGAACAACTCTCTCGTGTTATCGAACCCTGTTGGCTTCGGTGCCGGCTTCACACATGCTATTGCCGTGGGTAATTTGAGCCACGTCGTTGGCAGCGTGCGTCAGACATTGAAAGAGGGCGTCATCATCTCCGCGGGCCGTAACGAATTCCCGGTTGGTGATTTGCATAACTATCGTCCTGCAACATTAACATTCATCAACGATCAGATTCCGAACCAGTCACTTGGTATCGCTGCAACGGTTCGTTATAATAGTTCCAAACCTACTGGTATTGTCGGCTTGCCGATTGCCAATGGTGTGAAAACTGGTCTTGATGTGTCGCGCTTCCCGGATTTCTCGTGGTCAATCGCCACAAACGGAAGCCTCACAGGTACACATTTCAACCTTGAATTAACAGCCGAAGGTTACACAGACTTCAATCAAACAACCAACCTGGTGGACGATGCACGCATCATCCGTCGTGCTGGTGGTGTGCTTGACGTTGTCAGTCCGTGGTCGCTGCAGGGAACAACCTATGATAACTTCGTTATCGATGGCATCCCGACAGTCACGAACACGAATTCCGTCGGCGGCTTGCTGCCTGGCGGTGCGATCTTCACCTACGGCTTGAAATCGACACTTGTGATCAACAACCCGATCGCAGCACAGACGTTGACAGTTGGCGGTGCGTCATTCACAACAAGCGTTGTGACACCTCCTGTGTTCGGCGGAAGCGCATCGATCACGTATTCGGCTTCGAGCTCCAATGTTGCAGTCGCGACAGCGTCTGTCGTCGGCGGAGTATTGACAGTCGTACCGGTTGGCGCTGGAACAGCGACGATCACAGTAGTTGGCAACTCGCTCGATCAGGGTCAGATCACGACTACATTCGGCGTTACAGTGAATCCGGGTGCAGTAGCCTTCAAGGGTAAAGTGGTGTATGACAATGCAACGCAGACCGGTATCGGCGGCGTCACGGTTACATTGACACCGGCGACAGGTACTGCAGTTACAGCGGCAACAGATACAGCAGGCAACTATTCGTTTACGGGCGGCGTGTTGGCCGGCACGTACACGTTAACCGCATCGAAGGCCCTTGGCAAATGGGCGCAGTCTGATGTGAACTCAACGGATGCATTGTGGACCGTTCAGAATTACACGGGCACACGCACATTCGATGCGCTTCAGACGGCTGCTGGCGATGTCAACAACAGCACCGCGGTGAATGCAACAGATGCATTGCTTATCGTTCAGCGGTTCGCAGGTGTCACGTCGTCCTTCGTGAAGGGTGACTGGACATTTGAATCGAAAGTTGTGACAGTTGGAAACGTTGCCATCGACAGCCTTAACATCAAGGGTCTTGCGATCGGCGACTTGAACAAGTCGAGCAAAACAGCGGGTGCCTCGTTTGCCAAGACGATTGCGGCGAGCGTGAACATCGAAGCAGCAAAAACGATTGATGTCGCCCCCAAGGCAACATTCAGCGTTCCGATGCAGTCTGTGTCAGCAATGACATTGGGCGCAGTAAGCTTGAAGATCAACTATCCCGCGGACGTTGTTACGTTCACAGGTGTGTCGTCGACAAAGCTTGCAGGAGTTGTTGCGAGTGCTGAAGAAGGCGTCATCTCGATCGGCTGGGCAAACATGGATGCCAAATCCGTTGGTGCACAGTTGAAAGATAATGATGTGCTGCTCTCGCTTAATTTCACAGCAAAGGTCAACAAGGGTTCAGTTGCATTAACAACAGCCAGCGGCAGTGAATTCGCCGATGCTGAAGGTAATGTGATCGGTCTTGCGAAACTTGCAGCAGGCAGTGTTGAAATCGGTGCAGTTCCGAGCGTGTTCGAACTTTCTCAGAACTATCCGAATCCTTTCAACCCGACAACTGAGATCAAGTACAGTGTCGCCGAAGCAGGCAGAGTGACTCTTGCAATCTATAACATCATGGGTCAGGAAGTTGGTCGCCTTGTGAGTGGTATGCAAGAAGCCGGCTTCTATAAAGTTCAGTGGAATGCTGCCGGCATGGCTAGCGGCGTGTATATTTATCGTCTGCAGGTTGACAATAAATTCACACAGAGCAAACGACTGACGTTGTTGAAATAAAATCGCTTGATATTTCCCGAAGACAGGGCCGGATTCTCGGCCCTGTCTGCTGGGAATTAGTCATACATTGAGACATTGACTGTTGATATGCGGACTACAGACAGATATGGGAAACACTAGGAGATAATCAACTTACTGTGACATATGTGCGAGCATATTGGCAAATAATCACTAATGCGAGGGCCAATGATGAGCAAGCGAACGAAACAGAAGAAGGAGTAATAATAATGAAAAATGACGTTTTTCGAAAAGTTGTAATTAAAATGAGGACGACTCTCGCACTACTGAGTCTACTCATGGTGTTAGGAGCGGGGGGCGCATATGCTCAGGTGACAATGGGGGTTGGTTCGGTTACTGCAAAAATTGGTGATACTGTCAATGTTCCTATCAATGTTACCAATTTTACAAATGTCGGAGCGATTTCCCTTAAGTTGTCTTATAATGCCGTTGCAACAACGTTTCTCGGCATTTCAGGCGCACCTGCGGGTGTCTCCTTTCTTGCAACAAGCACCACAGACGTGATCACACTTGGATGGTTCGATGCGACCGCGAGCAACCCGATCAATTTGGGAAACGGCGTTCTGTTGAATCTACGAGTAATTTATAACGGTGGTCCGGGAATGTTTACCTTTAACACTGGCGTCTGCGAAATTGCGAACGCTGCTGGAAATTCCGTTCCGGTATTGTATACAGGCGGATCCGTTACTCCGTTAGCACTCGGAGTGACAGTAGGTACAGCTCTTGGCGTTATTGGTGATACTGTTACGGTGCCCGTCAACGTTACAAATTTCAGCTCCGTCGGGGCCATCTCATTGAAAATTCAATTTGACCCCAATGTGCTGCAATTTGCGACCGTGGCTAACACCGCGGCTGCAATGACATATACGGCAAATGCAACAAATGGCGTCTTAACACTCGGCTGGTTCGATATCACCGGTAACACACCGGTTACACTTGGAGCGGCTAAATTAATGGATCTTAAGTTCGTGTATAAGGGCGGAGTTACCAACATCACGCCTCTCGGAGCGTCTTCAGAAATCGTGAATAAATCAGGAGATGCAATTACTGTTCAATACACCAACGGCAAAGTGTCTCCGGCCGCTGGTCAGGCACTGACATTATCGTTGGCTGACGTCAATTATAATGTCGGCAGTGCAGCAGTGATCCCGCTGACCGTTGAGAAGTTTACAAAAGTCGGTGCGGTATCCGTGAAGATCCAATACAATGCGGCAGTGTTAAGCTTCACTGGAATTACCAACCCCGCCACTGCAGGAATTTCTGCGACCGCGAACTTGGGCGTGTTAACACTTGCCTGGTTCGACGTGACCGGAAACACTCCGCTCTCGGTTGGAACAGGTGGAAAAGGCAAACTGGCAGACCTCAATTTTACGTACAATGGTGGAACAACGCCGTTATCGTTCATTGATGCACTGACGGAAATTGCCGATTCGACCGGAACAAAGATCAACGCAGCGTATAAGAACGGTTCAATCATTCTTAACCTGAGCCCGACGATGAATGCGATTGCTGCTGTTTCCAAAAAAGAGCAGGATACAGTCTCGATCATCGTCAGTGGATCGGATGCTAACACGAACGATGTGCTCGTGTACAGCGCAAAAGGCCTTCCCGTTGGAGCAACATTTACCGCGTTAACACGCAAATTTTCATGGATTCCCGGCTTGAACACTGCCGGCGTGTATAACGTTAAATTTTTTGTATCCGATGGCCAGTCTGCCGACAGCACTGTTGCAGTGATCACCATTACCAAAAACAACATCAAGCCGACGTTTACAGCAATTCCTGCTATTTCAAAAAAAGAACAGGATACTGTATCGTTCGTTGTGACCGCTACAGATCCGAACGCAAGCGATTCGATTCTGGTCTATAGCGCATTGTCTACGCCTACCGGTGCTACATTTACCCCGGCCACACGCAAATTTATGTGGGTCCCCGGTTTGAATACGGCTGGCACGTACAATGTGAAGTTTGTTGTGTCGGATGGCTTCCTTACCGATACAACAGCGGCGGTGATCACCATCACAAAGAACAATGTGAAACCAGTCTTTGTCAGCAAGGTTCCGGTGAAACTGGATTCAGTCCAAATCAATCTGCTCTACAAGATTGCCTTCAAAGTCACAGCCAGCGATCTGAACAAGGACACGTTGACCTATACGTGGTACTTGAACAACGTCTCTGTGCAGACCGGAAAAGACAGCACGTATCAGCTTGGTGCTTTTACAACTTCAGGTTCGCAGCGCGTTGTGTGTGTGTTTGCAGACAATGGCGACTTGAAAGATTCAACAGTGTGGACGATCATTTCCGCACCGAAAGTCACAGATGTTGAACCAGCTATTGCGGGAGTCCCGACCGTATTTTCATTGGGACAGAACTACCCGAATCCGTTCAATCCTTCGACAACAATCAAATTTGGATTGCCGAATGCATCGCCTGTTACACTCGAGATCTATAACATTCTCGGTGCAAAAGTGCGTACGCTGCTCAGCGGAACAATGATGAGCGCGGCCTTCCACAATATTGTGTGGGATGGAAGAAACGATGTTGGTTCACAGGTTTCAAGCGGTATGTATTTGTATCGCATTGTTGCCGACAAACATGTGTCGACGATGAAGATGCTGTTGATGAAGTAATCAGGACACCACAGTTAATA
>Ga0257141_1000204_pt1 | contig 10737 bp, 6 predicted proteins | sample saktaT_17_FD_193544 | JGI IMG/M metagenome (GOLD analysis project Ga0257141, IMG submission 193544) | Metatranscriptome of saline water microbial communities from Sakinaw Lake, British Columbia, Canada - sak_2011_1_27_36m (Metagenome... | ecosystem: Environmental > Aquatic > Non-marine Saline and...
ATAGTCACGCACTGTTTTACATCTCCCTTCTGAAGAATCGACGTGAGCAGTCCGTTGTCCGGTGCAAGAAAGACCGCCCGATCTGTTTCCAGGGCAATCGCGTTTCTTGATGTGCCTACACCGGGATCGATCACCGAGATGAAAATGGAGCCTTCGGGGAAAAAATCGGCAGATTTTCCGAGGAGGAAAGCGCCTTGCGCTACATTTTGAGGTGTAACGGCATGTGTGAGGTCAATAATACGGGCTGCGGGAGCCAGCGAGAGGATGACTCCCTTCATCTGGCCGACATAGGTGTCAGTGAGGCCGAAATCGGTCATCAGGACGATAACGGGGGGTGTTGCTAAACGCATGCGGCTCAGTCTATAGCGTTTTTATAGATCACATAGCCGATGCCGAGAAAGAGGATATTCGGCAGCCATGCGGCAAGCATAGGGTTTATAAGCCCCTGGTATCCTGTAATCGCGATGGTTTTCTGCAGTCCGATAAAGAGAAAGCCGATGAAAAGCGTGATGGCAATTTCGGAAGCAAGCCCTCCGCGCTTTTTCTTTGCGGAGAGCGGTACTCCGATAAGAATAATGATGAGAGAAGCGAACGGTGCCGATATTTTGGTATGAAACTTGACCATGGCGCGTTCAAGTCCTGAAAAGCCGGCCTCCTGTTTATCGGCAAGATACCGGTAATGGCTGATGATATTCATTCCTTCCGGCTGCAGGTTGAGCTCTGCCAGTGACTGCGGTGAAAGTGCGAGTTTTACAGGGCTCAGGTTCATGAAACGGAACTGCTGATCGTCTCCGGAAAAAAAACGGGTTGAAACGTTACGCATGATCCACTCTCCGCTTATCGTGTTATAGCGCATGGATGCCGCATCTGTTCGCGAGCTGAGGTGAGAGCCGCTGAACTCCTCTATGGAAACCGTATTGACTGTTGAGTTGGTATTGTCGATGGTTCCGATCGAGACAATACGGTTTCCGGGTTCCAGAATATGAACGTTGCGGCTTTCATGCAGCCCTGAGGTTTTCTTGTTCAGATATGCATGCTCAAAGTCGGCTTTTCCGGTAAATGCCGCAGGTGCTATCCACCATGAATTGACGGTATTTATCATACAGATGAGAATACCTCCGGCAAGAAAGGGAGTCAGCAGCTGGCGCATACTGACTCCGGCAGAACGTATTGCCGGAAGTTCGCTTGAAAAGGAGAGTCTTCCTGCAACAAGTATTGAAGAGAGCAGAGCGCTGACCGGGGATGTTACCAGAACGGTGGAAGGGGCCGATAAAAGATAGTAACGGACAATCTCCACGAGGCCGAGTTTTTTATCCATGAACTCATCAAGGTTTTCCACCATGTTGATGAGAATGAACAGACAGACAAAGGCTGTGGATGTAAAAAGAAATGCCCTTGCAAACTGCATGAATATGTACCGGTCGAGAATCTTCATGGCATTCTGTCAGTAATTATCCTCATTGATGCAAAAAAACGGCAGCACGGGAGTGAGTGCAAGGTCCGTTCAATAGCTGAATATATCTTCAAGCGTCAGTTCTTTAACGGTACCGTATTGCTGAAGAGTTTTCATGTCGAGATTTTCTTTTCTGCCAAGTACAAGCATGACGTGCTTTCTGTCGCTGAAATGAGTCATGTGGAACTTTTCGATATCGTTGAGACTCATGCGCGCAGTGTCACGATAAATATCCTTTCTGATGTCATAGTCCTGTCCGAGCCGGACAGCATCTTCATAATTGAACAGGATCTCTGTTCTTGTAAGCCGCTCGGTTGAAATTTTCTGCAGAATGCCGTTTTGCGCTGAAGCAAAAAGTTCAGGTGATTTCGGGAGCTCATTCATCAGGTTGCTTATACCTTCAAGCGCTTCGGGAAGCTTGTCGGACTGTGTCCCGATGTAACTGACAATATAGTTGTGTTCTTTTTTCTGTTTCGGTGATCTGTAGACTGAAAAAACCGAGTAGGCGAGAGCTTTTGCTTCACGCAGTTCCTGAAAGACCACGGATGACATACCCCCCCCGTAATATTCGTTGAACAGTGTTATCAGGGGCACCATTGCGGGGTCGTAAAGTTCATCTTTCGTCAAAAGAATGATTTCGGCCTGAGTCATATCGTAATTGACCACATAGACCAGATTTTCGTTCTGTTCAAGTACCCGGAACAGGTCCGGTGCCGGCGGGGTTCTGAATGATTCGGGATAATGGCGCACCGAATGAAGTTCATCAAGCACTACGGAAGCCGGCGCAGGGCCGTAGTAGAGTACCCGATGGCTGTATTGAAGGAGGTCACGCAATTCTCCAAGCAGTTCTTCCGACGTCACTTTCCGCAGCTCTTCAGTACTCAGGACATTGGTGAATGGAGAGGCCGGACCGTATTTGCCGTAACTGGTCATGGCCTCAAAAAGTATTTTCTTCTTTGAAAGCTTGTCATCGGCCCGCTCTTTCATGACGCCGGCTTTAAGGTTTTCAAGAGCCTCTTCATCAGGCCGGGCATCGACGAGAAGTGTTTCAAGCAGCCGGATAGCTGCCGGCGCGTTTCTGCCGAGACCGGAAAGCTTCAGATAAACGTAATTTTCAGAAGTAAATACTGAAAAGCCGGCACCGATTTTATAGAGTTCCTGGCTGAATTGTGCCGGTGTGAGGCCGGAGGTTCCGAGATAGGAAAGGTAGTCCAGTGCGAGATCGATTTTCCGGCTGCTGTTTTTTCCGATATCGAAGACATAATAGAGTGAGAAAAGCTCGTTTTCGCTGTTTTGCAGATAGTGCAGCTTTACAGCCGGATTGACATCAAAAAATCCGATATCCTTTTTATAATCAAGAAATGATGGTTCAGTTTTTTCAGACTTTTCTGCCAGCAGTTTTTCCGCAAAGGATGAAGAGGTATCCCGGTTAACCTTGAGCGGGGTTATCGGCGGCTTCTGAATCTTCGCCACACGTTCCGGTTTCCCGTGGTCTTTGTAAACGGCGACATAATTTGATGAGTAGTGCGTCCTTGCAAATGCGGTGAGTTCATCTTTTGTGATCTTCTGAAGCCGTTCTATGTGGTTGACATGGTCAGACCAGGCCATTCCCCAGATAAACGCATCAACATATGCCTCAACGCGGCCTGTGTTGCTTTCGTAGAGCTTGAGCTGCTCTATTTTGAGGTCATTGATTGCCGCTTCAAGCAGCCAGTCGGGAAACTTCCCCTCTTTGAGCAGTTCAAGCTGATCGAGCAGCAGTTCGCGGACCTGGTCAAGGCTCTGTCCCTCTCTTGGTTTTCCGCTAAGAATATGCGCGGAGTAGTCTTTCATCATGATCAGCATTGAACCGGCGTCGAGTACTTTCTGCTGCTGGTTCAGGTTAAGATCTATCAGGCCGGCAGTCTGGTTGTATAAAATCTTGTCAATAAGGGCCAGATAATCGGCTTCGGAGCTGTTGATTCCATTGAATCTGAATCCGATGACCAGTTCTTCGGATTCAGGACCTTTAACCTTGATGACGTCCGGTTTTGTCATCGGTTCTTCCGCGGGAGGGGTAAAGAGCGGAATCTCACCGGGCTGCAGAACGGCAAACTTTTTATCGATAAGTTTTATGGTGGCATCCGGATCAAAATCACCGGCTATGCAGAGCGCCATGTTGTTCGGCACATAGTAGGTGCGGTAGTAATCGATGACATTACGGATCGAGGGGTTTTTCAGGTGCTCCGCTTTGCCTATGGTTGTCTGTGTGCCATAGGTGTGATTTTTAAAGAGACCGGCAAAGAGCTTTTCCCATATTTTGCGGCTGTCACTGTCCATGGTCATGTTCTTCTCTTCATAAACGGTCTCCAGTTCGGTATGAAAGAGCCTCATGACGGGATTGCGGAAGCGTTCCGCTTCAATGGTCAGCCACTGGTCAAGCTTGTTGGAAGGAATATCATTGATGTAGACGGTCTGTTCTACCCAGGTGTAGGCATTGGTGCCCTGTGCGCCGATTGAGTTGAGAAGCTTGTCGTATTCATTGGGTACCGTATAGCTGGCGGCGATGTTGGACAGGCTGTCGATATCCCTGTAGATTGCGGCTCTCTTGTCCGAGTCTGAGGTTGAACGGTATTTCTCATACAGCTCGGTGATCTTTTCAAGCTCGGCATGTTCTTTTTCATAGTCCAGGGAACCGATGGAATCAGTTCCCTTAAAGAGCATATGCTCGAGATAGTGTGCAAGGCCCGTTGTCTCTGACGGGTCATTTTTGCTGCCGGCCCGAACGGCAATGGATGTGTAGATTCTCGGTTCGTCCCTGTAGGGGCTCATGTAGACCGTAAGCCCGTTTTTAAGAGTATAGATGCGTGTATTGAGAGAGTCCCCAGGCACTGTGGTGTATGGATAGAGCTTGTCTTCGTTCATCATGGGTTTACAGGAAATTAAATGCAAAAAAAGTATTCCGATGCACAACATCGGAATACGGTTTTTCATGACTGCATGAAAATTAACCGGCATGAAAAAAAATATAATAATGGGATTTAAAGCACATAATTGCAACCTTCATCAATGACCTTTCAGAAAAAAACCTGCCTTCTTCGTCATCCTGACCGGTAACGCGGCACTATCTCATCGATCAGCGGTTTATGTGGTGGAAACCCATTTGTTCAGTATGCTACATATGTATTTGTGGAAGAACTAACAAATAGTTTTAATAGTTTAGACACCAGTAACAAAGAGCGGGCAAAACATTTCAAGAGGGGAGAGTTGTTTATGCAGGTGAACGGGAGCGGGAAATACAGACTGGTCAGTCCTTACAGTCCGACCGGGGACCAGCCGAAAGCCATTGAAGCGCTCTGTAGCGGTGTGCTGTCCGGGAACCCCTACCAGACCCTGCTCGGAGTGACCGGTTCAGGAAAAACCTTTACCGTTTCCAATGTTATTGCGCGTGCCAACAAGCCGGTTCTGGTGATGAGTCATAACAAGACCCTTGCCGCGCAGCTTTACGGAGAGTTAAAACAGTTTTTTCCGGATAATGCTGTCGAGTATTTTATCAGCTACTATGATTTTTACCAGCCGGAAGCATATCTGCCATCTCTTGACAAATATATCGCAAAGGACCTCCGTATCAACGATGAGATTGAAAGGCTGCGGCTCAAGGCTACCAGCTCTTTGCTCAGCGGCAGGAAAGATGTTATCGTCGTAAGTTCCGTCAGCTGCATTTACGGTCTTGGTTCACCCGAAGACTGGAAAGCCCAGATAATCGAACTGCGTACCGGAATGGAAAAGGACCGTGATGTTTTTCTGAAGGAACTGATAGCACTTCATTATATCCGTGATGATATTCAGCCGGTTTCAGGCAAGTTCCGGGTCAGGGGTGATATTATTGATCTTGTTCCCGCGCATGAGGAGCTTGCCCTCAGGGTGGAGTTTTTCGGCTCCGAAATTGAAAGCCTTCAGACTTTTGACATCCGGAGCGGAGAAGTCCTTGGTGTAGAGGACTATGCTTTTATTTATCCGGCACGGCAGTTTGTCGCCGAAGAGGCGAAACTCAGGGAAGCCATGCTTGCTATCGAAAACGAGCTTGCAGAGCAGCTTAATGTATTCAGGGCGGATAACCGGCTTCTCGAGGCCCGCAGGATTGAGGAGCGAACCCGCTATGATCTTGAAATGATGAAGGAACTCGGCTACTGTTCCGGTATTGAAAATTACTCCCGCCATCTTTCAGGACGCAATGCGGGGGAGCGCCCCTGGTGCCTTCTTGATTATTTCCCTGAGGATTATCTCGTTGTCATTGATGAATCGCATGTTACACTGCCGCAGATACGGGGTATGTTTGGAGGAGACCGGTCGCGTAAAACCATTCTGGTCGAGCATGGTTTCCGGCTCCCTTCAGCTCTTGACAACCGTCCTCTGCGTTTCGAGGAGTTTGAGGAGATAGTACCCCAGGTTATCTGTGTCAGTGCGACTCCGAGTGATCACGAACTGTTCCGTTCAGGTGGTGTTGTCATCGAGCAGCTTGTCCGTCCGACAGGCCTGCTTGATCCACCGGTTGAAGTTCGTCCGGTCAAGGGGCAGATCGACAATCTTCTGGCGGAAATCCGTATTCATATCGCAAAAGGCAACAAGGCTCTTGTCATGACCCTTACCAAAAGAATGGCCGAAGACCTTCACGACTTTTTCAGAAAGACCGGTATCCGTTCGCGTTATCTGCATTCTGAGATCAAGAGTCTTGAAAGGATTCAGATTCTCAGGGAACTAAGGGTGGGAGATATTGATGTGCTGGTCGGGGTCAACCTTCTGCGCGAAGGGCTTGATCTTCCGGAAGTATCCCTTGTTGCCATTCTTGATGCCGACAAGGAGGGGTTTCTGCGCAATACCCGTTCGCTTATGCAGATCGCCGGTCGAGCGGCCCGCAATGTCGACGGGTTTGTCGTGCTCTATGCCGATGTGCTGACCCGCTCCATCCGTGAGGTACTTGACGAAACCGCAAGACGCCGCACTATCCAGCAGCGGTACAATGAAGAACACGGCATTACTCCCCGGTCAATCATAAAATCGGTTGACCAGATTCTCGATACCACCAGTGTGGCAGATGCGGAGGAGCGTTACCGGAGGAAGCGTTTCGGTCTTGAGCCCAAACCGGAAAGGCTGCTTGCAGGTCTTATCGAGACTCTGACTCCCGGTGAGGGTTATGCAATGGCAGCGGAACTCCGGCTTGAGATGCAGGAAGCGGCCGTTCATATGGAGTATGAAAAAGCCGCATACCTGCGTGACGAGATAACGAAGCTTGAACAGCTGCTTCAACGCCAGCCGGCAGGTGAATGATTTTCTCTGCTGTTTGCTTTCTTATGGAGAAATAACGTTATATAGAAATCAGAGTGAGGCTCCTTTCCCTTTTCAATGTTGTTCACTTCAGTCCATGCAGCAATGTTAGCCCAGATAGAGAAAGATCATTACAAAAAACTTCATGAGATACTCGTGCTTTCCCGCCGCAATCTCAAAAATTTTGATGAATCGCTGATTCAGCGGGCTTTTTTTATGTGCTACCGGGCACATGAGGGAGAAAAACGGGCCTCAGGAGAGCCTTTTTTCTACCATCCGGTTGAAGTTGCCACCATCCTGCTCAATGAGCTTCCGCTTGACGGCGTTTCGGTTGCGGCAGCGCTGCTGCATGATGTGATCGAGGACAGCGGCTATACCTATGAAGATCTTGTTGCCGAACTTGGCGTTGAAGTGGCAGATATTGTCGAGGGACTTACCAAGATATCGGGTATCATGATCAACAGGGAAACCACTCAGGCTGAGGGTTTTCGAAAGATGCTGCTCTCGATGGTCAAGGATATCAGGGTTATTCTCATCAAGTTCTGCGACCGGCTGCATAACATGAGAACTCTCGAGTCTCTTCCGGAACACCGTCGTTTGAAGATCGCTCTTGAAACCAGGGATATATACGCGCCCCTTGCGCACCGGTTCGGTCTTGGAAAAATGAAGGTTGAGTTCGAAAACCTTGCGCTCAAGTACATTGATCCGGAAATGTATGATTTTCTTCTGCAGAAGGTTCGTCTGAGCAGGGGAGAGCGGATCAACTATCTCAATAAAATGATCATCCCTATCAAGGCCGACCTTGAAAAACAGGGATTCAAGGTGGAGGTTCAGGGCCGGGCAAAGCATCTTTTTTCGATATACAACAAGATGCGCAGCAAGAACAAGACTTTTGAGGATATTCACGATCTCTACGGGATCAGGGTAATCGTCGATACGGAACGAATGGCCGACTGCTTTGCCGTCTACGGGTTTATTACCCAGAAATATCCTCCTGTTCCGCAACACTTCAAGGACTATATTTCCATACCGAAGCACAACGGTTACCAGTCGCTTCATTCAGCCATTATCGGTCCCAAAGGCAATATGATCGAACTGCAGATCCGCACCAAGCGGATGCATGAGTTTGCCGAGCTCGGTGTTGCCGCCCATTGGCGCTACAAGGAAAAAATATCAAGGGATGACGCACACATTGATTCATTCCTGCGCTGGGCAAGAGAGCTGATAAAAGATGCGGATTCAGCGGCTTCCTTTATGGAGGGATTCAAGCTTAATCTCTATCATGATGAAATCTACGTTTTCACTCCGAAAGGGGATATGAAAACCATGCCTGCCGGAGCCACACCCATAGATTTCGCCTATGCCATCCATACCGAGGTCGGCAACGGCTGTATCGGCGCAAAGGTCAACGGCAAGATTGTCCGGCTGAACGCGCAGCTTAAGTCCGGCGACCGGGTTGAGATCATTACCTCGAAAAACCAGAAGCCGAAATCCGACTGGCTTAAGATCGTGGTGACCCAGCGTGCAAAGCTGAAAATACGATCAGCCATCAATGAGGAAAGGCGGATGCAGATCGAGAAAGGTCGAGGCATGTGGGAAAAAATGATTACCGGCACCAAAAAGCTTTTTTCCGATAACGATATAATCCGTCAGGTCAAGCGGTACGGCATCAAAACTCCGGCGGATTTTTTCAGCGCTCTCGCCAGCCAGCAGATCAGCGGAGAAGAGGTCATCGAACGGGTTACAAGCTCCCGCAAGGAGGAGCCTGCCGCGAAAACCCTCAGTGATGAAACCCGTCAGGTTGAGGATTATCTGCAGATCGCCCGCCATGATCAGGAGCATGAAGGTGCGGTTTCAAAGAAGGATGAGGTCATTATAGCCGGAATGACCAATATTGCCTATTCATATGCCAAATGCTGCCAGCCTGTTCCCGGAGACGATGTGATCGGATTTGTTACAGCGGACGGGGTCGTGAAGATTCATCGCAAGAACTGCGCCAATGTCAGTAATGAGAACCTGCTGAAAAGCGAACGGATTGTCTCTGTGTCATGGAACCGGAAAGTCGAGACCGATTTTCTTGCCGGCATAAGGATAGTCGGTGAAGACCGTCTGGGCATTATGAACCAGATCACGACGGTCATTTCCAAATTCGACACCAACATCCGCAGCATCTCGCTTAACGCCCGTGACGGGATGTTTGTCGGCACCATGATGATCTATGTTCGTAATGCGGAAAAACTTAACACTCTTATGGACAAACTGAAAAAAGTGCAGGGCATCTTTACGGTCGAGCGCCTGATCAGCTGACCGCGCCGGGTGTAACCCGGTGGGGGATGCAATCCGTCTGGAAATAATTTGTATATTTTTTTGAAATGATGATACCAACAGCAAAACAAGAACGAGGAGATGAATTCATGAAAGTTTCAATGGCAAGACTCATTGCATTTTTTCTTTTTTTCAGCACACTTTACGGATGCGGCTATAATTCCATCCAGCAGAATGAGGAATCGGTCAACCGCTCATGGGGCGATCTTGAGTCCCAGCTGCAGCGGCGTGCCGATCTTGTGCCGAATCTTGTTGCAACAGTCAAGGGCGCGGCCAACTTTGAAAAAGAGACACTGACCGCAGTGGTGGAAGCAAGAGCAAACGCCACATCCATCAAGCTTACACCTGAAATGCTCAGTGATCCTTCGGCAATGGCAAAATTCAGCAATGCCCAGGGTGAGCTTTCCTCAACCCTTTCCCGCCTGCTTGTCACGGTTGAGCGTTATCCCGAACTCAAGGCCAATCAGAACTTCAGAGACCTTCAGAATCAGCTGGAAGGCACTGAAAACCGTATCAGCGTTGCCCGTCAGCGATATAATGCAGCTGTCGAGACTTTCAACTTCTCGATCAGGCGGTTTCCGAACTCCTTGACCAACTCTCTTCTGCTGAAACTTAAAGCCAAGGCATACTTCAAGGCTGATGAAGCCGCAAAGGCTGTCCCGTCGGTTAAATTCTGATTCTGCACCTACCTATGAATCCATTGGCGAGGTACGGTGGCAGGGCGGCTCTGTTACTGCTGGTTGCGCTGCTTCAGCTTGTGCCTTTCATCATGCTTCAGGCCGCAGGCGTTCCTGCACTTTCCGGGAGGGTGAACGACTATGCCGGAATGATATCCGCGCCGGTCAGGGCGGACCTTGAGCAGAAGCTGCAGCAGTTTGATGAGGCTGAGTCGACCCAGATTGTCATTCTTACCGTCACCTCTCTTGAAGGCGAACCGATCGAGGATTTTTCGATACGGGTAGCCGAGACGTGGAAAATAGGCCGCAAAGGCATCGATAACGGAGTGCTGCTTATTGTCTCAAGGGATGACCGCAAGGCGCGCATTGAGGTTGGTTACGGACTGGAAGGACGCCTTACCGATCTTCTTGCCGGACGTATTGTTGATGACGAAATTGTTCCGGCCTTCAAAGCCGGCCGGTTTGATGCGGGATTCACCAAAGGGGTATCGTCGATTATTGAGGCTGTCCGGGGAGAGTATAAGGCGAAAGCTCAGGATAAACATAAAGGTGACCGGCTCTCAATCCCTCTGCTGTTTATTATCCTTTTCTTTATTTATCTGATAGGCCAGATTTTCAGGGGCAAAGGAAACGGCGGTCCCATGGGGTACGGTGGTCCGGGCGGAGGATTTTATGGAGGCGGAGGCGGCTTCAGCAGCGGCGGAGGCGGAGGTTTCAGCGGTGGCGGAGGCGGTTTCGGAGGGGGCGGTGCATCAGGGGACTGGTAGATACCAAGATAAAAAAGAGGTCAAGATGACTGATCCCGCAGAAAAATTTCTTACCGGGCCGGAACGGCTCAGGATCGAGGAGCGTATCGCAGAGGCGGAAAAACGCACTTCAGGCGAAATCGTGGTCATGGTGGTTCCGTCAAGTTATCACTATCCTTTTGCAAGCCTGCTCGGCAGTTCCTTTCTTGCGATACTTCTCGGTATTGCCGTG